>Ga0255338_1000545_pt1 | contig 112350 bp, 110 predicted proteins | sample MeOH1_35cm_T4_19_FD_203715 | JGI IMG/M metagenome (GOLD analysis project Ga0255338, IMG submission 203715) | Sandy soil microbial communities from University of British Columbia, Vancouver, Canada - MeOH1_35cm_T4_195 | ecosystem: Engineered > Artificial ecosystem > Sand microcosm >... | reverse complement strand
TCGCGCGGAAATTGCCGCGCTCTGGGGCGTGCCCAGCGTTCCCGAAGCGCCCGGCAAGACTGCGGTCGAGATGTTCCAGGCCGCCGCCGACGGCGAGATCAAGGCGCTGTGGATTGCCTGTACCAACCCGGCCCAGTCCATGCCCGACCAGGCCACCGTGCGCCGCGCGCTGGAGCGGGCCGAGTTCGTCGTGGTGCAGGAAGCCTTCGCCACCACCAGCAGTTGCGATTACGCCGACCTGTTGTTGCCCGCCACCACCTGGGGCGAGAAGACGGGCACCGTCACCAACAGCGAGCGCCGCATCAGCCGCGTGCGGCCGGCCGTGCCTGCCCCCGGCGAGACCCGGCACGACTGGTCGATTGCCGTGTCCTTTGCGCAGCGGCTGGAGAAACTGCTGGGAGCGCAGAACCCTCAGGGTGCGCAAACTCGCTCGCTCTTTCCTTATTCGCTAACCGATGAAGCGGCTGGTGTTGAAACCATCTGGAACGAACACCGCGAATCCACCCGCGGCCGCGACCTCGACATCACCGGCATGAGTTACGCCATGCTCGACCTGGCGCCGCAGCAGTGGCCGCTCAGGGCGGGCGAAACCACGGGCAAGGTTCGCCTGTATGAAGACGGCGTCTTCCCGACGGCCGACGGCAAGGCCCGCTTTGTCAACACCGTATACAAACCGGTGGCCGAGCCGCGCGAATCCCGCTATCCGTTCTCGCTGACCACCGGGCGCCTGCGCGACCAGTGGCACGGCATGAGCCGCACCGGCACGCTGGGGCGGCTGTTCGGCCACGTGGCCGAGCCGGCCATCCAGATGAACGCACAGGACATGGCACGTCGCCTGCTCAATGAGGGCGACCTGGTTCACGTCACCTCCAAGCGCGGCTCCATCGTGGTGCCGGTGCAGTCCAGCAGTGAGATCGGCATGAGCCAGGCCTTCATGGCCATGCACTGGGGCGAGGAGTACCTGAGCGGCCGGTCCAGCACCGGCGCACCGCTGGCCGGCGTCAACGCCCTCACCACCTCGGCCTACTGCCCCAGCTCCAAACAACCCGAGCTCAAGCATGCCGCGGTCAAGATCCTCAAGGCCGAACTGCCCTGGTCGCTGCTGGCCATGGCGTGGCTGCCCGAGGATGACACGCTGGGGGCGCGCGAACAGCTCAAGCCGCTGATGGCGGCGTTTCCCTTCTCCAGCTGCGTGCCCTTTTCCAACAACACGCCGCTTGCGCAGAGCAGCCGCGAACGCACGGGCCTGCTGTTTCGGGCCGCGGCCGATGAAGCACCGTCGGCGGAAACGCTGGCCAGCATCGAACGCATTCTGGGCCTGGCCGGCAGCGACGCGCTGCGCTACGCTGACAAAAAGAAAGGCCAGCACCGCACGGTGCGGCTGGTTCGCAACGGCGATCAGGCCGAGCTGGCCGGGTTTGTGCTCGCCGGCGACACCAGTGCCCAGGCCTGGATCAAGACCCTGCTGCAGGACGAACTCCCGGCGCAAACCTACGGCCGCCTGCTGCTGCTACCCGGCGCCAAACCGCCGGTCACCGTGCAGTCGCGCGGCAAGCTGGTCTGCACCTGTCTGAACGTGACCGACACGGCCATTGCCGATCACCTGGCCGCGGTCAGCCAGGGCGCTGGCGGCGCCGGCTACCTGGGCACCGACGAGGAGCGCCTGGCCTCGCTGCAGGGCACGCTGAAATGCGGCACCAACTGCGGCTCCTGTGTCCCTGAACTCAAACGGCTGGTGCGCTCCGCCAGAAGCGCGCAGCCTCCCGGGGCGGGGCTCGGTGGGCGCACGGTGATCCCGATCCGGCAGCTCGCTTAAGCTCATAATGAAAAGTTATCTTTCTTGACAGACAATTGCCGTATGGGCATTAGTCAGTACATCAAGATCATCGGTCGTGGCAAGCAGGGCGCCCGCTCGATCACGCGCGAGCAGGCTGCCGACCTGTTCGGCCAGGTGCTGGACCGCACGGTGACCGATCTCGAAATTGGCGGCTTCTGCCTGGCCATGCGCATCAAGGGCGAAACATCCGAGGAGATGGCCGGCTTCCTCGACGCCACCTACCAGCGGCTGAATCACCTGCCGCCCACGGAACGCCCCCTGGTCGTGCTCCCGAGCTACAACGGTGCGCGCAAGCTGCCGGTGCTCACGCCCCTGCTGGCGCTGCTGCTGGCGCGCGAGGGACTGCCCGTGCTGGTGCATGGCACAGCCACCGAGTCGAGCCGGATTTTTGCATCGGACGTGCTTGCGGCCCTGGACATCCATGCGCTGACAGCGACCAGGACCATAGCCGGCGGCGAGGTGGCCTTTGCCGCCACCGAACTGCTGTGCCCTGGCCTCAAGCAGTTGCTGGACGTGCGGCGTGCCGTGGGGTTGCGCAACCCGGCACACAGCCTGGTCAAGATCATGAACCCCGGCCTGGGCAAGGCGCTGGTGGTCAGCAGCTACACCCATCCCGAATATGCGATCTCCATGGGGCAGACCTTTGAGCTCATCGGAGCCAACGCCCTGCTGCTGCGCGGCACCGAGGGCGAAGTGGTGGCCGACGCGCGCCGCACACCGCAGATGGAAGCCTTTATCGCCGGCAAACGCACCCTGCTGCAGGCCGCGCAGCCGGGCACCCTGGCCAGCGTGCCGGACCTGCCCAAAGAAATCGACAGCGCCAGCACCGCCGCCTATATCCGCGCGGTCCTCTCGGGTACACATGCCGTGCCCGCATCGATTGCCCGGCAGGTGGAACATATCTTGCAACTGGTCTCGCAACTATGAAAAACAGCAACGTCCGTCCCACGCCAACCGGGGAACGCGTCCTGGTCGCCAGCGGCAAATGCCTTCTTGTCGGCGCCGGCCCGGGCGACCCGGAGCTCCTCACCCTCAAGGCCCTCAAGGCCATCCAGAACGCCACCGTGCTGCTGGTCGACGATCTCGTCAGTGACGAGATCGTCGCCTTTGCGCGACCCGACGCGCGCATTGTCCATGTGGGTAAGCGCGGCGGCTGCAAATCCACCCCGCAGGCCTTCATCGAGAAGCTCATGATCATGGCGGCCCGGGAAGGCGAAAACGTCGTGCGGCTCAAAGGCGGGGACCCCTTCATCTTCGGCCGTGGTGGTGAAGAAGTCGAGCACCTGAAGGCTGCCGGCGTGGAGGTGGAGGTCATCAACGGCATCACCGCCGGGCTGGCCGCCATGACCTCGCTGGGCGTGCCACTCACGCACCGCCAGCATGCCCATGGCGTGGTGTTTGTGACCGGCCACGCCAAGCCCGGTGATGCTGGCACCGACTGGGCCGCATTGGCGGCAACGGCCGCGCAGGCCAGGCTCACCCTGGTGATCTACATGGGCGTGACGGGTTCGCAGCACATCCAGGACCAGCTATTGCAGGGCCTGCCCGCGGACACCCCGGTGGCCATCATCCAGAACGCCAGCTTGCCCGGCCAGCGCCATGCGGTCACCACCCTGGCCAGCATGCGCACCACGATCGCTCGCGAACACCTACAGAGTCCCAGCGTGATCGTGGTGGGCGATGTGCTGAGCGGCGTGGCCATGCTGGCCGAACGCTCGGAAGACCAGAACCTCCGCGAGTTTGGCTGAAGTGCCACGGCACCGCGGCTAAACGCTGCGGTCCGCGATGGCCGCCGAGCCACGCGGGTGGCTTTGCTACATGGGCAAGCATCGGTCTTCATCCGCACCGTCCTCCGAATTTCATCGGCCTGACACGCAGACCGGCTATGCTCCGCATTTTTGATCGGACGATGCCCATGTCAACCCGCCTATTGGCCAGCGCCCTGCTGGCGCTGAGTGTGGCCTGCGCCCAGGCGCAAAGTTTCTCATTCGGCCTGTGGGGCGACATGCCGTACCAGAAGGCCGGTGACGACTCCAAAATTCCCGCGCTGCTCAAGAGCATCAACCAGTCCGACATCGCCTTCTCGATGTATGACGGCGACATCAAGGACGGCAGCTCCAGGTGCACCGATGACATTTACACGTCGGCGCTGGCGATGTTTGGCCAAATGAGACGACCCGTGGTGTATGTGCCTGGGGACAACGAATGGACCGACTGCCACCGCCTCAACAACGGCGGCTACGATGCGCTGGAACGCCTGGCCCATCTGCGTCAAACCATGTTCCCCACGTCCCGCAGCCTGGGCAAGCGCCAGATGCCACTGATCCACCAGGGCCAGCCCGGTGAAAAGTTTTATGAAAACACCCGCTTCAGCCATCGCCGGGTTGTCTTCGTCACGCTCAATATTCCCGGTAGTAACAACAATCTGATCCTGGACGAAAAGGATTGCACGTTTAAAAGCGCGCGCACCGCCGCTCAATGCGAGGCGGGCAATGCCGAGTACCTGGAGCGCGACGCAGCCAACGTCCAATGGATGCAGCAGGCATTTCAGGCCGCCAGGGACCAGAAAGCGCGTGGCATCGTGCTGGTGATGCAGGCCGATCCGGGATTCGATTTGCCGGAAACCGAAGATCTCGACGAGAGCAAGGCGGCCCGGTTCAGCGGTTATCGCAACTTCATCGACAAGCTGACCGCCGAGACAGAACAGTTCGCGGGCCAGGTCTTGCTGGTGCACGGCGACACGCATTTCTTCAAGGTGGACAAGCCGCTGTACAGCCCCGGCAAACTGCTGCCCAACCTGACCCGCCTGGAAACCTTTGGCAGCCCGCTGATCCATTGGGTGCGCGTCGCGGTGGATTCGAAGAATCCAAATGTTTTCACCATTCAGCCGGTGATCGTCAAGCAATAGGCCGGCCAGCGGACAGCCCCCTCGGCACAAGCAACACGCGACCAGCCGCCATCCCGGCGGGCTACACTTCCGTGTCTTGAAAAGCGCAGCTGTGGGCGCCGTCGGGCTGCGGGACTTTCCTGCGGGCAGGCCAACATCTTCACCACAGAATCGCTATTGTTTTAATAGCTAATTATTCTTGTATTACCTGGGCTAGAGGCCAATTTGACTCAGAAATTTGATGTGGTGGTTATCGGCGCAGGTGCGGCCGGGCTGTTTTGCGCCGGAATCGCGGGACAGCTGGGCCTGAAGGTGCTGCTGGTCGACCACAGCGAAAAGGTGGCGGAAAAAATCCGCATCTCGGGCGGCGGCCGCTGCAACTTCACCAACCGCGATGCCACACCCGCGCAGTTTCTCAGCGAGAACCCGCATTTTTGCCGCTCGGCCCTGTCACGCTACACCCCCCAGGACTTCATCGAACTACTGCAGCGCTACGGCATTGCTTTCCATGAAAAACACAAGGGACAGCTCTTTTGCGACCATTCGGCCGAAGACGTGATCAACATGCTGCTGGCCGAGTGCGATGCCGGGCAGGTGACGCGGTGGCAGCCGTGCAGCGTCAAAAGCATCGCTGGCCCTGAGCAGACGGGCACAGGCTGCTATGTCGTTCAGAGCGATCGCGGCCCCATCGAAGCCCGGCAGGTGGTTATTTCGACGGGCGGACTCTCCATTCCCAAGATCGGCGCCACCGATTTCGGCTACCGCATCGCAAGTCAGTTCAACCTGCGCCTGGTGGAGCCCCGCGCCGCACTGGTGCCACTGACCTTTGATGGGGATGGCTGGGCGCCTTATGCCGGGCTGGCAGGCCTGGCGCTGCCGGTGCGGATTGATACCAGTCCGCCGGAGGCCACGGCCAAACAGCGCAAAAAGGCGATGGTGTTTTCGGAAGACCTGCTGTTCACCCACCGTGGGCTGAGCGGCCCGGCCGTGCTGCAGATTTCAAGCTTCTGGCGCGAAGGCCAGCCGGTGCGCGTCAACCTGGCGCCCGGTATCGATTTACCCACGCTCCTGCTGCGCGCCAAGGCCACGTCAAAAAAACTGATCGCCAACGAACTCGCCAGCCTGGTGCCCAGCCGCCTCGCAGACGCCTGGGTCAGCCAGGATCCGGCACTGCAGCGCCCCATCAGCGAGGCCACCGACAAGGCCCTGCTGGCGCTGGCGCAGCGCCTGGCCGACTGGGAGCTTGTGCCCACCGGCTCGGAAGGCTACAAAAAGGCGGAAGTCACCGTCGGCGGCGTCGACACCCGCGACCTGTCCTCGCAGACGATGGAGTCAAAGCAGCCGGGCCTGTATTTCATCGGCGAAGTGGTTGACGTGACCGGCTGGCTGGGCGGCTACAACTTCCAGTGGGCCTGGGCGTCGGCTTTCGCCTGTGCGCAGGCACTGGCGCAGCGCCAAACCGGGATGTCGGCCTGATCCGATCCGCAGCCCCTCAGGGGGCGCAGAGCTACGCGCAGCGAGCGACGTGGGAACTCTCCAACCCAGCAGGGGCCGCGGAACCGGCTTTGCCGGGCCGCAGGCGCAGCGGCCCCCTCGGGGGGCAGCGAGTTACGCGAAGCGAACGAGCGTGGGGGCCACATTTCCAGTGCTATAATCTCAGGCTTTGCTAGCAAACCCGCATCTGGCCTGATCCTGATCAGATCACTTAAAGATGCACCTTTTGGATCAATTCATCAATGACCACTATCCGTGTAAAAGACAACGAGCCCTTCGACGTGGCTCTGCGCCGTTTCAAGCGCACCATTGAAAAACTCGGTCTGCTGACCGACCTGCGCGCCCGCGAGTTTTACGAAAAACCGACGGCCGAGCGCAAGCGCAAGAAGGCTGCCGCCGTCAAGCGTAACTACAAGCGCATCCGCGCCATGCAGTTGCCCAAGAAGTTGTACTGATCTCCGATCGGTAGTGCCTCACGGCCACCCAAAGCCCGCCAGAGGACGCTCTAGCGGGCTTTTGTGTTTTTGGCGTCTGCCGGCCGGGCATTGCCGCCTTCACCCTGCCCCCTGGCTTCCCCATACCCCTGCCCCATTCCCTACCGCCCTCAGGAGCCCGCAATGTCACTCAAAGACCAGATCACCGAAGACATGAAAACCGCCATGCGCGCCAAGGACACGGAGCGCCTAGGCACCATCCGCCTGCTGCTGGCAGCCATCAAGCAAAAAGAGGTCGACGAACGCGTGGTGCTCGACGATGTGGCAGTGGTCGCCATCGTTGACAAGCTGATGAAGCAGCGCAAGGACTCGATCGAGGCATTCCAGAAGGCCGAACGCACCGACTTGGCCGACAAGGAAGCGGCCGAGTTGAAAGTGCTGCAGGCTTACCTGCCCGCGCGGCTGAGCGCCGACGAAGTCACTGCCGCGGTCAAAGCCATCGTGGCCGAGCTGGGCGCCAGCGGCCCCGGCGACATGGGAAAGGTCATGGGCGCCGTCAAGGCGCAACTGGCGGGCAAGGCCGACATGGGGCAAGTGTCTGCCGCGGTCAAAGCCGCCCTGGCGGGCTGAGCCCGCGTTACTCCACCTGGGTTATTCCACCCGCACGGCCACAGACACTGGGTCAGCCAGTGTCTTGCCGGGGTTGACGTTGTCCATGAAGTCCAGCTTCATCGTGTAGACGCCGCTCGGCGGTGCCAGCCAAACTTCGGACTGGCCATTGGTGAATGTCATTTCCGCCGGCTTGAGACCACCCTGGGGCGTCAGCGTCAACCGGAAGTGGCCGGTGTCCTTTTCCTTTTGGCTCAGATGGGCGACGTTGAGCCCGGATGCCTGAAACTGCACCCTGAAAGGTGACTTCAGCCGTGCATCCGGCGCCATATTGAGCAGGCTGATGCCTTTTTTGACAAGGCTCTTCGGGTCCACATCCTTGTTGTAGCGCGTCACCGTGATAGTCAAGGGCTTGCTGTAGACGAAATGCGGCAGATGCTTGTCATCAGCCAGCAGCAGCCGCAGCGAATAGACGCCCGGCGCCAGGTTCAGCACCGTCTCCATCTGCCCCTTGCCAAAGTGGATGTACTGGTCATTGAAAGGCAGGGCCTGCTTGAAATCGAGTGGCAGATCGCGGTTGACCAGCAGGTGGTGGTGGCCGCTTTTTCCCGCGATGGGCTTGCTGATGGGCGCCAGTCCCCAGCCACCCGCCAGCCCGAAAGTCATGCGAAACGGCGTCTCGATTTTTGCGCCGTCCTGCAGGTTGGTGAAATAGGCCTCAGCGGTCAGCCGGGGCAATGCCGCTTGCCAGGGATGCAAGGGCGCAGCAACTGGCTGCGCCAGATTGGGTACCGCCGAGGCAGACTGCGCCCGGCATAAGGGAAGTAATGAAAACCAAATCGCAAGGGCAGAGAAAATTACTACTTTTTTATTCATTTATTCCTCAAGTACCCGCCACTTTCATACGATTTACTAACATTGAGCCGACGGATTTTGACCCATAAGTATACATATCGGCCCCCACGGCCTCAATCCCCATCAGCATGGCCTTGAGGTTGCCGGCGATGGTGATTTCCTCCACGGGGAAGGCAATCCGGCCGTTTTCGACCCAGAAGCCGGATGCACCGCGCGAGTAGTCGCCGGTCACGTAGTTCACGCCCTGCCCCATCAACTCGGTCACAAACAGGCCCCGGCCCAGCTTGCGCAGCATGGCGTCCAGGTCATCCCCTGCCTGCGTGTGGCGGCTGGTCAGCGTGAGGTTGTGCGAGCCGCCGGCATTGCCGGTGGTGCGCATGCCCAGCTTGCGCGCTGAGTAGGTGCTCAGGAAATACCCCTCCACCCGCCCGGCGTCCACCACCCTGCGGGCGCTGGTTTTCACACCCTCTTCGTCAAACGGCGCACTGCCCTTGCCTTTGATCAGGTGCGGGTCTTCGTCAATGTCGATGTGCCCGGGGAAAGCTGCCTTGCCCAGGCTGTCCGCCAAAAACGTGCTTTTGCGGTAGAGCGCGCCACCGCTGACGGCCTGCACAAAACCGCCCAGCAGGCCGGCCGCCAGCGGTGATTCAAACAGCACCGGGCACTGCGTGGTGGGAATTTTGCGGCTTCTCAGGCGCGCCAGCGCGCGCTCGGCGGCATAGCGGCCCACCGCCTCGGGGCGGGCCAGTTCGTTGGCATCGCGCATGGAGCTGTACCAGGCATCGCGCTGCATCTGGTTGCCCTTGCCGGCAATCGGCGCCACCGAAATGCTGTGGCGCGAACTGGCATAGCCGCCACGAAATCCCTTGGTATGGGCACTGAAAAAATGGCTTTGCTGGGCCGACACGCCGGCCCCCTCGCTGTTGGTGATCAGCCGGCTGGTGCCCATGGCCGCAGCTTCGCATTGCAGGGCGAGGCGAGCCGCCTCCTCCGACGTGATGGCCCAGGGGTGAAACAGGTCCAGCGCCGGGTACTCGCGGGCAATGTCGCGGTCGTCGGGCAGGCCCGAGGTCTCATCTTCGGCGGTGAAGCGCGCGATGTCATAGGCGGCCTTCACCGTCTGCTCGATCGCGGCTTTGGAGAAATCGCTGGTGGCCGCGTTGCCGCGCTTTTTGCCGATGTACACCGTGATGCCCAGCGACTTGTCGCGGTTGCGCTCCACGTTTTCCAGTTCGCCCTTGCGCACGCTGACCGACAGGCCGCAGCCCTCCGAGGCTTCGGCCGCCGCATCGGTGGCGCCCAGCTTCTTCGCATGGCCCAGCGCGGCGTCCACCAGCTCCTCGAAAAAGTCGCGGTGGTAGCTGAAACCGGACTCAGGCTGGCGGGTGGTGCGGCTCTTCAGGCCGAAAACGCTGCCGGCTGAAGGGGTGGAATGGCGGGTGGAAGGCTTTTGGGTCATATGGGTAGCTATGATACTGACTGCTATGAACACCAAGACTACCAAGGCCATCAAGGGATACTGGTCCAACGGCCGCTTCGTCAAACCCGAAGAAATCGCTGCCGAAGAAACAGGCCCGCCCAGCAAAACCCAGCTGAAAGCCGAGGCCGATGAAAAACAGGCCCTGGGCGAAGCGCTGCTGACCCTGCGCGCCGACCTGATGGCACGCCTGGATCTACCCGACAAACTGCTGGATGCGCTGGCCGAGGCCAAGAAAATCACCAACTTCGAGGGCAGGCGCCGCCAGATGCAATTCATCGGCAAGCTGATGCGCCCCCTCGATGCCGGCCCGATTCGCGAAGCCATCAACGAGCAGCAAAGCGGCTCGGCGCAGCTGACGCTGCAGTTGCACCTGGCCGAACAATGGCGCGACAAACTGATCGCCTCGGACGACGCGCTGGGCGACTGGCTCACGGCCTACCCTGCGACCGACTCGCAGCAGCTGCGCACCCTCATCCGCCAGGCCCGCAAGGATGCCAAGCCCGAAAAGCCAGGCGAAGCGCCGCGCCACGGCAAGTCCTACCGCGAGATTTTCCAGCTGGTCAAGCAAGCCATGGCACCGGAGGCAGACGCATGAGCCGTCGGGCCGCTCCCAAGGCGAATGGCACTGCAGCGCATCGTGCGGAGGTTAACCAGTGAGCGCAGCCCCGGCCGCTGGCCTGTACGAGGCCGTCAAGGTGGGCATCGTGTCGGTCAGCGACCGCGCCTCCACCGGTGTCTACGTCGACAAGGGCCTGCCGGCGCTCAAGGACTGGTTGACCCGCGCGCTGCGCAACCCCATCACCTTTGAGGAGCGCCTGATCCCCGACGAGCAGGCCGGCATCAGCGCGACGCTGATCGGGCTGGTCGATGCCGGCTGCTCGCTGGTGCTCACGACCGGCGGCACCGGCCCCGCACTGCGCGACGTGACCCCGGAGGCCACCTTGGCGGTGGCCCACAAGGAAATGCCCGGCTTCGGCGAGCAGATGCGGCAGATCAGTCTCAAATTCGTGCCCACCGCCATCCTGTCGCGCCAGTGCGCGGTGATTCGCGACCACAGCCTGATCCTCAACCTGCCCGGCCAGCCCAAATCCATCCAGGAAACGCTGGAAGGCCTGAAAAATGAGGCCGGCGAGTCGATCGTTGCCGGCATCTTTGCCGCCGTGCCCTATTGCATTGACCTGATCGGCGGCCCCTACCTCGAAACCGACCCGGCAGTCTGCAAGGCCTTCCGGCCCAAATCGGCGATTCGTGCTCCGGGTACGCCGGCCCCATGACGCCCGCCGCGCCGTCAGCCATTGCCACGGCCATGCAATTGGCGGCGGGCAGGCTTGACGCCACCACGCTGCTGGTCGACACCCTGGCGCGCATCGATGCGCAGGATGCTGCGCTGGGCGCCTTTGTCGCGCTGCTGAACCCCGGCACTGCGCGCGAGCAGCTGGCGCAGCTCCAGGAAGCCGGCGGCCCGCTGCGGGGCCTGCCGGTGGCCATCAAGGACATCTTCGACACGGCCGACCTGCCCACCAGCTACGGCTCGGCACTTTACGCCGGCGTCCAGCCAGCTTGTGACGCGGCCATCGTCAGCGTGATCCGCCACGCCGGCGGGCTGGTGATCGGAAAATCGAGCACCACGGAATTTGCCTTTCTGCACCCCACTGCCACACGCAACCCGAATGCGCCGGGCCGAACGCCGGGCGGCTCCTCCGCCGGGTCGGCGGCTGCGGTCGCCGCGGGTCTGGTGCCTTTTGCGGTTGGCACACAAACCGGCGGCTCCATCATTCGCCCCGCTTCATACTGCGGCGTCACCGGTTTCAAGCCCAGTTTCGGCCTGTTGCCAACGGCCGGCCTCAAATGCTTTTCGTGGTCGCTCGATACCGTGGGCCTGTTCGCTCCCAGCGTGGCCGAGGTGGCGTGGTTTGCGCAGGCCGTAAGCGGACATGCGCTGGCGCTGGAGGCAGCGCCAGCAACGCCAGCAAAACCATGGGTGGTGGGCGTGCCCGACGCTTACCCTTGGGGTCCGGTATCGCCCAGCGCCCAGCGTGCGATCGACGCCGGCAGCCGGGCCTTGCGGGCCGCCGGCGCCAGGGTGCTGGGCATCACCCTGCCGGCCTGGATGAAAGATGTGTTTGAAGCGCAGGATGTGGTCCAGGGCTACGAAGCCTGGCGCGCACTGGCGCGCGAGGTCGACCAGCTGGCCCGGCAACCTGAGGCGCTGTCGGCCATTCTGCGCGACTACCTCATGACGGCGCGCCACATCAGCGCGCAGGCCTATGAAGCCGCCCAGCAGACCGCGCGGCAGGGCCGCCAGGCCTGCGCAGACTGGTTCAGCCAGTTTGATGTGCTGATGACGCCCAGCGCCCCCGATGAGGCGCCGCCGGGCTATGGCAGCACCGGCAGCTCCACGTTCAACCGTGCCTGGACGCTGCTGGGTTTGCCGTGCGTGAATGTGGCGGGCGCGGTGGGCGTGAATGGCTGCCCCATGGGCCTGCAGGTCATTGGCGCGCCCCACGCAGACCGTGCCTGCCTTGAAGCCGCCGACTTTCTGGAACGGTCGCTGCGCGCGACCTGAGCGCGACCTGGAAAATCGGCCGTCCTGGGCCTATTTGCCCACCAGCTGGTTCAGCTTGTCCGCTTCAAAGGTCTCGTGCAGTGCGGCATCCTTGGGTACGCACTCCCGGGTGGTGGTCGCCTGAGGCCCGGAAAGCTTCTCTATCGCCTGCCACAGCATCGAGATCTGGTGCTCCTGCCCCGCCGCATTGTCGATCAGCCCGCGCATGGCCTGCGACAGCGGGTCGTCGTTCTGCGTGACGCCGTAAGCTGAAAAACCCATCTGGCTGGCTGCCGCCTCGCGCTTGACGTCGGCGTCCGCCTGGATCACGCGGGCCGGGTTGCCCACCGCGGTGGCGCCCGCCGGCACCGGCTTGACCACCACCGCGTTCGAGCCGATCCGGGCACCGTCGCCCACCGTGAAGCCACCCAGTACCTGCGCGCCCGCGCCCACGACCACATCGCGGCCCAGCGTGGGATGGCGCTTGGCCCCCTTGTAGAGCGAAGTGCCGCCCAGCGTCACGCCCTGGTAAATCGTGCAGCCATCGCCGATTTCGGCGGTTTCTCCCACCACCACGCCCATGGCATGGTCGAAAAAAACGCGCTCGCCGATTTTGGCGCCGGGGTGGATCTCAATACCGGTGAACCAGCGCGAGAGATGCGAGATGAAACGGCCCAGCCATTTGAAGCCGTGGTTCCAGCACCAGTGCGCCCGGCGGTGCAGCACGAGCGCATGCAGGCCCGGGTAGCAGGTCAGGACTTCCCAGGCCGTACGGGCGGCGGGATCCCGCAAAAGAATGCACTGGATGTCGGAGCGGAGTCGAGAAAACATGGCTCCGAGTCTACTGGTGGTCCAGCGTGTCTGCTGGCGCTGGCGTTTTGACCGCGGACGGCAAGGCTTTATTCGCAGCCCGCGACATGGCCTTGGCCACGCCGCGCAGGATGTGTATCTCCTCGGGGCTGAGCTGCGCCCGGTTTAACAGCTGGTTCAGTCGCGGCATCAGTTTTTTCGGCGAGGCGGGATCGAGAAAGCCAATATCAATGAGCGCTTCTTCCCAGTGGCCGAGCATGCCGGCCACCTCGGCGGCGTCCGCCAGCCTGGGTTCGGGCGTGGCCGGCTGCACGGCAAAGCCCCCCAGCGCCTGGCGCCAGTCATAGGCAATCAGCTGCACGGCAGCCCCCAGGTTGAGCGAGCCGAACTTCGGGTCGGTTGGAATGCTCAGGGCCACATGGCAGCGGTACACATCGTCGTTTTGCATGCCAAACCGCTCGGAACCAAACAGGAAGGCCACCGAATCGGGTTGCAATCCTTTATCTCCGGACGGCAAAAGTGCATCTTTTGACAGCAATTGATTGAAGTGCTCGCGCGGCGCGCGGGTCGGCGGACCAAAGTCGCGCGGCGTCATGGCGGTAGCGCACAGGTGCGCCATGCCATCGAGCGCCTCGTCCAGCGTGGCCACAATCCGGGCGTTTCTCAACACGTCAAGGGCGCCACTGGCCCGCTGTATGGTTTCTTCGCGGTTCAGAACATTGGCCCAGCGGGGGGCCACCAGCACCAGGTCGTCAAAGCCCATGACCTTCATGGCGCGCGCGGCAGCGCCCACATTGCCGGCGTGGCTGGTGTTGATCAGGACAAAACGGGTTTTCATCGGTAAAAGTTGCAGTGGGGCGGCTCATGCCGTCCTGTTTCAGGGACTATTCGGGCGATGCCGGTAAAATGGGGATATTGTCGCCTGCCCCGGTTACCGGCCCGCAGCCCTGGTCGCAGCTTTCTGCCCGCTCTTTCTTATCCTTTATGTCCAGCAATCTACACCCCATGCTCAACGTGGCCATCAAGGCTGCGCGCGCCGCCGGCGCCATCATCAACCGCGCCGCCCTTGACGTCGAAGCGGTTCGCGTCTCGGTCAAGCAGACCAACGATTTCGTCACCGAAATTGACCAGGCCGCTGAAGCCGCGATCATCGAGACCCTGCTGACGGCCTACCCCGGCCACGGCATCCTGGCCGAAGAATCGGGCAGCGAGCATGGCGCCAAAGACTCCGAGTTCGTGTGGATCATCGACCCGCTGGACGGCACCACCAACTTCATCCACGGCTTTCCCGTGTACTGCGTCAGCATCGCGCTGGCCGTCAAGGGCAAGATCGAGCAGGCGGTGGTCTACGACCCCACACGCAACGACCTGTTTTGCGCCACCCGGGGCCGCGGCGCCTACCTGAACGACCGCCGCATCCGTGTGGCCAAGCGCACCCGGCTGCAGGAGTGCCTGATCTCCACCGGTTTTCCTTACCGTCCCGGCGACAGGCTCAAGCCCTATCTCAACATGCTGGGCGAAATCATGAGCCAGTGCGCCGGTGTACGCCGTCCCGGCGCGGCGGCGCTCGACCTGGCCTATGTCGCAGCCGGTTACAGCGATGGCTTCTTTGAAATCGGCCTGAAGCCCTGGGACGTGGCGGCCGGCTCGCTGCTGGTCACCGAAGCCGGCGGCCTGATCGGCAACCTGACCGGCGAGGCCGACTTCATGGACCATGGCGAATGCCTGGCCGGCAACCCGCGCATTTATGGCCAGATGGTGGCCACGCTGGCCAAATACAGCAAGTTTGCCGGCGCTGGCGACAAGGCCACCGTGCGCCAGGCCGTGCTGGATGCGGCGCAGCCCGTCGAAGCCGAGGCGCCGACACAGACCCTGTCGGTGTCCCGGGTCGCGAAGGCCGACAAGCGACGCGGCGACGGCGAAGCCCCTTAAGACCCGGTCTTTGTGTCACGGACGGGTCGTCCCGGCCCTCCGGCAACCGTCCAACGTTCATCGCCACCCCTTGGGCCGCCACTCCATTTACATGTTGTTTCGTTGCCGGCTGAGGCGCTGAAGGGCGGTATGCCTACAGCGGTCGGCTACTGGCAAAGCATCGATGTCAGTTACCATCCAGTATCAAGAACCCGGGGCGCATGCAGCCGCGGCGCCTCCTCCAGACACCCTGAAAAAACACCGCCATGTCCACGATTCCTGAGTCATCCCCGCAAGCCCCTGTCGCCTCCACCGCGTCTGGTACGTCGGGTGCCAATGCCGCCCTGATGCGCGAAGTCGCCGAACTGGTGGTCTCCTCGCTCAACCTCGAAACTGCGGCTGCCGACATCCTGCCCGACGATCCGCTATATGGCGATGGCCTGGGCCTCGATTCGATCGACATCCTCGAGATCGCGCTGGTGGTGTCCAAACGCTACGGCCTGCAGCTGCGCGCAGACAATGAAGACAACACCGTCATCTTCCATTCGCTGCGCAGCCTGAGCGAACACATCGCGCAGCAAAGAACGAAGTGAATTCCGGCTTGAAGGCAACACTGCTGCGCAGCGCTCGCTGGGCAGCCATTGCCACCTTCTGCGCCGCCTACTCCATCCTCGCCCATTTTGCGGCGGCAGACCCCACCCCCGACCTGCTCGATGCAGCCGTGGCCATCGCGCCGCTGATCGGACTGGCCGTGGTGCTGGCCTGGCGTTCGCCGCAGCGGCCCTGGATGCTGCTGCTGTGCCTGGCGGGTTCAGCCATCCTCTACGGCATGGCGGGCTGGCTGGTGCAGCACTACAACTGGGTTTTCCTGCTGCAGCATGCGGGCATACAGGCGCTGCTCGGCCTGGCCTTCGGCCGCACGCTGCGCGCCGGCCAGGTCCCGATGGTGTCGCGTTTCGCAGCCATCGTGCATGGTCACCTGTCACCCGCGCTGGCACGCTACACCCGCCAGGTCACCTGGGCCTGGACGCTGTATTTCGGCGCGATGACGGCCCTGTCGCTGCTGCTGTTCTGGCTGGCGCCGGTCGCCATCTGGTCAGCCTTTGCCAACCTGCTGAACCTGCCACTGCTGATCCTGATGTTTGCGGCAGAGTATGCGGCGCGCCTGTGCCTGCTTGCGCCCGCCGACCGGGCCGGTCCGCTGGAGGCCATCCGCGCCTACCGCCAGGCCAGCTCGGGCGGCCTGCCGCCCTCTTCCTGAGAAGTTCCTGAGAAGCCGTCTTTGTCCATGCCCACTTTTGCACTCCTGACCCACCGCAGTCCTGACGACATCCTGGCCTGGCGCGACGGCCAGGGCATCACCGTGCGCCAGTTCCTCGGCGACGTCCGGCATCTGGCTGCCGCGCTGCCGGCCGGCCGGCACATGCTCAATGCCTGCACCGACCGCTATCACTTCACGGTGGGTCTGGCCGCCGCGCTGCTGACCCGGAAGATCAGCCTGCTGCCGCCGACCCACACGCCGGAAATGATGCGCCAGATGCAGGCCATTGCACCGGATGTGTTCTGCCTGTCCGATACCTTTCATGAGGTAGGCCTGCCGGGCTTTGTTTACCAGCAAGCCTTTGCGCAAGGTCCGGTCGATGTCGACCCTGACGCGCCCTGCGACATTCCGCAGCTTCCCGCCGACCAGCCAGTGGCCGATGTGTTCACCTCGGGCTCGACCGGCGTGCCGCTGCCGCACCGCAAGACCTGGGGGGCGCTGGCGCAGGGCGCGCGCGCCGAGGCGCAGCGGCTGGGCCTGGGCTCGGGCGAAGGCCGCCCCTGCAGCATTGTGGGCACCGTGCCGCCCCAGCATATGTTCGGCTTTGAATCCACGGTACTGCTGCCGCTGCAAAGCGGCGCGGCAATCCATGCAGGACACCCGTTTTACCCTGCTGACATCGTCAGCGCCATCCGCGCCGTCCCCCGCCCCCGGCTGCTCGTCACCACGCCCGTGCATTTGCGGGTCCTGATGTCCTCAGGCGCCGAACTGCCCGTGCTGGACCTGCTGCTGTCGGCCACCGCGCCGCTGGAGCCGCAACTGGCGCAAACCTGCGAAAGCCGTTTTACCGCGCCGCTGTTCGAAATCTACGGCTCCACTGAAACCGGCCAGATCGCCTCACGGCGAAGCGCCCAGACCCGTGAGTGGGAATTGTTCCCCGACGTCAGCCTGACCCCGCGAGGCGACCGCATCTGGGCCGGCGGGGGCCATGTCGCACAGCCCATGCCCATGCACGACGTGCTCGAGCTGATCGACGACCGGCGGTTTTTGCTGCATGGGCGCCTGGGCGACCTGATCAATATTGCCGGCAAGCGCAATTCGCTGGCCTACCTGAACCATCAGCTGACCTGCATTCCCGGCGTGCTCGACGGTGCCTTTTTCATGCCCGACGACGACAGCCACGGCGCCGTGGTGCGCCTGATGGCCTTTGCGGTTGCGCCCGGCCTGACGGCCGCCGCACTGCAGGCTGCGCTGAAGGAGCGCATTGACCCGGTCTTTCTGCCGCGCCCCCTGGTGTTGCTTGACGCCCTGCCGCGCAACAGCACCGGGAAACTCCCGCGCGAAGCGCTGCAGGTACTGGCCCGACAGCATCAGGCGCCTGCGGGCCGGGGAGCTGGCCACCATGCGGGGTGAAACCACCTTGACCATTGCCGCCGATCATCCGGCGTTCCCGGGGCACTTTCCGGGCAGGCCGATTGTGCCGGGCGTGGTGCTGCTCGATGCGGCCCTGCATGCGGTGAAGCAGGCTTGCCAGACCCTGAGCGAGCAGCCAGCGTCCGAGGGGCCGGCCCTGCATTGCCAGATTGCCTCGGCCAAATTCCTCAGTCCAGTGCTGCCGGGCGAGACGCTGACCCTCTCTTACACCCGCAACGACAAGGGCCCCACCCGTTTTGAGATCGCCTGCGGCCAACGCCCGGTGGCGAGCGGCACCTTTATCTTCGGGACTGCGCCATGAACCGCCGGGCCGCTGCCAAGGCGCATGGCGGCGCAGCGCGTCGTGCGGAGCTTGCCCCATGAGCGCTTCGCCGGGCCATCCCGAAGAAGGCTCGCGCCCGTCGTCCGGCGGGACCCTGCACGCACCCGCCAGCGCGCAGGCCCCGGACGCGCAGGCCGCCTGGCGGCAACAGTCGGAACGCAGCAACATGCTGATGCTGCGCGTGATGACCTGGATTTCGTTGCGTCTGGGCCGCAGCGCGGGCCGCTGTGTGCTGTACGGCATTGCCGCCTACTTCCTGATTGCCAACGCGGCGGCACGGCGGGCCTCGCGGGATTACCTGCGCCGGGTGCTGCAGCTGCCCGACGCCGCGCAGGTCGGCTGGCGCCATGTGTTCCGGCATTTTCTGAGCTTTGCCTCGGCCATTCATGACCGGGTCTACCTGATCAACGACCGCTTCAACCTGTTCGATATCCGCATTCACCAGGAACACCTGGTAGCTGAACTGACCGCGGCGCACCAGGGCGTGTTCCTGATGGGCGCCCATGTCGGCAGCTTTGAAGTGCTGCGCGCAGTCGGCCGCCGGCAGCCCGGCCTGCGCGTGGCCATGGTGATGTACGAGGAAAACGCGCGCAAACTCAACGCTGCCCTGAGCGCCATCAACCCGGCGGCCCGGCAGGACATCGTCCCGCTGGGCCATGCCGATTCGATGCTGCGGGTCAACGACCTGCTGTCGACCGGCAGCGTCGTCGGCATGCTCGCCGACCGCCGCCTGAACCGTGACACGACCCGATCCATCACGTTTCTCGGCGAGCCCGCCGAGTTTCCCGTCGGTCCGTTCCGGATGGCGGCGATTTTGCGACGTCCGGTGGTTTTCATGGTCGGGCTGTATGGTGGCGGCAATCGCTACGATATCCACTTTGAAACGCTGGCCGACTTCTCCAGCATTGCCGCAGGCGGGCGCGAGGCCGCGGTGCAAGCCGCGATGGCACGTTATGCCCTGCTGCTGGAGCAGCATTGCCGCGCGGCGCCCTACAACTGGTTCAACTTTTTTGACTTCTGGCAGGCTGACCATCCGTTGCCCGCCGCAAACCCGGTTCCGACCCATGATTGAAACGCCAAAAACGCCAGAAACGCCGTCCCCGATGATCAGGCCCGTGCCAGGCCTGAAGGTTTTTCTGGCCGGAGCCGGCCTGCTGCTGGGCCTGTGCTGCGCACCGGCCTTCGCCGCCTGGGATGTGGCGCAGCTGATGCAGGCGCTGGCGCAGAACAAGTCGGGCCGTGCGAGCTTTGTCGAAACCAAATACATCGCGCTGCTCGACAAGCCGGTGGAATCATCCGGCGAGCTGCTCTACACCGCGCCCGACCGGCTGGAAAAACGCACGCTCAAGCCCAGGCCCGAGTCGATGCTGATTGAAAGCGGCAACCTCACCGTCGAGCGCGGCAAACGCCGCATGGTGCTGAGCCTGCAAGAACACCCCGAACTGGCCGCGTTCACCGAAAGCATTCGCGGCACCCTGGCCGGCGACACGGCCGCGCTCAGGCGCATCTACAACCTGGACCTGGAAGGCAGCCAGGAGCGCTGGACGCTGACCTTGCGTCCGATCGAAACCAAAATGCTGGACGTGGTGCAGCGCATCCGCATTGCCGGCAGCCGTGCCGAGGTGAAGTCGATTGAAATCGAGCAGGCCGACAAGGACCGCTCGGTGATGCTCATCGACAAGCTGGCTGCGCCATGATGGCAAAGCTGTTCCGGCGCCAGTTCCTGCCGGTCTGGATCTGGCTGGCTTTTTTGCTGGCCTGCGGCGCCCTCATCGGCCGGACCACCATCACCACCGACCTGTCGGCATTTTTGCCGCGCAATCCCACGGCCGAGCAGCAACTGCTGATGGATCAACTGCGTGAGGGACTGGCCTCACGGCTGATTCTGGTGGGCATCGAGGGGGCGGATGCGCCCACCCGTGCCAGGCTTTCCAAAGAGGTCGCCCAGCGCCTGCGCGCCGATCCTGCTTTTGTCTCCGTCAACAATGGCGAGCCCGTCAACACCGAGCGCGACCGCGCTTACCTGTTCAACAACCGCTACCTGCTCAGCTCCGCCGTGACGCCTGAACGCTTCAGCGCGGAGGGCCTGCATGCAGCCCTGGGCGACAGCATAGACCTGCTGGCCTCGCCCGCCGGCTTGCTGATGAAGTCCCTGCTGCCCCGCGACCCGACCGGTGAAATGGTGCAACTGCTCGGCGAACTCGACAGCGGCAAGCGTCCGCCCCTGGCCGACGGCGCCTGGGCTTCACGCGACGGTGCGCGCGCCCTGCTGCTGCTGCAAACGCGTGCGGCCGGCTCCGACACCGATGCCCAGCAGCGCGCCATGGCCGCCATCCGGCAGGCGTTCGATGCGGCGCCCCAGGCGAGCCCCGCCGCGCGGCTGGTGATGAGCGGCCCCGGCGTGTTTTCAGTGACCTCGCGCGAAACCATCCAGAGCCAGGTCAGCCGCCTGTCCCTGATCAGCGTCGTGCTCATTGCCACGCTGTTATTGCTGGTTTACCGCTCCCTGACGGCGCTGGCATTGGGTTTTTTGCCCGTCCTGAGCGGTGTGCTGGCAGGTATTGCGGCGGTGAGCCTGGGCTTTGGAACGGTGCACGGCATTACCCTGGGCTTCGGCACGGCGCTGATCGGCGAGGCGGTGGACTATTCGATCTACCTGTTTGTGCAATCCGAACAGGCCGGTGCCGACCCGCAACACTGGGTCAAGCGCTTCTGGCCCACGGTGCGGCTCGGCGTGCTGACCTCGATATTCGGCTTTGCATCGCTGCTGCTGTCGGGCTTTCCGGGTCTGGCGCAACTCGGCCTGTACGCGATTGCCGGCCTGGTCGCGGCCGCGACCATGACCCGTTTTGTGCTGCCCCACCTGCTGCCGGCCAAGTTTCGCATCCATGATGTATCGGCCATAGGCCGCGCGCTGAGCCACCTGACGCTGCGCGCCGCGGCACTGCGCTGGCCGGCGGCCATCCTCCTGCTGGCCGCCTGCGCCGTCCTGGTGGGCCAGCGCGCCACCTTGCTCAATGAAAAGATTTCCTCGCTGAGCCCGGTGTCGCAAGCCGAGGTGGCACTGGATGAACGCCTGCGCGCCGACATGGGCGCGCCCGACGTGCGTTACCTGGTGGTGGTAACCGGCACAAGCCGGGAATCCGTGCTGCATTATTCCGAGCAGGTTGCCACGCTGCTGCAGACGCAGGTCGATCAGGGCGAACTCGCCGGATTCGAAAGCCCCAGCCGCTATCTCCCGAGTGCGGCCACCCAACGCGCCCGCCAGGCCAGCCTGCCCCCGCCCGGCGAGCTGCAGGCGCGCCTGGCACAGGCCGTTCAGGGGTTGCCGGTACGCGCGCAGCTGTTCACGCCATTTCTTGCCGATGTTGAAGCCACCCGCAGCAGGCCCCTGCTGCAGGCGGGCGACCTGGAGCGGACCTCCATGGCCATGGCGGTGGATGCCCTGCTGCTTCGGCAGGACCGCGGCTGGACGGCCTTGCTGCCACTCAACGCCCCTGCGGGCGCCGGCATCAACGCTGCGAAGATTCGCACCGCCCTGGGCACCACAGGCCTGCCGAACGTGCTGTTTGTGGACATGAAAGCCGAATCCGACCGCTTGTATTCGGGCTACCTGCATGAAGCCACGCTGCTCTCGCTGGGCGGGCTGGTCGCCATTGTCGGGTTGCTGCTGGTGGTGTTCCGCTCGCCGCTGCGCGTGCTGCGCACCATCGCACCGCTGGCCGCCGCCGTGGTCACCGTCACGGCGGGGCTGGCCCTGTTTGGCCAGCAATTGACCATTTTGCATCTGGTGGGCTTGCTGCTGGTGGTGGCCGTGGGCTCCAACTATGCGCTGTTCTTTGACCGTCCCGAACCGCAGGAACCCATTTCACACCGCACCCTGGCCTCGATGCTGCTGGCCAACCTCACCACCGTTGCGGGTTTCGGGCTGCTGGCTTTTTCCAAGGTGTCCATACTGCACGCCATGGGTGTGACCGTGGCACCGGGCGTCATCCTGGCGCTGGTGTATGCGGCGATTTTTGCGAGGCCATCCCGTGCCTGATCCGCGCTGGCACTCCACGCCGCTGATCCGCGCATCCCTGGCGCTGCATGGGCTGGCTGTGGTCGCCGTCGTCGCCGTGCCCGGCTTGTGGCCCTGGGCGCTGGCCGCCGTGGTGGCCAATCACCTGCTGATCGCCGCCGTCGGCCTGTGGCCGCGCAGCCATTGGCTGGGGCCGAACTGGACACGGCTACCCGCCGCCGCCACGGCCAGACATGAAATCGCCCTGACCATTGACGATGGCCCCGACCCCGTCGTCACCCCGCAGGTGCTGGACCTGCTGGACCGTCATGCGGTTCAGGCCACCTTCTTCTGCATCGGCGAACTGGCCGCCCGCCATCCGGACCTGTGCCGGGAGATCGTCAGGCGTGGACATGCCGTCGAAAACCACAGCCAGCGTCACCGCCATTATTTTTCCGTGATGGGCCCGCGCGGCCTGGCGCGGGAACTACAAGCCGCACAAGAGACGCTCACCCGGGTTTGCGGCCAGCGCCCCTTGTTCTTCCGTGCCCCGGCCGGCTTGCGCAACCCCTTTCTGGAGCCGGTCCTGGCCCGGTTCGGACTCAGGCTCGCCACCTGGTCGGCGCGGGGGTTCGACACCCGGGTGGACGATGCCGAGCGCGTCAAAGGCAGCCTGCTGCGCGGCCTGCGGGCGGGCGCCATCCTGCTGCTGCACGATGGCCATGCCGCGCGTACTCCGCAGGGTGTGCCGGTCATTCTCGAGGTATTGCCAGGCGTGCTCGAAGCCGCTGCAGCCGCCGGTCTGCGTGTTGTCACCTTGCGCCAGGCGCTGTCATGACCACCCCAAACAGCCCGAAGACCGCCTGGTACCGTCAGGCTGCCGAGGTCATTCCCCAACACCTCTATTTGAAAAGCATAGGCACGACGGTTTTCATCAGCACATTTTTTGGCGCTTACTTCTACCTGCTGAAAAACCCCGCCTACGCGACCACGGTGATGCCTGTCATCGGGCTGGATCACCTGATTGGTTTTGAGCCGCTGGCCCTGCCGCTGTATCTGTCGCTGTGGGTCTATGTTTCCATGCTCCCGGCCTTTTTTGCCGACCGGCGCGAACTCTGCCGGTATGGCGCTGCCATGGCGCTGATGTGTGTGGCCGGCTTGTCCATTTTTTATTTCTGGCCCACGGCCGCACCCACGCCCGATATCGACTGGAGCCGGTACCCCGATGTGGGCCTGCTGAAGAATCTCGATGCCTCGGGCAATGCCTGCCCTTCCCTGCATGTCGCCACCGCATTCTTTTCGGGTTTCTGGCTGCATCACCTGCTGCGCCGCTTCGGTGGACCGCTGTGGATACTGCTGGTCAACTGGGCCTGGTGCATCGGCATCATCTATTCCACATTGGCAGTCCGCCAGCACGTGGCGGTGGACATTGCTGCCGGCCTCGCGCTCGGAGGGCTGGCTGCCTGGCTATCACTGCGCCGGCGCGTGCCTGCGAATATCGCCGAAGTCGAAAAAATTGCAGCGATCGCAAGAGCCGCCGAGGTCGCGGGAAAAGTCCGCAACGCGGCCCCTTGACGTTCTGCCCGACTGTCCGGCCCCCGTATTTGCTAACATCACAGGTCATTTCTGATTGGCTAGTCTTTCTCTGAACCCGCTCTGGCTTTCTCATTTCACCGCCACCAGCTGCATCGGCCAAGGCCTGGGCGAGACGCTGGCTTCGCTGCGGGCGCAGCGCAGCGGCCTGAAGCCCTGCGATTTCGATTCGGCAGACCTGGCCACCTGGATCGGTGCCGTGGAGGGCGTTGACCAGGAAGCATTGCCGCCCGCACTCCAGGCCTTTGATTGCCGCAACAACCGGCTGGCCCGGCTGGCCCTGCGGCAAGACAATTTCGAGCAGGCGGTGCAAGAGGTGGCCGCACGCGTGGGACGCCAGCGCGTCGGCATCTTCCTGGGCACCAGCACCTCCGGCATTCTGCAGACCGAACTTGCCTACAGGCAGCGCGACCCCGCCACCGGCGCGCTGCCCGCCAGCTTTATTTATGCATCCACGCACAACCCCTTCTCGGTGACGGCCTTCGTGCGCGAGTATTTCCGTCTCGAGGGGCCGGCGGTGACGGTGTCTTCGGCCTGCTCTTCCAGCGCCAAGGTCTTTGCTTCGGCCCGCCGCATGATGGCCGCCGGGCTGATTGACGCGGCCGTCGTCGGTGGCGTGGATTCGCTGTGCCTGACCACGCTGTACGGCTTCAACTCGCTGGACCTGCTGTCGCCAACCCCGTGCCAGCCCTTTGACGTCGCGCGCAAGGGCATCTCCATTGGCGAAGGCGCGGCCTTTGCACTGCTGGAGCGGGCGCCTGGCAGCCTGGATGCCAGCGCGGTGCTGCTGCGCGGTGCCGGTGAATCCAGCGATGCGCACCACATGTCGGCGCCGCATCCGGAAGGGCTGGGCGCCGTCATGGCGATGCGGCAGGCACTGGCCAGCGCGGGCCTGCAACCCGGCGAGATCGACTACATCAACCTGCACGGCACGGCCACCCCCTCCAACGATGCGGCGGAGAGCAAAGCCGTCGCCGCCGTTTTTGGCGTGCATGCGCTGCCCTGCAGTTCGACCAAAGGGGCGACCGGCCACACGCTCGGAGCCGCCGGCGGCATCGAGGCGGTGATCAGCGCGCTGGCCCTGCAGCAGGGCTTCATGCCGGGTGGCGTGAACACCGACAGCGTAGACCCTGGCCTGCCGGTCAACTACCTGCTGGAAAACCGCGATCAGGCGCTGACACATGTGCTCAGCAACTCCTTTGGTTTTGGCGGCACCAACTGCAGCCTTGTGTTTGGCCGCGCCTGCTAATTGCTGAATGCTGAATACGTGAGACGCCAGAGATGACTGCCTCCACACCACCCGCCGCCAGCCCGCTCACGGTTTTTGTCGAGGGCATAGGACTGATAGGTCCCGGATTTTCCAGCTGGGAAGAAGGCCGCCAGGCGCTTGCGGGCCTGGCGCCTTATGCCTCGCAAAAAACGCTGCTGCCCTCGCCGATGTCGCTGCCACCGGCAGAGCGCCGGCGCGCCGGCACGGTCGTCAAGGTGTCGCTGGCGGTCGGCCATGAGGCGGTTGACGCGGCCGGACTCAGCGTTACCGAACTGCCCTCGGTGTTCAGTTCCTCGGGCGGTGACGGCATCAATTGCCATGAAATCTGCTCGGCGCTGGCCTCCAGCGACCGGCTGATTTCGCCCACCCGCTTTCACAACTCGGTGCACAACGCGGCATCGGGTTACTGGAGTATTTCCACCGGCGCCATGCCGTCTTCGTCCGTGCTGTGCGCCTACGACGGCAGCTTTGCCGCTGGCTTGCTGGAAACGATGACGCAGGCGGTCATCGACGGCACCCCGGTGCTGCTGGTGGCCTACGACACCGACTACCCGGAACCGCTGCGCAGCAAGCGGCCGGTGCCCGACACGCTGGGCGTGGCACTGGTCATCCGCCCGGCACCCAGCGCGCGCAGCCTGGCCCGCATCACCCTGCAGGGCACAAGCGGCCTGACAACGGCTGCAGCAACGGTGATGCGCGACGCCGGGCTGGAGTTCCTGCGCCAGACCATACCGGCGGCCCGCGCCTTGCCCCTGTTGCAGGCCATTGCCCGACAGCAGGCGGCGGCGCTGGTTCTGGACTACCTGGACGGCACGCAACTGGCGCTGGAGGTCGCGCGCCCATGAACAGACTGCTGACCCTGAACCGGGACGACATCGCCCGCCGCATTCCGCATCAGGGCAGCATGTGCCTGCTCGACGCGGTCACGGCCTGGGACGACAGCCGCATCCAGTGCGAAGCCAGCAGCCACCGCAACACCGACCACCCGCTGCGGGCCCATGGCCGGCTGGGAGCCGCCTGCGGCGTGGAATATGCGGCGCAAGCCATGGCGGTGCACGGCACCCTGGTGGCCGAGGCGGCTGCCGGCACCGTCGGCGGCAGCACACCGCGCGCCGGCTACCTGGCCAGCCTGCGCAGCGTCAACCTGTATGTCGAACGGCTGGACACGGTACCCGGCCCGCTGACGGTCAGCGCGGAGCGGATGACCGGCGATGCCAACACCGTGCTGTACAGCTTCACGGTGCAGGCCGGCACCCAGACCCTGCTCAGCGGGCGGGCGGTTGTCGTGCTCGATGCGGCCTTGTTGCAGAGTCCCGTCAGCAGCGGCAACAGCGGCAGTACGGGCTGAACCCTCCGGCCCTTTCAGGACACCTTCATGACCAATCCCCTCAAACGCGCACTTGTGACCGGCGGCAGCGGCGGCATCGGCTCGGCCATCTGCCGGCGCCTGGCGGCCGACGGCTTCAGTGTCATTGTTCACGCCAACAGCCATCTGGCCACGGCGCAGGCCGTGGCGGCCAGCATCGCGGCCGACGGCGGTCAGGCGCAGGCCGTGGCTTTTGACGTCACCGATGCGTCCGCCACGGCCGCCGCGCTGGAAGCCCTGCTCGAACAGGGACCCATCCAGGTGCTGGTCAACAACGCCGGCATCCACGACGACGCCGTGTTCCCCGGCATGCAGCTGTCCCAATGGCAGCGCGTGCTCGATGTGTCGCTCAATGGCTTTTTCCACGTCACCCAACCCCTGACGCTGCCGATGATACGGACCCGCTGGGGCCGCATCATCACCATCACCTCCGTGGCCGCCGTGGCCGGCAACCGGGGCCAGGTCAACTATTCAGCAGCCAAGGGAGCCCTGCACGCCGCGACCAAATCGCTGGCCCTTGAAGTGGCCAGCCGCGGCATCACCGTCAATGCCGTGGCGCCGGGCATCATCGACACGGCCATGACCAGCGGCAGCTTCAGTGCCGAGGTGATTGAACGCATGGTGCCGATGAAGCGGGCCGGCCGCGCCGATGAAGTGGCCGACCTCGTCGGTTTTCTGGCATCCGAGCGGGCGGCCTACATCAGCGGGCAGATCATTTCAATCAATGGCGCAATGATTTAGCTGACTGGCCCCCACGCTTGTCACTTCGTGTACTGCGCTGCCTCCCGAGGGGCCGCTGCGCCTGCGGTCTGGCAAAGCCAGTCCCGCGGCCCCTGCTGGAATGAAGAGCCCCCACGTTCGCTCACTGCGTGTAGTTCTCGAGGCCTTGCAGGATGGGAGCCGCAGGCTCCAGACCCTTGGGGGCTAATTTTCTGCGGGAGCGGCCCGTCGGAAAATTGCTTCGCTTGCGGGCCTTCAAGCGCCTTTAAGGCGCCGGGCCAGCAGCAGCGGCAGGCGCAGGATAAAACCCAGCAACAGGCGTGAATGCATCCAGGTCAGCAGGAGGTTGTCACGCAGGTAGTTGAAGTGCGAGACCCCGCCTTCGTCGGCGCGGAAATATCTGACGGTGGCCGGCAGGTTGACCGGCTTGACGCCGCGCCAGCACATGCGCACCACCGCCTCGGGGTCAAAGTCAAAACGGCGCATCCAGCGCTGCCCGTGCATCACCTCGCGCAGCGGCGCAATCGGGTAGACGCGAAAGCCGAACAGCGAATCGCCAATGCCGGCCCACAGCGTTTCCAGGTTGGCCCAACCGTTGGATACCTTGCGGCCATTGACGCGCAACCGCGGCGCATCGGCCGCGAACACGGGCACACCCAGCACCATGGCGGCAGGCTGGGCTGCAGAGGCAGCCATGAAGTCGGGAATCAGCGGCGCCGGGTGCTGGCCGTCGGAGTCCATCGTCAGCACATGCGTGAAGCCTTGCGCCGCAGCCAGATCCAGCCCGTGCAGCACGGCAGCGCCCTTGCCGACGTTGTGCGGCAGCACGATCACCCGCAGGCCTTCATCCTGCGCCGCCATCGCCTGCAGGCCTTCGGCGCTGGCATCGGTGCTGCCATCCACCACCACCCAGACAGGCGTCCACTGCGCGCGCGCCGAGCGCACCGTGTCATAGACCTTGGGGCCCGGGTTGTAGCTGGGAATCAGGACAAGATGCGTGCGGGAGGCGCTGGGCAACAAGGCATTCATGGACACGAAAGAAGGGCAAAAAGAGAGAACGAAAGCGGCCTGGTTCAGGCCGGCGGCGCCTTGACCGGGAAGTCGGGCAACTGCGCATGCGCCAGCTCGGCCTGGAAGTACTGCTCCAGCTCGCTGACAAAATGCGCCGTATGCTGGGGCGGATCAAACCGTTTGCCAAGCCGGACCCGGTAAGTGATGGGCATTTTAGGCGTCCACAACACCGACCAGCCCTTGCCCAGAAAGCCTGAATCAGTTTCAATAAACACCGTCTGCACCGGCACGCCGGCATTTTTGGCGATCAGCCCCGTCGTCCCCTGCATCGCACCCACAGGAAACCGGTTGGTGCGCGTGCCCTCCGGAAACAGCAGCAAATGGCTGCCCTGGCGCAAATCGGCAACGCCCAGTTGCACCATGGTGCGAATCGGCGTGTTGCGGATGTAGCCGGCCAGCCGTGCCCCCGCGCCAAAAAAAACACTGTTGACCAGTTCGGCCTTCATGATGCAGGCCGCATTGGGCAGGCGCGACAGAATCATCACGGCGTCGAGCAGTGACGGATGATTGGGCGCAATGACCATGGCCGGCTCCCCCTGCAGCGCGTCCAGTGCGGCCAGGTCAAAGCGGCAAGCCCCCATGAGTACCAGAAAACGCAGATAAGCGCGGGCCAGCAGGTTGACCAGCTTGCGGCCTATCCGCTTGCTCAGCGCGCGCGGCAACAGCGCCCGCATCGGCAAGGCCAGCAAGGTCACGCTCAGGCAGATCACGCCCAGCAGCGCGAAGCCCAGGTGCAGCCTGAGGGTTTCATGCAGGGCCCTGCGACCAACGTGCAGCTTGAGGTGTTCGTTCAGCACAGCATGGGGCTTGTGTTCCATAAAGTCAGGCCTGTGGCCGGCCCTAGCGGACAGCCGTTTCAGCGCCCTCTACAACACGAATGTTGGCCTTGCGCAGGCGCATGGCCTGCCACGAGCGCTTGAAATTAAAGGCCGAGGCCATGTAGAAAATACCCTTGAGCACCGCCAGTGAACGCCAGATCGGGGTTTTGCCAAAAATATCGCCGGCCAGCATCGACAGCAGGGCTTCCTTGACGCGCCACACATTGCTGGGCGCCATGAACAGGTCGCGCATGGTCGGGTTGGTCACGCGGTAGATGAACCACGAAAACTCCTTGGGGCCCAGCCGCACCTGCTGGTCAAAATGCGCCAGTGCCGACGCGGCTTTGGCGGGTTCGCGCAGGCAGGTATCAACCGTCTCGGCCCCGACAAAGCCGCCCTGCATCGCCAGCATCACGCCGGACGAAAACACCGGGTCGATGAAGGTGAAGGCATCGCCAATCAGCAGGTAGTTGGGGCCATGCGTGCGGTCGCAGGCGTAAGAGAAATTGCCGGTCGCCTCCACCTCGGAGGCCAGCGTGGCATGGGCCAGCCGCTCGCTCAGCGCCGGGCACATCGCAATCGTGTCGAGGAAAAATTCCCTGACCGGCTTGGTCCGGCTCTTCAGGTAATGCGGCCAGACCACGGCACCGATGCTGGTAAAACCGTCCGCCAGCGGGATCAGCCAGAACCAGCCATGGTCGAACCAGAAGATGGTGATGTTGCCTTCGTCCTGGCCCGGATGCCGGCTGGCACCGGTGAAGTGGCCATAAAGCGCTGAGCTGTTGTGTTTGGGATTGCGGCGCTTGACGTCGAACTGTTTGCCCAGCAAGGTGTCGCGCCCGGAGGCGTCCACCACAAAGCGGGCGCGCCAATGCTGGGTGCGGCCATCCTCATGCTGCGCATGTACCGTGGCGCCGCTGTGATCGGGCGCAAATGCCACGTCCTTGACGCGGCAGCCCTCGATGACCTCGGCACCCAGGCGGGCGGCGTTGCGGATCAGGATTTCGTCGAATTCGGAGCGCCGCACCTGGTAGGAAAACGGCATGGACTTGTCCCAGGCATCGCTGAAATGAAAGGTCTGGCTCTTGGCCTCATGCCAGGGCGACACAAATTCGGCGCCCCATTTCTCCATGCCGATGGCCTTGACGGCGTCGGCCACGCCGAGTTTCTCAAACAGCGGCAGATTGGCCGGCAGCAGCGACTCGCCGATGTGAAAGCGTGGATGGTGTTCTTTTTCGAGGACCACCACCTTGTGCCCCCGCTGTGCCAGCAGCGCTCCCGCTGTGGCTCCCGCTGGACCACCACCGATCACCAGCACGTCGCATTCGCTCAGGGTTTCCGGGAATGCAGGGGTCGGTGAACTCTGTTCGGTCATTGCGTTCTTTCGTTGGGGTGGCATAGGCATCAATTGCAATGAATTGACGGCATTCCGGCAACCAGGGCAATTTACCACGCATCAGGCATGCCACTTGCCGCACATCGACCGGCCATCATTGGGTAAAGTGTGCGCAACGCACCATGAACCGCACCCCACCTGCCCTGAACACCCCGCGGCCGCTGGCAGCACGCCTGCAGGGCCAGGCGAAAAGCTGGTTGCGGGTCGTCTTGAGCCAGTATGTAACCAATGGTCTCACGGTCTCGCTGGGCCTGGTGCTGATCATGCTCACCATCTTCGAGGCTGCCGGCCTGGCCGCGGCCTCTACCGCCGCGGTCGGTGTCCTGGTCACCAGCCTGCCGGATGTACCCGCCCCGCGCAAGCGCAAGATCATGCAGATGCTGCCCGCCCCGCTGCTGGGGGTGCCGCTGTTCGTGCTGGTGCAGCTGGTGCGCCAGGACGCGGTGTTGCTGGGCGTGGTGCTGGTGGCTGGCACCTTCCTGGCCGTGATGATGATGGCCTGGGGCAAGCGCGGCGGCCCCATCTGCTTTTCACTGATGTTCGCCATGCTGTTTTCCATGGCCGCGCCACCCACCGGTTCGCCGGAGCGGATCGCCCTGGATGCCGGCTGGTTCCTGGCGGGTGCCGCACTGTACCTGCTCTGGGCCGTGCTCACCACCCACCTGCTCAACCAGCGCTATCGTGCCCAGTTGCTGGCCGAGTGCCTGAACAGCTTTGCGCAGATCCTGCGCACCCAGGCCCGGCGTTTCGCCCCGCAGCCTGACCATCAGGCGCTGTTGGCCAGCATGCTGCAGCAGCAGGCAGAGCTGGCAGACCACCTGCAAAACACGCGCGACATCGTGCTGGAGTCGCCCACCACGCCGCCGCGCCAGCGCCTGGCGGCCATGCTGCTCAGTCTGCTCGAAGCACGCGACCACCAGCTGGCCTGCGACCTGGACCTCGACATCCTGCTGGACCACAGCGCCGGCACCGCCACCCTGCCGGCGCTGCAGCAAGCGCTCAACGCCACCGCGAGCGGGCTGGAGGCGCTCGGCCTGTCCCTGCTGCTGGGCAAGTCGGGCCACGCGATTGACGCCATGAACGACCTGCGCGCGCAGCTGGCCGGCGTGCTGCCGCCGCGCGCCGTGCCGCTGAACGCGCTGGAGCCCGATCCGCTGCAAACACAGCTACCCGACACCGTGGCGCTGCTGCACAACATGGCGGACCGCATCGGCCACATCAACGACGAAGCGGTGAAAATTGCCGCCCTGGCGCGCGGCGACCTGGCACCCGAACTGGCGGCCGTGCGCACGCAATGGCAGCTGTTCGTCAGCGCCACCACCTGGTCGTGGAAGCCGCTGCTGGGCCAGCTGACCTGGCGCGCGCCCACGTTGCGCTATGCGCTGCGCGCCACGCTGGCAGTCGGCGCTGGCTACCTCGTGTCCCTGCGTCTGCCCTGGGTGGCGCATGAATACTGGATCCTGCTCACCATCGTCGTCGTGATGCGCGGCAACCTCGCGCAAACCGTGCAGCGCCGCAATGCGCGCGTGGGCGGCACCCTGCTGGGCTGCGGGCTGGTCATGGCAATACTGGCCACCCATCCGGGCGCCCGCACCCTCTTCCTCGTGGTGGCGCTGAGCATGGGGCTGGCGCATGCCTTTGCCCTGCGCCGTTATCTCTTCACCTCCATCGCCGCGACGGTGTCCGGCCTGCTGCAGGCCCACCTGCTGCTGGTCGGCGAGCAATTCACTTTCGCGGTAGGCGAGCGGCTGGCCGACACCCTGCTCGGCGCCCTGATTGCCTGGATCTTCAGCTATGTCCTGCCAGCCTGGGAGCGCAACCAGATTCCGGCCCTGGTGCGGCGCAGCGTGCAGGCGCAGATCCGGCATGCCCGGCTGGCCCTGGCCCTGCTCGGCGGCCCGCAAACCTCGGACCTGCCCTGGCGGCTGGCCCGCCGCGACGCGTACAACAGCCTCTCGGAGCTGACCCTGGCCACCCAGCGCAGCCTGGCCGAGCCGCGCCAGGTCAGGCCCCCACTCGAACCGCTGGAGGCCCTGCAGGCACGCAGCTACCAATTGCTGGCCCAGCTCACGGCAGTCAAGTCACTGCTCCTGCTGCGCCGCGCCCAACTGGATTTGTCGGTGGCCGGCCCCGCGCTGGCGCAGGCCGCCGAGCGCATTGCGGCCGAGCTGTCCGGCACCGCGGCTACAGCGCAGGCCGTCGAACTCCCGATTGCCGGCCAACCCTTCCAGCCCCGGCCCGACCCCCTCGTGGCGGTTGACCTGACCCCCTGGCTGCTGCGCCGCCTGGCGCTGGCCTGCGCCATGGCCCGGGAGCTGCGGCAGGCGGCGGCCCGTGCGCTGGCCTGAAGCAGGCCGCACGGGTTGTTGCAGCGCTTCGCCTATCCCTGTCCCGCGCACTGTTCCGCGTTTGCCGGACAGTGGACCTGCTTCACGCGCCGAATTTCTTCGCGATGCTCCAGTCAATGTCGAAGCCCAGCCCCGGCTCTTCATTCATGCGGACATAGCTGTCCTTGATGTCCGGTTTCAGCGAGAACAGCGTGTCCCAGAGTGGATCGCGCGCCTTGTTGGGGAAGGTTTCCAGCCCGAAGCCATTGCGCATCGCACAAACGGCATGGCCGTGAATTTGTGGATCGTGGTGCGGCACAAACTGGACATCGTGAACCAGGCAATAGTTTGCAACCCGAATCAGCTCCGTCAGTCCACCAAAGCGGGTGGCGTCAAACTGCATGTAACGGATGCCGCCCATGTCGACCAGGTCGCGCGCTTCCCAGGCCGTCATCTGGCTCTCGCCGCCGGCAATGGGCACACGGGTCCGGTTGGCCAGCTTGCCCAATGCGCGGATGCCGTCGTACCAGTAAATCGGCTCTTCGAACCAGAAAATATCAAACTCTTCAAAAGCCTCAATGGCTGCCGTGGCTTCGTCCAGTGTGTAGCCCAGGTTGGCGTCCAGCATCAACTTGATATGGGGGCCAATGGCCTTGCGTACGCCGCTGATGCGGGCGACGTCGCCCTTCAGGTCGGTTCCGCCGCATTTCATCTTGACCGCGGTATAGCCCATGTCCACATACGAGGCCATCTCGTCGATGACCTTCAGCGGCGACTCGCCCTGTTCGTAGTAGCCGCCGCTGGCATAGGCGTAGACCAGCGGGTCGCTTCCACCCAGCAGGCGCCAGGTAGGCGTCTTCAAGGCCTTTCCCTTGATGTCCCACAGCGCGATGTCGATGCCGGCAAGCGCCGCCAGGATCTGCGGCCGCTTGCCTGCGCCGAAGTGGGGTTGGCCTTTATCCTTGTCCAGGCTGGTGCCGGCGCGGCTGTGGGTCAGCGAAAAAAGCTTGGCCCAGATGGCCTCATGCGCCATGGCATCCATACCCTTGATGAGGGTTTCCATCAGCCCCAGGATATCAACGATCTCCTTCATCGGCCGGCCATGGATCTGACCCAGGCCGATCACGCCGTCATCTGTGAACACCTGAACGATGATGGATGAGGCTGTCCGGTAAGGTTCACGCGACATCCAGAATTCTTTCCCAAGGTCGAAGGAAATGGGATGGGCAACAATTTTTTCGATTTTCATGAGGTTTTTCTGACGAGTGGTTTGAATGAGTTTTTTTGGTTCGGTTTGGATCCGCGTGCATTGCAAAGTGCGGGCTTGGCTGCACGATGCCCCAAGCCTCTCCAGCGCGAGCACCTGGGCAGCGCAGCGCTTCTTACTCGGGCCTGATGCCCGCTTTGGCGATCAGTTCGCTCCAGCGCCTGGCTTCGGCCTCGATATGCCTGGCTGCATCGGCCGGGCCCATGCCTACCGCCTCGGCGCCTGCGGCGATCAGCTTTTCGCGAACTTCCGGCTTGGCCAGCATCTTCAGCACCTCGGCGTGGAGCTGATTGACGATGGCGGGCGGCGTGCCGCTGGGTGCGGCCAGTCCAAACCAATTGGCGATCACGAAACCGGGAAAGCCGGCCTCGGCGGCAGTCGGAACGTTGGGCAGCAGCGTGATTCGCTGCTTGTGGGCAACGGCAAGCGCCCGGATTCGTCCTGAACCCATGTGTTGGGAGACTGTGGGAGCGGCGGTGATCAGCACTTCCACCTGGCCGCTCAGGAGGTCCTGCACGGCTGGGCCCGAGCCCCGGTATGCCACATGGGTCATGCTGATGCCCGCCACCGATTTCAGCAGTTCACCCGCAATGTGGGGGCCACTGCCCGATCCACCGGACGCAAAATTCAGTTTGCCGGGGTTGGCCTTGGCGTAGCTCACAAGCTCGGCCAGCGTCGTGACGGGCACCTTGGAGTTAACGACCAGAACGTACGGTGCTTCAGCAATGATGGAAACGGCAGCAAGGTCCTTGATCGGATCAAACGGCAACCTGGGGAAGAGCCCCGGCACCACCGTCTGGGTCATTTCATTGGACAGCAGCGTGTAGCCATCGGGTGCGGCCTTTGCAACCAGGCCCATGGCGATGGTTCCGCTTCCGCCGGCCTTGTTCTCCACCACGAAGGTCCGGTTCATGGAGGCCCCGATGTATTGCGCAGTGAGCCGCGCAATGATGTCGGTCGTGCCGCCCGGCGAATAAGGCACCACCACCGAGACAGGTCGGGATGGATAGGCCTGCTGGGCGGTAGCCGCCAGGGGCAGCAGTGCTGCAGCCAGCACCAGCACGCGGCGTCTGATCAATGAAGTACGGTTGCTCAATCTTGTCTCCTTTAATGGCGCCTCTTCACGGTCTGAAGAGTCGACCGGTGCAACTTTACAAGTCATGTTCAATTGAAAAATGCTGTTAAATTTACATTACTGTTTAAATGGATTTAACAATGCGCGACTCAAACAATGCTTCCGCCGAGATGGCCTTTTTCAGCCTGCTCATACGCTGCGGCAGCCTCTCGGCAGCTGCCAGGGAATTGGGCCTGACCACTCCTGCGGTGAGCACCCGCCTGGCACTGCTGGAGGCGCGCCTGGGCCTTCAGCTACTGACCCGCACCACGCGGCGCATGAGCCTGACGGCTGAGGGCGAGGAGTATCTGACCCAGGCACGGCGCATACTGGACGACATTGAAGAAGTGGAGTTGCACCTCACCCAGGCCATGGCCGAGCCCAAGGGGCTGCTCCGGGTGAACGCCACGCTGGGATTTGGCCGAAGCCATGTGGCACCCGTTATTTCGAAATTCTGCAAAGCCTATCCGCAGGTGCAGGTTCAACTGCATCTGACCGTCAACCCGCCAGCGCTGGCGGAGAACGCCTTCGACGTCTGCGTCCGATTCGGTGAGCCACCCGACGCACGCGTCATTGCGCGCAAGGTCGCCGACAACCGCCGCCTCCTGTGCGCCGCACCGGCCTACCTTGAGCGGCGCGGCACGCCCAAAACGCCACGCGACCTGATGCAGCACAACTGCATCGGGATCAGGCATGGCGATGAAGCTTATGGCCTGTGGCGCCTGACAGCCGGTCGCCGTACCGAGGCCGTCAAGGTCAACGGCTCGCTGAACACCAATGACGGTGACATCGCCGTGACCTGGGCGCTGGATGGGCACGGCATCCTCATGCGTGCCGAGTGGGACATAGCCAAATACCTTCGAAGCGGGCGACTGCAGCAGGTATTGAAAAACTACAGGACACCGCCGGCCGACATCTACGCCGTGTATCCCCAACGGCATCAACTCGCCAGGCGAGTGCGGGTCTTCGTGGATTTTCTCTGCCAGTCGTTCGACAGGAAGTCGATCATCCAGACCGTTTGAAGATGAATGCCTCCATCAGCAAATGTCTGCTGTGGCGCTTGACGTAGTTACCCCGGTTACCCCGGTTGGCCCGGTTGGCCTGGTTGCCCTGGTTGGCAACCAGCTGCACGCCACTGCGGGGCCACACCAGTCGCAACTCAGTCCACGCCTTTGATAACCTTCATCACCGCAGCATCACGCTGAACCTGCTGCAGTGTGCCTTCGAAGATGATTTCGCCCCGCTCAATGACATAGATTTTTTGCGCAAACGAAGGAAGGTGATAAAAATTTGACTCGGCCAGCAGGACGCCGCGCCCCTGTGCAACGATTTTCTGCAGGCCCTCGCTGATCACCGGAATGATGGCTGGCGAGAGGCCTTCGAATGCCTCATCCAGCAGCAGCATTTCCGGGTCCAGTGCCAGCGCGCGCGCGATGGACACCATCTTTCGTTCTCCTCCAGAAAGCTGGTGCCCGCCCCGGTGAAGGTACTGAAGCAGCTTGGGGAAGACTTCATAAGCCTTCCGGATCCGCTCCTGTTCCGAGGTGTCGGTTCGACGCGTCCAGGTCGGTAGCGCAATGTTGTCCTCTACCGACAGCTCACCAAAAACATCGCTGCCCTCGGGGGTGTAGCCCACACCAAGGGCTGCAATCCGGTGGGTATCCAGTCCCTTGATGGATTTGTCCTTCCAGAGAACGTCGCCACCATGAATCGCCTGGTAACCCATGATCGAGCGCATCGTCGTCGTTTTTCCCGCTCCGTTGCGTCCCACCAGGCACACCAGTTCACCGGCGTTCACCGCCGCGGAGATGCTCCGCAGCACGCTGTTTCCGAAGATGGAAACGCTTAACCCTTTGACTTCCAGCAATCGCATCAGTGCACTCCCTTGCCCACGACAATCCCCAGCACTTCCTCATTGCGAAGAAACGCCTCGGTGGGCAGATCCGCAATCTTTCTGCCCGCCATCATTGCCACGATGCGAGATGAATATCTTGCGACCAGATCCATGTCGTGCTCGACCAGCAACGTTGCCTCCACACCGAGCAAATCGGAAGCAGCCAGAAGGGTCTGCATCACACCATCCTTGTCGGCGGTAGAAACGCCGGCCGTCGGTTCATCCAGTAGCAGCACTTTGGGATGAAGCGCCAGCGCACTCGCTACGTCGAGAAGCTTGCGGCGGCCGTGCGGAAGCGAACGCGCTGGCGTGTCGATGGCAGCCTCCAGCCCGAATGCCTTTGCCGTGCGGTTGACGATCTCCGTCACGCCGGCGTTCTTCCCCACATCCGAAAACCACTGCCAGCGAAGGTTCAGGTGCGAGCAGGCGGCAACGGACAAGGTCTCCCCGACCGTGAGGTCGGGAAAGACACTGACCAGCTGAAAGGCGCGCGCCAGCCCCCTTCTGCCCAACTCGACGGGCCCAATCCCCGCGATATCCTGTCCCCGAAAAGTCACTGAACCGTGGGTGGGACGGAACAACCCCGTCAGAACGTTGACCAGCGTGCTCTTGCCCGCGCCGTTGGGACCCACAACGGAAACGAAATCGCCCTTGCTCACTTTCAGGCTGACGTCCTCGAGGGCGACAAAATCACCGTAGTGTTTGGAAACACCAACCGCGTCGAGCAGCCTGGGTGCAGTGCCGATAGTCATCGTTTTGATCTCCATGAAAGGCGCCGCAGGGCACCCAGCACCCCACCTGGCAATGCGATCACCAGGATGGCGAACGTCAGGCCGAGGAAAAACCGCCAGTACTGGGTGGCAGACATCAACAGGTCCTGCAGCAGGATGAAGCCGAACGCTCCGACAACCGGCCCGAAGAACTCCTGATAACCCCCCAACACGGCCATGAAGACGATATGCCCTGAATGAGTCCAATAGGCAAGTTCCGGATCGGCTAGGCCAGTGCTGACACTGAGCACCACGCCTCCGACCGCCCCGTAGGCTGCCGATATCACAAAGGCCACCGTCCGGACTGCGCGAATTTTGACCCCGACGTAGGCCGCCTTGCTCGGGTTGTCTCTCGAGGCCATCAGGTGCAATCCGAATGGCGAATGAACAACCCGCCACATCAGCCACGCCAGCACGAGGCAGATGACAAGCACGTAGTAATAAAAGGGCCCTACCAGAAAGGCCGTCTTGTCCAGGTCTTCGAATACCTTGCCGAGGAGCGACGGTCGCGGCACGCGCATGCCGCTTTCTCCACCGGTGATGTCGTAGAACTTGAACAGAAAAGAGTGGAACAGCATACCGAACGACAGCGTCAGCATGCCGAAGAAAATGCCGGTAAACCTGCTGGCAATCAGAGCGATCGGCAATGCAATGACGATCGACGCACAGACGCTGACGAGAAGCATCAACTCCATTGAAGCAACGCCCATCCAGCGAGCGGCGCCGGCCGCGCCATAGGCACCAATCGCGACAAACATCGCATGGCCGAATGACAGCTGACCGCCGTAGCCGAACAACAGGTTGAATCCCAGAAGGACAATGGCGTAGCCGAAGAAGGGGATCATCAGCGTGAGGTGATAGCTGTCCGCAACCTGTGGAGCCAGGAAGAGCGCTGCCACGAGCACAGCGAAGATGACCTTCGTCCAGCGCCGTGGAGACGCGATTGGCGTGCCCCAAAGGGAGGCAGTGAGAGATTGAAGCATCAGGTGGCTACCTTTCCGAAGAGGCCTGCGGGCTTCCAGACCAGCACGACAAGTACGATTGCGTAGATGGCAAGTATTTCCGCCTCCGGATACACCGTCACCGCTGCCGCCCGCACGAGACCTGCAATCAGCGCGCCCACCGCCGCGCCTTTCATGCTTCCGAGCCCACCGATAACGACGACGGCAAAAGCCTCCACCACGAGTTCGACGCCCATTTCCAGTGACGCCGCTGCTGTCGGTGCCACAAGGGCGCCACCGACAGTGCCGAGCATGGTGCCCAGCGTGAAGACGACCAGGTAGACCAATTGCACGTTGACGCCCATCGCGGCACTGGCGTCACGGTTTTCCGCAGTTGCCCGAACAATCTTGCCCCACCGGGTGTGCCCGAGGAAAAATGCCATCGCCGCTGCCAGGCCAATTGCAGCGCCTATGACGCAGGCGTTGTACAGCGGCATGGAAACCTCCCCGATGGCGAGGGTGCCGTACAACATGGAAAGGTTTCCCAGCTGCTGCGGATTCGCCCCCCAGAAAAACCGGAGGGTGTCCTGGATCATCAGGACCAGGGCGAAGGTAAGAAGCAGCTGGAACGACTCCTGGCGGCCATAAATGGTGCGCAGCAACCTTTCCAGCGGGATGCCTACCAGACCGACGGCAAGGCCCGCCCCCAGCAGCGCGAGCGGGAACCAGGGCGGCGGCAAGCCAATGGAAAGAGCCCAGTGCGTCGCCGCGATTCCAGCGTAGGCGCCGAGGGCGTAGATCGAGCCGCAGGCCAGGTTGACGATGCGCTGCACGCCAAAGATGAGCTGCAGACCGGAGGCAACCAGAAAAAGCACGGCGGCATGAAACACGCCGGCCAACAGAATATTGGCGTAGCCACTCATCGAATATCCGCCTAGACCTTGAAGCTCGAGGTCTTCAGCCACTCCCAGAAGTCCGCGCCTGCGGGCTTCTGGATCTGGTCGGAGTACATGCTGTCCACCCGCGCGAGCGTGCTGAAGTCATAGCGGTTGTTGTTGGTGGACAGGCCCTGGTGGTATGTCTGGTTGGCGATATGGTCGCTTCGCATGCCCCCGCGTCCGCCCAGTGACTGCACCTCAACGCCGGCCATGGACGCCGCTATATCCGCCATGGACGGCCAGCTGCCCGACTTGGCGGCAAGCGCCTTCTCGACGCCCGCCTTGTAGACCATGAGCGAGAAATACGCGCGGTCGGCCTCCCAGTGAGGATAGTCCTTGAATCGGTTCACGTACCAGTCGACGAATTCGCGCTGGACGGGGCTTGCCTGCGGGTGATCGAAATAGAGCGTGTTGTGCCCGAAAATAACACCTTCGGGCATGGAGTCCTTTTTGAGACCGGTGTGCTGCCATCCGGCGGCGGGCAGAACGAACTTGGTGTTGGACGTCAGCCCGGCGGCATGTGCCTGCTTCATGAAGACGGGCAGGTCGGCAAACAGCAAGGAAGAGAAAATCAGGTCCGGCTTGGCCGCTTTCAGGACCGCAACGTTGGAGGTCAGATCAAGATTTCCAACCTTGGACCATTGCTCGGACACCACAGTGTGTTCAATGCCGAACTTCTTGAGGAGCGCCTGAAATGCCGCCCAGTTGTTACGGCCGTAGGAGTAATCGGGGTTGATGCCGGCAATCGTCTTGAACTGCCCCTTGAAGTATTTGATGGCCAGAAGCGATGCCATTACAGCCTCGCACTCGTTGTCGTTGCTGCGGAACACGTAGCGCGGATTGGGCATGGTTTCCTTGACACCGTCCTGGGTAGTTCCGTCCCAGAAGATGGTGATCATGCGGCTGTCTTCAGCGGCCGGGGCGAGGGCCAGGCTGACACCGGTGGAAACGACGCCCTGAACACAATCCACCTTGTCCTGCAGGACCAGTTTGCGGAAGCGTTCGATCGAGTCTTTAGGGCTCGTCTCCTCTTCAATGACCAACTCGATCTTCCGCCCGCCGATTCCGTTGCCGGCGTTGAGCTTCTCGACAGTCCATTGCAGTCCTCGCAGCCCGCATTCACCAACCGTGCCTGCCACGCCGCCCCGCGGCGCAATCACGCCGATCTTCAGGGGGCGGTTCTGGGCAAAGGCTGGTGCAATGCCGAATCCGGCAAGCGCACCTGCGCCGATAGCTTTCAAGGTATGTCTGCGGGTATGGGTGTGCATGTCGATCTCCACGTTAATCTCCTGTTGATCGACTTATAATATCCGTCTGATATATCATACCGCATTAGTGCATACCCTATATTGAGGTTCATCAAGCCAGAGTCTGTTAAACCGGTAGAAGGTCCTGGGGGGCAGAACAAATCCGCCCGCGTTCTGATCCCGACGCGCCCATGCGGCCCGCATTTCGCATTTCGCATAGGTGGCCGCATTTGTCCAAATGGAGCAGGAAGCAAGCCAATAGACGCCGTGAAAAGATACCGCCCTGCCGGCAAAGCCCTTGACCTTGAAGCTGGCGGCGAGCCTCTCTCCAGTAATCCAATCGTTGAAACTGAAAGGAAGTCAAAACATGGTCTCTGTCATTTTCGAAGTCTGGCCGCACCCGGCACATCGCGATGCCTATCTCGACTGGGCTGCTGAACTCAAGAGCGAGTTGCTGAAGATGGACGGCTTTATCTCCATCGAGCGCTTTCAAAGCCTGACCGAGCCGGACAAGCTGCTGTCCCTGCAGTTCTGGCGCGATGACGAATCCCTCACGGCCTGGCGCACGCTCGAGGCACACCGGGCAGCCCAACGCGCGGGCCGCGGCAGCATGTTCAGGAATTACCGTCTACGGGTCGCTGAAGTTACCCGCGACTACGGTTTGACTGAACGCGACGAGGCACCCCTCGATTCCCGTCTCGCGCACGGCCAATAACGCAAGGTCGTGAAACCCGGGCCGAGGCCAGCCGGAGGGCCTTTCCGGCACGACGGGGCGGCCATCCGTGGGCCGGCACTGTGAACGGGCCCCCTATCATGATCCCGGTCTGACTGCCGGATCAGCGACCTGGCGCCTCGCAAGTACCGCCAGCGGGATGAAGCAAAAACCCACGAATCGCCGTCTCGAGTTCCGCGATATCCGCCGCATCGGAGTTCGGAGCACCAGCACGGTGTCCCCAAATCGAATACAAGACCGTGGTCCGGGAGTTCGGGAGATGCCTGGCGCATTCCTCGAAGTCTTGTGGTGGAAAGATGAGGTCATGGCTTATGGGCATTAAAAAAACCGGAACGGTGATGGCCTCCAGTGCATTTTTCAGATTACCGCCGAATCGCGCGTTCGCCGAGATATCCGCGAATTGCCATGTTCTTATCAAGCTCAGGATATCGTGACAATGAAACTCCAGGAAGGCCGGCAGGATCATCCTGGAAATCCAGTCCATCGGCCTTTCCCCTCTCCACGTGCCCTCGTTGAAAAACTCATGAGACAGTACCCATGCCGCGTAGACCCAGCCGGCATGGCGGAGTGCATCTTTTGCCGAGTCTTCGGAGTCGGCCGCCGCCTCCAGGATCGTGGCCATGCCCTCCAGCAACACACGGTTATGGGTTGACGTGGCCGGCGTACCGCAGAACGCAAAAATCCTGCCTATCCTGTCGGGGTAGAGGCACCCCCATTGAAATGCCTGTTGCGCGCCCATGGAGCGGCCGATAACGGCAAAAAGTTTCTCTATGCCCAGTGCACGTACCAGGTCAGCCTGCGCCACGACATTGTCATGGAGACTGACCGGAACCGGCCGGCCGCCGTGCAGAAGATCAGGATGATTGGAGGGACTTGAGGACCGGCCGTTTCCAAGCGCATTCACCACGATCACGCAGTACTTATCAGTATCGAGTGCGCGTCCAGGCCCGATGATCCATGCGTTCGCCTTGTGGGTTGCGCCAAACCATGTGGGAAACAAAATCGCATTGCTTCGCTCACGATTGAGCTGGCCGTGCACGGCGTATTCAAGGTGCAACGCGCGCACGGCGGTGCCGCATTGAAGCGTGAAAGTATCTATGAGGTGGCGGGCTTGTTGTTCCATTTCGTGCTTACCCGCCCCTGAAGCCAAATTCCTGATCACACATGCCGTCAAGCACCCGGGATGAATTGGAGAGTGGCTCGGGCGACAGGCCAGGGCCCGCGATGCTTATGCGACCAGGCGCTGTTCATCAGGCGTCAGCTGTGGTCCGTCAAGCGTTACGCGCGAGTCATCGCGCCGAAAGCGTTCGATGATAGGTTTCAACTCGGCCCTGACATGCTTCTCGCTGTAGCCATTGAAGAGATGCCCGAGCAGCCCGCGATCAAGGTCACTCGATTTCATCAGCCAGTCAGCGAATGGAACCGTCAGATTCATGTTGCGATGCATCATGATTCCCTGATTGTGGTGGGCCTTGTGATGACGGCGGATCGTATTGATCAGGGGGATGCCGGCAACCCAGCGGTTCTCCGGGACATGGCAGCAATAGTGAAACGTCTCGTAGACCATGTAATGGCCAATCATCGTCATGAATACGATGTAGCCCGCATCGGCATTCAATAGCTTTGCCGTGATCCAGCCAAGAATTGTCCCGGCTACCGCGAGCACGGAAAGCACGCGCCAGGGAAAGAACACAATGCGAAATTCCTGCTGTGACAGGGCCGAATCGATCTCGTAGTCAGCGTCGGTGAAATACTGGTGATGCTCGCGGGTGTGTCGCTCGTAGATTGCCCGCAACGCGAACACATCGATTCGCCGATGCATCACATAACGGTGCATGGCCCATTCCACCATATTGCCCCCGAGGGCCACGGGAATGATCAGAAGCCACTCCCAGGTAGGCGAGCGAAGCTGACTGGCGCAATACCACAGGGCCGACACCCCTACCGCGTACATGAACAGGACGTGAACAAACCCGTGATACCACGGCTCAATGCCCGCCCGGTATTGCTGCCTGAATTGACGCTGCTTGTCGCTCATCTGACGTTGTTTGGTGATGTTCACGGAAATCTCCTGACAGGGATTATTGCTGGCCGAATGCCTGATGCACTGGTAATATATCACTCACATATCTTTTTTGTCAATGGAAACTGAAATGCCTCCAAACCCCGCTCAGCCCGATATCAATCCCATCTTTTTTTGCTCCCCCACACGAATCATGTTTGGCGCCGGCGTGCGTACCGAACTGCCGCCACTCCTGGCGCAATTGGGCTACCAGCGTGCAGCGATCGTCACCGACCGGTTCTTCTCTGCGCCGGGTCGCGCCGCCTCGGAACTGGTTGACGGGTTGGAAAGGGTTGGCATCAGTTCGGTCATGTTTGACGGCGGTCTGCCCGATCCTTCCCTGGACCTATGCGATCGGGCCAGCGCGCACTTGCGCGAGCAGGGAGCAGTTGACTGCGTGATTGCCATTGGAGGGGGAAGCAACATTGATCTGGCCAAGGTCATGACGCTTACATTGACCAGCCATCACGCCGCGGCACATTACGTCGGAAAGCCGAAGCTGGATACGAAGCCGCTGCCGCTCATCGCGATGCCAACGACGGCTGGCACGGCCTCCGAAATCACCCCGGGGGCGATTCTTGTCTCGGGAGATGGGCAGACCAAGGTTGCGGTGATGGATAACGAGTTGCGGGCTCGCATCGCTGTGATCGATCCCGAACTCACGCTGTCATGCCCTCCCCGCGTAACCGCCGACGCGGGCGTGGATGCGCTGACCCATGCCATTGAATCGTTCATCACGATGGATGCCAGCGATTTCAACCGCGAAGGACAGGCTGACCCGGGTTATTCAGGCCGAAATGCCCTGACCCGCATCTTTGCGCGAGAGGCCATTCGCCTGTGCTTCGCCCACCTGCAAAGAGCTTATCGGTGCCCGGACGACATTCAGGCGCGCACCGGCATGGCGCTGGCAAGCTTGTACGCAGGCATGTCCTATGGAAATGCAGGACTTCACGCTGTCCACGCATTGGCGTATGGCGTCGCGGCGCTCACGCACGAGTCGCATGGCACCACCAATGCCGTCATGCTTCCGTATGTCATGGCGGAACTCGCCGCTGATCGGATGGAGGACCTGTGCGAGATTTCCCGCATGGCAAATGTTTATCACGAACCGCACAGTTCGCTGAAAGGGGCGGCGGCGGGTGCCCACCATGTAAGAGAGCTGATCAGGTCAGTCGGCATTGCAAGCACGCTCGCCGAACTCGGAGTCACCGCTCCAGACCTGGGCCGCGTTGCAGCGGCGGGTGTTGCCGTCACCCGCCTCACCAAAGCCTTTCCCGGTGGACAGGCCGAGCGGCGGTACCTGGAGATTGTTCATGCCGCCTTTCAGGGCGCGCTTCCCGAGGCCTGATAGCTCAGGTGTATGGAGTGCATATGGAGTGCATATGGAGATGAGATACTAGTCATATCGACAGGAGGTATTTTGGCAACAAGCAAAAAAATCCGGCCAACACCCCGCGCTCGCTCCGACAGGGCGCCCGCTGGCGGAAATGATCTGAGTCTCACGGAGCAGGCCTACAGCCAGCTTGAAGAGATGATTGTGACCCTCAAGCTGGCACCAGGAAGGCTCGTGACCGAAGCTGAATTGTCTGAATTGCTGGGTATCGGGCGAACCCCCATCCGGGAGGCCCTGCAACGGCTGGCGGCTCAGCGGCTGGTCCGTGTCGTGCCGCGCCGCGGCATCGCGATCTCGGACATAGACGTGAAAGCGCAGTTGCGACTTCTGGAGGTCAGGCGAGAGCTGGAGCGGCTCATGTGTCGAAATGCAGCGCGCAGGGCATCCACTGAAGAAAGAGCCGAGCTTGGCCAGCTTGCCGCGGCCTTCAAGGAGTGCGCAAAAACCGGGGATGCGGAAAAGTTCATGCGCATTGACAGGGCGTTTAATGAACTCTGTCTCGTGGCGGCCCGCAATGAGTTCACCACCAGCGCAATGAGCTTGATGAATTCGCTCTCCAGGCGGTTCTGGTTTCTTCACTACCGTCAGGCCGCAGACCTTCCGCTCACAGCGCGTTTGCATGCCGCCCTGGCTCATGCAATAGCCATCGGAGACGAGGAAGCTGCAGCACAGGCTTGCGACAAGCTGCTGGACACGATCCATCAATTTACCCGCGCGACCGTCAGTACCGATTTTTAAGCGCCAGGTGTTTGCGCGTCGCGAGGTAGCGCGCTCGCCCGGTGTGAATTTGGCGGACGGTGCATTCAAGCGCCTTGGTGAGTTCAGCCTGAACATTCCCGTCGACCGGCTGCCGCATGCCGTCAGGCACACCCAAAATAACCGACGACACCGCAAGCCGGTGACACCGCCGTAGCGGGGTCGGCAGCACGCGGTGCCGGGCCACGCCACAAAGGCGTATCTGAAACTTTGCGCAAGCCCTTGTCGCACAACAATTTTTCCCCGCCTTCCTCCAGGAGGGACTGAGCCCAAAGCGCTGTGGATTGCCGTGGATAATTGGTTCTTCCAGGCCTCCCGTCCCCCTCGGCGGAGGCAAATGGGGTCACTAGACCGCATGTGCAAGCAAATGAGGGAAGCGAAATTACGCTAATTTATTGATGTTCAAAGAAAAAGAGACCCCCAGCGGATTGCCAGGAGAGGCCGGAAAGCACACGCCCATGATGGCGCAGTATTTCGCCATCAAGGCCGAGTACCCCGACACGCTGGTCTTCTACCGCATGGGTGACTTTTACGAGGTTTTTTTCGCCGATGCCGAGAAAGCCGCGCGCCTGCTCGACATCACGCTGACGCGGCGCGGCCAGTCGGCCGGCGAGCCGGTGGTGATGGCCGGCGTGCCCTTTCACTCGCTGGAAGGCTACCTGGCCAAGCTGATCAAGCTTGGCGAGTCCGTCGCCATCTGCGAACAGGTCGGCGACGTTGCCACCAGCAAGGGCCCGGTCGAGCGCAAGGTGGTGCGCGTGGTGACGCCTGGCACGCTCACCGACACCGAGCTGCTGAACGACAAGGCCGAATCGATTTTGCTGGCCGTGCACCAGGGCGCGCGCAACACCTGCGGGCTGGCCTGGCTGAGCGTTACGCAGGGTGACATTCACCTGGCCCATTGCGCCAATGATGAGCTGGAAACCTGGCTGGCGCGCGTCAACCCCAGCGAGCTGCTCTACAACATTGACGTCACCCCGGCGTTTGAGCAGCGCCTGAAAGCCCAGCGCTGCGCGACCAGCGCCCGCCCGGCCTGGCAGTTTGACGGGGCGCTCGGCGTGCGCCGCCTGCTGGAGCAGCTCAAGGTAGCCTCGCTGGCCTCATGGAATGCAGAAGCCCTGAACGAAGCCCATGCCGCCGCGTCAGCGCTGCTGGGCTATGCCGAACATACGCAGGGCCGGGCACTGCCCCATGTGCAGGGCCTGCAGGTGGTGCGCTCCGGCGAACTCATTGAACTGCCGCAAAGCACGCGCCGCAACCTCGAGCTGACACAAACGCTGCGCGGCGAGGATTCGCCCACGCTGTTTTCCCTGCTGGACACCTGCACTACCGGCATGGGCAGCCGTGCGCTGAAAAGCTGGCTGCTGAGCCCACGCCGCGATCGCGCGCAGGCGCAAGCCAGGCTCGAAGCAATTGCGCATTTGCGGGGCGGCCCGCAGCAAACCCTGCGCGCCAGGCTCAAGGGCTGCAGCGATGTCGAACGCATCACCGCCCGCCTTGCGCTGCGGCAGGTCAGGCCGCGCGAGCTGGTGGCGCTGCGCCAGACCCTGGACAAGCTGCTGCAACAGACAGAGCACGCTGCGGGCGAAAGCACTGGGCTGCCGGAACTGTTGACCCGAATTTTCGAGGACCTGCAGCCCCCGCCAGGATGCACTGAATTGCTGGGCCGCTATGTGCTCGACGAGCCGGCCGCGCTGATTCGCGACGGCGGCGTCATCAACCATGGCTGCGATGCCGACCTCGACGAATTGCGCGCCATCCAGACCAACTGCGACGGCTTTCTGCTCGAGCTGGAAGGCCGTGAAAAAGCCCGCACCGGCATTGCCAACCTGCGCGTGCAATTCAACAAGGTGCACGGTTTCTACATCGAGGTCACGCAGGGCCAGCTCGACAAGGTGCCCGACGACTACCGCCGCCGCCAGACACTGAAGAATGCCGAGCGCTACATCACGCCCGAACTCAAGGCCTTTGAAGACAAGGCACTGTCGGCGCAGGAGCGCGCGCTCGCACGCGAGAAGTGGCTGTATGAGCAACTGCTCGACCAGCTGCAGGCCTTCATTCCCGCGCTGAGCCGCCTGGCGCGCGCCCTCGCCTCGCTCGACGCCCTGTGCGCGCTGGCCGAGCGCTCGCTCACGCTGAATTGGGCCGCCCCGGTGTTTGTGAGGGAACCCTGCATCGACATCACCCAGGGCCGCCATCCGGTGGTTGAAGCGCGGCTGGCGGAAACCGGTGGCGGCTCCTTCATCGCCAACGATTGCAGCCTGAGCGGCAAGCACCGCATGCAGGTCATCACCGGCCCCAACATGGGCGGCAAGTCCACCTACATGCGCCAGGTCGCACTGATTGTGCTGCTGGCCAGCGTGGGCTCCTACGTGCCGGCCGCCCGGTGCCGGCTCGGACCCATAGACGCCATCCACACCCGCATCGGCGCCGCCGATGACGTGGCCAATGCGCAGTCCACCTTCATGCTCGAAATGACCGAGGCGGCGCAGATCCTGCACACCGCCACGCCGCATTCGCTGGTGCTGATGGATGAAATCGGCCGCGGCACCTCCACCTTCGACGGCCTGGCGCTGGCCGGCGGCATTGCCGCCTACCTGCACAACAAGACCCAGGCCTTCACGCTGTTTGCCACGCATTATTTTGAGCTGACGGAATTCCCGGCGCAGCACCATGGCGCCATCAATGTCCATGTCAGCGCCGTGGAGTCGGGGGCAAATATCGTGTTTCTGCACCACATCGAACCCGGTCCCGCCAGCAAGAGCTACGGCATTGCCGTGGCCAGACTTGCCGGCGTGCCCGCCGCCGTGGTCACCCATGCGCGCCACGCACTCAACGCGCTGGAAACGCAGCAGACCGAAACACGCGCCCAGGTGGACCTGTTTGCTGCCCCACCCGAAGCAGCCGCGCCCGAGCAAACAGCGCTTGACAAGGCATTGGATACCATAGACCCTGATACGCTGAGCCCCCGCGAAGCGCTGGATGCGCTCTACCAGCTGAAAAAGCTGTCAGCGCTGGCCTGAATGCGACCGGCTTGATGCGAAATACCAAACCTCTTCACCCAACTGCCATGACTTATTGCACTGCCATCAAACTGAATGCCGGTCTGGTCTTTTTGTCGGACTCCCGCACCAATGCCGGACTCGACCACATCAGCACCTTCCGCAAGATGATCGTCTATGAAAAGGCCGGCGACCGTTTCATGGTGCTGCTGACCGCCGGCAACCTCTCCATCTCCCAGTCGGTGCGCGAGATTCTCCAGATCGAACACCTCAAGGACCCGGAAACCGGCGAATCCATCACCATCTGGAACGCCAAGAGCATGTTCGATGCGGCCCGCGTGCTGGGCTCGGCGATACGCCGCGTCTATGACCGCGACGCCGACGCCCTGCGAAAGGCCGATGTCGATTTCAATGTCTCGCTGATCTTTGGCGGCCAGATTCGCGGTGAAGGCATGCGCCTGTTCCAGATGTACTCGGCCGGCAACTTCATTGAAGCGACAGGCGAGACGCCTTACTTCCAGGTGGGCGAGTCGAAATACGGCAAGCCGGTTCTCGACCGCGTCATCACCCCCGAGACACCGCTGGCCGAAGCCGCCAAATGCGCGCTGGTGTCGATGGACTCGACCATGAAGTCCAATCTCTCGGTGGGCATGCCACTGGACCTGGTGGTGTACGAGGTGGACACTTTCCACAGCGACAAGGTGGTGTGCATCGACAGCAGCAACCCCTATTACTCGATGCTGCACAACAACTGGGGCAGAAGGCTGCGTGAGGTGTTCGACAGCATTGAAGACCCGGTGTGGGACGACGCGCACACCGACATTCCGCTGAAAATGCCGGCGAGCCGCCACGAGCCGCTCAAGAAAATCAGCAGCCCCAGCGAAAAACTGATTTAAATCCGTGCCATCTTCTCCAGCCTCGTCGACCGCTCCTGCCAAATCCCCGGTCAAGCCCCTGGTCATCTTCTCGCACGGCAACAGCTTTCCCGCCAGCACCTATGGCGTGCTGTTCAAAAGCCTCAAGGCCCGCGGCTTTCAGGTCAAGGCGATTGAAAAATTCGGCCACGACCCGCGCTATCCGGTCACCAGCAACTGGCCGCACCTGGTGCAGCAGCTTGCAGACTTCACCAGCCAGGAAGTCGAAAAATCCGGCCAACCCGCTTTCCTGGTCGGCCACTCGCTGGGCGGTTTTTTAAGCCTGATGTGCGCCGCCCAAAACCCGGTGCTGGGTGGCCTGCCGGTGCGAGGCGTGCTGATGCTGGATTCACCGATTCTGGGTGGCTGGCGCGCCAGGGCGCTGAGCGTGGCCAAGCGCGCCCAGCTGGTGGGCTCCATCTCGCCCGGTGCCATCAGCCGCAGGCGCAAACAGCAGTGGCTGGGCCGCGACGAAGTGCTGGCGTATTTCCGCAGCAAAAAAGCCTTTGCCCGATGGGACGAGCAGGTGCTGATTGACTACATCGAGCACGGCACACACGATGCCGATACGGACACCGGCAGCCAGCGCCTGCTGAGCTTTGACCGCGACGTGGAAACCAGCATCTACAACACCCTGCCCGACAACCTGGAGAGCCTGCTAAAAGCGAATCCACTCAAATGCCCGGTCGCTTTCATCGGTGGGCGGCAGTCGGCCGAAATGAAGCAGGTCGGGATGGCCATGACGGAGAAGGTGACGAAGGGGCGGATCATGATGCTCGATGGCAGCCATCTGTTTCCTATGGAGAAGCCTGAGGCTACGGCGGCGGCGGTTGAGGCGGCTTTGCGGAATTTTGCTGGTTGAGTGTTTGGGTTGGCTCTGCTGAGGGCGGCTGGCCGGGGGTAGCCCGGCGGCTACTCACTTTTCTTTTGCTTCGCCAAAATAAAAGTAAGCAAAAGAAAAGGCGACCCTGCTGTCTGCGTCCCTTCGCTGCGCTACGGGCAGCCTGTGGTGCTCGGTCCAGGCGGGGTCTCGCTCAACTCGCCTGCGGCTCAGACAGTCGCGATCCCTGATCCGCCTGGCCCTGCGCTCCTCGGCGCAGACAGAAGGGGTGGGTGCAATAAATACCAACAGCCGAACTCCGCAGAACGCCGGCTGTGTCATTGCGGACTTGATCCGCAATCCATGGATCCCGGATCAAGTCCGGGATGACAAACGTGGGGCAAAGGCTTGCCCGAATCGTGTTACGTTCCGTCCCCCGATTCCGAATTCTTTTCCCTCACCCGTGTGGCTGGGCCGAGCAGCGCAGATGGAGGCGGGATCAGGGCCGCAGTTGTTTGAGCGAAGCGAGTTCTGCGGACCCCCGCCGGAGTCGAGCAGCGCAGGTTGCCCGCAGCGAAGCGCAGGGACCCAGACTGCGGGTCGCCTTCTCTTTGCTTACTTTCTCTTGGCGACGCAAGAGAAAGTGAGTCGCCCGCCGGGGCGAGTCCCGGCCTGGTCGCGACAGCCACACAGCCAAAATCAACACGCCCTCAACAAAAAACCCCCTACAAAATATCCGCAGCAGAAAGCTCCGGCGTTTCCGCAATTCGCGCCGAAATCGCACGGCATGCCTCCAGCAGTGGCGCCACATAAGCCTGCTCAGGGTTGTCCTTCTGCCGAAAGATCAGCGTGCTGACGCTGATCGCTGCCACCGGCACCCCGTGGCTGCCCAGGATGGCCGCACCGAAGCAAAAAATGCCGGCTTCGTTTTCTTCGCTGTCCACCGACCAGCCCCGCTCCCGCGTGACCCGAAGTTGTGCCTGCAAGTCCGCCAGCTCAGTCACCGTGCTGGGTGTGTAGCGCGGCATGGGCAAGTTTTCAAGCAATGAATTCAGCGTGGCCGCGTCCAGCGCGGCCATATAGGCTTTGCCCACTGCCGTGGAATGCAGTGACACGCTGGTGCCTATGCGCGAGGCCATGCGCACCGCACTCGGGCTCTCGAGTTTTTCGATGTACACCATGCTGGTGCCGTTGGGTACTGCCAGGTGCACGGTCTCGCCCGTGACATCGCGCAGGCGCTTGAGTTCGTCCACGGCCGCCAGCCGGAGTTCCGAACGGCCCCAGCTGCGGCTGGCCAGCTGGATGAGTCGCGGGCCCAGCGCCAAGGACGCACTGCGGGTGTTTTCCACCAGCAGCCGCTCGGCCAGCAGGGCGGCAACGATGCGGTGCACCGTCGGGCGCGGATAACCGCTCGCCCGCATCAAGGCGCCGACGTTGAGCGGCTCGGTCGAATCCGCCACCAGCTGCAGCACGTGCATGAACTTCGAAAACGACGCCGTGCCCGCCACCTGGGTCGGGGCGGGCTTTTTCATGGCGGAAGGTGACCGGGAAGCAGGCATGGGCAGGGCGATGTGCGGTGATATCTGATGGACAAAGAAGGATTATCCCTGCTGGCCCGGCCCGCAACACGTCAGGAGACGCGTCAGGACACCATGTAGCCACCATCGACCGGCAGGATCACGCCGGTCATGAACGCCGCCGCCGGCGTGCACAGGAACATGGCAGCCTGGGCCACGTCGGCCGGCGTGCCCCAGCGGCCCAGCGGCGTGCGCGCCAGGATGGGGCCGGCGCGTACCGGGTCGTCTTGCAGCGCCTGCGTGAGCGGTGTGGCAATCCAGCCGGGCGCGATGGCGTTGACGCGAATGCCGTCGGCCGCATAGGCAATGGCCAGCGACTTGGTGAGCTGCGCCACCCCGCCCTTGCTGGCCGCATAGCCCGGCACCAGCCCGCCGCCAAAGAAGCTCAGCATGGAGGCGGTGTTGACGATGCAGCCGCGGCGGGCTTTGAGCCGTTCGCGCGTGGCGGTGCAGACCCGCATGGTGCCGGTCAGGTTCACGGCCAGCACCTGCTCAAATACGTCCAGGTCATGCTCGGCGCCGCGCTTGATGATGCCCGCGCAGTTGAAGACGATGTCGAGCTGGTCGATGCCAGCCAGCGCCGCGTCCAGGCTCTGCGCCGAGCTCACATCGGCCTGCCGCACGGCCACCGCCGCGTCCAGCGTGCCGTCGCCCGGCCCCAGCCCGAGGGCCGTGACCTCGGCGCCCAACGCCGCCAGATGATTGGCAATCACGGCGCCTATGCCCTGCGTTGCACCGGCGACCAGCGCCCGCTTGCCCTTGAAGAGTGCTGCCTGATAAGTCATGAAGATTCCTGGGTTGTCGGATAGGGGGAAGGCTGGAATGGGGGCCGCGATCGATGCAGAAGACTGCAGCTTTTTATACGCCGCTGGCCCTCACCCCAACCCTCTCCCAAAGGGCGAGGGAGCAAGGAAAGCTATTTTGGCTACACCCTAGTTCTTGATGTTCAGCTTGGCCATCAGCGTCTTGAAGTAGGCGCTGTCTTTGGCCATGTTGGCTTTGAAGGCCGCTTCGTCGGCATAGGCAAAGCCCAGGTTCTGCTTTTCCAGCACTTCGCGGAATGCCGGCTCGTTGGCGGCCTTGAGCGTCACGGACTTGAGGTAGGCCACAACTTCCGGCGGCGTGTTTTTCGGCGCCGCAATGCCGCGCCAGGTGCCAATGCTCAGGTCGATGTTGCGCTCTTTCAGCGTGGGCACTTTCTCAAAACCCTTGACGCGCTGGTCCGCCATGACGGCCAGCATCTTGAGTTTGCCGGCGGCCACATAAGTGCTGACTTCGGCCGGACTCACAGCCACCGAATCCACATGCCCGCCCAGCAGCGCCAGCACGGCCGGGCCCGCACCCTGGTAGGGGATGTGGTTGAACTTCACATTGGTCTTGTCTTCCAGCGCGGCCGCGGCCAGGTGCCAGATCGAGCCATTGCCCGCATTGCCCACGCCGACCGTGCCGCTGTCCTTGCGGGCGGCCGCGAGGAACTCTTCGATGGTGTTCCAGGGCGCATCGGCGCGCACGGTGATGGCGGCCTGGTCGGCGTTCAGGCGGGCAATCGGCGTGAAGTCGTCATAGGTGAACTTGGCCAGGCCCATGTGCGGCAGCGTGGTGACCTCCACCGTGACCACCGCCAGTTTGTAGCCGTCGGGTTTGGCATTGATGACGTCCTGCCAGCCGATGGCGCCGCTGGCGCCGGGCTTGTTGACGATGATCACGCTCTGCGGCATGTGCTTGCGCGAAGCGTCGGCAAAGGCGCGCGCCAGCGCATCGGTGCCGCCGCCCGGCTGGAAGGGCACGACCAGCTCGACAGGACGGTTGGGAAAGTCGCGGCTCTGGGCTGCGGCGTTGCCGGACAGGCCCACCGCCAGGGCCATGGCCGCGGATACGGTTGCCAGGGTAGCCAGACGGCGCGTTGGATTGATGCTCATGGAAAAGTCTCCTCTAGGGGTGTGGTGGTTGAAAGTTGGATCAGGGTGGGCGCTGCGCCGCATTCAATACGTTGCGCGCCCGCCGGAGAGGTCAAAAACCGCCCCGGTATTGAAAGTGCAAGAGCCCGAGCACAGCCAGGCCACCATCTCGGCGACTTCGGGCGTTTCGCCCAGGCGCTGCATCGGGCTTTTGTTGATCATGGTCTGCACATGCTCGGGCGCCATTTGCGCCAGGATGGGCGTGCGCACCGCGGCTGGCGCGATGGCGTTGACCAGAATGCCGGTGGTCGCCAGCTCCTTGCCCAGCGATTTGGTCAGCGCCAGCACGCCCGCCTTGGCCGCGCTGTAGGCCGAGGCGTTGGGCGTGCCCTCCTTGCCGGCCAGCGAGGCGATGTTGACGATGCGGCCCTGCCCGGCTTTGCGCATGTGCGGCACCACCGCGCGGCACACGTTGAACACGCCCACCAGGTTGACCTCGACGATGCGCGTCCACGCATCCGGGTCGTAAGCGTCCAGCGGCACCGTGGGGCCGGCAAAACCGGCGCTGTTGATCAGGAAGTCGATACGGCCCCAGCGCGCGCTGGTTTGCAGCGCGGCGCGTTCCACGCCCTGCCGGTCGGTCACATCGACGCGCAAGGCCGTGCCTGTGTCATCCGGCGCGGACAAGTCCCAGCTGACCACCGTGGCGCCACTCGCCTGCAGTTGCCGCGCCACCTCGGCGCCAATGCCGCTGGCCCCGCCCGTGACCACCGCCACGCTGCCCGCGAAGTCGTACTGCGCTGTTGCGTAAGCCATGGTCAGCGGATGAACTGCTTGGTGTAGTCGGCGCCGAGGCCGACGCTCTCAAAGTGCTTGTTGCACATCTCGATCTTGGTGAACACGTCTTCGTAGCCCATGCCCTTGCCGTACGGGTCGGTGTAGTACATGACGCCATTGACCTGGAAGTAGGTGATCATTTCTTCCACGTCTTCCGGCACGTAGAGCGTGTGGGTCTCGCCCGGTGGCTCAAAAACATAGCTGCCTTCAGTGGCCTCCCAGTCGTGCTCCAGGTAACGCCAGCGGCCCTTCAGCACAAAGCCATGCACGGCCTGCGGATGGCGGTGGCGGCTGAGCACGCCGGACTTGCGCACACGCAACAGGTTCATCCAGTAGCCCTGGCTGGCATTCAGGCACAGCGGGCGAAACCACACGTTTTCAGCTTGCGGAACCCACAGCCGCTCATCGGTCGGAATGGCGTGCTGGACCACGATCTCCGGCAAAGCAGCCGCCGGGTTCGGGAATTGATAGGGCATCAGGGGGGAGGGGTCGGTCGTATCAACGGGCATGCAAGTCTCCTAAATATCCATAATGTGGACATACTGTCTACATAGTGGTCATTCTACTGGCGACACGGCACATCAATTCAAGGGTTTACCCTGAATTTTGAAAAGTGCATGGCAGCCAAGAGTGCGGCAGCTGCAAGCGGCGCGGAGATCCCCAACCCAACCCAACCAACCCAACCGAAATCCCGGCCTCAATCCCCGCCCCAAAGAAAAACGGGCCCTGCCATTGCTGGCGGGCCCGGCAAAAAATACGAGGGGAACGGTGTGGAATGCTCAGGGAGTCCAGGTCACCACACCGCTCCATGCGGTGGCCAGCACGACCACACCAAAGGCAATGCGGTACCAGGCAAAAGGCACGAAGCTGTGGCTGGAGATGTAGTGCAACAGCCAGCGAATGCACAGCCACGCGCTGACAAACGAAAACACCAGCCCCACCATGAACAAAGGCACATCAGCCACGGACAGCAGCGCGCGCTCCTTGCCCAGGCTATAGGCGCCCGCGCCAATCAGCGTGGGAATGGCAAGGTAAAAAGAAAAGTCGGTGGCGGCCTTGCGCGACAACCCCAGCAACATGCCGCCAATGATGGTCGCGCCGCTGCGGCTGGTGCCCGGGATCATCGCCAGGCACTGCACCAGGCCGACCTTGAGTGCATCCATCATCGTCATGGCCTCGACTTCATGAATGCGCGCGACGGCCGGGTTGCGCTCCTGGCGCTTTTCCGCCCACAGGATGACGAAGCCGCCAATGATGAAGGTGCTGGCCACCACCACCGGCGTGAACAGATGCTCCTTGATGGCCTTGCCAAACAGCAGGCCCAGCAGGACGGCCGGCACAAAAGCCACCAGCACGTTTAGCGAAAATTGCTGCGCCTGCTTTTCAGTCGGAAGCGCGACCAGCGTGTCGCGGATTTTTTGCCAGTACACCAAAATGACGGCAAAGATGGCGCCGGTCTGTATGGCGATGTCAAACACCTTGGCCTTGTCATCGTCAAAACCCAGCAATGCACCCGCAAGAATGAGGTGTCCGGTAGAGGAAATGGGAAGAAACTCGGTTAAACCTTCAACGACGCCCATGATGGCGGCTTTGATCAACAGTGCAATGTCCACTAGGGCTCCTGAAATTTGAGCCCGATTATCGCCCGCCATCCTGAGCGAGGGCTTAAGCTTTCCTGAGGACCATTGCGGTTAAGCTGAATGCGTCATGACCGAACCCACACCCGCAACATCGCGTAACACGCCAGCGCAAAATGGCGACCAGGCCACGCCCGCCAGCGTGCTTGAATTCTGGCTGGCCGACGGCCTGGAAGGCGGCACGGCAGGCGGCTGGCCCACCCAGGACCTCGGCAAACGCTGGTTTGGCGGCGGCGCCGCGCTGGATGAAGAAATCAGGACGCGCTTTGGCGCGCGGGTTGTGCAGGCGATAAGCGGCGGGCTGCAAGACTGGGAGCAGCAGCCTTTGCACCGGCTGGCCCTGGTGATATTGCTCGACCAGTTCACCCGCAACGTGTTTCGCGCAAGCGCCCAGGCCTTTGCGGGCGATGCGCGCGCCCAGCAACTGGTGCTGGACACGCTGGCCCATCAGGCCGACCAGCAACTGCCCTGGGTGGCGCGTGTGTTCACCTACATGCCGCTCATGCACGCAGAAGACCTGGCCCTGCAGGATGAATGCGTCGCCCGCTTTTCGCGGCTGGTGGCAGAGGCGCCCGACAGGCTGAAGCAGCGCCTGCAGGGCCACCTTGACTATGCCCGCCGGCACCAGGCCATCATTGCCCGCTTTGCACGCTTTCCCTACCGCAACGCGGCCTTGGGGCGCGTCAACACACCCGAGGAAGAAGAGTTCCTGCGCAAGGGCCCGCGCTTCGGGCAATAGCGAATAGCGGCTCCCGGGCTTTTTTACAAGCGCCTGTTTTATTGCAAGCGCTTGTTGTTGCTTGTTGCTATAGACATCAAGGCATAAGCGGACATAGGACATCAGCGCCTGCATCCCGCAATGGCTTAGCGCAGCGTCCTACAGTTTCTTACATGGTTTCAGCTTGTACTTGGGAACAGGTAAAACAGCCTGGGACAACCTGAGGACTCCCATGAAAAGCACACACAACACCCTGTGGGCGTACAGCAAAGCTGCTGCAGTCACCATGGCCATGGTCACCGGCACCGCCGTGTTGCTGGCGGCCTGCGCCGGCGTCAAGCCGCCGCCGAAGGAATACACGCAGGAGCGGCTGGACGATCAAATCCAGGTGCCGCCCGGCAACGTCGTCGCGCTGGAGACCACCGCGACCGGCCTGCTCAACTACGAATGCAAGGCCAACGCCACAACGGCCGGCACCATTGGCTGGGTTCTGGTGAGCCCGCAGGCTGACCTGCTCGACCGCACCGGCAAACAGGTCGCAAAATACGCCGGCCCACCCGCCACCTGGACGCACATCGACGGCTCCAGCGTCGTTGGCGAGCAGGTAGCCATTGCACCGCGCCCGGGCGCCACCAATCTCGCGTACCAGTTGTCCAAAGGCTCACCCGGCCCCGCCGCCGGTGTGCTGCAAAACGTCACCTACATCCAGCGCATCAAAACCAAAGGCGGGCAGGACCTGAGCAAGGCCTGCACGCAAGCCGACCTGGGCGACAAGCTGACGCTGCCCTACCAGGCCGACTACATTTTCTGGAAAGCCGCCTGACGCGGCCGTTCACGGCACGCCGTTGAGGGCGTGTCTGTCCATGGGCCCCCAGCGGCCATGGAACAAAGCCCGCAGGCTCAGGCCTGCGGGCTTTTCTCTTTGCGAGGGTTAAGGGTTCTCCACGGCTTGAGATTGCGAATCCGATCTTGCGGACGCGGGCCATAAAAAAAAAGCCTGCACGAAGCAGGCTTTTTGACTCAGGTGTGATTCAGACCGGATCAACGCTGGTAGTAAACCGGGGCATAACCCTGCCGGTAACCATATCCACCCCGATAGCCGTCGTCGTCGCGGTCATGGCCGTGCTTTTTATGCCAGCCGCGATGGCCGGGCTGCACGTAAACCACTTGCGGCGGGCCATAGTAGTAAGGGCGGGGTTGCACAAACACCGGTGCGGGCCGTACATAAACGGGCGCCGGCTGGTAATAAACCGGTGCAGGCTGCACATAAACGGGCGCTGGCGTGTACACCGGGTAGGCGTTGCCCACGTTCACCGACACACCGGGTGAGCCAACGCCCACCGACCAATACACGTCGTCCCGGGCCTGGGCAGCCCCGGCAAATCCCAAGGCGGCCACGGCCAGGGCGGCAGCGGCACCGGCCAGGGCTACGGAGCGGTTTGTCTTGATGGCTGTCTTCATTGTCATTTCTCCTTAAACAGGCATGGAATGCCCATGTGTTTATTAAACGCGGGATATGGGTAACGGCTTACCGCATGCACAGTTAAGAGCGTAGCCAAACGTAACGCTTCGCCCAACCGCCTAAAATCATTCGCATGACATCCCCCGCCCCCTCCAAAGCTGGCCCCAAGGGCACTGCTGCCGCAGCCCCCGCCGACAAAGAAGCCCACAAGCCCAGCAACTTTTTGCGCCAGATCATCGAAAAAGACCTGGCCGAAGGCACGTATGCCGCCCGCCGCTGGGGTGGTGGCCCCGGCGATGCGGCCCACCACGCCGCCGGCCAGCCCGACCCGGCCAGGGTGCGCCTGCGCTTTCCGCCCGAACCCAACGGCTACCTGCACATCGGCCATGCCAAGAGCATTTGCCTGAACTTTGGCATGGCGCGCGACTACGGCGGCGTGTGCCACCTGCGCTTTGACGACACCAACCCCGAAAAAGAAGACACCGAATACGTCAACAGCATCATCGACGCGGTGAAATGGCTGGGTTTTGGCTGGGAAAACAACGGCCCATCCGGCAACGAGTGCAACCTGTACCAGGCCAGCGACTACTTCGACTTCATGTACCGCGCGGCCGAGTACCTGATCGAAGCCGGCCACGCCTATGTGGACGAGCAGACCGTGGAGCAAATTCGCATCAATCGCGGCGACTTTGCCCACCCCGGCACTGACAGCCCCTTCCGCAGCCGCACGCCCGAGCAAAACCTGGCCCGCTTTCGCGAAATGCGCGACGGCCTGCATGAAGACGGATCCATGGTGCTGCGCGCCAAGATCGACATGGCCAGCCCCAACATCAATATGCGCGACCCGGCCATCTACCGCATTCGCCGCGCCACGCACCACAACACCGGCGACAAATGGTGCATTTACCCGATGTACACCTTTGCACACCCGATCGAGGACGCACTGGAGCAGATCACCCACAGCCTGTGCACGCTGGAGTTTGAAGACCAGCGCCCGTTTTACGACTGGCTGCTCGACCGCCTGTGCGAAGGCGGCCTGGTTGCCACGCCGCATCCGCACCAGTACGAATTTGCCCGCCTCAACCTCACCTACGTGCTGACCAGCAAACGCAAGCTGGCGCAACTGGTGTACGACCACAAAGTCAAGGGCTGGGACGACCCCCGCATGCCAACCATCGTCGGCCTGCGCCGCCGCGGCTACACCCCCGAAGCGATTCAGCTCTTTGCCGAACGCATCGGCGTGACGAAAAGCGACAGCTGGATTGACTACAGCACGCTGGAAGGCGCGCTGCGCGACACGCTGGACCCCATCGCCCCCCGCGCCATGGCCGTGCTCGACCCCGTCAAGCTGGTGCTCACCAACTGGGATGCAGTCATGGGCGCAGGAAAACTCGACGACTGCAGCGCTCCCGTGCACCCACACCACCCCGAGCTGGGCAAACGCAACTTCAAGATCGGCAAAGAGGTGTGGATTGAACGCACCGACTTTGAAGAGACTCCACCCAAAGGCTTCTTCCGCCTGTTCCCGGGCAACAAGGTGCGCCTCAAATACGGCCACGTCATCGAATGCACAGGCTGCACCAAAGACGCCAACGGCCAGGTGACTGAAGTGCAGGCCACGCTGATCCCCGACACCAAGAGCGGCACACCCGGCTCGGATGCCATCAAGGTCAAGGGCGTGATCACCTGGGTCGGCGTGAATAATGCGGTGCAGGCTGAAGTGCGCCTGTACGACCGCCTCTTCAAGGAAGCCCATCCCGGCACGGGCGAAAAGGACTTCATGGAAGAGCTGAATCCGGACAGCCTGAGGGTGGTGACGGCGTATGTGGAGCCCTCATTGGCCACCGTACCCGCTGGCCAGCGTTTTCAGTTTGAGCGGCATGGGTACTTTGTCACAGACATTGTTGACCACAAGGCAGGCAAAACCGTGTTCAATCGGGTGACGGGGATGAAGGACTCATTTTCTAAATAATTACTAGGTTAGGCGATGCTCCACGCTTGACAAAACTATGGCCGATATAAAAACAAACTCCATTGCGCTACTTCACGACAGGCGTGTTAACTGCTATTCAATAATGGCAATAGTCAAGGTTGGCGCATATCTGCAGCTCGCGGAGTATGCCTACGGGCAGCGAGGTGGCATTGAGGGACAGCGCGACAGGCTTCGAACCACTTCAGCGATCCGCATTCGTCGTCGCATGGTAGAAGACCTAATCGCCGGAGCAGTTATTCCACCGATAACTGTCGGCGTAGTTATTCCTGAATCAGATTTAAAAAATATTGACGCCTTTACAAAGCGCGAAGTATCTGGGTGGATTAGATCCATTAATCCTGATTGCATATCAATTATCGATGGGATGCAACGTACAACAGCTTTGCTAGAAGCAATCGACAAAAATCCCAACGTTCTTGACACCACTATTCGGCTTGAAATTTGGGCCGCCTCAAAAACCAACAGCCTCATGTACCGAATGCTCGTGCTAAACACTGGCCAGGTACCTTGGAATTTGCGTCGACAAATCGAAGTTGTGTTTCGATCACTCCTCACAGAAATTTCAAAAGATGTACCAAGACTTGAAATATTGAATTCCGATCAGAGCCGAAGGAGGGTAAGGGGGGGACAATTTCAAGCTGACGATTTGGTTGAAATGTTCCTGGCTTTCGGCTCAAGGAAAGAGAAAGTCAATGTTCGTGAGCGCATCGCCGATGAATTTACTAGGCTCGATTTCATTGAAGCAGCTTCTGAAAATCAGTTTTCGGCGTTTTTCACTATCGCTGTAGAAACGCTAGTAGAGTTAGACCAGAGATTTGACCAGTTTCATGAAGAATCGGTGCCCCTTGAAGGACGATTCAAGCATGGCCGAGATCTATTTTCGAGTCAGCCAGCCTGCATCGGCTTTATGACAGCATTGGCCATTGACGTTCAAGGACGCCCCGGAACTCACCGAGTCCCACTTGAACAATCAGAGCGGGTAAATACAGCGCGCTCCAACGCGAAAAACTTAAGCCGTCATTTGGAAAGCCTCACCTCCGAAGCAGTGTCGGAATTTCTCGACTTTGATACCTTAAATGAAATTTTGTCTATCGCTCCGCCAGGAATGTCAGTGGGGGATTTTGAGCGAGAGTTTTTTGTTAAGGCGTTTCAAGTTTTAATTGACGAAGATTTTGATCTCGATTCGATGACCGCTTGCTGGCGCGCTTACTAGAAATCAAAAATGTCTAGGAACACGATTAATGCAAATTCACGTGTTTTTGACAAACTCAGGCTTCGGTCGTTGAAATACAAGCAAGACAGTATTCCTAGATACATTTCAACCTCGAAGACAGAAAAGGCGCAGTTAGCTGAGGTTTGTTTTCATGCCGACCCTACCTTCATGTTTTCAGACTCCTCTGCAATCTTCTTCGCAAAACTCGAAACCAAGATTTTCGTCATCGCAAGAGGGTTAAGAAAGTCATTAACATCAGATCAAATCACTCTGATCGAGATGACTGCCGGTCTTTTTACTGCTGTCGTTAGTGAACTGCCCATTGAAGTGGCGTCCCATGTGACAGATGCGGAGCTAGAGGAAAAAATATTTTTCCCCTTAGAGGAGATCGACTCAGGACCTATTGAGCCAATCAGCTACAGCGTAGAGGAAATCCAACCTTTTTTTGAAGCATTTGATGTCTATGAGGTATCGGAAAATTCCCCCTTGCTTCAGGATGGCTTGAGCGATCGAATAGCACTGCATTTGCTCGCCACCACAGGTGGCTCTATAAGATTGCCGTATCGTGAAGCTACGATAACGAGATTTTTAGACGCTGCAATCAGTCCTGCTAGCAATCTTCCCCATCGCTTGCTCCTGAGAGCATATACAGAGCACAGATGGGATCAAGCCTTTTTAAGTATTTACAGATGCCTTGAGCAGCTTTTTCCTTTCTCTAAGATATCTCGGCTGAAGATAGCGATAGAGAAAACCGCAAAGAATAAGGTTGCTCCAATTTTGCTGCCCCCAAATGGTGAAGAAACTGCAAACGAAGCCAGCTTAGATACCGATGCTCAGCTAAAGAGCTCTCCTTGGAATAGCTTGCAGCTGCACGAACTGGCAGTACTCACGGAAAATATTCTAGGTTGGCGTGCAAAGGAAGACGATGCCATAAGTGATTTGTTACTCGATCTACAAAAGAGTTTGATAGAAGAAATCTGCTTATATACAGGCATTGATCCAAAACATGAAAAGGCTGCGAACAAGGCCGCTGATGCACTTTACAGAATGAGAAATAGAGCCGTGCACTTCCGCCCAATACATGCCAACGAGGCTGAACCAACTGATGAAGAATGGGAAAGCGTAACTACATGGCTCCTCCGAGCGGTTTGCGCTCTATACGAACAGTTGGGAACGGAACTGCGAGCAGCACCATTTTTGCTTCAAGACAAGTTTCGGTATTCAATTAAATTAAGTTAGTACGTGGTAAGGCTAAGCTGATCAGTACAAGATCGAGTGCCAAAGCACTGATTGTCGGTCCTATAACAATGCCCAAGTGACGTACACCCCGAGTGACGATATGCTTATTAAGATCCCCGGGGTTCATGTGGAAATCGAGCGGTCCTTCCACAGCGCCACCCTGAACTGATACCGGGATGGCGTTGCCACTGCGACAGTCATTCCGAGCACCCGGTTTGATGACTATGCGCAGGAAGGCAAGATCACCTAGACGCCAGGATAATCAGGGACCTCTACTGCTTAGTCACTCTCCCCAGCCATCTTCAACTTCCCCAGCGCGTCATCCCACTGCTGCGCAATCAGCTCCAGTGAGCGGCGCGCCTCATCCAGTTGCTTCGGGTCAAACTATCACAAGCGTTCGCGCCCCACCTTCACGTCGTGCACCAACCCTGCGTTGACCAGCACATGCAAATATTTGGTCACGACCCGGCGGGGTAATGTCGGTGGCGGAAGTCAGCTTTGCAATCGACGCCGCCCCACCCACGCGCAGCACGGCTACCAAGCGTAATCGTGTCTCGCAGCCTAGGCTAATCTTGTCATTTGTACCCTCTGGCAACGCACACCGCGCGAATCATCATCTTCAGCTTAGACGCGAACTTCGGTACGTAGGCTCCCTCTAGTAAGGAGCGACTATGCCCGGTGCCTTTCCCTGCATCAGGGGTGACAAACCATTTTCTTGGTGGCAGGCTTTTCTCGTATCGCGCTAACCACTTGCGTATCAGATCGAGGCAATGTAAACCGCAGTCTCGAGCCCCCTTCTCCAGAGGCGCCCGCCACCTTCATTTCAAGTAGCCAACGTTCACCAACATTGGAAAGGACCATGGCTGAAATCTCATTAGAGCTACCGTCCAAGCAAACGGGTGGGTGAGTTCCGCCTTCTTGTACATGCATATTTTTCACAAGGTCGCAAGCTTGTTTCGACACCAGAAGACGCACGTCCTCGTCCGATCGAACGCCTAGCTTTGTAGCAACCATCGCGGAAAAGAACGCCGGTTGACCTGTAGCTATTGGTGCGAGGACATACAAATAGGCAATCAGAATCAAAGCAACAATGGCGACGCCAATTGGATGAAGCTTGATACCGAATTTCGCATTCAAAAAAATGGTCAATCCCCAGAAGAAAAGTAAAAGAACCACAACGAGTATTGACGGCAGGCTTAACAATTTCGCCAAAGGAATCAAAATGAGAAGAGGCGCTGTTCCTGCAGTTGCCAATGCGATGCTGAGCCAGGAACGCGCTAGTCTTTCTTGCCACGTGCCTTCTTTTTTGACCAGCCTCCAGGCCATAAAAAAACCAAAAATAAATAGCGGTGCACCAATAATCAAAAACCAGTTGAAAAGGTCTCCACAGTCCTTGAGGTACGGATAACCGATCCATAGCGATAAGCAACCAACACCCAAAACTTGCAAGGCAATCATTTCATTCTGAGTGACCGAAGCCGGCACATCAAGAGGTGAACTCTCTCCCGAGTAATGGTGGTAGACCAGGGACGGCGCAGACAGGCCGAGTGACAGCATCGCCAACAAAGCAATCGCGCAAATTGATGCAGCGGCGCCCAGGCTGATCAACGCAGAGAAGTCAGATGGGAAATAGTCAATCGAACGGAAATACGCAAAGAGGATCAGCACGCCCATCAGCGTGCTCATTGCCGTCAAGCTAACCCAGGGAATCTCTTCAAGCGCCTGGAACAGGCAGCGCCACCAGTTTGGCCACAGTGATTGTGCGGGCGCAACTTTGACTTTTCGGCCATATACCTTTGGCATCTTTAACCTCTCCCTTTGAAACCATTCTAGGTAAGGACTAAAGAACGAGCCAAGGTCATATTGCCGCACACCGTCCGATTGATGCGGCTTCGGCCTTAAAACGAGCGCTTACCCCTCCAGAGAGGCCTTCAACCTGCCCAGGGCCTGATCCCACTGCTGCGCAATCAACTCCAGCGAGCGCCGCGCCTCATCCAGTTGCTTCGGATCAAACTGCCACAGCCGCTCACGCCCCACCTTCACGTGGTGCACCAGCCCCGCATCGGCCAGCACATGCAAGTGCTTGGTCACGGCCTGGCGGGTGATGTCGGTGGTGGAGGTCAGTTGGGCAATCGACACGGCCCCGCCCACGCACAGCACGGCTACCAGGCGCAAACGGGTTTCATCGCCCAGCGCGGCGAAGACGCCTGCGGGACCGGGCTGCGGTGACAGTGTTTCGGGCGCCTTACTGCGGGGTGACATATTTCTGGATATTTTTCATCTGCCCTTCCCAGCCGCCCTCGTTCATGCGGAAGGCTTGATCGCGGCGGGCCAGCGGGATGTTGTCAAAGCCTGACTCGACCACGCTGAGCAGCGTGCCGTTGCCCGCTTCCGTGAGCGTGAACTCCACCAGCGTGGTCGGTTCTTTGGAATAGTCGATGGCCGGGTCCACCGCATAGGGGTGCCAGCGGTAGGAGAACAGTTTTTCGGGCTCGATGCGCTCAATCTGCACGTCGAACACCACATGCTCATAGCCGGGAACGGTGATGTGGCCCTGCACCTGCTGGCCGGCGACGAATTCTTTGCCCTTGAGCGCCACGCCGAACCAGTTGCCGAATTCTTCGGCGGTGGTGAGCGCCGTCCAGACTTTGGAGGGCGCGGCGTTGATGAGGACGCTGCGTTCAATACGGTCTGTTGATGAAGTCATATGCAATCTCCTGGTTGCATTTACTGTGCATAGGCAAATCAAATAATGCAACTCTATGGTTGCATTATTTGGAAAGCTGAGGAAACAAATTGCAACCGGATTGCAGAGACTTCGTGTTCCATGCATCATCAACGCTTACCGCGCTGGACGCCGCACAAAGTCGTTTTTTGCCTACACAGGGCAGTTAGTGCTGCGTGTCAAATGAGGGTCTCTGCTTAAAGCCTGTCGTCCACGTCCGTTAAACCATGCAGGAGATTGCCATGCCCCAGTTCGCCATGATTACCGGTGACGTGACCTACACACCCGGTGACGGTGTGCCTATTGAAATCCCCCGCGTGCGCGTGGAAGTCGCGCTGGAGCCCGACAGCGCCACTCTGAGCTGGGACGCCGGCGACGGCGTGGCCGCCGTGACGGCCATTCCGCGGGAGCAGTTTGATGACTACATGCAGGAAGGCAAGATCACCTGGATACCGGAATAAACGCCGGCATCCCAATTGGCCCCATTAGCCACCCATCCAGGCCTGGATGATGCGCTCGTTCGCCATCAGCTTCTCGCGGCGCGAGGCTCGTGCGGTCAAAAAGCTCAGAGCTCGACGATGGTCTTGAAGCCGCCCCAGAACATGCGCTTGCCGTCGAAGGGCATGGCCTTGGGGTCCATCATCGGCGCCAGGCGCGGGTCTTTCATCACCTTGGCATTGACGCTGTCGCGCTGCCTGCGCGACTTGTAGACTATCCAGGAGAACACCACGGTCTCGTCCGGCTTGAGCTTGACGGCTTGCGGGAACGAAGTGTGCTTGCCCGGCTTCACGTCGTCAGCAACGCATTCAATGTAATCAAGAGCGCCGAATTCCTTCCAGATCTTTCCGGCCTTGCGCGCCATACGGCGGTAGGCGTCGAGGTTTTTCTTCGGAACCGGGACAACGAATCCATCGACATAGTGGGCCATGCGAGTGCTCCTTGGGGCGTCGGGTGGGGGAATCGGGTTGCAGGAGAGTGTCCGGCTTTATCAAGGTGCCCGTCAAGCTGCGCGCCCGTTTGACGCAACGCCGGATCCGGCAAGTCCGGCGGGTGACGCTCACGGCCCAGCTCTGCGAGAGCGCGGCTCAACCTTTTTTTGTTGCCAAGTGTGAATGCCACATGGTTCGCGCACGCACGCAGCACACAAAAATCCGCCACGGGCGTATATTGGAACGGCGTCGGGCAGTTCCTGCCGGGCGTTGTTCAGGCCGAGCTTCGAAGGAGGTCCAGATGAAACCAATCATGAAAAGTCTGATATGCCGCTCATTGATCGTTGCGCTAATGACACTGTCTTTCCAGACAGCACGAGCAGGGATGATCGGGGCTGATCAGGTCGCTGCCAGCGCACCGCCTGACCGCGCCGCGGTGCTGAGCGTACTGAGCCGCGCCGACACGGTAACCCAACTTCGGGCCCAAGGCATTGACCCAACGATGGCCCGCGAGCGCGTCGCGGCCATGACGGACGAAGAAGTGCAGGCCCTGGCGGCCAACGTCGACACGGCCCCGGCCGGTGGCATGAGCACCGGCGCGGAAGTGCTGGTGGTGGCGCTGATCGCCGGCGCCGTCTGGTACTTCGCGTTCCGCAAATAAAGCGCCGCGAAAGCCGCGGAGTCCGCGGAGTGATGCATGCCTGATCTCCGCGCCTTGATGATGGGCCTGCGTGCACCCGGGCACGCGGGTATTGCGGGTATTGCGGGTATTGCGGGTATTGCGGGTATTGCGGGTATTGGCTGCCTGTTGCTCGCCCTCGCCGGCTGCGCGCAAATGGTGCCGCAGACCATGGCGCTGCGCACGGGCTGGCCTGCGGGCGTGGCCCGGCAGGTTGAACTGGCCGGCGTTCCCTTTTTTCCGCAAGAGGCGTACCAGTGCGGCCCCGCCGCGCTGGCGACCTTGCTCAATCACGCGGGCGTGACGGTCACGCCCGAGGCGCTGGTCGAGCAGGTTTACCTGCCCGCGCGCCAGGGCAGCCTGCAAGCCGAGATGCTGGCCACGCCGCGACGCTACGGCCGGGTGCCCTACCTGCTCGAGCCTCGCTACGACGACCTGTTACGCGAGGTGGCGGCTGGCAATCCGGTGCTGGTCTTGCAGGACATCGGCCTTGTCATGACCCAGTGGCATTACGCGGTGGTGGCGGGCTTTGACTACCCCGCCGGCGAACTGCATCTGCGCTCGGGCATGCGCAGGAGTCAGGCCCTGCCCTTCACGCTGTTCGAGCGCACCTGGATGAAAAGCGGCTACTGGGCCATGGTGACCGTGCCGCCCGACCGCATTCCCGCGACGGCGACCGAAGCCCGATGGCTGGCGGCCGTGCTGGCGATGGAAAGAACAGGCGACGGGAAGGCCGCTACCCTGGCCTACGCCGCGACCCTCAAGCGCTGGCCAGACAACCTGGCTGCCAGCATAGGCCTGGCCAACCAGTACCATGCCGCAGGCGCGCTCAAAGAGGCCGAAGCGGTGCTGCGCGAGGCCTCGACGCGCCACCGGCAGTCGACCGTGGTTTTGAACAACCTGGCCCAGAACCTGTCCGACCAGGGCCGCCAACAGGAGGCACTTGCGCAGATCGACCAGGCTCTGCAGGCACAGGGGCCATTTGCGGCCGAGGTGCGTGAAACCCACCGGCTCATCTTGCAACGCCTGGCTGCCCAGCAGCCTCAAGGTGCGCGAGCGGGGGCGGCTTCGAAGTAACAGGGAAAATGGGGTTCAGGCATTGGGGCTGGATTCCGATTCAACACTGGTGCCAGCTACTTTAAGCCGCCAACAGCCGCATCAACGTCCTCGCGTTCCTCTGCCCCTGATCCTCGAAGTTGTTGTTGAACACCACGTGCATCGCGCCGACCCGCTTGGCCAGCTGGTGGATGCGAGGCACCAGCGCCGCGAGTTCCTCGTCCGGGTAGTCGTAGTTGAAACGCTCGGACGACGCCGTGAGCCCTTTCTGGTTCCAGGTCTCCTGGTTGCGTCCGTGCAGCCGCAGGATGGCCAGCGCGGGATTGGCCACCTCCCATACCGCCGGCACGCTGTTGGCAAAGCCCTGCGGCCCGTCGACCACCACATGGACCACGTTCAGATCCCGCTCGAACGCGAGCGTGGCGGCGACGGCATGCTCTCCTTCGAACCAGGTGCGGTTGCGAAACTCCACCGCCAGCGTGTGCCCGGCCATGGTCTGCACGCAGTGCGCCACATGCTCATGCCCTTCGCGGTTGCGCAGAATCCACGGCGCAAACTGGAAGTGCACGGCGCGCAGCTTGCCCGCGGCGTTCAGCGGCGCCAGCGCCTCGATGAAGCGGCGCCACAGCTCGTCGCGAATCTCGGCGGGCATGTCGCGGTAATAGAGCAGCTTCTTGCGGCTCAAGGTGGCGCTGGCAGCGATGGCGGCCTGCAAGTCCTTGTGCAGCACGGTCGGCGAGGTCTGGTGCCCGGTGAACAGCCTGAACGCCTTGACGTTGAACACGAAGCCTGCCGGCGTGCGCTCGGCCCACAGCTGCGCGGTGCTTGCGCTGGGCATGGCGTAGTAGCTCGAATCCACCTCGACCAGGGGAAACTGGCTGGCGTAATAGTGCAGCCGCGCCTCGGCGCTGCGCGCTTCCCTGGGATAAAAGCGTGCGCAACCGATCAGGCTTTTGTCGGTCCAGGAGGCAGTGCCAACCAGGATGCTCATGGAAATCAGGATGGTGGGATGGACTCGGTTGCCACAATGTTTTCATTGGGAGTATCCTTCAAAGGAGAGATATCCAGTGATCCAGTGCACCAACCACTGGGACGTGGAGGTCCACATCATGGACGTGCGTGAAGGCTTCATCGGTAGCATAGGCAACACACCACTGATCCGGCTGGCAAGGCTCAGCGCCGAAACCGGCTGCGAGATTCTCGGCAAGGCCGAGTTCCTGAACCCGGGCGGCTCGGTCAAGGACCGCGCGGCGCTCTACATCATCCAGGATGCTGAGCGGCGCGGCGCGCTGAAGCCCGGCGGCACGGTGGTAGAGGGCACCGCCGGCAATACCGGCATCGGGCTCGCCCACATCTGCGCGGCGCGCGGCTACCGCTGCGTGATCGTCATCCCCGAGACGCAGTCGCAGGAAAAGATGGACCTGCTGCGCGTGCTGGGCGCCGAAGTGCGGCCGGTGCCGGCCGTGCCGTACAAGGACCCCAACAACTACCAGAAGATCGCCTCCCGCCTGGCGCAGGAGATGGACAACGCGATCTGGGCCAACCAGTTCGACAACCTCGTCAACCGCCAGGCCCACTATGAAACCACCGGGCCGGAGATCTGGCGCGACACGGTGGGCAAGGTGGACGCCTTTACCTGCTCCACCGGCACGGGCGGCACGCTCGCCGGCGTGGCGCGCTTTCTCAAGGAACAGAACCCGGCTGTGCGCAGCGTGCTGGCCGACCCCTACGGCAGCGCCCTGTACAACTTTGTGAAGACCGGCCAGCTCACGGCGGAGGGCAACTCCATCACCGAAGGCATTGGCTCCAGTCGCGTGACCGCGAACCTGGAGGGCACGCCCATCGACGACGCCGTGCGAATCAATGACCAGGACTGCGTCACCATGGTCTACCGCCTGCTGCGTGAGGAGGGCCTGTTCGTGGGCGGCTCCACCGGCATCAACGTGGCGGCCGCCGCGTGGCTGGCCCGCCAGATGGGGCCGGGCCACACCATCGTGACCCTGCTGTGCGACCGCGGCGGGCTGTATTCAAGCCGGCTGTTCAATCGCGCCTGGCTGACGGAAAAGGGATTGGCGCCGCAGTGATTCAGTGATTGAGAGGGCGCCTCCTGGTTTGGCTCCTTCACCCTCTGGGGGAAGGCTGGGATGGGGGCTGGCGAGGCAACACTTCGCTAACCGACCTTCGTTAACCGACGCAAAACAGGCCAGAAGGCATAGCAAGCGCACCGGCTTTGTTTGGAAGAAGTGCGGGCGCAGAGAGCCCCCATCCCAGCCTTCCCCCAGAGGGGGAAGGAGCGAAACGGGGAGCCTGAGCCTTGTGAAGGCTGGTGCGCACTGCAATCACCTGAAACGTCTCACCGATGCCCTGCGTTTCTACGTCTTCCCGGCTGCCAGTTCAAGCAGGCGCCTCCTGGTTTGGCTCCTTCACCCTCTGGGGGAAGGTTGGGATGGGGGCTGGCGAGGCAACACTTCGTTAACCGACCTTCGTTAACCGACGCAAAACAGGCCGGAAGGCATAGCAAGCGCACCGGCTTTGTTTGAAAGAAGTGCAGGCGCACAAAGCCCCCATCCCAGCCTTCCCCCAAAGGCGGGAAGGAGCAAAACGGGCAGCCAGAGCCTTCAGAAGCTGGCATGGTTGTGCCTAACGCCCCCCATTTGAAGCCATAAATTGGGCCAGCTCCCAGCCAAGCGCAGGCCCCGCTTTCGGCTGCCAGCCAGGCCTTGCCCCGAACCCGGCTGGGCTCGCCACTCTAGCCCGTTAGGTCGCGCTCACTAGGGAAAACCCGCATCATGACCCTACTTTTCTTTTTTCCAGCTTTCCAGCTTCAACCCATCCCAAGGAAACACCATGAGCGCCAAAAATCTGTCCACCGTTGCCAGCAACCTGATCGAGTCTTATGGCAATACCGCCAAAAACGTGATTGACGCCTACCGCGCTGGCGGCGAGCGTGTGGTCAGCCTGCTGGAGCAGCGCTGGAACCGGGCGCTGGAAGAGTCGCGCCCGCAACTCACGGCTGAAACGGTCGAAAACGCATCGGCTGCGCAGCTGGCTTTCAGCGCCTGTTACATCAAGGGCTTGAGCCTGACGACCAACGGCGCACAACAAGTGGTGAGCCAATTGGTCAAAGTGCTGGAAGGTGGCGTAGAGCGCGTGGCCGCCAACGCCAGTGCGTTTGAAGAAAAAACCGGCGTGACCGCCCTGAACGTGCTGGCCCAGGCCACGGTACCGGGCGCCGAGGCGCTGACCAGGCTGGTGACGCAGATCGAGCAGAAGACGGCGGAACTGGCCAGCAAGATTGCGGGTGGCGACGTGGTGACTGCCAAGGTCAAGCGAACGTCTGCCTTCAAGCAGCGGCGCGCCGCCAAAGCGGCCTGAGCCAGCAAAATCGGGCCGGACTCGGGCCAGACCCGGGCCCGACTCCCATTCCTTGCCAGCGTTCACCGGCGCCCATCAACTCAGGTATTTCTTCAGCGGCTCCCAGTAATTGCTGTGCCAGCCGGTCTCCAGGTGCTCGCCCGTGCCGTCCGGAAAGCCGGCATGGTCGAGGACAAGCAGGGTGCCCGCTCCCTGCGCCTTGAGCACGAAACGAACCACGGAATAAACACCGACGTCCCAATTGGCCACCCGCCAGGCCTGGACGATGCGCTCGTTTGCCATCAGCTCCACATGGCGCCCCACGATCATGCCGCCAAAGCATGAAAAGGCGCCGCCCACCTCACGGCTGATCTCGGCCGGCGCTCCGGTGAGCGCGCTGAACTGCTGGCTGTCGGTCAGCGCGCTGTAGACGCGCTGCGGGCTGGCTGCGAGGACGATTTCCTGATGAATGACATGAGACATGGCCACACTCCCATCCGGTCTGCCGATTGTGGGGGGCGTCGCAGGGCTGTCAAGCTGCCAGCGGCGGCGTAGTACGTGATGCGTAACGGGTAACGCGTCCGCTGCCCGATTTTCTCCACGGCGGCCGCGCAAGGGCTACCATTCACCTTCGCTCCTTTCGCGCATTAACCTTGCCGCAACACCCGCCCATGCCCCAACCCGATTTCAGCCCCGCTGCCGACCGCAACAAACAGCCCATCTTCAACATACTGCGCGAGGTGCTGCCGAAGCGCGGCAGTGCGCTGGAGATTGCCTCGGGCACTGGCCAGCACGTGGCCTGGTTTGCCGCTGGCCTGCCGCACTGGACATGGCAGCCCACCGATGCCCGGCCCGGCGCGCTGGACTCCATTGCAGCTTATGTGGAGCAGCAGGGCCTGACGCAGGTACGCCCACCTTTGCTGCTGGACGTGATGGCGCCGCGCTGGTTGCCAGACGACAACGAGAAGTTCGACCTGATTTACTGCGCCAACATGCTGCACATCGCCCCTTGGGCCACCTGCCCCGCATTGATGCAGGGAAGTGCGCGGCACCTGGCGCCGGGTGGTGTGTTGATTACCTACGGGCCCTATCTGGAAGATGAGGTGCAGACCTCGGAGGGCAACCTGGCGTTTGACCAAAGCCTGCGCGCGCAGGATCCCGCCTGGGGCATCCGCCGGCGTGAAGACGTGGAGCAAGAGGCTGCGCGCGCCGGGCTGACGTTATCGTCGCGGCACGCCATGCCCGCCAACAATCTGTTGCTGGTGTGGGCCAGGGCCTGAACCCGGGGGCAGATGCTGCGCCCTCCGCAAACCACGCTGCTCAGCCGCCCGTCAAAGCCACATAGGCCGCCCGCGTATCGGGCCCCACAGCCGCCAGCACCTGCTCATACGTTGTTTGGTGCCGCGCCATCAAGCGCGCAGACGCCACCGCCTTCGAATTGCAAAACCAGTGGCAGGTGTGCTGCATCAAAAACAGCTCGGCAGACAGCGTAAAGGCCTTGTCCCGGGGCGTGCGGTTCAGCGCATTGCTTGCCGCCTGCATGAGGCCGTGGGCGTGGATGGCGAGGGCCTTGCGCAGGTCGAACGTGGCCTGGGGAAACAACCTGGCGGCGTACGGAATGGCCAGCGGGAGCGTGCTGACGCGGGTATCTGCGGCATCCAGCCTGGCAAACTCGGCGCAGAACTTGTTGAATTGCTCGCACAACTGGGTTTCCGTCGAGTCGAGGTAGCGCCAGATCTGCTCGCGGCGCTCCAGATCTTTCTCGCCCAGCGCGCGCAGGTAGCCTTCGGCCAGGGTCTCCATCAGTTTTTCAATCTGGTAGTTGCCCAGCTGACTGGCCAGCAAAACAATGCGTTTGCGTTGCTCGCTTTTCTTGAGCATGAAATAAGCCACCGCCAACAGCAGCACCAGGGGAAGAATTTCCATCGCGACGTTCAGTTTTCTTGTGTGAGTGGGTAAAAAGACAATGCAGGGCAAGGCAAAGCAAGGGCGGCAGGATCAAACCTTCTCAGGTTCAGGCCGTACACGGGCCACATGACCCATGCGGCCTAGCTTAAACCACCGGGCGGACCTGTTTCGATGCGAGGGAACGTTTTGTGTAAAGACAAGGCCGGCGTTTTGCCACCGCCACTGCCCGCAACGCAGGCCGATGCATCAGTCAATTACTCAGCGCAGACGTCCCGAACGCACCCGCGCAGCCAGCGGTGCGCCGGATCGGCCTCCAGCCGCGGGTGCCAGAGCAAGGACACCGTGATCTCCGGCGTGGCCACCGGAAGGAGAAAGCTGTGCATACCGGCGCGCAGGTTTCCGGTATGCCGCTCGGGAACACTGGCGATCAGGTCGGAGGCCCGGGCCAGCGCCAGCGCGGCCGAAAAGCCGCCGACGATGGTGGCGATCTCCCTGTGCAGCCCGAGCGGCACCAGGGCTTCATCGACCGGCCCCTTGCCCTGACCCCGCCTGGAGACGTCGATATGCCTGCCGGCTGCATAGCGGGCGGGCGTGATCTCGCCCTGGCTCAGCGGGTGCCCCGCTCGCACGACGCCAATGAAGCGGTCCCGGAACAAGGCCTGCACGCGCAGCTCCGGCGCCGTCGCCTTGCCCACCACGCCGGTTTCCAGGTCGACGGTCCCGTCGCGCAGCGGCGTGCTGTCCTTGTCCAGCTTCTGCACGAAGCACAGCCGCACGCCGGGCGCCTCCTGGCCGACACGGGCAATGAGCGCCGGCCCGAAGTTCTCCACAAAGCCTTCGCGGGTCCGCAGCGTGAAGGTTCGTACCAGCTGTTTGAGCTGGAGCTTCTCCACGGGGCGCAGCACCGCTTCCGCGTCCTGCACGAGCTGGCCGACCTGCTCGCGCAGTGCTATGGCCCGGGGCGTGGGCACGAGGCCGCGCCCGGCCCTGACCAGCAGCGGATCGCCCGTGGTCTCGCGCAACCGCGCCAGCGCCCGGCTCATCGCCGACGGGCTGAGCCGCAAGCGCCGGGCCGCGCGCGCCACGCTGCCTTCCGCGAGCAGCACGTCAAGTGTGACCAGCAGGTTGAAATCGGGTGTTGCCATGCATGGACCATAGCGCAGTTTGACCATGACATGGCGTCAAGCGCACGAATAAAGTGCAAATGCTGCGCCTTCCGCTATGTCAGGCAAAGAACTACGCTTCAGGCAGCTCCAGTTCGGAGTCGCAAGTAATCGCCAATAGTCGCCAGTAAACGGAGCAGAAAGCGGAGTTCATGTTGAAGTCAATCATTGCAAAACGGGATGAGGCAGTCGCCGGAAGTGGAAGTCCGGAGCGGACAGCTTCGGTTCGGTGGGCGCTCGCCGCCCTGTCACTGTCCATGCTGCTGTCCTCGCTGGGCACCAGCATCGCCAATGTGGGCTTGCCGACCCTGGCACAGGCGTTCAACGCCTCCTTTCAGCAAGTCCAGTGGATCGTCCTCGCGTATCTTCTGGCCATCACCACCCTGATCGTCAGCGCCGGACGGCTCGGTGACATCATCGGCCGAAGGCGGCTGCTACTGGCCGGTATCCTCCTGTTCACGACGGCCTCGGTCCTGTGCGGCATCGCGCCCACGCTCTGGCTGCTGATTGCCGCCCGGGCGGCGCAGGGCCTGGGAGCCGCCGTCATGATGGCCCTCACCATGGCGTTTGTCGGTGAGACGGTGACCAAGGCAAAGACCGGCAGCGCCATGGGGCTGCTCGGCACGATGTCCGCGATGGGCACCGCGCTCGGTCCCTCGCTGGGCGGCATTCTGATTGCCGGATTCGGCTGGCGGGCCCTCTTCCTCGTCAACCTGCCGCTGGGTCTTCTGACGTTTCTTCTCGCGCATCGCTACCTGCCCGTTGATCGCCGGGGGCCGAAGACGGATCGGCCCGGCTTCGACCCTGTGGGCACGCTGCTGCTGGCCCTGACGCTCGCGGCCTATGCACTCGCCATGACCATTCGCCATCATGACGGGCGCGGCGGTTTCGGCCTGCCCAACCTGGCGCTGCTGTTGGCTGCGGCTCTGGGCGTCGGCCTCTTCGTGCGCGCCGAAGCGAGCGCCGCATCCCCTTTGATCCGGCTGGCGATGTTCCGCGATCCAGGCTTGCGTGCAAGCCTCGCCATGAGCGCACTCGTCTCGACGGTGATGATGGCGACGCTGGTGGTCGGGCCGTTCTATCTCTCGCTCTCGCTCGGGCTAGCCGCCGCTCACGTCGGGCTCGTCCTGTCGGTCGGTCCGTTTGCCGCCGCGCTGACGGGTGTGCCGGCCGGCCGCATGGCAGACCATTTTGGCGCACAACGCATGACCCTCGTGGGGCTCATCGCGATAGCGGCTGGCTCCGTCGTTCTATCGATGACGTCGGCGACGCCTGGCATCCCCGGTATCGCTGGCTATATCGCCCCCATGGTCGTCATCACCGTCGGCTATGCGCTGTTCATGACGGCCAACAACACCGCCGTCATGGCCGATATCCGTGCGGACCAGCGGGGCGTCATTTCCGGCATGCTCAACCTGTCGCGCAATCTCGGGCTCATCACCGGTGCGTCCGTGATGGGCGCTGTGTTCGCGTTCGCATCGGCGACGACCGACATCACAACGGCGCGCCCCGAGGCGGTTGCCACCGGCATGCGGATCACGTTCGCCGTCGCGGCGATTCTGATCGTCATCGCGCTCGCCATCGCGCTTGGAGGCCGCGCTCGCGCAACACGCAGTTTGCGTCCTGGAGACGTGTGATGACGAGAGCCCGGCGCCGCAGTCCCAACGCCAACGGAAGCGTTCGACGAGCAGCCATCGCATGTCGGCGCGTCCCCGGGCGAGAGACGAAAATCAAATAAATGGTTCTTCGCTGACTGCATTGTGATTTCATGCTCACCTCCAGCTTGTAGCCAGCTCGTGGCCAACTCTTAGCCGGGTCACAGCCAGTTCACAACCAGCGCCTGACACGGGACTGGTAGTCGGTGTAATGGCTGCCAAACAAGGCGGCCAGGGCTTTTTCTTCAGGCCTGATCTGGAAGCGGGTGATGTAGAGCACAAACACCGGCAAGCCCAGCACGGCCCAGGCGCATGCCAGATAGGCGGCCCAGGCCAGCAACATGAACACCAGGCCCACATACATCGGGTTTCGCGTCCAGCGGTACACGCCCGAGCTGACCAGCCGCGAGGATTTGTCGGGCCGCAGGGGGTTGACGGTGGTTTTGGCACGCCGGAAGGCGAAGATGCCGGACAGCTCGAAGCCGGCGCCAATCAGCACCAGAACCAGCACCGCCGCCGAGCGCCAGACCACGGGGACGTCAATGCCCGGTGCAATCAGCGACACGCCCCACATCGCGCTGCCCACCAAAGTGGCAACAAGGGGTGGCGGAATCCTGAGTTCAAGGTTGGGCATGTGAAGACCGATGGGCAGACAGACCGGGCACCGAGTACCCAAGACCACCATCTTCGCCCATCGGGCCCCCAAAAGAGGCGCCAAGGCATTTAAAAAAAGAGAAGGGGCACAAAGGCCCCAACCCGCGGTGAATCGCTACGGGGCAATAACCCGCCCCGTGCCATCCTTTCCTTCTCCCCTGCTTCCTGCTCTCCACTTCTTGCCCAGTGACAGCAAAAATGACAGCAAAAATAATTATTTTTAAAAAAGCGATTGGCAGGAATTTGCACGCAATCAGCGCGCCATTTCCTGCGCAATACGCCGCTCGACTTCGCTCAGGCCAAAGCTGGTGAGGTCCAGGTCCTGCAGGTAGGTCAGCAGGCGCGTGGCGGCCGAACCGAGCTCACTCTTGAGTTCGCCCAGGAAGGGGCTGGACGCAAAGATGGAGAGCGAGCGAAAGCTGTCCTGCTGGGCATACGGCTCCAGGTAGTCAGCCAGCTCGCGCGCAAAGCGCAGGTTCTCCTTGTGCTTGGCATCCATCCGCGGCTGGTAAGCCGTGCCGCCGGTGCCCTGGTCAGTATTTTCACGCCCCATGCGGTCGTCGGTCAGTTCGCTGACCTTGCTGCGGCCTTGCGGGTGCTCAAAGCTCTTGAGCACCACCATCGGGCTGCCGCGGTCGTGCGACAGCAGCCGCGCATGGGTGGCGTTGGCAATCAATATCCATTCTGGTTTCATGATCGTGTCCGTCAAGGTTAGGGGCAGCGCCCCGGGTTGTCATTGGTTTCACGATAGCGCTGGTCAACATGAGCGGGTTTGATGCGCATCAAGAAGACCTGCGAATGCGGGCCTGAGTGGCCGCCTTGCCCCTGTTTTTTCGCGCAGGGGCCGTGCCGTAGAACCGGCGCTTCACCACTTCCAGCAGCACCAGGTAGGCCGCCGTCATGCCGATGAGCGCGGCATAAAACACGGGCGGCAGCGGCACCAGCCCGAAAAGGGCTGCCAGCGGCGTAAATGGCAGCCCCACCGCCAACACCAGCGCCGTGGCCGCAGCACCCCACAATGCCGGATGCGGCCGGCCGTCCAGCGCACGGCCATGGGTGCGGATCACAAATACCGCCAGCACCTGGGTGGTGAGCGACTCCACAAACCAGCCTGACTGGAACTGCGCGGGGGCTGCGTCCAGCACAACCAGCAGCAGGTAGAAGGTGGCCAGGTCAAACAGCGAGCTGACCGGGCCGATGACGAACATGAAGCGGCGCAGCTGGGCCATGTCCCAGCGTTGCGGCGCGGCGGTTTCACCGGGGTCGACCCGGTCCAGCGGCAGCGTGGCGGAAACGGTGTCGTAAAGCAGGTTGTTGAGCAGTATCTGCACCGGCAGCATGGGCAGAAAAGGCAGGAAGGCCGCCGCCACGGCCATGCTGGCCATGTTGCCAAAGTTGGAGCTGGTACCCAGCAAAATGTATTTGCGCGTGTTGGCAAAGGTGCGCCGGCCCTCGCTGACGGCCGCGCTGAGCGCCGCCAGGTCATGCCGCAGCATGATGAGGTCGGCCGAAGCACGCGCCGTGTCAGCGGCGGTGTCGACCGAGATGCCCACGTCTGCACTGTGCAGCGCTGGCGCGTCGTTGATGCCATCGCCCAGGTAACCCACCACATGCCCGCGCGCGCGCAACGCACAGATGACGCGGTTCTTCTGGATCGGATCGACCCGGCAAAACAGGTTGGCCTTGTGCACGCGCTGCGCCAGGGCGCGGTCGTCCATGGCGGCAATCTCATGGCCCAGCAGCACGCCCTTGACGCGCATGCCCAGCGCGACGCAGACATGGCGCGTGACCAGGTCGCTGTCGCCCGTCACCACCTTGATGTGGACGCCCTGGGCCGTGAGGTCGGCAATGGCGGCGGCGGCGTCCGCCTTGGGCGGATCCAGAAACGCGGCAAAGCCGGCAAAGACCAGTTCGTTTTCGTCTTGCAGACCCGCGTCCTCCAGACTGCGCGGTACCGCCTTGAATGCAATGCCCAGGACGCGAAAGCCGCTGGACTCCAGCGTCTGCAGCGTGGCGGTGGCCTGGGCCCGGGCCGCATCGCTCCAGGGTGCTTGCGCCTCGTCCTGCAGGTAGCGGTCGCAGTGCAGCAGCACGTCGGCCGGCGCGCCCTTGACCACCAGTTGCCGCTCGTCGCCGCGCTCGACCAGCACCGACAGGCGCCGCCGCTCGAAATCAAACGGCACTTCGTCGATCTTGCGCCAGGCGGTCGCGTCGATGGCGTCATGCGAGAGGATGGCGTCTTCCAGCGGCGTGCGTATGCCCGACTCGAAGTAGCTGTTGAGGTAGGCCGCCTGGAACACCGCCGCACTGTCCTGCCCGCGGATGTCCACATGGCGCACGAGCTCGATGCGCGCCTCTGTCAGCGTGCCGGTCTTGTCGGTGCACAGCACATCCATGGAGCCCAGGTTATGGATGGCCGACAGCCGCTTGACGATGACCTGCTGGCGCGCCAGCCGAAGGGCACCACGCGACAGGCTGACCGTGACCACCATGGGCAGCAGCTCGGGCGTGAGCCCGACCGCCAGCGCAATGGCAAACAGAAACGACTCCAGCCAGGGGCGATGCGCCATGCCATTGACCAGCACGACAAACAGCACCAGAAACAGCGTGATGCGCAGGATGAAATTGCCAAAGTGCCGCAAGTCGGTCTCAAAGGCAAGGTCGCCGCGCTCGGAAACCACCTGGCGCGAGATCGCGGCCATCTGGGTTTGCGCGCCGGTGCGGCACAGCAGCAGGCTGGCCGTGCCCGACAACACGCTGCTGCCCATGAAGAGCGCGCCGGGCGCCTCCTCCATGGCCGGGCCGTGCGCGGGAACGCCGGCCCTTTTTTCAACCGGGAAAGACTCGCCGGTCAGACCCGACTGCTGCACAAACAGGTCCTGCGCGTCCAGCAGCAGGCCATCGGCCGGCACCAGCGAGCCGGCGGCCAGTTGCACCACATCGCCGGGTACCAGCGTTGACACCTCCACCTGCTGCAGCACGCCGCCGCGCCACGCCCGCGCGCGCAGCGCGACGGTCTCGCCCAGCCGCTCGGCGGCGGCTTGCGCCCGCTGCTGCTGCGCCTGGTCGAGCAGCAGGCTGAGCAGCACCACGGCGCCGATGATCCACGCGCTGGTTCCCTCGCCGGTCAGCAGCGAGACCACGCCTGCGGCCAGCAACACCAGCATCAGGGGGTTGCCAAGCCGCCGGGCGATTTCTACAACAAGGTGCCGGCGGCGCGCCGTCGCCAGGCGGTTGGGCCCGTAGCGCAGCAGACGCTGGCGCGCTTCGGCGTCGCTCAGGCCGCCGCGCGCGCCTCCAAGGCTCTGGAGCATGGCCCCGGCATCCAGGGCCCACCAGTCCGGCATGTCAGCCCGGGCTTGCGCCGCATCGGCACTGGCGTGTGGAGAATCGTCCGCGATGGGTGTGCGCCGGGCAGTCATGACCGTTCGGCCGGGCAGGCCATCAGGACAGCCGCCACACCGACAGCCGGCGCGCGTGGGCAGAAGCCGTGATCACCATCTTGCCCACCACAACGGCAACAACGGCACGCGGTGCGGGGTGCTGATCAGCGGGCCACCAGCACGGGCAATGGCGATTCGGCCACCACCCGGTTGGCCACGCTGCCCAGCACCAGGCGACCGAGGCCGGAGCGCCCGTGCGAGCCGACCACGATGAGGTCGGCGCCCTCGTTTTCGGCGGTCTGCAAGATGCCGCGCGCAGACCCGACTTCCTCCACCATGCGAAGCTCCACCGCCACCTGGGGCACGCCCTGCCCGGCGAGCTCCATCACCCTGGCGTGGGCTTCTGCGGCCCGGGCCTGCGCGGCCGCCATGTAGGCATTGAAGCCGTACGGGTTGGTCTCGCCCACGCTCAGGTAGGGATAGGGGTCGATGACAAACACCGCCGTGAGCCGGGCGCCGTGCGTGCGCGCAAGCCCGATAGCCAGCTCGGCGGCATGCTCCGAGGCGGCGGAACCGTCAGTAGCCAGAAGAATGTGTTTGAACATGGGGGCCTCGCTTGAAAATATCGGGCCGGTCAGGCCCGGTTAGCTGATCGTTTGAAAACAACAAATTGATGATGTAACCGGGGGATGGCCGGGCCTTTGATCCGCGTCAAGCCCGCTGCATTTGGCGGGTGACGGCTGGCGAGTTGCCGTTGGCGGGACCTGCGCCCGGGCCAGCCGGTCCTGGCCATCAAAAAGCAGGGGCCTGCTTGAAATGGGCCTGTGCGGCCCCAAGGTGCACGGGTATGACTGAATCCCTGCACATCGTTTGCCCGCACTGCCACACCACCAACCGCGTCCGGGCAGACCAGCTCGGCAGTGCGCCGAATTGCGGCAGCTGCAAACAGGCGCTGTTCACCGCGCATTCCACCGCGCTGGACGAAGCGGCTTTTGACAAACACATCGGCCGCAACCAGATTCCGGTGCTGGTGGACTTTTGGGCGCCGTGGTGCGGGCCCTGCCGCCAGATGGCGCCGGCCTATGAGCAGGCTGCCGCACAACTGGAACCCCGGGTGCGCGTGGCCAAGGTGGACACCGAGGCCGTGCCCAACCTGGGCGCACGCTTCAACATCCGCAGCATCCCGACGCTGGCGCTGTTCCAGAACGGCCGCGAGGTAGCACGCCAGGCGGGCGCCATGGGCGCGGCGGACATCGTGCGCTGGGTGCAGTCCAACGTGCGCTGACGGCGGCCAGGCCAGATGGGGCCGGCCGGGGCTTTATCAGGGGGAGATCAGGGGAACATCAGGGAGATATGCCCACCGACTCATCCGTGGCCAGGTAGCGCTTCAACAGGTCAAAGAAACTGTCATAAAACGCATCGGAGGTGATGGTCTGGCTGCCTACCTTGACCATCGCATCATTGCTCGAACTGAAAGGCAGCGAGAGCGAGCCGATCGCCCCCACGCCCACGCTGGCGGAGTTGTTGCTTTTCTTCAGGGCATAACTGTCCTGCAGCGCGGTGACAAAACCCAGGCTGATTTTGCCGTCAGGGCTCTCGGGCGCGCAGACCACGCGGATCATCATCTGCAGATGGGCTTCCGGCTCGGGCTGGAAGCTCTTCTGGCCTTCCACCAGGTCGGTCCTGAAGGTATTGATGATGTAACCCTGGCTCAACAAAGCCCGCCGCGCAGCCTCGCAGGTCTGTGCGGGCGTGGCGTCAAACAGCCGGGAGTAAGTCGCGGTGGAGCCGAACCTCTCCTGCAGCGGGAAGGCCTTCACATTGCTGGCGCAACCTCCCAGCAGGGCCAACACGGCCAGGATTGTCAACAGGCCGCAAAGGCTCAGCATCGATGGCACCGATGACGTCGATGAAATTGGACGGTCAGTCAGGCAAGACGACTTCACAGGCAGGGTACTCCCGGTCTCAACATGGTTTCAGGTTTATCGGGCTGCACCAGCACCTGCTGGCACAGCTACACGCCCAGCCCATTTTAAAAACTTCCAAAAACTTCGCCGGCGCCCTGCCTACCCTAACCCATTGACCCGTCGCAAAGGCCCTGTTTGCGCTGAGACTGTCGTAGGACGTTTCCACCGCCTTCAGTTCATGCAACTCTTTCGCTATTACTTTGATAGCAATCTGCCGCCGCGGTGCCTGGCCAGCGCCTCTCTAGCTCGGGAAATCGCTAAAGTAGGCCTGATGAAGACCGGCTACATCCATTACAAACGCAAACACCGCGCCCGGGGCCTGGCTGCCGGCGCGTTGGTCGCCTTGCTGGCGCTGGCCGCCTGCACCGAGGCGCCCAGCTGGCAAAAGCTGCTGGCGGCAAAGATCACCCAGCAGTATCCGGCGTACACCGTGCAACCCACGCCCGACGGCAATTTGCAGGTGGAGCGGCCGGGGCTTGCGCCCGTGCCGGTGGATGTGGATGCGATTGCCCGCTTTTGCCAGCGCGGACCGCAGGACTGCAATTACGCGACCGACCAGATGCTGCTGGCGCTGCAAAAGCCCTGAATCGGGCCCGAGGCTAGGCGCTGATCTGCCCCGTCGGCAGCTGGTAGTGACGGTCGTCGAACAGGTCCACGCCACATTGCAGCGACTCGACCCAGTCAAGGAACTGGCCGATGGCCGGGCCCGTCAGCGGCGCGCCGTGCTGCGGCACCAGCATTGATATGTCCAGCTGACGCGCCATACGGGCCCATAGCCGCAGGACCTTGTTCGACACCATGTAGCGCCGGTGAAAGCCTTCCATCAAAGGAAGATGGGGCGGCAAGTCCTTCACTGGCACCTGCGCCTTCTTGCCGGAGGTCATGGAGACGCCGAGGTCACCGGTGAACAGGATGCGGCTGATCGGGTCGTAAAAATGAAAGTTGCCTTCCGAGTGCAAAAAATGGGCTGGCAGCAGCCACAGTTCGCTACGTCCCAGCGGCAAGCGCCCGCCGCTGTCGGCCACGCCAATGAGGCGCTGGCCGGTCTTGCCCACCTTGGTGAAGTGCGGTACAAAGCGCTCCCAGACACGCGAGATCACCAGCCGGGCCGGTGTGGAGGTGAGCCAGCGGTCCAGCGAGGCAATGATGTCGGGGTCGGCGTGCGAAGCAATGATGTAGGAGAGCTTTTGCGGGCTGAAATGGCGCGACATGCCGAGGAACAGCTCGTTGAACGCCAGGTTGCCGCCGGGGTCGATGATGGCACCGGTGCCGTTGTCGACAATCAAAAACTGGTTGGCCTGGACGGCCTGTTCATCTTCTTCAATCAGGTCGGTGAACATCAGGCAGGCATGCCTGGCGTCGCGGTAAAGTTCTATCGGCATGCGGAGAGGGCGACGGCGTTGAAGCGGCGCAAAAACAAAAGCGCTACTCTAAAAGCGACGCGCTGTTCCCGTGTTGATGCAGGTCAACACATCCGGGCTCTGCCCCCAGGGCTTCATTCCTTGGCCACATTTTTTCTGCGTGCCGCGCAAAAATAAAGCCAGGCAGACCACCCCTTTGCGGGACGGCCTGCCTGGCGTCAGGTCTGGTGCCTTCTCAGTGCTTCCTAGCCGCGTTCACGGCGGTTGTGCATCATGCGCTCCACCTCCTGGCGCAGCGCTGTCAATTCATCGCGCAACTGGCGGCGTTCCTGCTGGGTCACCACACCGTCAGACTTGAAGGCGGCCTCATGGCGTGCAATGCGGCGCTCACGGCTGTGCAGCCTCTCGGCTTCACGCTGGTTGATGCGGCCGGAGCGCACGCCCTCGTCAATGCGCTCGCTGATATTGATCTGGCGATTGTCGATGCCGGGGGTATTACCAGGATTACCAGGATTGCCAGGATTGCCAGGGTAGCCGGGCTGGCCCACCACCTCGCGGTTGGCAATCAGGCGTTCGACTTCAGCGCTCAGGCCGCTCAGCTCGGTCCGCAGTTGCTGGCGCTCCTGGGGTGAGGCATCGCCATTGGCCTTGAACTGGTTTTCGCGCATCTGGATCTCGCGGTCACGGCGGTAAAGCGCCTGTGCTTCGGAAGGTGTGATGCGGCCCGATGCCAGGCCTTCCTGGATGCGCGCGCTGATCGCAGCCTGCGTCTGGTCAATGCCGGGGGTGTAGGTGCTTTGCGCCATCGCCGGGGCGACGCCCAGGCCGGCAAACAAGGCGGACGCCACTAACGAGAAGGTTAAAAGTTTTGATTTCATGGGATCTCCTGCTTTGGATTGGATAACCGGCAACCCGGCTGGCCATTTGCCTTCACTGGAATTTCAAGCCAGGGTCGGCAAGCGGCTGTTGGAGCTGCTTTCTGAATCGCTGCTTTCCGGGGTGTTCGCTCGGCTCTTTGATTCAGTGCGTTCATTGTTGGCCTGCATTTGTGAACGCCGTGTAAGGAAAACGGAGATTTACCCGGTATTTACGTCGCGACTTCAGTGGTATCGAAATGCGTTCCTGCTCACCAGGGCGGGCACCGAGGTACGGCCGCACGCGTGCGGGAACGTACGGGAGCGACGAAGGCCGGCGGGTCAGACGGGGGGATCGGCCTCGCGCGTTGCCTTGAGTTCGCGCAACTCGTCATGCAGGCTTTTCACCTCGGTGCGCAGTGCGCCGATGGCGTGCATCAGGTCGCGCTCGATTTGCCGCTCTTCGGTTTCAACAAACATCGCCGCCACGGAGGCCGTCACCAGCGACAACACGGCCAGGCCCAGCAGCACCACCAGCACCGCAAACGCGCGCGACAAATGGGTACTGGGAACAATGTCGCCATAGCCAACGGTAGCGGCCGTGGTGAAGGCCAGCCACAACCCATCACTCAAGGTGACGGCGCGCGGCTCGATGACCCAGAAGCCCACGCCGCCCAGGCCCAGAATCAGCAGGCACAGGATCAGCGAGTACATCACGCCGCGGCGGGTGACAAGACGTTTTCGTTGCTGCCATTTCATCATGGAGGCACTGTACCGCAGCGCCGACGGCCCTGGTTGCCCTGGATCAAGGACGCTGGCGCCAATACGGTTCAGTGAAGCCCTTGCCCCTGGTTTGTCATCCCGGACCCCGGGTCAGGCCCGGGTCAGGCCCGATCCGGGATCCATGGATTGCGGGTCAGGCCCGCAATGACAAGTCAAGGTTTAACTTGACTGAACAGTATTGACGCTAGCGCGCCACCCCCAGCAGGTGCTCCAGCAACTGCGGCTGCTCGCGCAACTGCTGCGCGGTGCCGGCATGCACCACGGTGCCGCGGTCGAGCACGACAGCCCTGTCGGAGATCGCCAAAATGGCCTGCGGATGCTGCTCGACGATGATGGCCGACAAGCCCTCTTCGCGCGTGATGCGGCGAATGGCCCGCAGCAGCTCTTCCACAATGATGGGCGCCAGGCCTTCGAGCGGCTCGTCGAGCAGCAGCAGGCGCGGATTGAGCACCAGCGCGCGGCCCACCGCCAGCATCTGCTGCTCGCCGCCCGACAGCTGCGTACCCAGGTTGGTCTTGCGTTCGGCCAGGCGCGGAAACATCTCGTACACCCGCTCCGGCGTCCAGCGGCCCGGCCGCGCCACGGCGGTCAGGTTTTCATGCACGGTCAGCGACTTGAAGATGTTGCGCTCCTGCGGCACCCAGCCGATGCCCGCCGCCGCGCGCTCGTGCGAGGCCAGCTTGTGCAAGGCCAGCCCACCCAGTGTGATGCTGCCACCGTGCTGGCGCGTGGCGCCGGCCAGTGTGTTGATCAGCGTGGTCTTGCCGGTGCCGTTGCGGCCCAGCAGCGCGAGGGTCTTGCCTTCGTCCAGCGCCAGCGAAATGTTGTTGAGCACAATCGCCTCGCCGTAGCCGGCGCTCAGTCCTTCGACGTTGAGAAGTTCACGTTCACTCATGATGGGCCTCCTCGCCGTGGCCCAGGTACACCGCCTTGACTTCGGGATCATTCGCAATCTGTTCCGGATCGCCCTCGGTGAGCACCGTGCCATTGACCAGCACCGTCATGCGCGTGGCAAAGCTGAACACCAGGTCCATGTCGTGCTCGATCAGCAGCACCGACACGTCGGCCGGCAGGGCCGCGACGGTTTGCAGCAGCTCCTCGCGCTCGCCGGCCGGCACGCCGGCCACGGGCTCGTCGAGCAGCAGCACACGCGGCTCGCAGGCCAGCGCAATCGCGATTTCGAGCAGGCGGCGCTTGCCATAGGCCAGTACGCGGGTCGGCTGGTTCATCACCTCCAGCAGGTGGAACTGCTCCAGCAGCTGCTCGCAGCGCGCGGCGACCGCGTCACTGCGGCCCAGCGACTGCCACCAGCGGGCACCGAGGCCGCACTGCTGCGACACCGTCAGCGCCAGCGTTTGCAGCGGCGTCAGCGAGTCGAACAGCTGGTTGATCTGGAAGGTGCGCACCATGCCGCGCTGCACGCGCTGGTGCGGGGCCAGCCGGGTGATGTCGTTGCCGAGCAGCGTGATGCGCCCTTCGGTGGGCTGCAGCACGCCCGTCAGCAGGTTGATCAGCGTGGTCTTGCCGGCGCCATTGGGGCCGATGAGCGCATGGCGCGCGCCCTTTTGCAGGTTCAGCGTGACGTTGTTGGTGGCCGTGATGCCGCCAAAGCGCATCACCAGGCCGCTGGCCGACAGCACGGTCTGGTCGCCCTGACCGGTCGGAGGGGGCTGATCGGTGCTCATGCCTTGCCCCTCCTGAACCAGGTCCAGGGCCGCAGCAGGCGCTCGCGCCCGACCAGCACCAGCACCACGAGGAACAGGCCGATCCAAAACGTCCAGTACTGCGGCGTGATGCCCGACAGGATGTCCTGCATCAGCTTGAACACCACCGCGCCCAGAACACCGCCGTACAGCCAGCCGACACCGCCCACCACCAGCACCAGCATCACGTCGGCCGAGCGGTGAAAGTCGAACACGTCCAGCGAGGCAAAGCCGGTGGTCTGCGCCAGCAGGCCGCCGGCCGCACCGGCAACACCGGCCGACACCGTGTAGATCACGGCCAGGCGCGCATGCACCGGAATGCCGATGGCCATGGCGCGCAACCGGTTGTCGCGAATCGCCATCAGGGTGGCACCAAACGGCGAATGCACCAGGCGCCGGACAAGCAGAAAGAGAACGAGGCCGACGCACAGCGAGTAATACGCGGCGGTACGGCCCGACAGGTCAAACTCGAAGCGGCCCAGCAGCGGCCCCATCAGCACGCCCTGCAGGCCGTCGGCTCCGCCGGTGAGCCAGTCGAGCTTGTTGGCCAGCTCCAGCAGGATCAGGCCCATGCCCAGGGTGACCATCAGGCGCGTCAGGTCGCTGCCGCGCATGATGGTCAGGCTGCAGGCGGCGCCCATCAACGTGGACACCGCAATCGCCACCGCCAGCCCAACCAGCGGATCGGGCATGACCAGCTTGGCGAACAGCGCGGCGGCATAGGCGCCCAGGCCAAAAAAAGCCGCGTGCCCCAGCGACACAATGCCGGTGAAGCCCAGGATCAAATCCAGCGAGATGGCAAACAGCGCAACGATGGCGATTTCATTGATGATCAGCGCATGGCTGGACAGCAGCAGCGGCGAGGCAAACGCCAGCAGCCACAGCACCGGCTCCCAGGGCTTCCAGCGCGAGGCATTCAGCAGGGACTGCCGCACCGGCAAAAGTGGTTTGTGGTTCATCACTTGCCGCCTTTGCGCACAAACAGGCCTTGCGGGCGCCAGATCAAAATCGCGATCATCAGGCTGTAGACGATGAAGGCGCCGAGTTTGGGGATGTAGTACTTGCCGGCCACATCGGCAATGCCCAGCAGCAGCGCGGCCAGCAGCGGCCCGGTGATGGACGAGGTGCCGCCGACGGCGACCACAATCAAAAAGTAGATCATGAATTTCAGCGGAAAGGTCGGGTCCAGCCCCAGCACTTCGGCCCCCAGTGCGCCGCCCAGCCCGGCCAGGCCCGAGCCGACCGCGAAGGTGGACAGAAACACCACATTGACATTGATGCCCAGGCCGGCGGCCACGCGCTGGTCATCCACCGAAGCGCGCAAGCGGCTGCCAAAGCGCGTGCTCGCCAGCACATACTGCAGCGCCAGCGTAAGCGCCGCACACACGGCAATGATGAAGAGCCGGTAGTGGCCCATGCCGAGAATCCACGAGCCGCTGCCGATTTCGGTGCGGCCGCGCAGCCAATCCGGGAGCTGGATGATCTGCTGGGTCGAGCCCATGAAGTAGTCCATGCTGGCCACCGCCATGAAGGTCAGGCCAATGGAAAACAGCACCTGGTCGAGGTGTGGCTTCGCGTACATCGGCCGGTACAGCGTTCGCTCCAGCACACCGCCCAGCAGCGCCGCACCTGCAAAAGCCAAGGGCAGGCACAGCAGAAAGGGCATGCCCAGCCGCTGCATCAGCAGCACGGTGATGTAGCCGCCCACCATGGCAAATGCGCCGTGCGCCAGGTTGATGAAATTCATCAGGCCCATGGTGACGGCCAGGCCGACCGCGAGCACAAACAGCAGCATGCCGTAGGCGATGCCGTCGAAGAGGATGGTGAGCATCAGTGTCGGTGGTTAGTCAAGAAGTCGGGATCATGGATTGCGGGTCGAGCCCGCAATGACAGGCAACCAAGATAACTGTCATGCCGGGCTTGACCCGGCATCCATCCCGGCGTGTACACGGCGATGGATGCGGGTCAGACCCCCATGACTTACCCGTTTTACCTGGCCTTGCCCGGGTCTTTCACGTCCTTGATGGTTTCGAATTCGACGTTGTAGAGCTGGCCGCCGACTTTCTCGACCTTGCGGATGTAGACGTTCTGCACAATGTCACGCGTTTGCGCATCCACAAAAATCGGGCCTCGCGGACTCTCGAAAACCTGGCCCTTCATGGCGCCGAGCAAGGCCTCGCCGCCGCCTGCCCCCTTGGTGGTCTTCAGGGCTTCGTAGATCACGCGCATGCCGTCATAGCCGCCCACGGCCATGAAATTGGGCCGCAGTCCCTTGTTGGCCTTGCCGAAGGCCTCGACAAACTTCTGGTTCAACGGTGATTTGTGGGCCGCCGAGTAATGGTGCGAAGTCACCACGCCCACGGCCACCTCGCCCATGTCGTTCAGGATGTCGTCATCAGTCACGTCGCCGGTGGCGATCAGCTTGATGCCGGCCTTGTCCAGGCCGCGCTCGGCAAACTGTTTCATCAGCGCCGAGCCGGCACCGGAGGGCACAAAGGCAAACACCGCATCGGGCTTGGCATCACGCACCTTCTGCAGGAAAGGCGCGAAGTCGGGATTGCGCAGCGGCACGCGCACGGCGTCCACCACCGTGCCGCCGTTGAAGGTGAAGCGGTCCTTGAAGGTGCGCTCGGCATCAATGCCGGGCCCATAGTCCGACACCAGGCTCACGACCTTCTTGATGCCGTTTTTGGGTGCCCAGTCGGCCACGCCAATGGTGACCTGCGGCAGCGTGAAGCTGGTGCGCACGATGTAGGGCGAAGCCTGGGTGATGCTGGAAGTGGCCGCCGCCATCACCACCATCGGTGTTTTGGATTGCGTGGCCAGCGGGGCCGTGGCCAGTGCCAGCGGCGTCAGGCCGAAGCCGGCCAGCACATTGACCTTGTCGTTGACGATCATTTCCTGCGCCAGGCGCTTGGTGACGTCGGGTGTGCCGGTGTCGTCCTTGATGATCAGTTCGACCTTTTTGCCGGCGACGGTGTCGCCGTTCTGCGCCATGTAGAGCTTGGTGGCCGCTTCAATCTGCCGGCCAGTGGAAGCGAAGGGCCCGGTCATCGGCAGGATCAGGCCTATCCTGAACTTGTTGTCCTGCGCGAGAGCTTGCGCACTGGCGAGCGCCACAGTGGCCATCACGGCTGCCTGGATGAAGGTTCTTTTTTTCATGCGGTGTCTCCTGGTAATTAAATCGGACTAAAAGCGGACTACAGCGGATTACAGCGGACGGGATCGAAGTCGAATCGAAAGCGGGATCTGAAGCGGAATCAACAACGCAGTGTCAGGGCGATCAGGCCTCGGGTCTATAGGAAGAATCCAGGGTCAGCGAGCCGACCACACGTGATACGCAGGTACAGATGCGCGTGTTCTGCTGCTTTTCGTGTTCGCTCAAAAACACATCGCGGTGATCGATCTCGCCTTCCACTGCGAGGACATCCATCGCGCACAGGCCGCACTCGCCGCGGCGGCAATCAAAAATGCTTTCCACGCCGGCGCTCTCCAGCGCGTCCAGCAGCGTGGTGTCGGCTGGCACCATGATGTCGACCTGGTGGCGCGGCACCCGCACCCGGAAGGCCTGCGCAGCAAAACGGCCGCTGCTGCCGAAAGTTTCAAAACGCAGGTCGGACAGCGGCCGGCCGGCCTCGGCCCAGCTTTTTCGGACGGCCTCCAGCAGGGGCACCGGGCCGCAGGTATACAGCTGCCCGCCCGCAGGCAAGGCGCCAATCGCAGCGGCCAGGTGCATGTTTTCGCCGCGCCCGGCCACGAAGGTTTGCAGGGCGTCGCCCAGCGCCTCGCGCAGCAGCGGCAAAAACGCCAGTTCTTCCTGTGTGCGCGCGCCGTAGAGCATGCGCAGCGTGGCGCCCGACTTCTGGCACTGCGCCCGGAGCTGCTGGGCCATCATCACCAGCGGTGTGATGCCGATGCCGCCAGCCACCAGCAGGTAGTGCGGCGCCGACAGGTCCAGCTGAAAATGGTTTTGCGGATCGCTGATCTGCAGCCGGTCACCCACGGCCAGCCGCCACATGGCCAGCGAGCCGCCCCGCCCGTCGTCCATGCGTTTGACGGCAATGCGAAAGCTCACGCCATCGGGCAGGCCCACCAGCGAATAGGAACGAATCTGCACCTTGCCGTTGACCAGCACCTGCAATTGCAAATGCGAGCCGGCCTGCCACGACGCAGCGGAGCCCTCCGCCGGACGGATTTCGAATTCGCGCACGGTGGGCGTGGCATCGCGGACAGCGGCGACGATGGCTGGCTGCCAGGTCTGGATACTTTTCATGGTCTGGGGATGAGAGGGTTGGCGACTATCGGTTGTCAGTTGTCGGCTGTTGATGGGCTGTTGACCAGGCTCAGCCGCGCCGGCGGATCAGCTTCATGGCTTTCATCGAGGCCGGCATGGCCGAACCCTGGCCCGACAGCGCACGGCGCAGGTTGCGCTGCGCCAGACGCGAATGCTCGCGCATCAGGGCTTCGGCGCGCGTGCCCTCGCCGCGCTCAATCGCATCGAGTACCTGCCAGTGCTGGTCCTGCGCCACCACCAGCATGTCGCGCGCCTGCGGCGAGTTGGACTGCACCACCACAAAGGCCGAAGCCGACGCAAACGGCAGGCTGACCACACGCTCCAGCTGTTTCACGGTGACCGGGCTGTCGGCCATCTCATAGAGCAGCGTGTGAAAGCGCTCGTTCAAGTCCACATAGGCGGAAAAAGCCTCGTCGCTCAGCGCAGGCTGGGCCAGCACCGCATCCACCTGCCGGAGGCAGTCCTTGGCCTCGCCCATCACCACCGCCGGCGCACCGCGCTCGGCCGCCAGCCGCACCAGCAAGCCTTCCAGCGTGCCGCGCAGTTCAATGGCGTCGGCGATGTCCCGCTCGGAAAAGGTCCGGACCGCATAACCACCGTTGGGCAATGCCTCGAGCAGGCCTTCCTGCTCCAGCCGCATCAGCGCCGCGCGTATCGGCGTGCGCGAGACGCCAAGGCGCTCGACAATCGCCAGTTCGGCAATGCGGGTGCCGCCGGCGAGTTCGCCCGACAAAATCAGCTCGCGCAGCTTGAGCAGCGCCCGCACCTGCGCGCTTTCAGTGCCAGGCTGGCCATCAGCCCCCGCGGGATCCACGTCAAAAGCTCTGTTTTTGACAGCACTCATGCGCGGTCATGCCGGGCTTGACCCGGCATCCAGGCCGTCAGGCCAACGCGGCAGGCATGGCACGCGCAGCATGGATTGCGGGTCAGGCCCGCAATGACAGCAATGACAGACAGACTCATGCCGCACTCCTGATGGGGATCACCGTCGAAGGTTGCACCTCTTTGCTGATCATCTTGTCGATCAGCTTGCGGGCCCACATCGAGCCGGCGTCGATGTTGAGGTTGTAGAACTGGTGGTCCGGGTGTTCGTCCATGGCGATCTGCTGCGCCTCCAGCACATGCTCGTCTTCACGGAAGATGCTGGCCACGCCCTCGCGCAACTGATGCGTGAGGCGCTGCTCGCCCAGACAGTAGTTGCGGGCGAAGGCCCAGAAGTAGTGGCAGGTGCCGTCGGTCTCGGGCGTGATGGTGTTGAGCACATAGCCGTTGACACCCCTGCTGCGCTTGCTTGATTGCGCATCGCCCGCATTGCCGCCGGCCGGCACGGCGCCGGTGCCGGCCTCGGCCACACCCACGTCAATCGTCACGGTGCAGGGCGCTTCAAACCTGATGATCTGCCAGCGGTCCACCGGGCCCTGGTAACCCAGCGCATGGTTGATCTGCCCGGCCCAGAACGGCGGCGCGTCAATGTTTTCCATCCAGCGCGTCACGGTGGCCGTGCGGTCGCCGTGCGTGGCCACGAACGGCGCCTCGGCCACCGCGCGCTGGCCAATGCTGGAGCTGTGGACAAAGGTCTCATGCGTGAGGTCCATCAGGTTGTCCACCACCAGGCGGTAGTCGCACTTCACCCTGATCATTTTTCCGTCGCCCGCCCATTCGGCATCGTCATTCCAGTGCAGGTCGGGCACCAGCGCCGGGTCGGCCTTGGCCGGATCACCCGGCCAGACCCAGACAAAGCGGTGTTTTTCGAGCACCGGATAAGCCCGCACACAGGCCGAAGGGTTCAGTGTTTCCTGGCTCGGCATGTGGGTGCAGCGCCCCTGAGCGTTGTAGACCAGGCCGTGGTAGCCGCAGGTGAGCTCATCGCCCTCCAGGCGACCCATGGACAGCGGCAGCAGCCGGTGCCAGCAGGCGTCTTCGAGTGCGGCCACCGTGCCGTCGGTCTTGCGGAACATCACCAGTTTTTGCTTGCAGATGGTGCGCGGCAACAGCGCATGCACGACTTCGACGTCATAGGCCGCGGCATACCAGGCGTTGAGCGGAAACGAGGGTTTTTCGGCTTTCATGAATACCTACTGTATACATTAATGGCCGAAAATCAATAGAAAACCGCTGTTTCTAGGTGTTTTCACCAATTTTTGTATTCATTAAAACAAACGATCAATGCCTTAACATGCAAGCTACTCACCGCCTCAACCAAGGACTCCATATGAGCAACACGAGCAACATCGCCCCTCATTTGCCGGCGCGCTATGACCATGTGGGCAGTTTTTTGCGCCCGAAATACCTGCTGGAAGCCCGCGAACAGAAAGCCCAGGGCCAGATCACGCCCGAGCAATTGCGCCAGGTGGAAGACCGGGCCATCACCGAGATTGTGAAATTCCAGGAAGACGTGGGCCTGAAGAGCATCACCGACGGCGAGTTTCGCCGCACCTACTTTCACATCGACTTCCTGGAGCAGATCGGCGGCGTGAAGACCGACATCCCTGTGACCGTGATCCGGCCCGACGGCACCCAGGAGCTGGCTCCGCCGGTGATGCGCGTGATTGACAAGGTGCGCCACATCAAGGACATCCAGCTGGCCGACTTCCAGTACCTCAAGAGCCAGGTATCGGCAGGCAACACACCCAAGGTGACCATTCCCTCACCAACCATGTTGCACTTTCGCGGCGGCCGGGCCGGCATCAGCAAGGAGCACTACCCCGAGCTGGAGCCGCAGTTCTACCAGGACGTGGCCAATGCCTACGGCGACGAGCTGCGCTCGCTGGCCGCCGCCGGCTGCACTTATGTGCAGATGGACGACACCAACCTGGCCTACCTGTGCGACGAGAAAATGCGCGAAGCCGCACGCCAGCGCGGTGACGACCCCAATGAATTGCCGCACCGCTATGCCCGATTCATCAACCTCGTGGTCGCGCAAAAGCCGCCCGGCATGCTGCTGGCCATGCACCTGTGCCGCGGCAACTTCAAGAGCACGCACGCGGCATCGGGCAATTACGAGCCGGTGGCCGAGGCGCTGCTGAAAGAAATGAACCTCGACGCCTACTTCATGGAGTACGACGACGCGCGCAGCGGCGACTTCAAGCCGCTGCGCTACCTGCCCAAGGGCAAGACCGTGGTGCTGGGCCTGGTCACCACCAAATTCGGCGCGCTGGAATCCAAGGACGACCTGAAACGCCGCATTGAAGAGGCTACGAAATACGCACCGCTGGAGCAGCTGGCGCTGTCACCGCAGTGCGGCTTCAGCAGCACGGTGCACGGCAACGACATTGCCGTTGAGGCGCAGCGCGCCAAGCTGCGCCTGGTGGTGGAAACGGCGCAGGAGGTCTGGGGGACGGCCTGAAGCATCACCCCCGCAAGCCATGACACGAGCCGGCGCGGTCGGCGGTCAGCGCGTGGCGCCGCGGCCTCACGACACAAAGGCCGACGGCACGGGGGCTTCGCCAATGGCCTGGCGCAGGATGGCCCAGTGCATGGCTTCATCACCCAGAATACTGGCGCCCGCCCTGGACAGGTCGCGGTTGGCAAACAGCGGCACGGCACCGAGGTAGGCGCTCACGGCGCCCTGCTCCAGCCGGGCCGCGAACTTGAGCACATCCAGCTCTGTTTTCAGCTGATCCACCGGAAAGTTGTATTGGGTTTTGGCGATGACGGGTTTGCCGCCCAGCTTTTCAACCGTGCCCGAGAGCAGCGCCACATGCGCTTTATGGTGCCCCTGAAACGTGACGGCGAGGTCCAGCACGGGCTTGCTGAGCAGCTTGCTTTCCGCGCCCAGCTGATAGGCCGCGATGGCCTCCAGTTCGGCACCGATGGCGGTGTTGAGAATTTGCACGTCGCCGGCTTTGGAGCCACCGGCCTTGGCGGCCAGCGCGTCATGGCCCGCGAGCAGCGCAACCGCTGCGCCCGACAGGACCAGACCGCCCGAGCGGCCCAAAAACAGTCGCCGTGCAGCGACGGGCGTGGACATTTCAAAAAACGACATGGCAATCTCCTGTGGAAAAAAACGGTTCGCAAATAACGGACTTAATGAACTTCACGGATCACGGGCGAGAGGATTCACGCTCGTGGGCAATCTTTGCCAGCACGCCCGCCACAATGCGGTCGCAGCGCGCGCCGGCAAATGAAAAGGCGTCACCGACGGCCATGTCGATGTCCCGTGACAGGCCTTCGCGCAACATGCTGCGGGCACGAAAAAACCGGGTCCGCACCGTCGCTTCGGGTATGCCCAGCACCAGCGCAACTTCTTCCACACTCATCTCTTCAACCCCCCTGAGCATGAACACGGTGCGAAAGGCATCGGGCAAGGTGTCAATCCGGGCTTCAATCTGCTGGCGTATCTGCGCACGCATGACGGACGGCTCCGGCTGGTCATTCGGGTTGGCTTGCATCTGCATCTCCGGGGTTTCGTCATCGGCATCCACGCTGGCGCGCAACGGCACGATGTGGGCGGTCTGCGCGCCATTGCGCCGCAGCCGCCCCAGTGCTTCGTTGGCGACGATGCGCACCAGCCAGGTGGACAGCCTGGCCTCGGCCCGAAAGGTGGCCAGCGCACGCCAGGCGCGCAAATAAGCCTCCTGCAAGGCGTCCTGCGCGTCGTCGTCGCTTTTGAGAATGCTGCGTGCCGTGCGAAAGAGCAAACGGTTGTAGCGCCGCATGATCTGGGCAAACGCCAGATCGTTACCGGCGATGGACAGGCTGACCAGCTCGGCATCCGCACTGGCGTCGGACGGCGCGGGGGTCATGGCTTGCAAGGTGTTCATGTCTACTCCAGTCTCTGCCCATTGGATGGCCATGGTGCCACCGGCGTTCCGGATTTTTTTCCGGCGGGGCCTTTATTGCATCTCCATCTCCATTTCTGTCTCTATCTCTATCTCCATTTCCATTTCCATTTCCAATGCGAGATCAGATGCACCTTCGCAGACCGTGTTGCTACACGGCAAGCGGAGCCGCCACCTGACGTATTGCTGTAGAAATGCTGCAGACATGCAATTGCCCCCAGCTTCTGTGGGCCACCCTGTGGATAAGGTCACTAACAACCCGGCAACACCGCGCCAGTACTGGCTTGCCACGCAGTGCTCAGGAATTGATCAGCCTGAACAGGTACAGGCCAGGAACGCAAAGACGACGTGAATAGGAGAGCTGGAGGACGCAAACAGAAATGCTATGTTTTCAATAGCACACCGCAGCCACTCCATAGGGGCATGGGACTCGTTTGATTAAAAACCAGCCATTTTCGGACTCCGGCCGGTTCAGATCACCAGGAAAACACCGAAGGCTGCAAACGCCTACCGACCTGTTTGGCGCCTTCACAGCGCCGGCCGCCAATCAATCGGCCTGCATCAAATGCCAGAGCCGGGAGGGTGACAGCGGCATCTGCAGCTGGCGGGCCTGCGCCGCCATGCCGCTGCGTGCCAGCGCGTCGGCCACGGCGTTGACCACCGTGGGCCCGGCGCCTATGGTGCCCAGCTCGCCCACGCCTTTGACGCCCAGCGGGTTGTTCAGGCAGGGCGTGGAGGGGTCCATTTCGGTTTTGAAGTCGGGCGCATTGTCCGCGCGCGGGGCGGCGTAGTCCATCAGGCTGCCCGTCACGGGCTGGCCGGTTTCACGGTCATACACCAGGTGCTCGCACAGCGCCTGGCCTATACCCTGCACGGCGCCGCCGTCAAGCTGGCCGCGCACAATCATCGGGTTGACGACGCGGCCCACGTCGTTGACGGACGCATAGGCCACCACCGCCACATGGCCGGTCTGCGGATCGACCTCGACCTCGCAGATGTGGCAGCCATTGGGCCAGGAGGGTCCGGCCACGGCGGTGGTCGAGTCCATGAAGATGCGCTGGTCGCTCTGGCGCGCCGCGAGCGTAAACAAATCGATGCTCAGGTCGGTGCCCGCCACCTTGAAGCTGCCGTCGGCGTATGTGATGTCCTGCTCGGCCGCCTCAAACTCCCGGGCCGCCAGTTGCCGGGCCTTGTCAATGGTGCGCCCGGCGCCTATGCGCACAGCCGAGCCACCGGTGAACAGCGAGCGCGAACCTGCGCTGCCAAACCCATTGCCGCGGTCGGTGTCGCCCAGCACGATGCGGACCTTATCCATCGGCACACCAAACGCATCGACCACCAGCTGCGCCAGCGTGGTGGCAATGCCTTGCCCCATGGCGTTGACGGCCGAGAAAACTTCGATGATGCCGTCGGTGCCGGGCGTGGGGGCCTTGATCTCCAGGGTCACGCGTTCTTCCAGCGCATTGCCGCCGGTCCACTCCAGGAAGGTGGCAATGCCCTGGCCGCGCAACAGGCCCCGGCGTGCCGACCCGGCGGCACGCGCGTCAAAACCCTGCCAGTCGGCCAGCACCAGCGCCTGGTCCATCACCGACTCGAAGCGGCCGGTGTCGTAGGTCTGGCCCATGGGGTTTTTGTAGGGCATTTGCGTGGGCTGGATAAAGTTGCGGCGGCGCAGCTCGATCCGGTCGATGCCGGTCTGGCGGGCGGCTTCGTCCATCAGCCGCTCCATCGTGAAGATGGCTTCAGGACGGCCCGCGCCCCGGTAGGCGCTGGTGGGCGCGGTGTTGGTCAACACGGCCCTGAAATGAAAGTCGATGGTCTGGATGTCATAGACACTGGTCTGCACCCAGGGGCCGATCATCAGCTGGATGGCCACGCCCGCGCCGGTGGCATACGCGCCCACATTGGCCAGCGAGGCCAGTCGCAGGCCCAGTATCTTGCCGTGTTCGTCGAGCGCCAGTTCGGCGTGGCTTTGCAGGTCACGGCCATGCGTGCTGGAGACAAATTCTTCACTGCGGTCGGCCACCCATTTCACCGGGCGCTGCAGCGCCCGGGCGCAAAAGGCCACGGCAACGTCTTCCGGGTACACGCCCGTTTTCATGCCAAAGCCGCCGCCCACATCGCCCACCACCACGCGCAGCTGCTCCTTCGCCATGCCCAGTGCGTCGCACACCGAGTCACGCACGCCGGAAGGCATTTGGGTGCTCATGCGGATGGTCAGGCGCTGCGACGCGATGTCAACAGCGGCCAGCACCGAACGCGGCTCCAGGCTCAGCGGAGCCAGCCGCTGATTGACCAGGTCCAGCGTCACCACGTGGCGGGCGCTGGCGAAGGCTGCGGCGGTGGCTTCGGCACTGCCGTAGCGTGTTTCGGCGGCGATGTTATCGGGTGCTTCGGGGCAAAGCACGGGGGCGCCGGGAGCCATGGCATCGCTCATGTCCACGACCATGGGCAGCTCGTCATAGTCGATGGCAATGGCTTCCGCCGCGTCGCGGGCTTGCTGCAGTGTCTGCGCCACCACGGCGGCCACGGCCTCGCCGACAAAGCGCACGCGCTCGTGGGCCAGTGCGCGCCGTGGCGGCGCGGCGCAGGGCGAGCCGTCGGCGCGCGTAAAGCCGCTGGCGCCGGGAATCGGCTTGACCCCGGCCGCCACCAGATCGGCCCCGGTGAGCACCTGCAGCACGCCTGGCATGGCCCGCGCTGCCGTGGTGTCCACCGACACGATGCGAGCGTGCGGATAGGGTGAGCGCACAAAAAAGAGCTGGGTCTGGCCTTGCAGGGTCACGTCGTCCGTGTACCGGCCGGCGCCGGCCAGCAACGCATCGTCTTCCAGGCGGCGAACGGATTGTCCGCTGCCGAAGCGCGTCGGGTTGATCTGGGCCGGTTGGGTTTCAGTCGTCAAAGAGTGCCCCTGAATGACAGCCTCGCATACACCAGGGCGGTGTACGGGCCCGAAAACAATGAGAAGCCACTATAAGTGCATCGCCACGGTTCAGCAAACGCGTTGCCGCGAGCTGGTGGATTTGTCCAGCTTGCTTGCGCAACCGGCGGGAGACCGGCGGCCAGACCTGGTCACCCAGGCCTGGCCGGACGTGACGCAGCGCCGCTGCGACCGGTTCAAAGCGCTCAGCCCACGCTCACTTCGATGCGGCGCGGCCTGGCTTCTTCCGCTTTCGGAATGCTGACCCTCAGCACGCCGTTGGCCAGCCTGGCCTCTATCTTGCCCGGATCCAGCTCGCGGCTCAGCGTGAAGCTGCGGCGGTATTGCGAATTGAGCACTTCGCCGTACAGCAGTTCCATGTCGCCGCCGACGGGTGCCGTCACGGTGCCTTCAATCACCAGGTTGTCGCCGGTGACACGCACGCCCAGCTGCTCTTTGGAGACACCCGGCATGTCGGCCAGCACAGTGATCCCCGCATCGTCTTCAAAAATATCCACAGGGGGAACAATGGTGGCGGTGTATTCGGAGCGCGGGCCCTGCGCGGTGGTCGAGACCTCCCCGCCCTGGCCCTGTCGGCTGCCCTGGGTCCGCTCCATGACTTCATTGCTCTGGTTCATGGCATCCTCCTTGATATCAAAAATGATTTCAGTTGACGTTAAGTTGACCTTACTCAGTTGACGGTGATCTGGCGCGGCTTGGACGCCTCGCGCCGTGCCACGCTGACCCGCAACAGGCCGTCGCGGTAAGTCGCGGTTATGCGGGCCGGGTCGGCATCTTCCGGCAGCGAAATCACGCGGCGAAAGGCGCCTTTGAAGCGCTCCTGCGCATAGATGGCGGTGTTGTCCCTGTCCGTGGGCAGATCGTCCTTGCGCTCGCCGGCCACCACCAGCAGCCCCTTGTCGACGGTGATCTGCAGCGCGGCGGGATCAACGCCCGGTGCCAGGGCCAGCACCTCGATGGCGTCGGGTGTGCTGCCGACATTGACGACGGGGAAGGTGCGGCGCGGCAACGCGCGCAGGCCACTGCCGCCCACGCTGAATGCCTGCTCAAAACTTTGCTGCAGGCGGTCGAGTTCGGCGAACAGGTCGCCGTAAAGTCCCAGTGATCCATTCATGATGAGCATCTCCTTTCCTGAAAACAATCACAAAGCACGAAGTGGCCCCCGATTCAGGGCCCCGTTGTCGGCCGGTGCACGCGCTTGCCGGCCTTCGGAAGGCTGTGCGTGGTCGCCCGCAACAACCCCCCTTTGCCACCAGAATATTGGCGGCTCCCCTGATTTCAAGAGGGGGTTTTTCGGTCCCGGCGAGCGCCGGGGCGGGCGTCGGTCCAGAAGCCGCAAGGCCGCTATTTGCCCGTCTCATGCTGCGCCCTTTCGGCCACGTCAGTTGCCCTGTTCGCCGCCGGGTTATCTGCCTGGTTATCTGCCGCGTTCGACGCCATGCTGCCTTCCGTTTTTTCCCGGGACTCGGCATGGCGGACCGGTATCTGCAACAACGCATGGCGCTTCATGAAGCTGGCAACGCCCTCGAGCTGCCCGGCCAGGTCGTCTGAGGAAGGGGAAATTGCGTCATGGGTCGTCACGCAATCAATATCGCTGCCCGCACCGCCAGCAGATTGTCGTGTTTGCACGATTTTCACTGTAGGAAAGCACTGGTACCCACCGGCAGGGCCGGTGTTCACCGCGGCATTGCGCGCGCCGGCTGGCCCGTGCCTGGCCCTGAGCCAGCTCGTTACCCGCAGTGGCGGAGCCTGCGGCTCCCACCTGACTGGAGCTCATGCCGGTTTTGGCATATAACGCGAAGAATCAAGTCCAGTAATTTGAGTCAACAAGGCCTCTAACCATGAACTCTTTTGACCAGTTTTTGCTGACTTGGATCAATCAGTTTTCCCGGCATTCGCCAGACGCGGATAGCGCGATTGCATTTTTATCCGGCCACGCGTTTCTGAAAGGCGGGGTGTTGGTGACGATTGTCTGGTGGGCCTGGTTCACCTCCGGCCAGAGACAGGCGCGCAATCGTGAGCATCTTGTGGTCACCCTGTTTTGCTGTTTTGTTGCGATGTTTGTGACAAGGGCTCTGGCATTCATTTTGCCGTTTCGCCCCAGACCCATTCACAACGAAGCCCTGAGCTTCCTCGTGCCCTATGGGCTGACGCCCACCATGCTGGATGGCTGGAGCTCGTTCCCAAGTGACCACGCGGGCTTGTATTTCACATTGGCCTGCGGGCTGCTGTTTGTATCTAGAAAGGTGGGGGCGTTTGCAATCGCCTACACAGCGGTATTCATCGCGCTTCCGCGGATCTACCTCGGATTGCACTATCCGACCGACATTCTGGCGGGCGGCATGATTGGAGCCAGCATTGCGCTGCTGGGTAACCTGTATTTGACGCAAAGCAAAATCGTCAACGCAACAGTTGCTTTCTCGTCTTCCAGGCCTGCCGTTTTTTATCCATTATTTTTTCTGCTGACTTACCAGATTGCTGACTTGTTCAATGGCGTGCGCCCCCTGCTCTCGCCGTTGAAGCATTTTCTGGCCCGGATCAGCTGACTTTCATTAGCTGATTTTTACTGCCCGCGACTGCAGCGCGGCCCAGTATTCAACTTGCAGATGGCGGGCGGTGTTGAGGCACCAGCCGCCCAGCCAGCTTGCGATGCTTCAGGTTTGTCAGGCGGCGGCCAGGGCCCTGACCTTGAGGCGGCGTGCCACCCGCAGCATCCCCAGCGAGATGACAAGGCAGCCGGCTCCCAGCGTGACGATCAGCGCCGGGTAGCTGACACCCGCATCAATCAGCAGCCCCGCCAGCCCCGGGCCCGTGGCCGAGGCAAATACCAGCAGGGAGAGGATCACGGCGCGGATGGCACCCAGGTGCCGGATGCCATACAGCTCCGGCCACAGCGAGCCATACAGCGTGAGTGAAAAGCCGTTGGACACCCCGTACAGCGCCATGAAGGCAAACATGCTCCAGGCCGCTGGCACCGACCCCAGCAACAGCAGCGCCAGCCCCAGCGGCAACAGGTAAAAGGGCAACAGCCTCAGGCCCCCCACGCGGTCGATCAGCTGGCCCGAGATCAGCGTGAAGGCGATCGTCATCAGCGCATACAGCGTGAAGGAAGAAGCAAACGCCGTGAGCGACCAGCCGCGCAGCTCGACCAGGTAGACCTGGTGAAAAAAGATGGTGTTGCCGATAAAGGCTGGCGGCACCATGGCCAGCATCACGGCATAAAAAAACGGGTCGCGCAGCACTTCGGCCCGGCTCCAGTCGCGCGCCGTGGCCACGCGGGCCACGGGGTCGGAGGCCTGCGCGGCGCGCTCGACTGAAACCAGCGCGACAATCAGGGGCGCCGCCACCAGCAGCAGGGCGCCGGCGGCCAGCCACCAGGTGTTGCGCCAGCCCACCGACGCGGCCAGCGCCACAAACACCAGCGGCAACACCGCCTCGCCGGTGTTCAGGCCCAGCGTGCCGAGCGAGATGGCCCGGCCCCGCTGCGCGGAAAACCAGCGCGCCATGGTGGTGAACGCGAGGTGGGACATCATGCCCTGGCCCAGCAGGCGCAGCAGGTAAATGGCCATGAACAGGGTCACGATGTGGCGCGACAGCGCCATGACGGCGGCCGCCAGCGCCAGCATGGGCAGCACCAGCAACGCGAGTTTTTTCGCGCTGTAGTGGTCGGCCAGATACCCCAGGCGCGGCAAGGTGAGCGCGCTGGCCAGCGTGGCGGCCATGTAGAGCGAGCCAAACCCGCCGTGAGAGAGCGCGTACTCGCGGCGGATGTCACCGGCCGACAGCGAAATCAGGAAAGTCTGCCCGAACGAGGAAAAGAAAAAAAGCAGGAAGCCGCCGCCCAGCCAGCGGGCGTTGTCGCGCAGGAAAAACAGAAATGGCATGGGCGGGGGGCTGGCCCGTCCTTCAGGCGGTCTCAGGGGGTTCGGACGTTTCGGAGGTATCCGAGGTATCGGAAGCGTCCGGCGCGCGCGGCGTCCGTGGTTTCTGTGGCCGTGGAATCTTCTTGAAGCGGATCAGGCGATCGGTTTCGATCTTGTCTTTTTTGACTTGCCTTTCGGCATCCATCAGCTGCCCGGCGGCCAGCCATTCGGCGAACTCCGCGGGCGTTTCCAGCGTGATGCGGCCCAGCGTGGCCGCGCGGAATTCATGGATCACGATTTCCGCCGCCTTCTGCAGGTTGACACGGCCCTTGGACAGCACCGCGCCGCGCTTGCGGCCGATTTCCTCGAGCAGCTGCTCATCGGTGATGCCTGGCGGAACCTCGACCTTGTAGCGCGCAGTGAGCACGCCGGGGTAGTCCCTGATCAGGTAGTCGAGCAGTTCCAGCGCCACTTCTTCTTCATTGAACGCATTGCGGCCAATGGCGCCGCTGGCGGCCAGGTTGTAGCCGCTTTTGGCCACGATGATGCGCGGCCACAGCATGCCGGGTGTGTCAAACAGGTAAAAGCCATCGGCCAGCACGATGCGCTGCTCCACCTTGGTGATGCCGGCCTCGTCGCCGGTTTTGGTGGCGCGCTTGCCGGTGAGGGTGTTGATCAGCGTGGACTTGCCGACGTTGGGAATGCCGCAGATCAGCACCCGCATGGGCTTGACCATGCTGCCGCGTGTGGGCGCCAGCGCGTGGCAGGCATCAATCAGGCGGCGGGCGGGCGTGGTTTCGCCGGCATCCAGCGCAATCGCCTGCGTGGCTGGCAGGCTGTTGTAATGCGCCAGCCAGAGTGCGGTGCGGGCCGGGTCGGCGATATCCTGCTTGTTGAGCACCTTGAGCGCGGGTTTGGCACTGGTGAGCTCGGCCAGCATGGGGTTGGCGCTGGAGCCGGGCAGGCGCGCGTCGAGCAACTCGATCACGACATCAATCTCCTTGATGCGCTCCTGAATCGCCTTTTTGGTCAAATGCATGTGACCGGGAAACCACTGGATGGCCATCGGGATATTCTTTCTTGGTTCGGGGCCGGGCTGCTGCGTCAGGTCAGGGTCAGAGTCAAGGTCGGGTCTGCGTTCAATCCAGACCCAAAACCGCAAACCGGCCCGGCACGGATCCCCGAATTGTCACCTCTTCAGGCCCGGCCGCCGCTCGCGGGGGAAACCCTTTGCGCGCCGTGGCCGGGCAATGGAGCAAAATTGCGGGAAAGCGGGCCGAAAAGACCGGTGCAAAGCTGCGCACAAACCCGACCGCCCTATCTTCACCGCCTCTTCGCTCCATCTTCGCTCCCATCTTCGCCACATTGGCCTCCCAACCCCACATTCACACCCCAACGTCATGCCCCTGCCCACCGCCCCCACCCAAAAACCCAGCAACAGCCAGACCCGGACCAAGGCCAACAACGAGTTGTTGATCCGCGGCTTGCTCTGCGTCGCCATCGGCCTGGCCGTGCTGATTTCTCCCTACTTCATCACCTCGCCCGGCATGCAGGGCATCGTGGCCAGCTCTTCACTGGTGGGCTGGTTTGCACTGGTGCTGGGCGTGGCGTTTATCGGCCTGTATGCCCGCCGGCGCCTGGCCGGGCCAGCGCAGCCCTAGCCATGCCAGCCGGGGTTCCGTGCGGCTGCCTGGGCAGCGCAGAGGCCACACCAGCCACCGTTGAGGCACTGCAACAGCGTGCCCGCGCCGCGGGCATCACCTTGCGCGCACCGCCGACCGAGCCGACCACCTGCTGCGGACGCGGCTGCAGCGGCTGCGTGTGGGAGAGCTATGACAACGCTGTCGACTACTGGTGCGAACAGGCCGAAGAGGCCTTGCGCACGCTGGGGGACGTGGGTCCACCGGCCTGATCAGATGGCGAGCGCGGCGCGGCCCGCCATATCCGGCGCATCCGCCATACCGGGTATGCCCAGGCGCTGCGCCGACACATACTGCTGGCGGTACACCTCAAAGGGCATGCTGTCCGAGGCTTCAATCTGCTTTTGCTCGGCGATGGACTGACGGGTCAGTTCGGTGAAACGGGCGTGCTGTGCCTCAGCCAGGGGCAGGCTTCGCAGGATGGTCTGGGCTTTTTCGGATTGGGCCCGGGCAAATCGGACAAAGGAGTTGTCGTAGTCTTTGGCCATGGCAGCCAGCACGCGGGCCGATGGCAGGGTGTCGGGCTCGCGCAGGGCGGCACTTGCCGCGGCCAGCGCCTCGCTGTACTGCGCACCGCCCGGTGTGCCCGCATGGAGGGCGTCCAGCGCCGCGGCAATCGGTGCGCATTCGGCAACCACCGCGGCACCCCACTCCGCCAGCGCCACCTCGCGGCCGTCCCGCTCCAGCAGCAGGCCGGGCTCGCGGCCGCGGGCAGCGGTGCGGTGCTGGTTGCGCCCCAGCGCGGCAATTTCCGCGGGGGTGTCGGGCGGGCTGTCCGTGAGCAGGCAGTGCAGCAAAAACACATCGAGAAACCGCATGGTCTGCGCGGTGATGCCCACGGGAACAAACGGATCGAGGTCCATCAGGCGCACCTCAATGTATTCAACGCCGCGCTCGCGCAGCGCATGCAGCGGGCGCTCGCCGGGGAAAATCACGCGCTTGGGACGGATGGTGCCGTAAAACTCGTTTTCGATCTGCAGCAGCGTGGTGGCCAGCTGGTTGTAGTCGCCGCCGGGGTTGCGGATGCCGACCGCCTCGTAGGCCGGATAGGGCCGGGTGAGCGCGTCCTGCAGGGATGCGCCGTAGCCCTCGAGGCTGTTGTAGCTCACGGCCAGCGAGGCCTGGGCGTCGCTCTGGTAGCCCAGGCGCCCCATGCGCAGCGAGGTGCCATGCGGCATGTACATGGTGTGATCGGCCAGCTGTTGCAGCTCGTGCTGGCGCCCGGCCACAAAACTCGAACACACGGCGGGCGACGCACCAAACAGGTAAAGCAGCAAAAAGGCATGGCGCCGGAAATTGCGGATCAGCGCGAAGTACTGCTCGCTGCTCACCTCGGGCAGCGACCAGTTGTAGTGAATGCCGGAGATGGTTTGCATGCGCCGGCCATAGCGATGGGACAAGCCCATGCGGTAGACGCTCTTGGCGCGCCCGACATTGGACGAGCCGAAGCGGGCGATCGGAATGGTCTCGTCGGTCGGCAGACCGCAGGGCATGCTGGAGACCCAGAGCATTTCATCGCCGAGGTCCTGCATCACGCGGTAGGTGAACTGGTGGATCTGCGTGAGTTCTTCCAGCGTGGCTTCCGCACTTTGATGCGCGCCCGTCACCAGTTCGATCTGCGACTCGCTGAAGTCGGTGGTGATGCTGGGATGCGTCAGCGCCGAGCCGAGGGCGGCCGGATGCGGCGTGAGCGCCAGGGCGCCACTGGGCTGGGCGCGCAGGCTTTCCTTCTCGATGCCGCGGCGCATGCCCTTTAGCCGCGCAGGGGTGAGCGCTTTCAGGCGCTCCTGCAAAAGCGTGCCCGCGGGCGCCTGCAGCTTGTTCATGGTGTCATTCCCTCAGGTCCGTGTCGTGGCGTGGAAGTTATCACAGGCCCGCACTTCGCGCTGGCGAAATGCCGCTTGCCAGCACGGTTTGCCGGACTCTGTGGGGCCCGCCGGCAAAATGACGTGACTTGGTCCATGAACGATACTTTTGATCACAAATCGCTACTTTATACTTCGGCCTGTGGGTCAAAACCACGCCTCACCGGATGACGGCGCCAACTCGCTTGACTTGTCCGACCAGCTCAGCGAGGATAAAAATCATGCCACGAAACGCGGGGGCTTTTTGCAAATCCCTTTCCACCAATCATCCAGAGCCCGCTCCCCGGGGCTTTTCACACAAAGACAGGGCGACGCTTGTGCGCCTCTGAATAAAGAATGAAAAATCTGATGCGCATGCTGTTTGGCGGCCGAGCGCGGGCCAAGCCGGTCCACACCACCGCACCCGCAAGCCGCGCCATGCCCCTGAGCCAGGACGATAGCTCGGAAAACGCCACGCGCAGCCAGCTGGTGCAGGTGGTGTTGCGCGACGTGCTGCGCAGGCATGGCATACCGTTCAACTGGGTCGAGTCCCAGATGCTGATGGTGGCCAGCCGCAGCCGCGGCACCGGCATGTACGTGCGCCTGATCATGAAGCACTGGGATGATCGGCTGATGACCCATGCCTTCGCGCTGCAGAACACCCTGCTCGCCGACATCTCCCGTTTTGAGCCGCGCGCCTTCGACTGGCTGCATGGCGTTTCGTGGCAGCTGGACGTGGACGGGAGCTGCCCCCACACCTCGCTGCCCATGAAGCCGTATTGGCAGGAGCCGGCCACCCCGGCAGCGCCCGCACCCGCACCGGCACCAGGAGTGGCAGCAGCGGCGCCGGTACAGGCGCCCCCCGCTGTCACCGCGGCGGCGCCGCCGGCCATGCCGCTTTCGGAACAGGAGGCATTGCAGGATCTGGAACGCCTGTTCATGATCCGCGACCGGGAGATCGGCAGGCAGATAGCCGACGGTAAAGCGCCCACGGGCTACGAAAAGACCAAGCCAACGCCGCTGTAGGGCGGCGTCCTTTTCTCTTCTACCCTCTTTGCCCTCGCTTTAAGGCCAGCCAAGCCAACTGCCCGGCCCGGGATGTTTGGCGGCGTTAACATCGCCCGACAGGCCGCATGCCGACCCGACCGGGTTTGTACGGCCGCGCTGGTTCAACGCTTCCCCGGATGTCCCCCTCACCCACACCGCACGACCCTTCCGCCCTGGCTGATTCACGCTACGCGGTGGGGCGCCTGATGGTCACGCTGGCGCTGATGACGGTGGGCGCCAGCGGCATGTATGTGGTGCCGGTGGTGCTGCCGGCCGTACAGGCTGATTTCGGCGTGGCGCGTGCCGACGCCTCGCTGCCCTACACCCTGCTGATGATCGGGTTTGGCCTGGGCGGCGTGCTGATGGGCCGGCTGGCCGACCGGTTTGGCGTGATGATGCCGCTGCTGATTGGCGCGGCGGGGCTGGGCCTGGGCTACACGGCAGCGGCGATGGCCGGCAACATCTGGATGTTCATGCTGGCGCACGGTTTCCTGGTCGGCCTGCTGGGCAGCTCGGCCACCTTCGCGCCCCTGCTGGCCGACACCTCCCTGTGGTTTGTGCGGCGGCGCGGCATTGCCGTGGCGGTGTGCGCCAGCGGCAACTACGTGGGCGGCGCCATCTGGCCACCGGTGGTGCAGCATTTTGTGGAAACCGTGGGCTGGCGCCAGACGTATCTGGGGCTGGGGCTCTTCAGCGCGGTCACCATGGCGGGGCTGGCGCTGATGATGCGCAAGCGCCCGCCGATGGCCGTGGCCGCGCCGGTCAACCGCCACTTTGCGGCCAGCCCCAGCAGCCTGCCCTTTGGCCTGCCACCCGGCAAGGCACAGGCGCTGCTGTGCATTGCCGGCGTGGCGTGCTGCGTGGCCATGGCCATGCCGCAGGTGCATATCGTCTCTTACTGCACCGACCTGGGCTACGGCGCGGCGCGCGGCGCTGAAATGCTCTCGCTCATGCTGGCCTGTGGCGTGGTGAGCCGCCTGGTTTCGGGCCTCATTTGCGACCGCATCGGCGGCCTGCGCACACTGCTGCTGGGTTCGGCGCTGCAGGGCATTGCGCTGCTGATGTTCCTGCCGTTCAACGGCCTGGTGTCGCTGTACCTCATTGCCGCGCTGTTCGGCCTGTTCCAGGGCGGGATCGTGCCGTCCTACGCCATCATCGTGCGTGAATATTTTCTGCCGGCGGAAGCCGGCGCGCGCGTGGGAACGGTGATCATGGCCACCATGTTCGGCATGGCGCTGGGCGGCTGGATGTCGGGCAAGGTGTTTGACCTGACCGGTTCCTACCAGGCGGCGTTTCTCAACGGCATCGCCTGGAACCTGCTGAACCTCGGCATTGCGATCTTCCTGCTCTGGCGGGTGCGCCGGCCGGGCCGCATCACGCAGCCGACCTGAGCGCACGACTGGGTCGCGATCAGATTGCTATATTTTCAATAGCAGTCCACACTCAATATCAATCAACGGGAGTTGCAGCCGTTTCCTGTTCCTGGATCAGGCAAGCACCCGCCGCAGCCAACGCTCCAGATCCACAACCTCCTCGGGGCAGACCGAATGCTCCATCCGGTACTCGTGCCACTCGACCGGGTAGCCCAGGGCCGTGAGTGCATCGCGCGAGGCCGCGGCGCGCGGCAGCGGGACGACGCCGTCATGTGAGCCATGAGCCAAGAAGATCGGCAGGTCCTGGCTGGCAGCGCTGCGCTCGGCAGCGGTCTTGTCCGCCAGCGGCAGGTAGCCCGACAGGCCCGCAATACCGGCCAGCCGTTCACCGTGCCGCAAGCCCGTCATGAGGGCCAGGGCGCAGCCCTGCGAGAAGCCGGCCACCACGATACGGTGGGCCGGGATGCCGCGCGACTTTTCATGCGCGAGCAAGGCTTCAATCGAAGCCTGCGACTGGCGCAGCCCGGCCTCGTCCTCACGTTTGGCCAGGTCGGTGCCCAGAATGTCGTACCAGGCGGGCATGACATAGCCGCCATTGATGGTGACGGGCATCACGGGCGCACTGGGAAAGAGAAAGCGCACCGGCCCCACGCTCGACAAATCCAGTTGTTCGGCAATCGGCACGAAGTCACGGCCATCGGCGCCCAGGCCGTGCATGATGACAATGGTGGCGACCGGGTTGTCGCCGGTCTGGGCTTCAATAATTTCGAGGGACATGGGATTACCGGTGGTAGGGTTGACGCGGGTAAAAGGATGCGGGGATGCGGCTTCGCAGCCGGTTCGGAGTGGTTCGCTGCTGGTCGGCGATTCAACAGCATCAACGAAGGACTGCCTGGCAACTGCAACTGCTGTAACAACTCTGGATTTTAGGGGGTGCCCGCGGCGGCCTTCCTTCTTCCTTCACAGGCGGCAGACCCCGGCACAGGCTTGCCCCTGCGGGCGACCGCCCTTTTCCTCCCGAACCGTATTTGCTAGCATGAGCCGTCAGCACTTTCTGACGCAAGCTGGAGATCCGTATGAAATTCTTCATTGCGGCCATGGCCCTGGCGACTTCCTCCCTGGCTTTGGCCTACCACTGTCCGAACGAGATGAAAGCCATTGACGCCAAACTCGCCACCAACCCCACCCTGTCGTCGGAGGACATGGGCAAGGTCAAGGAGTTACGCGCCGAAGGTGAGAAGCTTCACAAGGAAGGCAAGCACGACGCATCATTGAAAGCCTTGGACAGCGCCAAAAAACTGTTGGGAATCTAGGCGCCCCTCAATAGCCCCTGCCCCCTGGCGCCGTGCGTCCATCTGGGCTTTCACCTGGCGCTGAGCCGCCGCCGTAGTGCAGCCGACATTGAACTGATCGCCCCCCGCGGGGCGCCGGCGCGTCTTTGCGGGTCGAGGCGCCGCTTACCGGTTCAGCCAGGTGATGCTGAACTGCAGGACGGTGGCAAAGCCTACCCAGAGCAGGTAGGGAATGTTGGCATACACCACCCACCGCGCACGCCGCCAGATCATGGCCATGGCCCAGAGCAGGGTCGCCAGTACCAGGAAAACGTCCACGCTGGCCAGGGCGTTGTTTCTCAGGCCAAACTGAATGGGTGTGTAGGCCACGTTGAACAACAGGTTCAGGATGAAAGGCAGCAGCACGCCAAAGGGCAGTCGCCGCCTGAGGCACTGCCACAACACAAAGCCAAAGCTGATGGCAATGATGATGTAGAGGACCGTCCACACCGGTCCAAACACGGAAGCCGGTGGCGCAAAGAAGGGCTTGGCAAGTTGCGCATACCACGCGGCGCCGCTGGTGCTGTTCATACAGGGAGGATCGAAGTTGCCATGACGCGTTTTTAACATCGACGCGGTCCCGGCGTGCACCTGCGTGCTGACAGCCGCGGCAGAACAGGGCCGCACGCTTGCGGAACAGGTTCGGCGCCCTGAACACGAATAGACGGACGAACGGATGAATCCGGAAGCCGGCAGGCTGCGTATTTTTTGTATCAAATTGATGCATGATGAAGGCCCAGCCGCCTGCATCTTTTCTTCTCGCCAACCCTGGAGGTGCCTTGATGAAACCCCCTTCGAACCCGCTGTTTGCGCGCCTGGTGCGGTGGCTGGCACCCGTGGCCTGGGCCTTGGCCCTGCTCGCGCCTGGCGTACCAGCCCATGCAACGCCCTTCACTGCCGCTGACGAAAAAAGCGTGCGCATTGTCGTGGAAGGCCAGCTGGGGGCCTTTGCACGGGACGATGCGAACAAGGCGTTCTCCTACGCCGCACCCAATGTGCGGAAAGCTGTGGGCACGGCGGCAAACTTCATGGCCATGGTGCGCAACAGCTACCCGGTGGTCTATCGCCCGGCTTCGGCGGGTTTCCTGAAGCCCGAGGGCAAGGACGACCAGGCGATCCAGCGGGTGCAGATGACGGACGCCAGCGGGGACGCCTGGCTGGCAATTTACAGCCTGGAGCGGCAGAAGAACAGGCTGTGGCGCATCACCGGCTGCGTCGTCGTCGAGAACAAGGGGCGCATGGCCTGACACCCCATTCGCCTCGCAGCGCAGCGAATTGCCGGGCGAGTTGTTACTTTCCCCATCAAAGGTGTCAAAGTGAAACAGCGCTACTGGCCTACCTGCCGCCACGGATTGCCCCCCTAAGATAAGAATTCTGAAGAGCTGCAGTTCGCAGTTCTGTTTATTCAAAGAAGGTCATGCCAATGTTGATCAAAAAAACCATCGTGGCGTTGGGCGCTGCCAGCTTCCTGCTGTTGGCCGGCGGGCTGGTCGGGGCGCAAACCGCTACCGGCACTACAACAACCACCACAACGACAACCACCACCAGTCCGGCTGGCGACAAGCTGGCCAGCAGCTACAGCTCTTTTGCCGGTTCCGACAAAAATGCCCGGTCTCTGGTCGACGGGCTTCGCACCAGCTCCAGCATCACGCTGGAGTCCACCACGGGTGCACCTTCCGCGAGCTTTTCGCCTTCGACCAGCAAGATGGGCTACGGCAATATCAACCTGGCGCTCTCACTGGCCCAGACTGCCCTGGCCAAAGAAGGCATCACCAATCCCACCCCCGCGCAACTTGCGGCCGCGCTGAATGGCGGCGTGATCACAACGGCCAATGGAACCATCACCATGGCCGGCATCCTGGGGATGAGAAGCCAGGGCATGGGCTGGGGCAAGATCGCTCAAAGCATGGGCGTCAAGCTGGGCTCCATCGTGAGCGCCTCCAAAACCGACAAGGCGGGCAAGAAATCTGACAACAAGTCAGCCAAGGCGGACAGCGTCGCCAAATCCGATCGCGCCGGCAAAACCACGGGCAGCACCGCCAGCAGCGCAAAAGGCGGCAACGCGGCGGGCAGCGGTGGTGGCAAAGGCGGCGGCAGCGGCGCAGGCGGCGGTGGCGGTAACGCCGGCGGCAATGGC
>Ga0255338_1000544_pt1 | contig 112596 bp, 107 predicted proteins | sample MeOH1_35cm_T4_19_FD_203715 | JGI IMG/M metagenome (GOLD analysis project Ga0255338, IMG submission 203715) | Sandy soil microbial communities from University of British Columbia, Vancouver, Canada - MeOH1_35cm_T4_195 | ecosystem: Engineered > Artificial ecosystem > Sand microcosm >... | reverse complement strand
TGAGACGGATTGCTTGTGTGTCGTTTGTGATGATATTGGCCGCGCTCGGTGGTTGCGCTGCGGTCCAGTCTGACCGTTCTGTATTGGCGGCGGCGCGCAGTGCGAACTACACCGAGGACTATATCTATGACTACTGGATTCAGACGGCTTCGGGGAAGAACACCGGAGTGGGAGGCTCCCATGTATCGGAGTTCTCGCGAGGTGGGACCAGTGGGCGGCGATGCTGCGCCCGGATGCCAGGTGTCGGTCAGACGATCAGGGTTGTATGGGAGGTCGGCGGACGTCAGGACGACAGGTCCAAGTGGAAGACCTATACACGGGATGTTGACGTAAAAGGGGTGATGCCAAAGCCAAACTATAAGCTTCAGAGCTATCTGATTGTCCGGTTCTTTCCGGACCATGAGGTCGAGACCGAACTGCTCGCTGGTGACGGCGATCTCGGACCGGAGAATCTACGGATAGACAGACTTTTTTTTGGTAGGCCACGCGTGATGCGCCAAAAGGGAGAATAACGATGCAAGACTGGTTTACCGACAGCCACGATACTTTCCATCGGGCGCTCAAGACCGCCACGGTGCTACACAACGAAGAGTTCACGACCTGCTCGACCTGCGAGCAGAAGCCGTGGTTCAGCTTCTTTTTCGATGGTACCGGCAACAATCTGGAGTTGGACAAACCACGGCAGAAGAAGTCCAACATCGCCCGACTGTTTAAGGGGCATGTCGCTGATGAAGAACCGTTGATCGTGGCGCTTTACTACCCGGGCGTTGGCACGCCGCTTGGCGCCAGTGATCCAAGTTGGTGGGAACAAATCCGCGACAGCGAGACACTGGGCGGAGGAGCCGGATTGGGCGCCGATGCGCGATTAGCGTTGGCCGAGGCAGATTTTCGAGATAGATTGAAAGCCAACCACAAAGTCACCCGCATCGACATCGCCGTATTCGGCTTCTCCCGCGGCGCGGCGCTTGCGCGTGCTTTCGTGAACCGGCTGCTGAAGCAGTGCGAGATGAGGCACGGCCGGCCCTTTTGGCCTTGCCCGACGGCAGCTGATGGTGAAGCCGCGCCGCTGCATTTCCGGTTTCTGGGTCTGTTCGATACCGTCGAGTCTGTCGGCCTGCCGACGCACAACCTCAATAGCGACATGTGGATGCGTGTACCCGATCAGGTGGAACGGTGCTTTCACATCGCGGCCGGTCACGAGATGCGGGCCTACTTCCCGCTGACACGGGCGCACGATGGCGGCGCGCCGGTTGAAAAGCTGATCTGGCCCGGGGTGCACTCTGACATCGGCGGCGGCTATCGCCCCGGCGAACAGGCCCGTTCCGACCTGCTGGCGCGCATCGCACTGAATCGCATGCGCCTGGAGGGTGCCATCAGCGGCGTGCCATTCACTGCGCCGTCGCTCGCCACCAAGGATGTCCACGATCTGTTTGAGTACGACGAGGACGTCAAAGCGCTATTCGACGAATACATGAGCCATGTCGATGCCGGCGGCACGCTCGAGGCGCAGATCTTCAGACACATGCGCCTCTACTATGGCTGGTTGAAGGAGCGCTTCGAACAGAAGCCTTGTGACATCTACACGAACGTGTGTTCGACCGACCCGGAAGTACAGGCGCAGCTGCAACGCATTCAGGCGTTTCATGAACGCCTGAAGGTCGAAGTGGACACGATGAACTGGCGCAGTTACCTGACGGAGCTGTGGAAGACCAATCGCAGCGAATACGACCGCACCATCGATGCGGCCGGCGGTCCGCGCAGCCCGATGAACCAGCCGCTATCCGACGAGGAAGCCGCCTACTGGGAAGCCTGGGTGAATCCCCCCAAAGCTGTCGCCGGGCCTGCTCCGTCTGTTCGACCACTACATCCACGACTCGCGCGCGGGGTTTCTGCGCGTGGACCACAGCGGTTATCTGAGGCCGCGAGAACTGAGCGCGCCTTCCGGCGCAGAGCATCTGCTGAATTCGGCGATGGCTTCCATGGCCTGAACTGAAACAAACGTCGACATTACTCAGGGATTGCGCCCCCCAACGCCAACAATCTCGTTTCCATTTGTTACGAATAGGAACGAAGCCTCCCGCAACAATGTCTCCCTAGGTTGAAAAACCCATAATCAACCGTGCCGCGCCGTCTGGGAGGACGAATCTGTGAACCTCGATATCGAACAAATCCGCCAGTTCCTGCAGGCGCATGCGGAGACCATCCTGACGTGGCTGGTGGCCGGCCTGGTGATGATGTTGCTGGCGAAATTCGAGCTGCGTCGCGCGGTGCGCAAGTCGGCGCAGGCGATGTCCGAATCGGTGGCGACGACGGTGGCGGCCTGCGTGCCCGACATCGCCCATGCGGCGCAAACGGCGCATCCCATTGCTACAGGCCCCGATGGCGCCGAGCCGGTCACGGCCCAGCGCGCTGATGCGCTGCGCCGCCTGTCGCTCGATACCGTGGCGACCGTCATGGCCCGTGGGCGCTGGCTCGAGGATGTTGGCAACCTGCGTCTGGCCGAGGACGCGCTGCTGTCCGGGCGGCGTGCTGGCGGTGCGGACCCGCTGCTGGTCGTGGCCCCGCAGCCCGTCGTGCAGGCCTACCTGGCCGCCCAGCGCACGTTCGAGGATGAAGCCGCCCGGCTCCAGACCCATCGCCGCGAGGCGCTGACGCTCCAGGAGGCGCTTCAGGCGCTGGTGGCGGAAGCCGCCCACGTCGAACAGGAGACCGCCAGCATCGTCATGCGCTTCGAGCAGGTCAACGCCCAGGCCGCGCAAGGCGTGGAGGCGGGCGATTACCAGCGCTTCCTGATTCAGAAATACAACCAGCTGGGACAGCGTGAGAAGGACATCGGCCAGGAGCGTGCCAATCTGGCCGCGCAATTGCGCGAGAGCACCGATGCGCTCGCCGAGCATGCCCACGTGGCCTCGCAGCGCTACACGCAGGCGCTGGCGCCGCTGATGCAGCAACTGCGTTCGGCGTGGGGCCATGGCGACTCGCCGGACGTTTTCGAAACCTGGCTGCGCCACGCCAGGCCGGAAGACGGGATGCCGGCACCTGCCGCCGATCGCTCGGCGGCCTGAGCGGAGGGGATTGCGCTATCCTTGGGTTTGTCCTTCCAACGCGCCCCATGCCCTACAAGATTCCCGAATCGGTGCTGGTTGTCATCTACACGCCAGACCTGCAAGTCCTGCTGATCGAGCGCGCCGACCGGCCCGGCTTCTGGCAGTCGGTCACCGGCAGCCTGGACGCCGAGGATGAGCCCCTGCCAGTGACCGCCGCCCGCGAGGTGGCCGAGGAAACCGGCATCATCGCCAGCGCGCATAGCCTGACCGACTGGCAACACACCATCAAGTACGACATCTACCCCCAGTGGCGCCACCGCTACGCGCCTGGCGTGGCACGCAACACCGAGCACTGGTTCGGGCTGTGCGTGCCGGCACCGCTCCCGGTGACGCTGGCGCCACGTGAGCATCTGCGCTACGCGTGGCTGCCCTGGCAGGAGGCCGCCGAGCGCTGCTTCTCCAGCAGCAATGCGGAAGCCGTGCGCCAGCTGGCCTGGCGCGCGGCGGCGGGGCTCGATGTGACCTCGGGAGCGGCATGATGAAGCTGCGCGTGGTCACGTACAACATCCACAAGGGCGTGAAGGGATTCAGCGGCAAGCCGCGCATCCAGAATGTGCGTACCGGCCTGCAGACCATGAATGCGGACATCGTCTTCCTGCAGGAAGTGCAGGACCGCAATGACCGGCTGGTCGCCGCCGAATTGTTCGACCCTGACCACACCCAGCTCAACTACCTGGCCACGGATGCCTATCCGCATTCGGTCTACGGCCGTAACGCGGTCTACGACCACGGCCATCACGGCAACGCCATCCTGTCCCGGCATCCGATCCTGATGTCGGAAAATCTCGATATCTCGGATCACCGCTTCGAGCAGCGCGGCCTGCTGCACGCCGTGGCGGACATCAACGGCGTGGAAGCGCACCTGATCTGCGTGCATTTCGGCCTGTTCGCGCGCAGCCGGGCGCGGCAGGCGAGCGCGCTGGTGGAGCGCGTGCGCGCCGTGGTGCCGGCCGATGCGCCGCTGGTCATCGCCGGCGATTTCAACGACTGGAACCATCGGCTCGACGCCCAGATCTGCAACACGCTCAACGCGGTGGAGTCGGCGCACGCCAAGAGCGGGCGCATCCACACCTTCCCGAGCCATATGCCGTGGTGGCAACTGGACCGGATCTATGTACGGGGATTCGAGATCGAGCGCACCCAGGCGCTGACCGGCCGCGAATGGGCCGAGCGTTCGGACCATGTGCCGCTGGTGGCGGAACTGGCCCGCCGGGTGGCGATTCCCGAGGCGTAGCGCCCGGGGGTTACAGGCTCAGCGCGGAGCGGACCCAGCGGTAGATGGCATCCGCGTCGGCGAGGTCGAGTACCGGCAGCGCCGTCTGCGTGGCGACTTCGGCCGGGGCGTCCGTCGCCACGGCGACCACGCCGGGCACGTCGCGCCAGAGCGGCGGCTTGCCGTGGGCGGGCCGATAGACCTCGAGCTTGGGGAAATCGCTCCATTTATAGCCTTCGACCAGCACCAGGTCGGTCTCGGGCGGCAGCACGGCCAGCGCCTCGCTGATCTCGGGCGACGGCTTCGATTCCGGGTAGTGGCGCATCAGCGTCAGGTGACGCGCGCCGACCAGCACGACGTTCTCGCAGCCGCCCGCGCGCATGCGCCAGGAGTCCTTGCCGGGGGTGTCGGGGTCGAAGCCGTGGTGGGTGTGCTTGATGCCGGCTACCCGCAGGCCGTCGGCCACGAAGCGGGGAATCAGCTGGTCCAGCAGCGTGGTCTTGCCGCTGCCCGACGCACCGGCGATGCCGAATACCTTCACAATTCTTTCCGTTTTCCGCCACACAATGGCCCGACAATAGCAGAGTTGGCCAGGGCGATGTGCAGGAGCCGCCCGTTATCCGATAATCAAGCCATGTCACGGATCTACGACCGGGTCGACCGCCCCACACCTGCCTCGACGCCCCAGGCTCCGGCGCCGCCCATTCCCCCCAAGGCAGCGCCGGCTGGCGCCGCCCTTCGCACGCCGCTGCTGCGCTGGGGCCGCCGGCGCGGCAATCCGGTGCCCGGCAATGCCGTGGAACTGCTGCGCAATGGCGAAACCTTCTTCCCCGCCCTGATCGCCGCCATCGGCGCGGCCACCCGCCACGTCGTGCTGGAGACCTATATCTATGCCGATGATGGGGTAGGCCAGCGCGTCAGCGAGGCGCTGATCGCTGCAGCGCAGCGAGGCGTGGACGTACGGCTGGTGGTCGATGGCTTCGGCGCCGGCGACATGCCCGAAGCCCTGCAACAGCGCCTCCGGGCCGGCGGGGTGAAGCTCGAGATCTACCGGCCACTGCGCGGCTTCAAGTTCGCGCGCCGGCATCTGCGCCGGCTCCACCGCAAGATGGCCGTGATCGACGACAGCGTGGCGTTCGTCGGCGGCATCAATATCATCGACGATCACAACCACGGCCCGCTCGATCTGCCCGAGCTCGGCCCGCGCTACGACTTCGCGGTGCGCGTGTCCGGGCCCCTGGTGGCGCAGATCGCGCTGGCGTCCGCCCGGCTCTGGTTCCGTATTGCCCAGCGCCGCGGCCTGCGCGAGACCGCCGCCGCCTTCGCCGAGGTGGAGACGCTGACCACGGCCGCCCGGCAGGCGCGGCGCAACATACAGCCAGCCGGCGTGCCGGCCGCGTTGCTGCTGCGCGACAACCTGCGCAACCGCCGGACGATCGAGCGCGAGTACCTCTACGCGCTGGGCGCGGCACGGCAGGACGTGATCCTGGCCAATGCCTACTTCCTGCCGGGCCACAAGATGCGCCGCGCGCTGCTGGCCTGCCGCGAGCGCGGCGTGCGGGTGCGGCTGCTGCTCCAGGGGGTGGTCGAGTACCGGCTCCAGCATTTCGCCACGCATGCGCTCTATGCCACCCTGCTCGAGGCGGGTGTGGAGATCTACGAATACGAGGCGAGCTTCCTGCACGCGAAGGTGGCCGTGGTCGACGATACCTGGGCGACGGTCGGCTCCAGCAACATGGACCCGTTCAGCCTGCTGCTGGCGCGCGAGGCCAACGTGGCCGTCTACGACACCCACTTCGCGAACGACCTGCGCGCGCACCTGGAACGCGCCATGGCCCAGCGCAGCGCGCGCGTGGTGCCGGAGGCGCACGCGGGCCTGCCGCGCCTGCGCCGGTTTGCCAACTGGGCGGCCTACTATGTGTTGCGCGTCGGCGTCGTCATCGCCGGGGTGACGGGGCCCTACTGAGCGCCTCGACGCATGGCGGCGCGCGTGGCGTTACCATGCTGCCCTGCCGCACGTGCCATCCCGCGCGCGCTGGTGCCGGGCGGTTTTAAGCCGTTGCTGCAATGCGTGGTCAGCGCAGCGCCAGCACCGTCTGTTTAGAAACCCCGGTCTAATTAATTGCTTGATGCCAAACGGCCTCGCCAGAATAATCTGAACGACCGTTCTTTTTTGGCTTAGACTGCGTGCATTCGCGGCTTGCCACGGCATTACGGCAGCCGCAATGCCAGGTTCAAAGCAAAGTCAGGTCATAGGCAGCGCCGGAGAAGGGCGCTGCGAGAACGGAGAGAAAATCATGCGACACCAGTCAGTCCGTCTTGAATCCGCTGCCGCGCCCGCGCCCTTGCGCAAGGGTGAGATGACGCGCGTGGCGATTCTCGATGCCGCACTGGAATTGTCGTCCCGCGACGGGCTGGAAGGGCTGACCATCGGCCTGCTCGCGGAACGCATGCAGATGAGCAAGAGCGGCGTATTCGCGCATTTCGGTTCGCGCGAGGACCTGCAGGTGGAAGTGGTGCGCGAGTATCACCGCCGGTTCGAGCAGGAGGTGTTCTACCCCTCGCTGCACGAGCCGCGCGGTCTGCCGCGCCTGTGGTCGATGGTGCGGCGCTGGATGGAAAAGCGCATCCAGGAAGTGACCACGGGCTGCATCTACATCAGCGGGGCGGTCGAGTACGACGATCGCGCGGAAAGCCCGGTGCGTGACGAGCTGGTCAAGAGCGTCACGATCTGGCGGGCCGCGCTGATGCGCGCAATCGACCAGGCCAAGGAGGAGGGGCACCTGCGCGCGGACTGCGATCCGCGCACGATGCTGTTCGAGATGTACAGCCTTGAACTAGGCTTGCATCACGACGCCCGTTTCCTGCGCCTGCCGGACAGCGCCGAACTTGCCATGGTCGCGCTCAACAAACTGATTCAGTCTTACCGTACCTGACGCCGCCCCCGGCAACGGTCTCGCCCCCTCCCTGCAGGCGGCGCGGCGCGTGCACGTGGCGGCATCGCAAACCTCCAAGGAGTTTTTGATGGGCCAGTACACCGCACCGTTGCGCGACATGCAGTTCGTGCTCCATGAACTGCTCGGCGCAGAAGCCGAACTCAAGGCGATGCCGACGCACGCCGACATCGACGCGGACACCATCAACCAGGTTATCGAGGAAGCCGGCAAGTTCTGCGCCGACGTGGTCTTCCCGCTGAACCAGCCCGGTGACCGCGAGGGCTGCACCTACGAGGGCGATGGCGTGGTCCGCGCGCCCAAGGGCTTCAAGGAGGCATACCGGCAGTACGTCGAAGCCGGCTGGCCGGCGCTGGCCTGCGACCCCGAGTTCGGCGGCCAGGGCCTGCCCATCATCATCAACAACGCGCTGTACGAGATGCTGAACTCGGCCGGCCAGGCGTGGACGATGTACCCGGGCCTCTCGCACGGCGCCTATGAGGCGCTGCATGCCCACGGCACGCCGGAACTGAAGCAGACCTACCTGCCCAAGCTGGTGTCCGGCGTGTGGACCGGCACGATGTGCCTGACCGAGCCGCATTGCGGCACCGACCTCGGCATCCTGCGCAGCAAGGCTGAGCCGCAGGCCGATGGCTCCTACCTGATCTCGGGCACCAAGATCTTCATCTCGGCGGGCGAACACGACCTGGCCGAGAACATCATCCATCTGGTGCTGGCCCGCCTGCCGGACGCCCCGCAAGGCACCAAGGGCATCTCGCTGTTCGTGGTACCGAAGTTCATCCCCGATGCCAGCGGCAACCCGGGCGAGCGCAACGGCATCAAGTGCGGCTCCATCGAGCACAAGATGGGGATCCACGGCAACGCTACCTGCGTGATGAACCTGGACGGCGCACGCGGCTGGCTCGTGGGCGAGCCGAACAAGGGCCTGAACGCGATGTTCGTGATGATGAATGCCGCGCGCCTGGGCGTGGGCGCCCAGGGCCTGGGCCTGACCGAGGTGGCGTACCAGAACTCGCTGGCCTACGCGAAGGACCGCCTGCAGATGCGCGCGCTGACCGGCCCGAAGGCGCCTGAGAAGCCCGCCGACCCCATCATCGTGCACCCGGACGTGCGCCGCATGCTGCTGACGCAGAAGGCCTATGTCGAGGGCGGCCGCGCGTTCAGCTACTGGACCGCGCTGCAGATCGACCGCGAGCTGTCGCACCCCGACGCCGCCGTGCGCAAGGAAGCCGGCGATCTCGTGGCGCTGCTGACGCCGGTGATCAAGGCGTTCCTGACCGATAACGCCTTCGCCTCGACCAACGAGGGCATGCAGGTGTTCGGCGGCCACGGCTACATCGCCGAATGGGGCATGGAGCAGTACGTGCGCGACGCCCGCATCAACATGATCTACGAAGGCACCAACACGATCCAGGCGCTGGATCTGCTGGGCCGCAAGATCCTGGGCGACATGGGCGCCAAGATGAAGGCGTTCGGCAAGATCGTGCAGCAGTTCGTCGAGGAAGAGGGCACCAACGAGGCGATGCAGGAGTTCGTGAACCCGCTGGCCGACCTTGGCGACAAGGTGCAGAAGCTGACCATGGAAATCGGTATGAAGGCCATGGGCAACCCGGACGAAGTGGGCGCGGCCGCCGTGCCGTACCTGCGCGTGGTGGGGCACCTGGTGTTCTCGTATTTCTGGGCCCGCATGGCCAGGCTCGCGCTCGAGAAGGAGGGCAGCGGCGACAAGTTCTACACCAGCAAGCTGGCCACGGCGCGGTTCTACTTCGCCAAGCTGCTGCCGGAAACCGCCGCGGAGATCCGCAAGGCGCGCGCCGGCTCGGCCACGCTGATGGCGCTGGACGCCGACCTGTTCTGATTTGCCGGCAGGCGCGTGCGGCCATCCGCCGCCGCGCCTGCCCGTACCTCACATCCTCTCAACGCTCACAGACCGAGGAGCGCGCATGTCCAATTTCATCGTCAAGAAAGTCGCCGTGCTGGGTGCCGGCGTCATGGGGGCGCAGATTGCCGCCCACCTGGTCAACGCCCGTGTGCCCGTGGTGCTGTTCGACCTGCCCGCCAAGGAAGGCCCCAAGAACGGCATCGCCCTGCGCGCCATCGAGAACCTGAAGAAGCTCTCGCCCGCGCCGCTCGGCATCAAGGATGAGGCCGGCCTGATCCGCGCCGCGAACTACGAAGATGACATCGCCCTGCTGGGCGAGTGCGACGTGGTGATCGAAGCCATCGCCGAGCGCATGGACTGGAAGCACGACCTCTACAAGAAGGTGGCCCCGCACCTGGCCCCGCAGGCGATCTTCGCGACCAATACCTCGGGGCTGTCGATTACCGCGCTGTCCGACGGCTTCGACGCCGGCCTGAAGTCCCGCTTCTGCGGCGTGCACTTCTTCAATCCACCGCGCTACATGCATCTGGTGGAACTGATCCCGACGGCCACCACGCAGCCCGAGATCCTCGACCGCCTGGAAGCCTTCCTGACCACCACGCTCGGCAAGGGCGTGGTGCGCGCCAAGGACACGCCGAACTTCATCGCCAACCGTGTCGGCATCTTCTCGATCCTGGCCGTGTTCGCCGAGGCCGAGAAGTTCGGCATTCCGTTCGATGTCGTCGACGACCTGACCGGTTCCAAGCTGGGCCGTGCCAAGTCCGCCACGTTCCGCACCGCCGATGTGGTGGGCCTGGACACCATGGCGCACGTGATCAAGACGATGCAGGACAATCTGACCAACGACCCGTTCGCCCCGGTCTACCAGACGCCGGCCGTGCTGAAGGGGCTGGTCGATGCGGGCGCGCTGGGCCAGAAGACCGGCGCCGGCTTCTACAAGAAGGAAGGCAAGGCGATCAAGGTGCTGGACGCCAAGACCGGCCAGTACGTGGAGTCGGGCAAGAAGGCCGAGGAGATCGTGGTCCGCATGCTCAAGAAGGAGCCGGCGGAGCGCATCAAGCTGCTGCGCGAATCGACCAACCCGCAGGCGCAGTTCCTGTGGAGCGTGTTCCGCGACGTGTTCCACTACATCGCCGTCTACCTCGAGCAGATCGCCGGTTCGGCGGCTGACGTGGACCTGGCCATCCGCTGGGGCTTCGGCTGGAACTCGGGCCCGTTCGAGGACTGGCAGGCCGCCGGCTGGAAGCAGGTGGCCGAGTGGGTCAAGGAAGATGTCGATGCAGGCAAGGCGCTGTCGAACGCCGCGCTGCCCGCCTGGGTGTTCAGCGGCGCCGTGGCCGAGAACCAGGGCGTGCATGGCGCCAAGGGTTCTTGGTCGCCGGCGACCAGCTCGTTCGTCCAGCGCGCCGAACTGCCGGTGTACCAGCGCCAGGTGTTCCGCGCGGCGCTGCGCGGCACTGACGCGGCCGATCCACGCAAGGCTGGCAAGACTGTCGAAGAGAACGATGCCGTGCGCATCTGGACCAGCGCCGGCGCCGACGACGTACTGGTGGTGTCCTTCAAGAGCAAGATGAACACGATCGGGCCCGATGTGATCGACGGCCTGACGCGCGCCATCGACCTGGCCGAAGCCGGCTACAAGGGCCTGGTGGTGTGGCAGCCGACCTCGCTGCAGCTGGGCGCGCCCGGCGGTCCGTTCTCGGCCGGCGCCAACCTCGAAGCTGCCATGCCCGCGTTCATGATGGGCGGCGCCAAGGGCATCGAGCCGTTCGTCAAGAAGTTCCAGGACGGCATGATGCGTGTGAAGTATTCGGCCGTGCCGGTGGTGGCGGCGGCGTCGGGCATCGCGCTCGGCGGTGGCTGCGAGCTGATGCTCCATTCGGCCAAACGCGTGGCGGCGCTCGAAACCTATATCGGTCTCGTGGAAGTGGGCGTGGGCCTGGTCCCGGCCGGCGGCGGCCTCAAGGAGGCAGCGCTGGCTGCCGCGCGTGCGGCGCAGGCGGCGGGCAGCACCAACTACCTGCAATTCCTGACCAACCGCTTCCAGGCGGCGGCGATGGCGAAGGTGTCCACCTCGGCGCTCGATGCGCAGCAGATCGGCTATCTGCAGCCGACCGACACCATCGTCTTCAACGTCCACGAACTGCTGTACGTGGCGCAGAGCGAAGTGCGCGCGCTGGCCAACGCCGGCTACCGTGCGCCGGTGCCCGGCGCGCTGGTGCCGGTGGCGGGCCGCTCGGGCATCGCCACCATCCAGGCGTCGCTGGTCAACATGCGCGACGGCAACTTCATCTCGGCCCACGATTTCCTGATCGCCACGCGCATCGCCGAGGCCGTGTGCGGCGGCGACGTGGAGGCCGGCTCGCTGGTCAGCGAGGACTGGCTGCTGGCGCTGGAGCGCCGCGCCTTCATCGAGCTGCTCGGCACGGGCAAGACGCAGGAGCGCATCATGGGCATGCTGCAGACCGGCAAGCCCGTGCGCAACTAACAGGCCAGAATAGGAACCGACATCATGAAACAACTGCAAGACGCCTACATCGTCGCGGCCACCCGTTCGCCAATTGGCAAGGCCCCCAAGGGCGCGTTCCGGAACACCCGGCCTGACGACCTGCTCGCCATGATCCTGCGCGCCGCCGTGGCGCAGGTACCCAACCTCGACCCGGCGCTGATCGAGGACGCCATCGTGGGCTGCGCCATCCCCGAAGCCCAGCAGGGCCTGAACGTGGCGCGCATCGGCGCGCTGCTCTCCGGCCTGCCGAACACCGTGGGCGGCATCACTGTGAACCGCTTCTGCGCCTCGGGCGTATCGGCCGTGGCGATGGCCGCGGACCGCATTCGCGTGGGCGAGTCGGACGTGATGATCGCCGCCGGCGTGGAATCGATGAGCATGGTGCCGATGATGGGCAACACGCCGTCCATGTCCCCGTCGATCTTCACGCGGGACGAGAACGTCGGCATCGCCTATGGCATGGGCCTGACCGCCGAGAAGGTGGCCACCCAGTGGAAGGTCAGCCGCGAGGACCAGGACGCGTTCTCGCTGGCGTCGCACCAGAAGGCGATGGCCGCGCAGCAGGCCGGGGAGTTTGCCGATGAAATTACCCCAATCGAGGTAACCGAGAAGTTCCCGGACCTCGCCACTGGTCAGGTCGGCGTCAAGACGCGTACTATCTCGCTGGACGAGGGTCCGCGCCCTGACACGTCGCTGGAAGGCCTGGGCAAGCTGCGCCCGGTGTTCGCCAACAAGGGCAGCGTGACGGCCGGCAACAGTTCGCAGACGTCGGACGGCGCCGGCGCGCTGATCCTGGTCTCGGAAAAGATCCTCAAGCAGTTCAACCTCGTGCCGCTGGCCCGCTTCGTGTCGTTCGCGGTGCGCGGCGTGCCGCCCGAGATCATGGGGATTGGCCCGAAGGAAGCGATTCCGGCCGCGCTGCGCGCGGCGGGCCTGACGCAGGACCAGATCGACTGGATCGAGCTGAACGAGGCTTTCGCCGCGCAGTCGCTGGCGGTGATGCGTGACCTGGCGCTGGACCCGGCCAAGGTCAACCGGATGGGCGGCGCGATTGCGCTGGGCCACCCGCTCGGTGCCACGGGCGCGATCCGCTCGGCCACCGTGGTGCACGCGCTGCGTCGCCACAATCTCAAGTACGGCATGGTGACCATGTGCGTGGGCACGGGCATGGGCGCCGCCGGTATCTTCGAGCGCGTTTAAACGCGCCACGGGCAGCGCGCCACCGGGACAGCCCGGCGGGTGGGCTGTCCCGAACCCTCTGATCAGGTGAAGAACGTAGTGCGATGGATGCGGAGAAGCCACACACTGGAACGCTTGATACGGAGGAGCACAATAATATGCAGGAGACAGCCATTCTGGCCGACGCGGCATGCGACATGCCGCGCGCAATGATGGACGCGCTGGGCGTCCATACCATCCCTTTCCGGATTCGCGCCGGCGACCGCTTCGTGGTCGACACCCGCGATGAAGCCGCGCTGCCCGACCTGTACCAGCAGTATCTGGTCGGCAAGCAGGACCACTACGCCGAATCGATCCCCCTGCTCGAACGCGAGCTGGAAGACCATCTGCTCCGGCACGTGGTGGCCGGCTGCGATCGCGCCATCCTGCTGACGATTGCCAGCACGCGCAGCAAGTTCTACGCGAACGCCACCGGCGCCGTGGTCGGCACCGTGGCGCGCAGCTTCAAGCTGCGCAAGGACGCCGGGCGCAGCGGCCTGTTCGACCTGACCGTGATCGACACCGGCGCCATCGGGCCGGGGCAGGCGTTGATCGTGCGCGAGGTGGCCCGCATGCTGGCCGACGGCGCCGATGGCGCCGACATCTCCCACGCCGTGGAGACGCGCCTGCGCGACGCCGCGCACATGATCATGGTGCCGAACGAGCTGCTCTATATGTATACGCGCGCCAAGCAGAAGGGCGAGAACAGCATTACCTGGGGCCGCTACATGCTGGGCAATGCGTTCAACATCCGCCCGATCATCCGCATGCACCAGGGCGAGACCGAGGCAATTGGCAAGGCGCGCGGGCAGGAGGAAGGCATTCGCCGGCTGCTGGCCCATGCCGAGAGCTGCGTGCGTGCCGGCTGCCTGCTGACACCGGACATCTCGGTGGCCTATGCCGGCAATATCGACGAGGTGCGCGCGTGGCCCGCGTGGCAGGCGCTGGCCGCCACGGCCGAGCGCGCCGGCGTGGAGCTGATGCTGGCCCCGATGAGCCTGACCGTGGCGTTGAATATCGGCGCCGGCGCGTTCAGCATTGGTTATCTTTCCGAAGTGCCGCCACCGTTTGTATGAGCGGCATCCCAATGAGCTAGACGAGACAGACGAGGTTTGACATGAGCATTGCCACACGAATCGACCAGGGCATCCTGACCATTGGCTTCGACCGCATCGACAAGAAGAATGCGATCACGGCCGCGATGTACCAGACCATGGCCGATGCGCTGCGCGCGGCGGAGACCGACCCCGCCGTGCGCGTGATCGTGATCGAGGGCAAGCCGGAGATCTTTACCGCCGGCAACGACCTCGAGGACTTCATGAAGCGCCCGCCGTCGCACGGCACGGATGGCACGCCGGCCCCGGTGTTCCAGTTCCTGCATGCGATCAGCCACGCGAGCAAGCCTGTGGTGGCGGCGGTCAGTGGCGCGGCGGTGGGCATCGGCACGACGCTGCTGCTGCATTGCGACCTCGTCTACGCCTCGGACACGGCGAAGCTGTCGCTGCCGTTCGCGCAGCTTGGCCTGTGCCCGGAGGCGGCGTCGAGCCTGCTGCTGCCGCGTCTGGTGGGCTACCAGCGCGCCGCCGAGAAGCTGCTGCTGGGCGAGGCGTTCAGCGCGCAGGAGGCGCTGGCGATGGGTCTGGTGACCAAGGTGCTGCCCGTGGGGGAGCTGCAGGACTATGTGCGCCAGCAGGCGGCCAAGCTGGCCGCGCTGCCGGCGTCGTCGCTGCGCGAGACCAAGCGGCTGATGAAGGGCGACGACGTGGCCGCCGTGGAGCGGAAGATGGGCGAGGAGGGCGAGGTGTTCCGGCGCATGCTGGTGGCGCCGGAAGCGAAAGAGGCGTTCTCGGCGTTCTTCGAGAAGCGCAAGCCCGATTTCTCGAAGTTCAGCTAGGACGCGGGCGTTGGTGCTTCAGGCAGTCGGGAGCATTCTCGGCTGCCGCGTGTCGTCGGTGGCCACGTACGTCAGCGTGGCCTCCGTCACCTTCACGCATTCATTGCTGTGGCGCATGCGTTGCGCGTAGACCTCCACCGACACGGTGATCGAGGTCCGGCCGGTCTTGACGATATCGGCATAGAAGCTCACCAGATCGCCCACCATCACCGGGTGCTTGAACAGGAACGAGTTCACCGCCACCGTGGCGACGCGGCCCTGGGCGCGCTCCACCGCCGGGATCGAGCCGGCGATGTCCACCTGGGACATGATCCAGCCGCCGAACACATCGCCATGCACATTGGCGTCGGCGGGCATCGGCACCACGCGGAGGGCGGGGTTCTTGCCGGCGGGCAATTCGGAGAGCGGGGCAGGATGGTTCATATCGGCAGGAAGGTGAGGCGGGGTGCGGGGGAATGTCATGGCCTGCCGGGTTGTGCGATCTCTGCGACAATCGCGGCATTGGCAAGAATTCTAACGTATGCGCCGCTACTCCACGTCCGCCGATTCGCCCCCCGAATCGGCCAAATCGCTGTTCCCCGCCGGCGGCAAGCCCCGCAGCGACTGGCAGACCGTCCGTAACCTGCTGCCCTACGTCTGGCACTACAAGTGGCGCGTGATGCTGGCGCTGACCTGCCTGGTGGCGGCCAAGGTGGCCAACCTCGGCGTGCCGGTGCTGATGAAGAAGCTGATCGACAGCATGAACATCGCCCCCGGCGATACCGCCGCGCTGCTCGTGGTGCCGGTCGGCCTGATTGTCGCCTACGGGGTGCTGCGGCTGTCGGGCACGCTGTTCACCGAGTTGCGGGAGATCCTCTTTTCGAAGGTGACGCAGAGCGCGGTGCGCGAGATCGCGCTCCAGGTCTTCCGCCATCTGCATGCGCTGTCGCTGCGCTTCCACCTGGAGCGGCAGACCGGCGGCATGAGCCGCGACATCGAGCGCGGCACACGCGGCATCCAGTCCTTGATCTCGTACTCGCTGTACAGCATCCTGCCCACGCTGGTGGAAATGTCGCTGGTGATCGGCTTCTTCGTGGTCCGCTATGACATCTGGTTCGCGGCGATCACCACCTGCGCGCTGGTCGGCTACATCGTCTTCACCATCGTCGTGACCGAGTGGCGCACGCACTTCCGGCGCAAGATGAACGAGCTGGACTCGCGCGCCAACCAGAAGGCCATCGACTCGCTGCTGAACTTCGAGACCGTGAAGTACTTCGGCAACGAGGAATACGAGGCCCGTCGCTACGACGAGAACCTGCGCACCTACCGCACCGCCGCGATCCGCTCGCAGAACTCGCTGTCGTTCCTGAACTTCGGCCAGCAGACGATCATCGCACTGGGGCTGATCCTGATCCTGTGGCGCGCCACGGTGGGCGTGGCGGCCGGCACGCTGACGCTGGGCGACCTCGTGCTGGTGAACACGCTGATGATCCAGCTCTATATCCCGCTGAACTTCCTCGGCGTGATCTACCGCGAGATCAAGCAGTCGACGACCGACATGGATCGCATGTTCGTCCTGCTCGGCACCAACCAGGAGGTGGCCGACACGCCCGGCGCGCTCCCGCTCCAGGTGCGCGGCGCCGAGGTGCGCTTCCGCCATGTGGGGTTTGGCTACGAGAGCAACCGGGTGATCCTGGATGACGTGGATTTCACCATCGCGGCGGGGACGACCACCGCCGTGGTCGGTCATAGTGGCTCGGGCAAGTCCACGCTGGCGCGGCTGCTGTTCCGCTTCTACGATGTGACGCGCGGCGGGATCGAGGTCGATGGCCAGGACATCCGCAACGTGCGGCAGTCGAGCCTGCGGGCGTCGATCGGCATCGTGCCGCAGGACACCGTGCTGTTCAACGACAGCATCTACTACAACATCGCCTATGGCCGGCCGGAGGCCACGCGCGACGAGGTCATCGAAGCCGCCCGTGCCGCCCAGATCGACACCTTCATCCGCGAACTGCCGCAGGGCTACGACACCCCGGTGGGCGAGCGCGGCCTGAAGCTGTCCGGCGGCGAGAAGCAGCGCGTGGCCATCGCCCGCACGCTGCTCAAGAATCCGCCGATCCTGGTGTTCGACGAAGCCACCTCGGCACTTGACTCGCGCACCGAGCAGGCCATCCAGGCCGAACTGATGCGGCTGGCGCAGAACCGCACCACGCTGCTGATCGCCCACCGGCTCTCCACCGTGGTCCACGCCGACCAGATCCTGGTGATGGATCACGGGCGCATCGTCGAGCGCGGCACGCATGCCGAGCTGATGCGCGCCAACGGCCGCTACGCGGAGATGTGGCTGATCCAGGCGCGCAGTGCGGCGGAGGGGGCGGTGGAGGCGGCGTCGCCGTCCGACGTGCTCGCCATCGACGTCGGGGACGCCACGCAGGACGCCTGAGATTGGCTTGGGATTGTCGACAATCCCTGTCGGCAACCCCGGCCCACAGACCCCCACGCACAATCATGGTTCGTCAATGCACGGCGCGCGTGCCCCGGATCGGGGCATGACACCCATGTGAAAAGCTGGCACGCGCCTTGCGAAATGCCTTCCCAGGAGAGATCAACAACTGGAGAAGGTTCATGCCGCAATTCGCCGCGCGTCGTCATCTGCTGAAGCTGTGCACCGCATTGGGCACCACCATGGTGCTGTCGACACTCTGTGCAGGCACCGCTCAGGCGCAAGCCGCCACCAAGGTCCGCTTCCAGCTCGACTGGCGTTTCGAGGGCCCGTCCGCGCTGTTCCTGCTGGGCGAGCAGAAGGGCTACTACAAGGCGGAGAAGCTCGACGTGTCCATCGACGCCGGCAACGGCTCGGGCAACGTGGTGAACCGCGTGGCCTCCGGCACCTATGACATGGGATTCGCCGACCTGGCCTCGGTGATGGAGTTCTACGGCAACAACCCGGACGCCAAGAACAAGCCGGTGGCTGTGATGATGGTCTACAACAACACGCCGGCCGCCGTGCTGGCGCTGAAGAAGTCCGGCATCCGCGCGCCCAGGGACCTCACCGGCAAGAAGCTTGGCGCCCCGGTGTTCGATGCCGGCCGCCGCGCCTTCCCGATCTTCGCCAAGGCCAACGGCCTGCAGGCCCAGTCGTTCAACTGGCAGGCGATGGACCCCACGCTGCGCGAGACCATGCTCACGCGCGGCGACCTGGACGCCATCACCGGCTTCTCGTTCACGTCGATCCTGAACCTGAACGCGCGTGGCGTGAAGGATGAGGACATCGTCGTGCTGCCGTACCCGCAGTTCGGCGTGAAGCTGTACGGCAACGCCATCATCGCCTCCGAGCAGTTCCTGAAGAGCAACCCGGAGGCGGTCAAGGCGTTCCTGCGCGCGTTCTCCAAGTCCGCGCGCGACGTGATCGCCAGCCCCGAGGAAGGCATCAAGGCTGTGAAGGCCCGTGACGGCATCATCGACGAGAAGCTGGAAGTGCGCCGCCTGAAGCTGGCGCTGGACAGCGTGGTGAAGTCGCCGGATGCCAGGGCCGAGGGCTTCGGCCGCGTGAGCAAGCCGCGCCTTTCGCTGATGGCGTCGCAGGTGGCCGATGCGTTCGGCACCAAGGGCCGGATAAACCCGGACACGCTCTGGACCGACGCCTACCTGCCTTCCGCCGCCGAACTGGACGTCCTGCGATGATGATGGCGCGAGACAACCTGTCTGCCGCCTCGGGCGGGGCGGCTACCGGGGCCACCGGGGCTCCCGAGGCTCCCGAGGCTCCCGAGGCTCGCCCCAAGCCGTTCGTCGACTTCAACCGCGTCTGGCTCGCCTATGACGACGAACTGGCGCGGCGTGGCGAGTTTGCCGTGGAGGACATCTCGCTGCAGGCGGCGCCGGGCGAGTTCATCGCCATCGTCGGTCCGTCCGGCTGCGGCAAGTCCACGTTCATGAAGCTGGCCACCGGGCTGCGGCCCGCCACACGCGGCGTGGTCAGCATCGCCGGCCAGAAGGTGAGCGGCCCGCTCAAGCAGGTCGGCATGGCCTTCCAGGCGCCGACGCTGCTGCCGTGGCGCACCACGCTCGACAACGTGATGCTGCCGCTGGAGATCGTCGAGCCGTACCGCTCCACCATGCGCGCCAGGCGCAAGGAGTACGAGGCCCGGGCGCGCGACCTGCTCAAGACCGTCGGCCTGGCGGGCTACGAGGACAAGTTCCCGTGGCAGCTGTCCGGCGGTATGCAGCAGCGCGCGTCGATCTGCCGCGCGCTGATCCACCAGCCGCGCATGCTGCTGCTGGACGAGCCGTTCGGCGCGCTCGATGCCTTCACGCGTGAGGAACTCTGGTGCGTGCTGCGCGACCTCTGGCAGGCCCAGCGCTTCAACGTCATCCTCGTCACGCACGACCTGCGCGAGGCCGTGTTCCTGGCCGACACGGTCTACGTGATGAGCGCCCGCCCGGGCCGCATCCTGTTGCGCAAGGAGATCGACCTGCCGCGTCCGCGTGCGCTCGACGTCACCTATTCCGAACCGTTCGCCGAACGCGTGCACGAGCTGCGCGAGAAGATCGGCCACGTCCGCCAGCAATAAGAAGCGATCCACACCATGGCAACCATGACTTCCACCCAGGCAAAGCGCGTACAGCGCGTGGCGCCGTGGCTCCTGCTGGGGGCTTTCCTGATCCTCTGGCAGGGCGCGTGCCTCGTCTTCCAGATCTCCGATTTCATCCTGCCGAGCCCGTCGGCCATCGCCGCCTCGCTGGCCGAATACAGCGGCGTAATCGCCGGCCATGCCTGGCGCACCTTCTGGACCACGATGGTTGGTTTTGGACTGGCGATTGGCGTCGGCGTGGTGCTGGGCCTGCTGATGGGCTCGTCGAAGCTGGCCTACGCGGCCACCTACCCGCTGATGACTGCCTTCAACGCGCTGCCCAAGGCCGCCTTCGTGCCGATCCTCGTGGTCTGGTTCGGGCTGGGCGCCGGGCCGGCCATCCTCACGGCGTTCCTGATCTCGTTCTTCCCGATCATGGTCAATATCGCCACCGGGCTGGCCACGCTGGAGCCGGAACTCGAGGACGTGCTGCGCGTGCTCGGCGCCAAGCGCCGCGACGTGCTGCTCAAGGTGGGCCTGCCGCGCGCGATGCCGTTCTTCTTCGCCTCGCTGAAGGTGGCCATCACGCTGGCCTTCGTTGGCACCACGGTGTCCGAGATGAGCGCCGCCAACGAGGGCATCGGCTACCTGCTGGTCTCCGCCGGCTCGGCGATGAAGATGCCGCTGGCGTTCGCGGGCCTGGTCGTCATCGCCGTGATGGCGATGGGGATGTACGAGCTGTTCGCGGTGCTGGAAAAGCGCATGACGGGCTGGGCGCACCGGGGCTGATGCGCGCTCGGATGGTCGTCAGGCGTAGTCCAGCGGCAGCGCCGTCGTGTACTTGATCTGTTCCATCGCGAAACTGGAGCTGACATCGGCCAGTTCCGCGCCCTGGATCAGCTTCTTGTACACGGCGTCGTAGGCGGCGATATCGGGCACCACCACGCGCAGCAGGTAGTCCGTGTCGCCCGCCATGCGGTAGAACTCGGTCACTTCCGGGATCGACGCCACCAGCCCGTGGAAGGCCTTGAGCCATTTCACGTTGTGCTGGTTGGTCCGGATCGACACGAACACGGTCACGCCCACATTGAGCTTGCCGGCATCCAGCAGCGCCACGCGCTTGCGGATCACGCCCGATTCCTCGAGCTTTTGCACCCGCCGCCAGCACGGCGTGGACGTGAGGCCGACCTGCTCGCCAATCTCGGCGACGGGCACGGTGGCATCTTCCTGGAGGATCTCCAGGATCTGGCGGTCATAGCGGTCCATGAATCCTCAACTGACGATGGTATCCACCAGCAGGTTCACGCCGGTGGCGATGCGGTCCTGGTCTACGCCGTAGATGTGGAGCGACACCGCTACGGCGTCGCTGGCATTGCCCAGCGCGTGGATGTGCTGCAGGCCGGCTGGCACGCTGAAAGTATCGCCGGCCTCGCGCGTGACGGCGTTGACCTGCGTGGCGGTGCGGTCCTGCGGGTTCCAGCGGTAGTGGCGCTCGGCCAGCGTGCCGCGCAGCACGCGGTAGGCGCACCAGGTGCGATGGCCGTGGACCGGGCTGAACTGCCCCGGCCGCCAGACCAGCACCATGACCGAGAACCGCTCGAACGGATCGGCATGGACCAGATGCCGCGTGTAGCGGTCCGGACTGCCTTCGAGCGCCCCCGGGGGCAGGCTGGCGAGCAGGGTGTCGGCGTCCGGCAGGCTGGCCGCCACGTGCGTCGCTACCATCCGCGCGCTCTGGGCCAGTGTGGCCTCCATGCCGGTGGCGAGCAGGGAGAAGGACGAAGGGAGGACGGATGGCTGCATGGCGGATGCGAGGGCAGGATGGGATCACATTCATCTTAGTCGGCCCCTCTGAGCAAGAATATCCAATCTGTCGTCCAAAACATGCTCAGATTGTAATCATGTTCCAATAATTGGCAAGAAATTGGAATGGATTTGCTTATCGTGCAGCCGGGCGGCCGGCAAGCGATAATCCGCGCCATGGAAATCAAATGGCTTGAAGACTTCGTCAGCCTGGCCGAGACGCACAGCTTCTCGCGCTCGGCGGAGCTGCGGCATGTCACGCAGCCGGCGTTCTCGCGGCGCATTCAGTCGCTCGAGGCGTGGGTGGGCACCGAACTGATCGACCGCTCGAGCTACCCGACCACCCTGACCGACGCCGGCAAGGTGTTCTACGAGCAGGCGCTGGCCATGCTGGCCCAGGTCAGCGAGACCCGGGCGCTGATGCGCGGCCAGCGCTCGGCCAACGCCCAGGTGCTGGAATTCGCGGTGCCGCACACGCTGTCGCTGACCTTCTTCCCGGAATGGCTCAAGGGCGTGGAGCGCAAGGTCGGCACGCTGCCGTGCCGGCTGCGGGCGCTGAACGTCCACGATGCCGTGCTGATGCTGGTGGAGGGCGGCTGCGACCTGGTCATGGTTTACCACCACCCGCGCCAGGCCATCCAGCTCGATCCGGCCCACTACGACATGCTGGTGCTCGGCACCGAGCGGCTGTCGCCCTACAGCGTGCCCGACAGCGCCGGCCGGCCCGTGTTCCGGCTGCCCGGCACCGACAAGAAGCCGGTGCCGTTCCTCAGTTACACGCCCAATGCGTTCCTGGGGCGGATGGTGGACATGCTGCTGTCCGAGTCGGCAGACACCCTCAAGCTCGACAAATGCTACGAGACCGACATGGCCGAGGCGCTCAAGGTCATGGCGCTGGCCGGCCACGGCATGGCCTTCCTGCCCGAGAGCGCGGTCCGGGACGACGTGCACGCCGGCCGGCTGGTGCGGGCCGAGGCCGCGCGCGGGCTGCCGCAGTCCATCGACATGGAGATCCGGCTCTACCGCGAACGGCCCACCGATGCCGGCAACGACCGGCGCGGCGGCCAGAGCCGGCGCAAGCGCCAGCTGGTGGACAAGGTCTGGGCTTCGTTGACGACGCAAGCTTGAGGGCCGGGGCGCAAGGTTATGCAAGCCTTGCATAATGCTGCAGGGCGGGATGAGCAAACGGCATTGGATTCCGATATGGAGGCGCCGATATTCTGCGTGTCACCTTCACTCGGAACTCAACGATGTCTTCCGCAGCACCGTCCAAGCCGTCCATCGCCTCCCACACCCTGCCTTCGTACCTGAACGCCGACGCGCTCGGGCCCTGGGGCATCTACCTCCAGCAGGTCGACCGCGTCACGCCCTACCTGGGCTCGCTGGCCCGCTGGGTGGAAACGCTGAAGCGCCCCAAGCGTGCGCTGATCGTGGACGTGCCCATCGAACTGGACAACGGCACCATCGCCCACTACGAGGGCTATCGCGTGCAGCACAACCTCTCGCGCGGCCCCGGCAAGGGCGGCGTGCGTTTCCACCAGGACGTGACGCTGTCCGAGGTGATGGCCCTGTCGGCGTGGATGTCGGTCAAGAATGCCGCCGTCAATGTGCCCTACGGTGGTGCAAAGGGCGGCATCCGCGTGGATCCGCGCACGCTCTCCACGGCCGAACTGGAACGCCTGACGCGCCGCTACACCAGTGAAATCAACCTGATCATCGGCCCGACCAAGGATATTCCGGCGCCGGACGTGAATACCAACGCCCAGGTCATGGCCTGGATGATGGATACCTACTCGATGAACTCGGGCAGCACGGCCACCGGCGTGGTGACCGGCAAGCCGATCTCGCTGGGCGGGTCGCTGGGCCGTCACGAGGCTACCGGCCGCGGCGTGTTCGTGGTCGGCTCGGAAGCCGCCCGCAACCTCGGCATGGACATCAAGGGCGCACGCGTGGCTGTGCAGGGCTTCGGCAATGTGGGCGCCGTGGCAGCCAAGCTGTTCCACGAGGCCGGAGCCAAGGTGGTGGCCGTGCAGGACCACCGCACCACGTTGTACAACCCGGCCGGCCTCGATGTGCCGGCGATGATGGAATACGCGTCGCACAGCGGCACGATCGAGGGTTTCCAGGGCGAGGTGCTGACCACCGAGCGGTTCTGGGAAGTGGAGTGCGACATCCTGATCCCGGCCGCGCTGGAAGGCCAGATCACGGCTGCCAACGCGCCCAAGATTACGGCCAAGCTGGTGATCGAGGGCGCCAACGGCCCGACCACGCCCCAGGCGGACGACATCCTGCGCGAGCGCAACATCCTGGTCTGCCCGGACGTCATCGCCAATGCCGGCGGCGTGACCGTGTCCTACTTCGAATGGGTGCAGGATTTCTCGAGCTTCTTCTGGACCGAGGAGGAGATCAACGAGCGCCTGGTACGAATCATGCAAGAGGCCTTCCGGGCGATCTGGCAGGTTGCCCAGGACAATAAGGTCACGCTGCGGACGGCTGCGTTTATCGTTGCCTGTACGCGAATCCTGCAGGCGCGCGAGATGCGCGGCCTGTATCCCTGATTGAAACGGGCAATGAAAGGGGTGGATCGATGTTGCGATGCAGCATCGATCCATTCCCCGACATGAAAGGACGCGGCGGCCGGAGTTTTCCGGCAGCCGCGTTTTTTTGTTCTCGGAACCATTGCAGTTGTGTCGCATTTTGGCGCAATGCCGCGCAACCATGCCCGCACAGGCACCAGTTAGGGGAAAAACCCGTTGTCTTGGGTCACGAGCTAAGCAATACTGTTTCGCCGGTGGGGCGTTTTTTTTGCTAGAGTCCCGCCTTTCTCTTCATGGTCAAGGAGATGTTATGAATGTAGCCAAGCTGGCTAGCCTGGCGGTTGCTGCGGGTATTCTGTGCGGTACCGCGCAGGCTGCAGAGCCGCTGACGGGCACGCTGCAGAAGATCAAGGACACGGGTGTTATTACGCTGGGTGTGCGGGATTCCTCGATTCCGTTCAACTACAACCTTGGCGGCGTGCGCCAGGTGGGCTATTCCTACGATATCAATATGAAGATCGTGGAAGCCGTGAAGGACCAGCTGAAGCTGCCGAACCTGCAGGTTAAGGAAATTCCGATTACCTCGCAGAACCGGATCACGCTGCTGCAGAACGGCACGATCGACATCGAGTGCGGTTCCACGACCAATAACCTGGAGCGCCAGAAGCAGGTCTCGTTCTCGACCAGCATCTTCATCATCGGCACCCGCATCATGGTGAAGAAGGATGGCGGCATCAAGGACTGGGCCGACCTGAAGGGCAAGAACGTGGTGACCACCGCTGGCACGACGTCCGAGCGCCTGCTGCGCAAGATGAACGACGAGCAGAAGCTGGGCGCCAACATCATCAGCACCAAGGACCATGGCCAGTCGTTCCTGACGCTGGAGTCGGGCCGTGCCGTGGCGTTCATGATGGACGACGCGCTGCTCTACGGCGAACGCGCCAAGGCCAAGAACCCGGCCGACTGGATCGTCGTTGGCAAGCCGCAATCGCGCGAGTCGTACGGCTGCATGATCCGCAAGGATGATGCCCCGTTCAAGAAGGTGACGGACACCGTGATCACCGGCCTGATGAAGGACGGCTCGATCAACACGATGTACACCAAGTGGTTCATGCAACCGGTACCGCCGAAGGGCCTGAACCTGGACTTCCCGCTGTCCGAAGACATGAAGGCGCTCTTCAAGAACCCGAACGACAAGGCACTCGACTGATCCCTGTGATCAGAGCAGTGCGAAACGGAAGGAGAAGTCCTTCCGTTTCTTTTTGAAGGACGCACTATGGATTACATTTTTCACTGGGGAGTGTTCCTCGAGCAGGCCGCGCAGAACGAGACGTACCTGGACTGGATGATTTCCGGTCTCAAGGTGACGATCGCGCTGGGCCTCACCTCGTGGGCCATCGCCCTCGTCATCGGCTCGGTGCTCGGCGTGCTGCGCACGGTGCCGAACAAGCTGCTGTCGGGTATTGCCGCGACGTATGTCGAGATTTTCCGGAACATTCCGCTGCTGGTTCAGCTGTTCATCTGGTATTTCGTGATTCCCGAGCTGCTGCCGTTCGGCGACGCGATCAAGCAGATGAACCCGTTCACCCAGCAGTTCCTGGCCGCCATGCTCTGCCTGGGCACGTTTACGGCCGCCCGGGTTTGCGAACAGGTGCGCTCGGGTATCAACTCGCTGCCGCCGGGCCAGCGCAACGCCGGCCTGGCGATGGGCTTCACGCTCGCGCAGACGTACCGCTTCGTGCTGTTGCCGATGTCCTTCCGCGTCATCGTGCCGCCGCTGACCTCCGAATTCCTGAACATCTTCAAGAACTCGGCGGTGGCCTCCACGATCGGCCTGCTGGAACTCGCCGCGCAGGGCCGCCAGCTGGTGGACTACACGGCGCGTCCGTATGAATCGTTCATCGCGGTCACAGTGATGTACATGCTGATCAACGTGACGGTCATGCTGATCATGCGCTGGGTGGAACGCCGGACCCGCGTGCCGGGCTTCATCGGCGGCAAGTAAAGGGGCGCACATGGCATACGAATTCGACTTCAGTTCCATCAACCCCGACACCCTGCGCGTGCTGGGCGAGGGCATGATGGTGTCGCTCAAGATCACCGTGACCGCGGTGGTGGTGGGCATTGTCTGGGGCACCATCCTCGCGATGATGCGCCTGTCCTCCTTCAGGGCGCTGAACTGGTTTGCCCAGGGGTACGTGACCATCTTCCGCTCCATCCCGCTGGTGATGGTGCTGTTGTGGTTCTTCCTGATCATCCCGCAGCTGCTGCAGAAGCTGTTCAACCTGTCGCCCGCGGCCGATCTGCGGATGACCTCGGCGCTCATTGCGTTCGCGCTGTTCGAGGCCGCTTACTACTCAGAGATCATCCGGGCCGGTATCCAGAGCGTGTCGCGCGGGCAGATGTTCGCCGCGCAGGCGCTGGGCATGACCTACGGCCAGACCATGCGGCTGGTGATCCTGCCGCAGGCGTTCCGCAACATGGTGCCGCTGCTGCTGACGCAGGGCATCATCCTGTTCCAGGATACGTCGCTGGTCTACGTGAGCGCGCTGGCTGACTTCTTCGGCCAGGCCTACGGCATTGGCGAGCGCGACGGCCGCATCGTCGAGATGCTGCTGTTCGCGGGCTTCGTGTACTTCGTTATCTGCTTCTCCGCTTCGCTGCTGGTCAAGCGTTATCAGAAAAAGGTGGCTGTATGATCGAAATTAATAACGTTTCCAAGTGGTACGGCACGTTCCAGGTGCTGACCGACTGCACCACCAAGGTTGCCAAGGGTGAAGTGGTGGTGGTGTGCGGCCCGTCCGGTTCGGGCAAGTCCACGCTGATCAAGACCGTGAACGCGCTGGAGCCGTTCCAGAAGGGCGACATCCTGGTCGACGGTACCTCGGTGGGCAACCCCAAGACCAACCTGCCGAAGCTGCGCTCGCGCGTGGGCATGGTGTTCCAGAACTTCGAGCTGTTCCCGCACCTGTCGATCACCGAGAACCTGACCATCGCCCAGATGAAGGTGCTCGGCCGCTCGAAGGACGAGGCGATGGCCAAGGGCCTGAAGTACCTGGAGCGCGTGGGCCTGAAGAACCAGGCGTCCAAGTTCCCCGGCCAGCTGTCCGGCGGCCAGCAGCAGCGCGTGGCGATTGCCCGCGCGCTGTCGATGGACCCGATCTGCATGCTGTTCGACGAACCGACCTCGGCGCTTGACCCGGAGATGGTCAACGAGGTGCTGGACGTGATGGTGCAGCTGGCTCAGGAAGGCATGACCATGATGTGCGTGACCCACGAAATGGGCTTCGCACGCAAGGTGGCCAACCGCGTGATCTTCATGGACGCCGGCAAGATCGTCGAGGACTGCCCGAAGGAAGAGTTCTTCGGCGATATCGCCGCCCGCTCGGAGCGCGCCCGCCAGTTCCTGTCGAAGATCCTGCAACACTGATCGGTGTAGCAGGTCGTCAGACCCCCTCTCCCCACGGGAGAGGGGCGCAGCATCCCTCCCGCTTCACCCTCCCCAAAGCCAGAAGTCTCAAGTACACGCCGTATTGGCCGCGTTCTTCGCCTGCACCTCGGGCGGGATCGGCACGGTCAGGGTCATTGTCGGTAGCCCATGTTCGAACATGATCAGCTCGCCCGGCATGAAGCGCGTCCAGGTCTCGTTGTCGGTCAGCGGGGCGGTGGCGATCACGGCCACGCGGTCGTCGGGCGTAGTCACCTGGGCGAAATCGATCGACAGGTCGGCATCGATCAGATGCGCCTTCGAGAACGGCCACTGCCGCACGATGTAGTACAGGTGCGTCGAGCAGTGCGCGAACAGCGCCTGCCCATTGCATAGTAGAAAGTTGAAAACGCCGTGCAGCGTGATGTCGCGCGTGATGTCCGCCAGCGCGTGGCCCAACTCGTTCAGCGGCGGCTGGGAGCCCGGGAACCGCTTGCGCAGCCCCTGCATCAGCGTGCAGAACGCGAGTTCGCTGTCGGTGTCGCCCACCGGCTGGTACACGCCGGAGAGGAACGGCGCGAAGCCCTTCAGGTCGCCGTTATGGGCGAAGATCCAGTGCCGGCCCCAGAGCTCGCGCATGAACGGATGGCAGTTTTCCAGCAGCACTGTGCCCTGCGTCGCCTTGCGGATATGGGAAATGACGTTCTTCGACTTGATCGGATAACGCTTGATCAGCTCGGCCACCGGCGAGGTGCCGGCAGACTGGTTGTCGATGAACAGCCGGCAGGCCTTGTCCTCGAAGAACGCCACGCCGAAACCGTCGGCATGGTGGTCGGTCACGCCGCCACGGGCGGCAAAGCCCGTGAAGGAGAACGTCACGTCGGTTGGCGTGGCGCAGTTCATGCCTAGCAGCTGGCACATGGGGGCACCGGTGCGGCAAGGGGCTGCCGCTTTGCAATAGAATGCAGACATTATCCCGCGCGTGCGGGACGCTGCCAAGCGCGGCGCCCGGGCGCCCCCCAGTTGTTCAGCCCCAGCCCCTTCCCAGCCATGAGTCAATACAAGATCGCTGTCATTCCCGGAGACGGAATCGGAACGGAAGTGATGCCCGAAGGCATCCGTGCCATGGACGCCGCCGCGCGCCGCTTCGGCATCGACTTCCAGTGGGACCACTTCGACTTCTCCAGCTACGATTACTACGCCCGCCACGGCAAGATGCTGCCGGACGACTGGTTCGACACGCTGGTCAAGTACGACGCCATCTACTTCGGCGCCGTGGGCTGGCCCGAGAAGATCCCGGACCACGTGTCCCTGTGGGGCTCGCTGCTCCAGTTCCGCCGCTCGTTCGACCAGTACGTAAACCTGCGCCCGGTGCGCCTGATGCCCGGCATCAAGAGCCCGCTGGCCGGCCGCCAGCCTGGCGATATCGACTTCTACGTGGTGCGCGAGAACACCGAGGGCGAGTATTCGAGCATCGGCGGGCGCATGTTCCCGGGCACCGAGCGCGAAATCGTGGTCCAGGAGACCGTGATGAGCCGCGTCGGCGTGGACCGCATCCTGAAATTCGCGTTCGAACTGGCCCAGAAAAGGCCCAAGCAGCACCTGACCTCGGCCACCAAGTCGAACGGCATCTCCATCACCATGCCGTACTGGGACGAGCGCGTGGAGGCCATGGCCGCCAACTACCCCGGCCTGAAGGTGGACAAGTACCACATCGACATCCTGACCGCGCACTTCGTGCAGCATCCGGACTGGTTCGACGTGGTGGTGGCCAGCAACCTGTTCGGCGACATCCTGTCCGACCTCGGCCCGGCCTGCACCGGCACGATCGGCGTGGCCCCGTCGGGCAATATCAACCCGGACAAGACCTATCCGAGCTTGTTCGAGCCGGTGCATGGCTCGGCGCCGGACATCGCCGGGCGTGGCGTGGCCAACCCGATCGGCCAGATCTGGTGCGGCGCGATGATGCTGGAGCACCTCGGCCATGCCGATGCGGGCGCCGCCGTGCTGGCCGCCATCGAGAAGGTGCTGGCCGCCGGGCCAGGCCACGCGCCGCTGACGCGCGACATTGGCGGCACCGCCGGAACGGCAGACCTGGGCCGTGCGATTGCGGAGGCGCTGTGAATACCGCGAACTCCCATATCGATCCCCGTACGCTGCTGCTGGAGAGCTTCCGGGCCGCCGTCGCCGCCGCAGACCCGCTCGAGATCGTCGCCGCCCACCTGCCGCCGCCCCACGCCGGCGGCCGCACGCTCGTGGTCGGGGCGGGCAAGGCCGCCGCATCGATGGCGCTGGCCGTCGAGCGTGCCTACGCGGGCCGCGCCACGCTCGACGGCATCGTCGTCACCCGCTACGCGCATGGCCTGCCGACCGACCATATCCGCGTGATCGAGGCCGGCCATCCCGTGCCCGACGAGGCCGGCGAACAGGCCGCGGCGGACATCCTCACCCGCGTGCAGGCGCTCGGGCCGGAAGACCGGCTGATCGTGCTGGTGTCTGGCGGCGGGTCGAGCCTGCTGTCGCTGCCGGCCGAAGGCATCGCCATGGCGGACCTCAAGGCCACCACGCGCGAACTGCTTCGGTGTGGCGCACCCATCACAGAAATGAACGTCGTGCGCAAGCACCTGTCGCGCATCCAGGGCGGCCGGCTGGCGCAGGCGAGCAAGGCGCCCGTGACCACGCTGATCGTCTCGGACGTGGCCGGCGATGATCCCAGCGCCATCGCTTCCGGCCCCACCGTGCCCGATGCGAGCACTTATGCCGATGCCCTCGCCATCCTCCAGCGCTATGGCGCGAAGGTGCCGGCCCCGGTGCAATCGCACCTGGAACGCGGCGCGCGGGGCGAGATCGACGAGACGCCCAAACCGGGTGATCCGTTGTTCACCCGGGTCCAGAACCACATGATCGCCACCGCGCACGGCAGCCTGGAAGCCGCCGCCGCGCTGTTTCGCAAGCAGGGCGTCCAGCCCGTGGTCCTCGGCGACACCGTGACCGGCGAAGCCCAGGAAGTCGCGCGGGTCTATGCCGCGCTGGTGCGCGAGATTCGCGCGTACAATGCGCCGTTCGCGGCGCCGGTGGCGCTGATTTCCGGTGGCGAATGCACGGTGACGCTGCCCGCCAGCGGCGCGGAACGGGCCCGGGGCGGTCGTTGCTCGGAGTTCCTGCTCTCGCTGGCGATCGAGCTGGGCGGGGCGGACAATATCCATGCGATTGCCGCCGATACGGACGGCATCGATGGCTCCGAGGACAACGCCGGCGCCCTGTGCTGCCCCGATTCGCTCCAGCGCGCCGAGGCCGCAGGGGTCTCCGCCCGCCAGCAACTCGACGCGCACGACGCCTGGGGCTTCTTCGATGCCATCGGCGACCTGGTCCAGACCGGCCCCACGCGCACCAACGTGAACGATTACCGCGCCATCCTGATTCTTTGATTTTCCAGCTATGACCCAGACGCTCACCATCACCCGCCCGGACGACTGGCACCTGCACCTGCGCGATGGCGCGGCGCTGGCCGCCGTACTGCCGGACACCGCGCGCCAGTTCGGCCGCGCCATCATCATGCCGAACCTGAAGCCGCCCGTGACCACGGTGGAGCAGGCCGCCGCCTACCGGGCGCGCATCCTGGCCGCGCTGCCGTCCGGCATGGCGTTCGAGCCGCTGATGACGCTGTACCTGACCGACAACACGCCGGCCGAGGAAATCGTCGCCGCCAAGGCGAGCGGCTTCGTCCACGCGGTGAAGCTGTATCCGGCCGGTGCCACCACCAACAGCGATGCCGGCGTGACCGACATCCGCCGCTGTGCCGCCACGCTGGAGGCCATGCAGCGCGCCGGCCTGCCGCTGCTGGTGCACGGCGAAGTGACCGATGGCGACATCGATATCTTCGACCGCGAAGCCGTGTTCATCGACCGCGTGATGCGGCCGCTGCGCAAGGACTTCCCGGAGCTGAAGGTGGTTTTCGAGCACATCACCACCAAGGACGCGGCCGAGTACGTGGCCGAGGCCGAAGGCCCGGTTGGCGCGACGATCACCGCGCACCACCTGCTGTACAACCGCAACGCGATCTTCACCGGCGGCATCCGCCCGCATTACTACTGCCTGCCGGTGCTCAAGCGCGAGACCCACCGCGAGGCGCTGGTCAAGGCGGCCACGTCGGGCAGCGCGCGGTTCTTCCTCGGCACGGACAGCGCGCCGCATGCACGCGGTCTGAAGGAACACGCCTGCGGCTGCGCGGGCTGCTACACGGCACTGCATGCGATGGAGCTGTACGCCGAAGCGTTCGATGCCGCCGGCGCGCTCGACAAGCTGGAAGGCTTCGCCAGCTTCCACGGTCCGGCGTTCTACGGCCTGCCGCGCAACACCGGCACGCTTACGCTCTCGCGCGAAGACTGGGAATTGCCGGCTGAACTGCCGTACGGCGACACCACCTTGGTGCCGCTGCGCGCCGGCGAGACCTTGCGCTGGAAGGCGCAATAAGCGACTTGCCTGGCATCGACTGGACGCGGCCGTGGTTCCGGCCATTCGCCGCGTCCGGGGTCGCGCTTTCCGCCGCCGATCTGCGCGCGGCGCTCGACGAACAAGCCGTAGCTGCCGGGCTGGCGAACGCCAACGGCCAGCCGCTGCGCTTCGTCCCCCAGTCTGATCTTCCCGATGGGGTGGCCTATGAGGCGCATATCCACGCCACTGGCCACGTCCCCACGCGTGAGAACCTCCACGACGCGTTCAACGCGCTGATCTGGCTCCATTTCCCCGCGACCAAGGCCGTGCTGAACCGGCTCCAGGCCGAGGCCATCACGCGTGACGGCGTGCGGCCCGTACGTGGCGGCCTGCGCGATGCCGCAACGCTATTCGACGAGAACGCGGTAATTTTCCTGACCGAGGACGCCCGGCTGGCCCAGGCGCTGCAAGGGTTTGCCTGGCGCACGCTGTTCGTGGAGGCGCGCGCCGCGTGGGGCAGCGCGTGCGCGGTCATCCCGTTCGGCCACGCCTTGCTGGAAAAGCTGGTGCAGCCTTACAAGGCGATCACGGCCCACGCGTGGTGGCTGCCGGTGCCGCCCGGCACGCCACTGCCGGTCATCGACCAGACCCTGGCCGCGTCGCTCGCCGAGGCAGCCGGGCAGGGCACGCTGCGCGGTGGCCGCTGCTTCGCGCCGCTGCCGGTGCTGGGCATTCCTGGCTGGTGTGATGAGAACGAGGCGCCGTCGTTCTACGACGATACGGCCGTGTTCCGCCCCGGCCGCCAGATCCGCTGAGTTCGGTGGTAGACTGCGGGCCGCAAAGCAGGCCAGACAATCGCTGCTTGTCTCGCAAGGGGCAAGGGGAGGAAAGTCCGGACTCCACAGGGCAGGGTGTTGGCTAACAGCCATCCACGGCAACGTGCGGAATAGGGCCACAGAGACGAGTCTTGCCGCCGGGTTCGCCTGGCGGGAAGGGTGAAACGCGGTAACCTCCACCCGGAGCAATCCCAAATAGGCAGACGATGAAGCGGCCCGCTGAGTCTGCGGGTAGGGAGCTGGAGCCGGCCGGTAACGGTCGGCCTAGAGGAATGGTTGTCACGCGCAGCGCGCCGCAAGGCGGGCCGCGCGCACAGAATCCGGCTTATCGGCCTGCTTTGCTCTACCTTCCTGACGTCAGGGCGTTCAGCCCTCGACGATTTCCATCGTGTGCGTGATCTCGGCGGTCTTGGCCAGCATGATCGAGGCCGAGCAGTACTTGTCGTGCGACAGCGTGATCGCACGCTCCACCGTGGCCGGGTTCAGGTTGCGGCCCGTCACCGTGAAGTGGAAGTTGATGCGCGTGAAGACCTTCGGGTCCTCGCCGGCGCGCTCGGCGTCGAGCTTCACCGTGCAGCCGCGCACGTCCTGGCGGCCGCGCTTGAGGATCAGCACCACGTCATAGGCCGTGCAGCCGCCGGTGCCGAGCAGCACCATCTCCATGGGGCGCGGCGCCAGGTTGTTGCCGCCGCCATCGGGCGCGCCGTCCATCGCCACGATATGGCCGCTGCCGGTCTGGGCCACGAAGCTCATGCCTTCCGGGCCCATCCATGTCACTTTGCATTCCATTTTGTTCGTTCCTGGTTTTACGAGTGTGTTTTCGCGCTCACGTCCGCGCAATCACGAATCTTGCATTTCGTGAGTATATGGCATCGGCGCGCCGTGCCCGGGGCAAGGGATTTCCCTCGGGAATCTGAGGAAATGCTCTACTGTGGCGCCGATGACTCAACATCACATCGACGCTAAGTCATTGATTTTTCAAAAAGGCAAACATCTGTAAGCGCCTATTAAGGCATTGCGTAATATGCAATGCGATTTCGCAGTGCAAATTTTCTTGCGTTGCGGCAGCCGCTATGTATAATCCATTTCATTGAACGACGGCGCATCTGGCGCGCCAGAGTGCGAAAGCGAAAGCCCTCCGCACCGCCCGCCGCCCCGTCAATCTACCGGTGTCTCCTCCACCCTCCTCCTTTGGTGGATTCAAACCCAAGTCCAAACCGACTTGGGTTTTTTTTCATCCTCATTTCGTCCCCGGCTTCCATGTGATGCAGGGGGCTTGACGAAAAGCCACGACTTTGCTTGTGCGCCATCGCATTCCCCGAGTATAATCGCAGGCTTTTCCGGTCATTGCCCCCGGAAAAAGAGTCAGGGAGAGCCTGCAAACACAAGCAGGAAGGTCAGGTCCCAAGGGCCGGCCGATCGACAGGACGCTAAAACGGCGACCGTCACCTCGGGCAGTATTCAATAGTCAGGAAAAATCATGAAGACCTTTTCCGCCAAGCCTCATGAGGTAAAGCGCGACTGGTACGTGATTGACGCGACGGACAAGGTCCTCGGCCGTGTTGCCAGCGAAGTGGCACGCCGACTGCGCGGCAAGCACAAGCCGGAATTCACTCCGCACGTCGACACGGGCGATTACATCGTCATCGTCAACGCAGCCAAGCTGCGTGTCACGGGTACCAAGGAAACGGACAAGAAGTACTATCGCCATTCGGGTTACCCGGGCGGTATCTACGAAACGACGTTCGGCAAGATGCAGCAGCGTTTCCCGGGCCGTGCCCTGGAAAAGGCTGTCAAGGGCATGCTGCCGAAGGGTCCGCTGGGCTATGCAATGATCAAGAAGCTGAAGGTTTACGCCGAAGCTGATCATCCGCATGAGGCACAGCAACCCAAGACGCTCGACATCTAAGGAGGCCAATCCATGATCGGTAACTGGAATTACGGTACTGGCCGCCGCAAGAGCGCTGTGGCTCGTGTCTTCATCAAGTCGGGCAAGGGTGAAATCGTCGTCAACGGCAAGCCCATCAACGAGTATTTCGCTCGCGAAACCTCGCTGATGATCGTGCGTCAGCCGCTGGAACTGACCACCCACGCCGAAACGTTCGACATCAAGGTCAACGTGACCGGCGGTGGCGAAACGGGCCAGGCCGGCGCAGTGCGCCACGGCATCACCCGCGCCCTGATCGACTACGACGCCACGCTGAAGCCGACGCTGTCGAAGGCCGGTTTCGTCACGCGCGATGCACGTGAAGTGGAACGTAAGAAGGTCGGTCTGCACAAGGCACGTCGCCGGAAGCAGTTCTCGAAGCGCTGATGCGCATTCGCAGGTCCGCTCACGCGGATCTGTCGAATCCGGAAAAGCCGCACGCTCTGTCGTGCGGTTTTTTTTCGTCTGCGTCGTGGTGAAATCATCACTTTTTTGGTGAAGGTGTCTCAGATGTCATACATTGAGCCGCACAATGGCGGCTCGGAGATACAATCACGGGCCTGTGAATGAGAGGACGAACGATGGTGCCATGGGCCTGAAATACCGCCCGCTGCGACCGCGCCGGGGATTGCGCGCTTCGCGGGCCGTGATTCGTGTGCATCGGCCCTGGCGTGTGTGGATCTGGGCGCTGCTGCTGGCTATCGGGTTGGGGCTGGCCGTGGCATGGGCCATCGATGCGAGCCGTGGTGTGCGCCAACCAGCCGCGCCGGCGGATGCGACCCTTGTAGCGGCCAATGCCGCGCTGCATGAGCAACTGGCCGAAGTGACGGCCGAGCGCGACCGCCTGCGTACCAGTGCGAACACGCCGGAGGCCCGGCTGGAGATGGCCCGCGCCGAGCGCGAGCGCCTGGTGCAGCAACTGAAGTCGGCGGAAGCCGAGGTGAGCCAGCTCAAGGAAGATCTCGGCTTCTTCGAGGCGCTGCTGCCGGCCACCGGCGATACGTCCGGCATCCACGTGCGCAGTTTCCGCGTGGTCATCGACGAGGCACAGCCCCAGTCTGTGCACTATCGCCTGCTCGTGATGCAGGGCGGCTCCAAGGCGTTTGTCGAGCAGCCCGAATTCAGGGGTGATTTACAGTTCACAATTTCAGCGGTCCGGGCTGGGCAGCCGTTAACCCTGACACTGCCGAATCCGAAGGAGGTGCCGCTGCCGGCGGTGCGCCTCACGCATTACCAGCGTATCGAGGGCGACCTGGCGATTCCCAAGGGCGCCGAGGTACGTGCCGTATCGGTCCGTATCGTGCAGAACGGACAGGTCCGCGCGGCGCAGTCGGCAACGCCGTAGGACCCGAACAAGGAGAGGGATCATGTTGTTTTCGAAGAAGAAAGGCCTGTCGATCGACACCTTGATCGGCCAGGACGCCACCATCGAGGGCGATGTCACGTTCGCGGGCGGTCTGCGCCTGGATGGCCGCGTACGCGGCAACGTGCTGGCATCGGACGCGCAGCGCAGCATGCTCGTCATCAGCGAGAAGGGCGCGGTCGAGGGCGAAGTGCGCGTCGGGCACCTGATCCTCAACGGCACCGTGACCGGCCCGGTGAGCGCCAGCGAACTGCTCGAACTCCAGCCCCATGCGCGCGTCTACGGCGAAGTGCATTATGCGGCGCTGGAAATGCATCAGGGCGCCATCGTCGAAGGTCGCCTCGTGCCGATCGGGCAGGGCGAAGTGCGCGCACTGCCGAACCATGTGCCGGCCGCCGAGGTCAATCAAGAGACGCCGATGGAATCGAACACGTCCGAAGCCGAGGCTGGCGAGGTGTCGTCCAGCGTCACGCCCGAGAACGCGGGCGCCACGGCCTGATCTTTTGCCGATGGATGTGACGTGAGCGCCCAGAAGCCCTTGAAATTTAACGGGTTCGGCACGATTTCGAAGTAGCGCTTAGAATACGGCGTATCTAAACAGGAGAATCCCCATGAACGCAGTCGCTGAGGCACCCGTAACCGAGGACGTGCCGGCACCGTTCGTCTTTACCGACAGCGCCGCCGACAAGGTCAAGCAGTTGATCGAGGAAGAGGGCAATGCCGAGCTGAAGCTGCGCGTGTTCGTGCAGGGCGGCGGCTGCTCTGGCTTCCAGTACGGCTTCACGTTTGACGAAGACGTCAACGAAGACGACACCACGATGGTCAAGAACGGTGTGACGCTGCTGATCGACTCGATGAGCTACCAGTACCTGGTGGGCGCCGAGATCGACTACAAGGAAGACATCAACGGCGCGCAGTTCGTGATCAAGAACCCGAATGCCTCGACCACTTGCGGTTGCGGCTCGTCGTTCTCGGTCTGAACCCGGTTACGGTCGATAAAAAAGCGCACTTCGGTGCGCTTTTTTGTTGTCTGCGATTTTGGGAAATCCGCGCGCGAATCTAACGCGGATAGATCGCCCCGAGCACGCGCGGGCCGGCCGCGCCGGTGACCGTGGGCACGTTGCCGGGTGCGCGCCGCACGCATTGCCGCGCCAGCCAGGCGAAGGCGAGTGCCTCCACCTCCAGCACCGGCACGCCGAAATCATCGGTCGTCTCCACCGCCACGCCCGGCAGCAGCCGCGCGAGTTCGGCCATCACATAGCCATTGCGGGCGCCGCCCCCGCAGACGATGAGCCGGCGCGCATCGGCGGCGTGCGTCTGCACGTCACGCGCGATGGCGGTGGCCGTCAGCGTCGCCAGCGTGGCCTGCACGTCGGCGGCGGGCGGCTGGCGGTTGCCGCGCGTGGCCAGCAGCGTCTGCAGCCAGCCCGGGTGGAACAGGTCGCGCCCGGTGCTCTTGGGCGGCGGCGCGCCGAAATACGGTTCGGTCAGGCATTGCGCCAGCAGCGCTGCATCCACCGTGCCGCTGGCGGCCCAGGCGCCGTTGTCGTCGTAGGGCAGGCCGCGATGGCGGTGTATCCAGTCGTCGAGCAGCGCGTTGCCGGGGCCGCAGTCGAACCCGGTGACTGGGCGCCCGCTGGCCGTTGCCGGCAGGATGCTGATGTTGGAGATGCCGCCGATATTGCAGACCACGCGGGTCTCGTCTGGCGCGCCGAACAGCGCCGCGTGCACGGCGGGCACGAGGGGCGCGCCCTGGCCGCCGGCGGCCACGTCGCGGCTGCGGAAGTCGGCAACCACGGCGATGCCGGTCAGCTCGGCCAGCAGCGCCGGATGCTGGCTCTGCCGCGTGTAGCCCGTGCCGTCATAGAGGCCGGGGCGATGGCGGATGGTCTGGCCGTGCGCGCCGATGGCCGCGATCGATGCCGGGCGGGCATCGGCGAGCCGCAGCAGCGTTGCCACGCATTCGGCATAGACGCCGGCGAGCGCGTTGGCGGCCAGCGCCTCACGATGGATCTCGTCGTCGCCCGGTTGCTGCAAGGCGCCGAACGCCTCGCGCAATGGCTGGGGGAAGGGCGTGTGCGCCGCCGCCAGCACGACCGGGTGCGCGCCGGAAAAATCGACGAGCACGCCGTCCGCGCCATCCATGCTGGTGCCCGACATCAGGCCGATAAATCGCTCGCTGCTTGCCGGGGGCACGGACATGGTCAGTTGCTGGCGGTCAGGACGTTGTAGGTGCGCAGCATGTTGATGCGGCTCAACATCGCGCTGGTATAGGTCAGGAACTGCGTGCGCGACTTGCCGGTCAGCGCCGGCGCTTCCATCAGGGTGATGGTCAGCGGGTTCTGCGGCACGTCGTTGAAGCGGAACTCGTAGTGCAGGTGCGGCCCGGTGGCCCAGCCGGTGGCGCCGACATAGCCGATCACCTGCCCCTGGCTCACGTGCTGGCCCTGGCGCAGCCCGGCAAAGCCGGACAGGTGGGCGTAGTACGTGGAGTAGCCGCCCGCGTGCTGAAGCACCACGATATTGCCGTAGCCGTTCTGCTGGCCGACGAAGTCCACGGTGGCGTCGCCGGTGGCGATGACCTTGGTACCCTGCGGCGCGGCGAAGTCGACGCCCTTGTGCTGCGCCCACTGGTGGTGGAGCGGATGGTCACGCCCGCCGAAACCGGACGACACGCGCGAGAACTCCACCGGCGAGCGCAGGAACGGCCGCTTCATGCTGCGCCCGTCGAACGTGTAGTAGGCGCCGGCTGCGCTGTCTTCCGGCGCGTACCAGAGCGCCTGGTGCAATGTGTTGCGATTGATCAGCTCGATGGCCACCACGCGGCCGTTGCGCACGAAGGCGCCGTCGCGGAAACCGGCCTCGTAGACGATACGGAAGCGGTCGCCCTTGGCGATGTCGTGGTGGAAGTCGATCACGCCCGAGAAGATCGAGATCATCTGCTGGACGATCTCGTCCGGCACGTTGGCGCCGTCCATTGCCTTGAAGAAGCCGCCGGCCTCGATCGCCCCGGAGGCCATCTCGTAGTGCACGTCGTTGTCCACGGACTGGACGCGCGCCTTGTAGGTGTAGTCGCCGCCCTCGGCCTTCGGCGCCACGCGCTCGATCACGAGTTCGCGCGAGGCGGCGGCGTCGCCGCCCAGGTTGGCCTGCAGCGACACCAGCAGGTTGCGGTCGTCGATCTCGGCCTGCACGGCCTGGCCGGCGTCGAGGTTGAGCAGCCCGCGCGCGGTGGCGTTCTTGAGGATGAACGCCTGGGCGTCCGGGTCTTCCACGCCCAGCCGGCGCAGCAGCGTGGCCAGGGTGTCGCCGCGCTGCATGCGGTCTTCGCGCACGTAGCGGTTCTCGGTGTCGCTCTCGGTGAGTTGCTCGAGCTGGGTGCGCAGGTCGGGCAGGCGAATGGCCTCCCGCACCTTCGGCGCCTGGGGGTCGTCATAGGCATTGCGCGGGGCGACGCCCATCGCGGCAGCCATGCCGAGCGTGAAAACGGTGCCGACAGCAACGGTGAGTTGCTTGCGGCGCCGGGCATGCTGGGGGTTGGTCGGGTCGACAAGCACCACCAGCTCGCGCGCGAAAACTTCGCGGAGACTGGACCACATCACGTAAAATTCAACCTTGATTCCGGGCTCCGCTGCCGCGACGATGTGTCTTCGTCTGCCTTCCTCCCCCGAGGTTGCGGCGCGGGCCAATGTTTGTCAGCCGCCTACAATGGCGGTTGCCGCCGGGCTGCCCCGGCAGGCACAAAGCGCGGATTATACCAGAACGACTCCGGCTGTCCGTCGGCGATTCCTTAATTATTTCAACGACTTATCTCATGTCTGAAGTGACCCCGGCCGCCGCGGCCAAATATCCACTTACGCCGTCGGTGATGCATGCCCTGGAGATCACCAAGCGTGGCTGCGACGAGCTGTTGATCGAAGCCGAGTGGCTCCAGAAGCTCGCCCGCAGCGAGGCCACCGGGGTGCCGCTCCGTATCAAGCTGGGCCTGGACCCCACCGCGCCTGACATCCACCTGGGTCATACCGTGGTGCTGAACAAGCTGCGCCAGCTCCAGGACCTTGGCCACCAGGTGATCTTCCTGATTGGCGATTTCACCTCCACGATCGGCGATCCGTCGGGCCGTAATGCCACCCGGCCGCCGCTTACCCGGGAGCAGATCGAGGCCAACGCCCAGACCTACTACCGCCAGGCCAGCCTGGTGCTCGACCCCGCCCGGACCGAGATCCGCTACAACAGCGAGTGGAGCGACCCGCTCGGCGCGCGCGGCATGATCCAGCTGGCGGCCAAGTACACCGTGGCCCGGATGATGGAGCGCGACGACTTCACCAAACGGTTCCGGTCTGGGATTCCGATTTCGGTCCATGAGTTCCTTTATCCGCTCATGCAGGGCTACGATTCCGTGGCGCTCAAGGCCGATATCGAGCTGGGCGGCACCGACCAGAAGTTCAACCTGCTGGTGGGCCGGGAGCTGCAGAAGGAATATGGCCAGGAGCCGCAGTGCATCCTGACCATGCCGCTGCTGGTGGGGCTGGACGGCGTCGAGAAGATGTCGAAGTCGAAAAACAACTACATCGGCGTGACCGAGGCTCCGAACGACATGTTCGGCAAGCTGATGAGCATCTCGGACGACCTGATGTGGCAGTACTTCACGCTGCTGTCGTTCCGGCCGATGAGCGAGATCGACCTGATGAAGCAGGAGATCTCGCTGGGCCGCAACCCGCGCGACTGCAAGGTGATGCTGGCGCAGGAGATCGTCACGCGCTTCCACAGCGCGGCCGATGCCGACAAGGCGCTCGAGGACTTCAATCACCGCGCGCGCGGTGGCGTGCCGGACGACATTCCGGCGGTGACGCTGGAAGGCGCGCCGCTGGGCATCGCCCAACTGCTGAAGCAGGCCAGCCTGGTGCCGTCCACCTCGGAGGCCAACCGCAATATCGAGCAGGGCGGGGTCAAGATCGACGGCTCCGTGGTGAGCGACAAGGCCACCAAGGTGGCCGCCGGCACCTATGTGGTCCAGGTGGGCAAGCGCCGCTTCGCGCGCGTGACCCTGGCGTAAGGCGCGATGATCGCCCTGATCCAGCGTGTGGCGCAGGCCCGCGTGACCGTGGCGGGCCGCATCACCGGCGAAATCGGCGCCGGGCTGCTGGCGCTGGTCTGTGCCGAGCGCGGCGACACCGAGGCCCAGGCCGAACGCCTGCTGGCCAAGCTGCTCGCCTACCGCGTGTTTTCAGACGCCGAGGGCAAGATGAACCTGCCAGTGCAGAACATGGACGGGCAGGGCAAGGCGGGCGGGCTGCTGGTGGTGTCGCAGTTCACGCTCGCCGCCGATACCAACAGCGGCACGCGGCCAAGCTTCACGCCGGCGGCGTCGCCCGAGACGGGACGGCGATTGTATGAACATTTTGTGGCCTGCGCGCGCGCCGCGCATCCGTCGGTCGAAACCGGCGAGTTCGGCGCGATGATGCAGGTCAGCCTCGTCAATGACGGCCCTGTGACGTTCTGGCTGCGTGTGCCGCCGGCCGGCACGGCGTGACACATCCCAAGGAGATCCTCATGAAACTCTGGAGCAAGGCATTTGCCGACAACGCGCCCATTCCGGGCGAGTTTGCGTTCTGCGTGCCCGATGCCGCCAATCATGTGGCGCTGTCGAGCAACCGCAATCCGGACCTGCATTGGGACGGGGCCCCCGCCGAGACGCGTTCGTTCGTGCTGGTCTGCCATGATCCCGATGTGCCGACCGTGGGCGACGACGTGAACCAGCCCGACCGCGAAGTGCCGGCGTCGCTGCCGCGCGCGGACTTCTTCCACTGGGTGCTGGTGGACATGCCGCCGGGCCTGAACACGATCTCGGCCGGCACGCACAGCGACGGCGTGATCGCACGCGGCAAGCCGGGCCCGGACACGCTGGTCGGCACGGCCGTGGCCGGCGGCCTGCGCCATGGCACCAACGACTACACGGCCTGGTTCTCCGGCGACGAGGACATGAAGGGCCACTACTTCGGCTACGACGGTCCCTGCCCGCCGTGGAACGACGCGCTCGTGCACCGCTACGTGTTCACCGTCTACGCGCTCGATATCGAACGCCTGCCGGTGGAAGGCCATTTCACCGGCGCCGACGTGCGCCAGGCCATCCAGGGCCACGTGCTGGCCGAAGCCTCGCTGACCGGCACCTACACGCTCAATCCGAAACTGATCCGGTAATCATCCGCGCGCCGGGCGCAGACCCCGCGCGCAACCGTCGCCCCCAAGGAACCGGCATGTCGCAAAGCACCGGGCCGCAGTCGCTGGCCTACACCCACCTGATCGTGATCCGCCATGGCGAGACGGCCTGGAACCGCGCGCGGCGGCTGCAGGGCCAGCTCGATATCCCGCTGAACGAGGTGGGCCGCGCCCAGGCTGCCGCGCTGGCCGAGGCGCTGGCCGGCGAGCCGATCGACGCGATCTATTCGAGCGACCTGGGCCGCGCCATGGAAACCGCCACGCCGCTGGCCGAGACGCTCGGCCTGCCGGTGCGCCCCGACAACCGCCTGCGCGAGCGCTGCTACGGCGACCTGGAAGGCATGACCTATGCCGAAGTGGCCGAGCAGCGCCCCGAGGACTTCGCGCGCTGGCAGGCCCGCGTGCCGGACTACGCGCCGCCCGAGGGCGAATCGCTGCTGGAATTCCACGAACGCGCGGTCGAGGCCGCGCTGGCGCTGGCGCGCCGGCATCCGGGCGAGCGCATCGCGCTGGTGGCGCACGGCGGCGTGCTCGACTGCCTGTATCGCGAGGCCACCGGCATGACGCTCGAGGCGCCGCGCCAGCACGAGCTGCTGAACGCCAGCGTCAACCGCCTGCGCAGCGACAGCGCGCACCTGACCCTGCTGCAATGGGGCGATGTGAGCCACCTGGAGGCGCTGGCGCTCGACGAAGTCGACAAGCGCGTGCCCTGATCGCGCTTCCGGGGGCCCGCCCCCGGGGCCTCAGACCTTGAGCCGGAACGGCGTGAAGTTCGTGTGCCGGTCGAACCAGTCCTCGTTCTCGGCCCGCTTCAGGAACCCCACCACCTTGTAGGTGACCGGCGTCATCACCACTTCCCAGGCCGTCTTCAGCACGTACTGCGCCACGGCCACCTGGATGACCTTCTCCAGCGGCCAGATGCCGTAGAAGGCAATCACGTAGAACAGCGACGAATCGACCAGCTCCCCGGCCAGCGTGGATCCGATGGTGCGCGTCCACAGCCAGCGCCCGCCGCTCCACAGCTTCATCTTGGCCAGCACGTAGCTGTTGGTGAAGCTGCCGCAGCAGAACGCGATCAGCGACCCCAGCGCGATCCGCCACGTGTTGCCGAACACATCCTCCAGGCTCTTCTGGTAATCCGCCATGAACGGCGCCACCGGCATCTTCAGCACCACCAGGCTCATGAACGTGGCGAAGGCCAGCGCGGTGAAGCCGGCCCAGACCACGCGGCGGTCGCGGCCATAGCCGTAGACCTCGGTGAGCACGTCGCCAAAGATGTAGGAAATCGGGAAGAACAGCACGCCGGCGCCGAAGGTGACCGGGCCGATCCACGGCAGCGTGACCTGCGCCGCCTTGGCTGCGCCGATCAGGTTGGAGCAGAGCAGCACCGTGACGAAGGCCACCATGACGAAGTCGTAGTAGCGGTAGACGCGCCCGGTATGCGCGGCATCGACGGCAGGGAGGGGCGTGGCGTGAGACTCTGGCATGGGCGGGGAGCTTCCGGTGCGGGGTTCGCGCGATTATGCCAGCGCGGCGCCACACGTGTCGGCAAGCCGCCTGCGCCGGGCCCGCAAAAGAAAACTCCCGGCCGGAGCCGGGAGCCAACACACCCTGGAGGATGGAAAACCAGTCGATCAGAGCGACAGCTTGCTGATCTTGGAGCCATCGAGCGAGGCATCGAACATCAGCCCCGCGTTGGTCTGCACGAAGCCGATCACCGGCTGCTGGGCCGTGACGGTATCCAGCTTGCCGTTTGCGCCGATCTTGGCCAGCGCCACGCTGCCGTCCACGCCGGCCGTCCAGCCGCTGGACTGCACGAACTTGTTGTAGGCCTCGGGCGTCATGAACATCATGATCACCGCCTTCGACTGGCCGCCGGCGGTGAAGCCGAACGAAGCCGAAATCGTGCGGTAGTAGCCCACTGTGGCGCCTTTCGTGCGCAGCGCGCCGTCGCCATACTCGCCGGCCACGACCAGCCCGCCGCCGATCACGCGCGGGAACACCAGAATGCCCTGGGAGCGGTTGGCCAGCTCGCGCGAGCCGTCCACCGAGGCGTAGAGCCGGTTCAGCGCGCCGTCCACGCCGGCGTCGATTTCCTGTCTCTTGGCCGCGGCGTCCTCTGGCGTCTTGGGGCCCGTGGTGGTGCAGCCCGCGGCAAATGCCGTGGCCACGAGCAGGCCGGATCCGGTCACCCGCGTCACGAAATGGCGTCGATTCATATGCAACCTCCTGATGGGGAAAAGTACTGCATTCGACTCTTTCCGGTGGTTCGGACCGGATTTCAGCCGGCGTTAGGCGACTTCACGGTAATGGCGACAACCTCCCGCACAACGATCTTCGCCATCTGTCCCTGCTTGATCTTGGTGAGGTCGATGTTCGGGTCGCGGACCTTGACCGTGCGCAGCGTCTCGCGCGGGCCACGGAACGTCACGGTGCGATTGGCGGTATCGATCTTGGTGATCTGCGCCGTGATGGTGGTGGTGATCTCGCGCATCACGCCGGGCTTGCCGCCCTCCGGCGCGCGCGAGGTACGCTCCACCTGCTCCATCAGCGCGGTGTCCTTGCTGTCGAGCGGCTCCAGCGCCGCCACCACGGCCGCCGCGCGGGTCAGCGTGACGATGTCGCCCTTGCGCACGTTGCCAATGTTCTTGGCCTCGTCGCCGCCCACGATCTCGACGATATTGCCCTTCGGCCCCTGCACGAGCACCGCCTTCGAGTTGGCATCGATATCGACGACCTTGCCGCTGATAACGGCTTCCTCGGCGATGCCGACCGGCGCAGGCGTCTTCTGCGCATGCGCGGCGCCAGCGGCCAGGAGCAGGCTGGCAAGCATGGCAAGGGTCGGGATGGGTCGCTGGATCATGGCTCTGTGTCCTTTCTGGCGCAGTGGGCGCTGGGAGTGGAAACTGATGGAGCCATTGTGGACAACCGGCCATAAGCGGGCAATCCACTTCGAAAAAATTTGGAGCGGCGCGCGAAAACGTTTAACTGGCTAGGGAGGGCTGCAATGCGCGGTCGTTGCGCACCGCAGCAGGCCGGAATCGGCCGATTTTGTCTGGGGAGAGGCGCAGGGGGCGCCCCGGTGGACGCTCAGGGCGGCGCTCAGGGTGCCTCAAGCAGATCGCCGCCCGTGTCGTCCTGGGGCGTGGCGAGCCCGAAATGCCGATACGCCGCCGCCGTCGCCACCCGCCCGCGCGGAGTGCGCTGCAGGTAACCCTGCTGGATCAGGTAGGGCTCCAGCACGTCCTCGATGGTGTCGCGCTCCTCGCCGATGGCCGCCGCCAGGTTGTCCACACCCACCGGGCCGCCGCCGAACTTGTGCAGCACGGCTTCCAGCAGCTTGCGGTCCATCAGGTCGAAGCCGACGCGATCCACGTCGAGCATCGCCAGCGCGGCGTCGGCCGTCTCGCGGCTGATCGTGCCGTCGCCTTTCACCTCGGCGTAGTCGCGCACGCGCCGCAGCAGCCGGTTGGCGATGCGCGGCGTGCCGCGTGCCCGGCGCGCAATCTCCAGCGCACCCTGGGGCTCGATCACCGCGTTGAGCAACTGGGCGGAGCGCGTGACGATGCGCGCCAGTTCCTCCGCCGTATAGAACTCCAGCCGCGCCACAATGCCGAAGCGGTCGCGCAGCGGGTTGGTCAGCATGCCGGCGCGCGTGGTGGCGCCCACCAGCGTGAACGGCTGCAGGTCCAGCTTGACCGAGCGGGCCGCCGGGCCTTCGCCGATCATGATGTCGATCTGGTAGTCCTCGAGCGCCGGGTACAGGATTTCCTCGACGACCGGCGAGAGCCGGTGGATTTCGTCGATGAACAGCACGTCGTTGGCTTCGAGGTTGGTCAGCAGCGCGGCGAGGTCGCCCGGGCGCTCCAGCACCGGCCCGGAGGTCTGGCGCAGGCTCACGCCCATCTCGCGCGCGATGATGTGGGCCAGCGTGGTCTTGCCGAGGCCCGGCGGGCCGAACAGCAGCACGTGGTCCAGCGCCTCGCGGCGGTTGCGGGCCGCGTGCATGAAGATGTCGAGTTGGCCACGGATCTTTTCCTGGCCGACGTACTCATCCAGCAGCTTGGGCCGCAGGGCGCGCTCGAAGGCCTCCTCGCGGGCGGAGGCGGGGGTGGCCGAGATAACCCGTTCGGGCTGGCGCTCGGCGCCGGTGAGCTTGTCGGTTTCGATCATGGCAGTGGAATGCAGAACAGCCGCCATTCTACGCCGGCTGCCCCTAGCGTTCGCCCTTCGCTAGCCCTTCGAGAGCGCCTTCAGCGCCAGCTTGATGCCGTCGGACACGCCCGTGCCAGCCGGCACCTGCTTGATGGCCAGCGCGGCCTCTTTCTCGGAGTAGCCCAGCGCCAGCAGGGCGTTGAGCACGTCCACGGCGTTGTCGGCCACGGGCGTGGCGCCGGGCGCGTGGCCCAGTTCGGCCCCCAGCTTGCCCTTGAGCTCCAGCAGCAGCCGCTCGGCGGTTTTCTTGCCGATGCCCGGAATCCGCGTCAGCCGGCCCGCCTCCTGCAGCGTGACGGCCTGCGCCAGTTCGGCGACGGACAGCCCCGACAGCACGGCCAGCGCCATGCGCGCGCCGATGCCGGTGATCTTGATCAGTTCGCGGAACGTGTTGCGCTCGGACGCCGAGCCGAAGCCGTAGAGCAGGTGGGCATCCTCGCGCACGATCTGCTGCGTCAGCAGCGTCACCGGCTGGCCCACGGCGGGCAGGTTGTAGAACGTGCTCATCGGCACGTCGATCTCATAACCCACGCCGTGGCAGTCGACCAACAGGTGCGGGGGATTCTTCTCAAGCAGGGTGCCGGCAATGCGACCGATCATGGTGGGCAGGGTGGGGTGACGAAATTGCCGGCAAGTGTAGCGCGAGCGGGTGGCGCGCTGGGGGTTATCGCGCCGTGCTACCGCTCCGGCGTGCTGTCCACCGCGCGGCGGCCCAGTGCCGGGTCGTCCGTGAAGATGCCATCCACGCCGGCGGCCAGGAAGGCCTGGATCTCGCGCACCAGGCCGTTGGGGCTGCGCGTGGCGTCACCGCCGGCCACCCGCAAAGGCTTCGGCAGGAAGCCGTTCTCGGGCCGGAACGTGTACGGGTGGACGGTCAGCCCTGCCGCGTGGGCGTTGGTCACCAGCGCGGTGGGGGCGGCCAGTGCGCCCTGGGCGTCGCGCGGCACCACGTTGCTCTTCTCGGGGCCGATGCCGTTGGCGTAGGTGGCCACCTCGCGCAGGCCCAGCGGCGTGAGCATCTCGGCGTAGTTGCGCGTGTCGCCGGCCAGGCGCCAGTCGGCGGGGCGGCCGGACGGGCTGCCAATCAGCTGCACGATCTTCACGTTTGGCATCGACGTACCCAGCAGCCGCTTCATCGTGCGCAGCGGGCCCACTTCGAACGACTGGACGTAGACCGGCGCGCTGCGGGCGTAGGCGTTGCCCTGCAGCGCGGCGGCGAGCTTCTCCTCGGGCGGCAGGCCGATGCCCCGGAAGTAGCTCGGATGCTTCAGCTCAGGGTAGAGACCCACCGGGCGGCCGCGCTTCAGGGCGGCCTGCGAGGCCAGCCGCAGGATTTCGTCGAAGGTGGGAATCTCGAACTGGTCGTTCAGCTTGGCGTTGAGCGGGCGCAGCTTCGGAATCCGCTCGCGGGCGCGCAGCGTCTTCAGTTCGGCCAGTGTGAAGTCCTCGGTGAACCAGCCGGTCAGGCGTTCCCCGTCGATGACCTTGATGCGCTTGCGGTCGGCGAACCCGGCCACTTCGGCCACGTTGGTGGTGCCGGTGATGTCGTTCTCGTGGCGGGCCACCAGCACGCCGTCGCGGGTCATGACGAGGTCTGGCTCGATCACGTCGGCGCCGTCCTCGATGGCCTTGGCGTAGGACGCCAGCGTGTGCTCCGGCCGAAGCGCGCTGGCGCCACGATGGGCGATGACCAGCGCCTTCGGGGCCGGCGGCGCGGCCTGGGCGGGGGCCGGGGATGCCGCGGCCGCAACCTTGTCCTTGTGCGCGTGGTGCGACGGCGTGGTGCAGCCCGCGATCAGCGTGGCGGTGGCAAAGGCAAGGGTCAGGCGGGGAAGGAGGGACATCGCGCGGCGTTCATGGGAGGGGGCGGAACGCCGATTGTACGAGCAGAGGCCGGGGTTGGCCTGTCCGGCGCCCGCCGACGCGGCAGGGCCCGGGTTTGTTGAGGTATGCCGAGGTGTGACGGCCTAGCCGACCAGGCGCCCGCGGCGCACGCGCAGCCCCTTGCGGGCCAGGTCGGGCGCCATGCCGGCCAGCGTGCCGAGCGTATCGCCGCCGTTGGCATGGCAGATGGCCACGCCGAGGGCATCGGCCGCATCGGAACTGGGCCGGCCGGACAGCGCCAGCAGCCGCATCACCATCTCCTGCACCTGCTCCTTGTTGGCCCGGCCATAGCCGACCACGGCCACCTTGAGCTGGAGCGCGGTGTACTCGAACACGGGCAGGCCATGGCCGACCAGGCCGCAGATGGCGGCCCCGCGCGCCTGGCCGAGCATCAGCGTGGACTGCGGATTGACGTTGACGAAGACCTTCTCGATGGCCGCGCAGTCGGGCGCATAGGTGCGGGCGACTTCGGCGATGCCGTCGTAAAGGGTCTTGAGCCGCTCCGGGAGGCTGGAATTCCCGTCGCTCTTGATGGTGCCGGAGGCCACGTAGGCCAGCTTGTTGCCGTGTTTTTCCAACACGCCAAAGCCGGTGGTGCGGAGGCCGGGATCGATGCCGAGGATGCGCATGAAAGCGGGAGAAGCCGGAGAGATGCGCGTAGTGTAGTGGAATTGCGGATTGGCGCCCGCGCCGATGGGCGCGGGGCCCTGGGGATCGAAGCGGGCGCCCCGGTCCCCAGCGGGATACATCAGTGCCGGAAGTGGCGCGTGCCGGTCAGCACCATGGCGATGTTGCGCTCGTCGGCGGCGGCGATCACCTCGTCGTCGCGCATCGAGCCGCCCGGCTGGATCACGCAGGTTGCGCCGGCGTCCACCACCACGTCCAGGCCGTCACGGAACGGGAAGAAGGCGTCGCTGGCCACGGCGGAGCCCGCCAGGGTCAGGCCGGCGTTCTGCGCCTTGATGCTGGCGATGCGGGCCGAGTCCACGCGGCTCATCTGGCCCGCGCCCACGCCCAGCGTCATGCCGCCGCCGCAGAACACGATGGCGTTCGACTTCACGAACTTGGCCACGCGCCAGGCGAACATCAGATCGTCCATTTCCTTCGGGGTGGGGTGGCGGCGCGTCACCACGCGCAGCTCGGACGGCTGCACGTTGCGCGCATCGGGGCCCTGCACCAGCAGGCCGCCGCCCACGCGCTTGAGGTCGTACTGGTTCACGCCCTTGCCCAGCGGAATCTCCAGCAGACGCACGTTCTGCTTGGCCGCGAACACGTTGCGGGCCGCCGTGCTGAACGACGGGGCGATCAGCACTTCCACGAACTGCTTCGCCACGGCCTGCGCGGCGGCTTCGTCCAGTTCCACGTTGAAGGCGATGATGCCGCCGAAGGCCGAGGTCGAGTCGGTCTTGAAGGCCTTGTCGTAGGCTTCCAGCGCGTTCACGCCCACGGCCACGCCGCACGGGTTGGCGTGCTTGATGATCACGCAGGCGGCGCCGTTGGCAGCGTCGAACGACTTCACGCACTCCCACGCGGCGTCCGCGTCGGCGATGTTGTTGTACGACAGCTCCTTGCCCTGCAACTGCACGTAGTTGGCCAGCGCGCCGTCCACGGCCTTCAGGTCGCGGTAGAACGCGGCCGACTGGTGCGGGTTCTCGCCGTAGCGCATCTCCTGCACCTTCTCGAAGGCCAGGTTCAGCGTCTGCGGATAGGCGCTGCGGGCCTGGTGCGACTTGTCGGCGCCGAGGCTGGTCAGGTAATTTGTGATCGCACCGTCATATTGAGCGGTATGCGCGAAAACCTTGGTCGCCAGGCGGAAGTTGGTGTCGTAGCCGACGCTGTTGGCGTTGGCGCGCATCTCGTCCAGCACCACGGCGTAGTCGGCCGGGTCCACGATCACGGTCACGTCGCGGTGGTTCTTGGCCGCCGAGCGCAGCATGGTCGGGCCGCCGATGTCGATGTTCTCGATGGCGTCCGGCAGCGTGCAGTCGTCCTTGGCCACGGTCTGCTGGAACGGGTACAGGTTCACCACCAGCAGGTCGATGGTGGGGATCTGGTGCTCGGCCAGCGCGGCCATGTGCTCGGGCAGGTCGCGGCGGGCCAGGATGCCGCCGTGCACCTTCGGGTGCAGCGTCTTCACGCGGCCGTCCAGCATTTCCGGAAAGCCGGTGTAGTCGGCCACCTCCGTCACGGGCAGGCCGGCGTCGGCCAGCAGCTTGGCGGTGCCGCCGGTGGAAAGCAGCACCACGCCGAGCGCGTTCAGGTCGCGCGCGAAATCGACGATGCCGGTCTTGTCGGAAACGGAGAGAAGGGCTTGCTTGATCATGGCTTGGGGGAACGCTTCAAAGTAAACCGTGTTGCTGCAGCTTCTTGCGCAGCGTGTTGCGATTGATGCCGAGATAGGCGGCCGCCAGCGACTGGTTGCGCTCGGCGCGCACCATCACGGCTTCCAGCAGGGGCCGCTCCACGGCCTCCAGCACCATGTTGTACATATTGGACGGCTCTTCGCCGTCCAGGTCGCGAAAGTAGGTATCCAGGCTGTCCCGGATACATTGATCGATGGCGTTGCGGCTCATGCGGCAAGCAATTCCTTGTTCTTGTTGTTGTCGGCGTTCTTATTTTCACCTTCGGCCGTGGCGTCGCCGTCTTCCACGTAGACCAGGCGGTCGGAAATCGCCGCCTGCTCGTCGAAGAAGGCATTCACGGCCTCCAGCTGCGCCGTGGTGGACTCCAGCGTGTTCATCCGATGCCGGAACAGGTTCGCGCCCTTGAGGCCGCGCGTGTACCAGGCAATGTGCTTGCGCGCGGTGCGCACGCCGGTGAACTCGCCGTAAAACGCGTAGTGGTCGGCCAGGTGATGGTTCATGATCGCGCGGATCTCGGCCACCTCGGGCGACGGCAGCATCTCGCCGGTCGCCAGGAAGTGTTCGATCTCGCGGAACAGCCACGGCCGGCCCTGCGCCGCGCGGCCGATCATGATCGCGTCCGCGCCGGTGGCGGCCAGTACCTGGCGCGCCTTCTGCGGCGACGTGATGTCGCCGTTGGCCACCACGGGAATCCGGATCGACTGCTTGACCGCCGCAATCGTCTCGTACTCGGCCTCGCCGTGATACAGGTCCGCGCGCGTGCGCCCGTGGATCGTCAGCATGCTGATGCCGGCGTCTTCCACCAGGCGCGCCACGCGCAGCGCATTCTTGTGCTCGCGGTCCCAGCCGGTGCGGATCTTCAGCGTCACGGGCACGCGGTCGCCCACGGCGGCCACCACGGCCTCGACGATGCGCACCACCAGCGGCTCGTTCTGCAGCAGCGCCGACCCGGCCGCCACGTTGCAGACCTTCTTGGCCGGGCAACCCATGTTGATGTCGATGATCTGGGCGCCCCGGTCCACGTTGTAGCGGGCCGCCTCGGCCATCATCCCCGGCTCGGCGCCAGCGATCTGCACCGAGATCGGCTCCACCTCGCCCGCGTGGTTGGCGCGGCGCATGGTCTTCTCGCTCTTCCACAGCTGGGCGTTGGACGCCACCATCTCGGACACCGCGTAGCCCGCGCCCAGCTGCTTGCACAGCTGCCGGAACGGCCGGTCCGTCACCCCGGCCATGGGGGCGACGAACAGGTTGTTGCGAAGACGATGCGGACCGATCTGCACGATAGGAATAGCGAAGGGAACAGGCGCCCGGAGACGGGTTTGCGTCACTCGGCACGTTCGGTAAACAGGTACTGGGGGAAGGCGCGAGGGCGGGATTTTACCGCCAAACGGACCGGGTTGCCCAAGAAATGAGCAAATATCATGGATGACGGGGGCGGGCCATGCCTGCGTGGCACGGCCGCCCCGCCCGCCGCGACTGGGATGTCAGCGGCGCGCGCCGTACATCATGTGCCGCGCCAGCGCGTCCTTGAGCGGCGCCACGCAGGCCAGCGCCGCCAGCGACGCCCCGCGCGCATGGGCCGCCAGCGGCCCGCCGACGCCAAAGACTCGCGGCAGCAGGTCGGTCACGCCGATGGTCATGGCCCGGTCCACACGGTGGCGGCTGGCGAAGGCCAGCAACGCCTGCGGCGTGCAGCCGGCGCGCAGCGAGTCGGCCAGCGCGAAGGCATCGCGCAGGCCCAGGTTCAGTCCTTGTCCGGCCACCGGATGCAGCGTCTGCGCGGCGTTGCCGACCGCCGCGATGCGGCCATCGACGGTCACCGGCGCCGCGTTCAGCCCCAGCGGGAACGCGTGGCGCTTGCCCACCAGCGTGAAACGGCCCATGCGCGAGCCGAACGCCTCGCCCAGTTCTTCGGCGAATTCGGCCTCGGAAAGCGCCAGCCGCCGCATGGCCGTATCAGGCGGGCAGCACCAGACCAGCGCGTAGCCGGCAGTGCCGTGTTCGTCATGCGGCAGCAGCGCGAGCGGCCCTTCCTCGGTGAAGCGCTCCCACGCCCAGCCGGGGCGAGGTTGCGTACACGTCACATGACCGATGATGGCCGTCTGCTGGTAGTCGCGCCGCCGCGAGGGTTCGGCGCCGCGCGCCAGCCGCTGCGTGCGCTGGTGGAACAGTCCGCCTTCGGCCTGCACGGCGATGCGCGCCGTGAGCGCCATGGGCAGCCCGACCTGATCGGCATGCGAGGTGCCGCTCAGCCGCACCAGCGCCGCGTCTTCCTGCCGATCGGCCTTGGCGTCCTTGGTGTCCTGCGCGATGTCGTCGATGCGCGTCTCGAACAGGCGCGCCAGACGGCCCGGCGCAGCCTCCGCAGCCCGCGCCAGCGCGCGTTCCAGCGTCTGGCACAGGTCGCCGTAGCGCACGACATAGCCGAGCGCCGGCACGCCGTAATCGTCGTGATGCAGTTTCACGTGGCCAAAGCGCCCGCGCTGCGACACATGAATGTGCTCGATGGGTTGCACCGGCATCGGCCACGCGCCAATCTGCTCCAGTAGCTGGCGGCTGCCGTGCGACAGCGCAATCGCCCGTGGGTCCCGCGCGGCGCGTGCCGGCGTGGCCGCATCGATCAGCACGATCCGCCACGGCGTGGTGCGCAAGAGCTGCGCCGCCAGCGCCAGGCCGACCGGCCCGCCGCCAACGATGGCAATGTCGAACGGCTCAGGGCTGGGCGCCGGACTGTGGCTGGGACTGGTGTTGGGACTGGTGCTGGTGCTGGGCGTCGGGGTCACGGTGCTTGTCATCAGGAGCTTCCTCGCCGGATTGGGCAGTCTCGGCCGCGTTTGCTGCATTGGCCGCGGCGCGCTTCCACAGCACGGCATCCGTGCGTGACTTGCCGGCAGCGGCATCGCGCAGCGCGTTGTCGAGCTTCTGCTGGCTGAAGCCGGGCAGCGCCTGCAGGTGCGCCACCAGCGCATCGCCGTTGGCGGCGTCCAGCGGGGCCACGCAGCCCTGCTTGCTCTCGGCGTCGCCGGCCAGGATCAGCCAGGCGGCACCGGCCCAGGGCGCGCGGTCGGAAACGCGCACGATCACACGTTCCAGCGCCGCCCAGGCGAGTTCCTCGCGCTGGCCGTCAGGACGATGCACGACCAGGCGGTCGTCATACAGATTGATCACGAACGGCTCGCCCGGCACCACTTGCCGCGCTGCTGCGGGCTTGCTGGAATGCGTATATTGCGTGCCGCCACCGCTGAACAGCTTGCGGAGCAGGGTCTTCATCGTGCGAAATCTCCCAGGTTGTCGCGCATCAGCGCCTCGATCTCATCGGCCTTGACCGGCACGCCGCGCGTGAGCAGGTCGCAGTCGCCGGTGGTGACGACGGCGTCGTCCTCGATCCGGATGCCGATATGCCAGTAGCGCTCCGGCACGTCTTCGGCCGGGCGCACATAAATACCAGGTTCGATGGTCAGCACCATGCCGGGTTCCAGCGGCCGCCACGGCCGCTCGCCCTCATGGCCGGCGGGCAGCGGGCCCGGCGTGCGGTACTCGCCTACGTCGTGCACGTCCATGCCCAGCCAGTGGCCGGTGCGGTGCATATAGAAGCGGCGATAGCTGCCGCTGGCCAGCACGTCGTCCAGCGTGCCCTCCTTGTTGCGGTCGAGCAGGCCGGTGTCGAGCATGCCCTGCGCCAGCACTTTCACGGCGGCGTCGTGCGGCACGTTGTACGGCACGCCGGCGCGCGTCTGGGCGATGGCGGCTTCCTGCGCGGCCACCACCAGGTCGTACAGCTCGCGCTGGGCGGGCGAGAAGCGGCCCGAGACCGGGAAGGTGCGGGTGATGTCGGAGGCATAGCCGTCGAGTTCGCAGCCGGCGTCGATCAGGCACAGGTCGCCATCGCGCAATTCGGCCGGGCCGGCGCGGTAGTGCAGCACGCAGGCGTTCGGGCCGGTGGCCACGATCGAGTTGTAGGCCACGCTCTGCGCGCCATGGCGGCGGAATTCGTAGAGCAGTTCGGCTTCGAGGTGATATTCCTTGAGCCCGGCGCGCGAGGCGCGCATGGCCCGCACGTGCGCCTGGGCGGAGATTTCGCCCGCGCGGCGCATGATCGCCACCTCGCCGGCGTCCTTGAACAGCCGCATTTCGTCGAGGAGGGTGCGCACGTCGAGCGCGGCGGACGGCGCGGCCACGCCGGCGCGGCCCTGCATGCGCACGGCGTCGAGCCAGCGGCGCACCTTCAGGTCGGTCTCGGCCGAGGCAGCGAGCGGATACGCCACCTGGGCGCGATTGGCCAGCAGCGGCGGCAGCAGGGCGTCGATTTCCTCCACCGAGTGCGCCTCGTCCAGGCCGAACGCGGCGCGCGCGCCTTCGGGGCCATGGCGGAAGCCGTCCCAGATCTCGCGCTCCTCGTGCTTGGGGCGGCAGAACAGGATGCTGCGGTCCGCGCCGGGGCCGTCCCCGGGCGCGCCGGCCACCAGCACCAGCACGGCCTCGGGCTCGGTGAAGCCGGTCAGGTAATAGAAATAGCTGTCGTGACGATAGGGATAGTCGCTGTCACGGTTGCGCATGGCCTCGGGCGCGGTGGGCACGATGGCCACGCCGCCGCCGCCGGCGCGCAGGTGTTGCAGCACGCGGGCGCGGCGGTCGCGGCAGGCGCCAAGCAGGGCGGAGTCGGGTGCGGACATGGAGTGGGTGGCGAGGTGGCGAGGTGGGGAATGATGCCGATTCTAAACCCGTCGGCGTGCGGGTGGCCCCCTGGGAGCCTGGCCGGTGGCGCGGGCGCCTCAGGCGCGGCCGCCGGTGCCCGTGGCGGGCGCGCCCGGTTCGGCGCCTAATCCGGCGCGCAGTTCCGTATCCAGCGCGGCCAGCTGCGCCGGCGTGCCGACGTTCTCCCAGCGCCCGTCGAAACGTTCGCCGGTGGCATCGCCGCTGGCAATCGCGGCGCGGTAATAAGGCGTCATCGCCACTTTCTGGCCCGGCGCGATCTCGCGGAACAGGCGCGTGTCGTACAGGCCGATATTGCCGAAGGTCAGCGATTCGCCGTCCCCTGCCTGATCGGGCAGCCGCAGCAGGCCATCGCCAGCCAGCGCGAAGTCGCCGCGCGGGTGGAAGGGCGGATTCGGCACCATCACCAGGTGCATCATCGGGCGCACCGCGCCGGCCATGGCGCGGGCGCGTGGCAGCAGCGTGGCGTAGTCGAAGTCGCAGAAGATATCGCCCGACACGGCCAGGAAGATCTCGCCGGCGTCGGGGTTGGTCGTCAGCAGCGGCAGGGCCTTGGCGATGCCGCCGGCGGTCTCCAGCGCGCTGCCTTCGGCCGACCAGTGCAGGCGCACGCCGAAGCGCGAGCCGTCGCCGAGCGCCGTTTCCAGCTGCTCGCCGAGCCAGGCATGGTTGATCACGATGTCGGTCAGGCCGGCGCGCGCCAGCGCCTCGATCTTCCAGACGATCAGCGGCTTGCCGCCCACGTGCAGCAGCGGCTTGGGGCAGGTATCGGTCAGCGGACGCATGCGGTCGCCGCGTCCCGCCGCGAAGATCATCGCTTTCAGGGTGTTCACAACCAATACTCCAGGGCGATCAGCGTGGCCATGCCGCCGGCAATCGTCCAGCCCACGCTGCGCGTGTAGGCGGCGATGACGATGGCCACCAGCCCGGCCGCGAGCCGGGTGTTATAGGGGCTCAGGTAGAGCGCGCCGTCGTGCATCAGCAGGTCCGGGGCGATCAGCGCCGAGAGCATCGCCGCCGGCACGAACTGGAGCGCGGTGCGGAACCAGGACGGCAGCCGCACGCGGCCTTCCACGGCGATGAACGACAGCCGGATCAGGTACGTAGCCAGCCCGGCGCCCAGGAACACCCACAGCAAGGTCATCGGATTCATGCCGCCGGCTCCTTGCGCGGGCTGCGGCGCGGCGTGGGGTGCCCGCGCCCGAGCAGCAGCATGCCCGCCGCGATGCCGCCCAGCGCGGCCACCATCAGGCCCAGCTTGTGCGGCAGGCCGAAGCAGGCCACCGCCAGCGCCGTGGCCACCAGCGCGGCAGCCACGTGGGCGCGGTGCTTCAGGTTCGGCACGATGATGGCGATGAAGGTCAGCGGCAGGAAGAAATCGAGCGGCCAGTCCTGCGGCACCTGCGCGCCGACCAGCACGCCGGCCAGCGTGGAGAGCTGCCAGCTCGACCACAGCGAGAAGCCGGCGCCGAAGTAGAACCAGTGGCGGTAGCGCGCCCGTTCGCCGGTATCGCCCAGGCGGCGCGTCATGGCGGCGAAGGCTTCATCGGTCAGCAGGTAGGCCACCAGCGCCTTCCAGCGGCGCGGCAGCGGCGCCAGCGAGGGGGCGATGGTGGCCGAATAGAGCGCGTGGCGCAGGTTGACCATCGCCACGGTAAAGGCGATGACCAGCGCCGGCGTGCCGGCCGCCCAGAGCTGGGTCAGGATCATCTGGGAGGCGCCGCCGAACACGATGGCGCTCATCGCGCAGGCCAGCCAGGCGGGCATGCCGGCATTGACCGCCAGCACGCCATAGATCAGGCCGAACGGCACCACGCCGAGCAGCATCGGCGCCAGCGCGCGCACGCCGGCCCACCATTCCCCGCCACGGGTGACCGGCGCGGGGCTGGGCGATGCAGGATCAGCGGGGGTGGCGCTCAAAACGTGAACCCGGCGGGGCGCTCGGTGCCTTCCAGGGCATCGAGCAGCCGCACCAGCTTGCGCAGTTCGGTGTAGCGGCCGGCCACGTTGCGCGTGTACTTGAGCACCAGCGGCAGGTTGGCGAGGTAGCCGTCCTTGCCATCGCGGTGGTACAGGCGGGCGAAGATGCCGAGCACCTTCAGGTGGCGCTGCAGGCCCATCCACTCGAAATCACGGTAAAAGTCGCCGAAATCGGCGGTCAGCGGCAGCCCGGCCTTGCGCGCGCGTTCCCAGTAGCGGATCAGCCAGTCGAGCTGCTGCTCTTCGTCCCATTCTATATAGGCGTCGCGCCAGAGCGAGACCGCGTCATAGGTGGCCGGGCCGATCACGGCGTCCTGGAAGTCCAGGATGCCGGGGTTGGCGCCATCGTCCAGGACCATCAGGTTGCGCGAGTGATAGTCGCGGTGGACGTAGACCTGCGGCTGGGCCAGGTTGTTGGCCAGCACGGCGTCGAAGACTTCGCGCAGGTCGGCCTGCTGGGCACCGGTCAGCGTGGCGCCCAGGTGGCGGCCCACGTACCACTCGGGGAACAGGTCCAGCTCTCGCTGGAGCAGGGCGCGGTCATAGGCGGGCAGCGTGCCGGGGCGGGTGGCCAGCTGGATCCTGACCAGCGCGGCGGCGGCATCGTCATAGAGGCCGCGCGCGGACGAGGCGTCCAGCTTCGACAGGTAGGTCTGGCTGCCGAGGTCGGCCAGCAGCAGGAAGCCCTGCGTGAGGTCCTGGGCCAGCACGGTGGGCACGGTCACGCCGGCCTCGCCGAACAGCCCGGCCACGTGGATGAACGGCCGGCAGTCCTCGTGCGCGGGCGGGGCGTCCATGACGATGGCCGTCGGATGGGCGGCATGGCCGGTGCGCACGCGGAAGTAGCGGCGGAAGCTGGCGTCGGCGGATGCCGGGGCACAGGAGTCGGGGTCGATCGACCATGCGGCGCCGAGCCCGGCGACCCAACTCTTGAGCTGGGCGATGCGCGGGTCGGAGGTTGGGTCGTGAATAAGTGCTGCCATGCCGGATTGGGTGGATACGATGCCCCGTATAATACCCGACCAGACCCGGGCGCCGGGTGGCCCCCGGGAGGGGCCTTTGTTGCCCCGCAGCCTGCTCCGGCAAGGGTTGGCGGGAAGTACGGAACCGTTCGCGGGGCCGCACCGCACCCGGCGCCGAGCCGACCGATAACCGTCCGCATGACCGAACAACAACGATCACCGCATCATCCGGCCACCCGATCGCCCGCGCTGCGCGGCCTGCCGCGGCGCATGCGTGCCGCTTTGCCGGCCAGCACCCTGCGCCCGCTCGTGCTGGCCATGGCGGGCCTGTCGGTGAGCGTGCACGCGCAATATGGCGCGGGCTCGGCCATTCCGAACATCGACATCGCCGAGCCGGTGGTCACCCAGACCCCCGAGCCGCCACCGCCCGCGCCGGAAGCCGGCGCGCTGGTGCCGCGCCTGGACGAGGCGCCGCCAAAGGCCGCCACTTCCAGCGCAATCGGCATCGCGCCGGGTTCGACCCCGTCGAACCCCAACGCCCCGGCCTATGTCTCGGGCGACAGCCTGACCGGCTTCAGCGAGAAAGGCGTGGCGCTCGAGGGCAATGCCGAGCTGCGCCGCGACGGCGCCGTGGTCAAGGGCGACAAGGTGACCTATGACCAGGACACCGACGAGGCCCATGCCACGGGCAACGTGCGCCTGTCCAAGAGCGGCACGCTGGCCGTCGGCCCCGAGGCCAGGCTGCGTGTGGAGGCCAACGAGGGCTACATGCTCTCGCCCGACTACTATTTCCACCAGACCGGCGGCGCGGGCAGCGCGGAGCGCATCGACTTCATCGACCCGGACCGCAGCACGATGAAGAAGGCGTCGTACACGACCTGTTCGCCCGACAATGCCGACTGGTACTTCAGCGCGAACCGCATCGACATCGACAACGACCGCCAGGTGGGCACCGCCTACGGCGGCGTGCTGCGCTTCTTCAACGTGCCGATCGCCGGCGCGCCGGCGTTCTCGTTCCCGCTGAACGACGAGCGCCGCAGCGGGGTGCTGGCGCCGCTGATGGGGTACGGCTCCAAATCGGGTCTCGACCTGACGGTGCCGTACTACTTCAACCTGGCGCCGAACCGCGACCTGACGCTCTATCCGCGCCTGCTCAGCTCGCGCGGCGTGCAGTTGGGCGGCGACTACCGCTACCTTGGCGACGGCTACTCGGGCCGCCTGCGGGCCGAATTCCTGCCAGACGACCGGAAGGCCGAGCGCGACCGCTGGGCGTATTCGTTCCAGCACACCCAGCGGATCATTCCGGGCATGACGGCGTATGCCAACGTCAGCAAGGTGTCCGACGACCAGTACCCGGACGACCTGACGCGCTCGGTCTCGCAGTCCACGCTGCGCCAGTACACGCAGGAAGGCGGCGTGATCTACAACTGGCAGGACTTCACGTTCATGGCGCGGGTGCAGAAGTTCCAGACGCTGCGCCCCAGCGAGCCGTCCTACGAGCGCGAGCCGCAGGTGAACGGCCGCTACACGCGCTATGACTTCGGCGGCTTCGATATCTCGGTGGAAGCCGATTACACCCGCTTCCGGATCCCGCTGACGTCCACCGGCTTCCAGCAGCCCGAGGGTGACCGCGCCTTCATCCAGCCGGTGATCAGCTATCCGATCATCCGCCCGGGCTGGTTCGTGACGCCGAAGGTGATCTTCAACGCCGCGCAGTACAACATGGACGCCGGCACCAACACCACCGGCGCGCAGACCTCGTTCGGCCGCGCCATTCCCACGGTGAGCCTGGACTCGGGCATGGTGTTCGACCGCGCGGCGCCCGGCGTGAGCAAACTGTTCGGCGTGAACTACACCCAGACGCTGGAACCGCGCCTGTTCTACGTCTACACGCCGTTCCGCGACCAGAGCCAGTTCCCGCTGTTCGATACTGTCCAGTCAGATTTTGGCTACGGGCAGATCTTCAGCGAGAACGCGTTCACCGGTAATGACCGCATCGCCGACAACAACAAGCTCACGGCGGGCGTGACCACGCGCCTGATCGAGTCCGATACCGGCATCGAGCGCTTCCGCGGCACGCTGGCGCAGCGCGTGGACTTCACCGGCCAGCGCGTGCAGCTGACCGGCACGTCCACAGATACCAAGCCGAGCTATTCTGACTTGCTCGCAGCTACCACGATCCAGCTGTTCCGCGGCTACTATCTCGATGCGGGCATCCAGTACAGCCCCGAGGACAACCGCGTGAACTACTCGAACGTGGCGTTCGCCTGGCGGCCGGAGTCGCGCAAGCTGGTCAACGTGGGCTACCGCTACCGCCGGCCGACCTCGGTGACCGACAACTCGGCCATCGACCAGTTCGAGCTGTCGAGCCAGTGGCCGATCACGCGCCGCACCTACGGCATTGGCCGGGTGGCGTTCGACCAGACCGCCAACCAGCTGGTGGATGCGCTGGCCGGCATCGAATACGCCGCCGACTGCTGGGTGGGACGCGTGGTATACCAGCGTTTCCGCAACACCACGCAGGGCTATACCGGCCGGTTCTTCCTGCAGGTGGAATTCCGCGGGTTGTCCAAGATCGGTTCCAACCCGCTGGACATGCTGCGCCTGAACGTGCCGGGCTACGAGCCTGTTACCGCACGTCCGGTGCCCACGTCCCAGTACGATCACTATGAATGACGGACCAAGATGAAACGTCGAGCTCTTAACGCGCTGTCCCGTATGAATCGCCAGAACGCCTGCCAGCACCTGCTGCTGTCCGTGGTGCTCGCCACGCTCGCCGCGCCGGCGGCGGCCCAGCTCAAGGCGCCGGGTGGCCGCGCATCGGGCATCTTCCTGCCACAGGCCGGCCCGCAGACCGCCGCGCCGCCGAGCGAGCCGCAGATGGGCGTGCCGCAGCCGGGCCAGAAGCGCTCGCAGCTTGTCGATGAAGTGGTGGCGGTGGTCAACAACAGCGTGATCACGCGGCGCGAGCTGCTGGACCGCGCCGACGAGATCGAGAGCCAGCTGCGCGCGGCGCAGCGCGAGGTACCACCGCGCGCCGACCTGCTGGGCGAAGTGCTCGAGCGCCTGGTGATGGAGCGCGTGCAGACGCAGGCCGCGCAGGACGCCGGCATCCGCGTGACGGACCAGGAAGTGGACCGCGCCATCGAGTCGGTGGCGCAGCAGAACAAGCTGTCCGCCACCGAACTGCGCAGCCGTGTGGAAGCCAGCGGCATGAGCTGGACCAAGTATCGCGACGAACTCCGCAAGCAGGTGCAGGTGATTCGCCTGCGCGAGCGCGAGGTTGACTCCAAGGTGCAGGTCTACGACGGCGAGATCGACAATTACCTCGCCGCGCGCAAGGGCGGCGCCGCGCCGGCCGGACCGACCGAGTACAACGTGGCCCAGATCCTGATCCGCGTGCCCGAGAACGCGTCCGACGCCCAGAAGGCCGAGCTGAAGACCAAGGCCGAGGGCCTGCTGAAGCAGGCGCAGGGCGGGGCGGACTTCGCCGCGCTGGCCAAGGCCAACTCGGAAGCGCCCGAGGCGGCGCAGGGCGGCGCGCTCGGTTTCCGCGAGATCGGCCGCCTGCCGGCGCTGTTCGCCAACGCCGTGGTGGACCTCCAGCCCGGCGCACTGGTGCCCGAGGTGGTGGAGTCGGCCAACGGCTTCCACGTGATCCGGCTGATGGCCAAGCGCGCCGCGCCGGCCGCCGACCAGCCGCAGGCCAGCGAGCGCATCACGCAGACCCAGGTGCGCCACATCCTCGTGCGCACCGGCCCGAACATGCCCGAGGCCGAGGCACGTCGCCAGATGACGACGATGCGCGACCGCCTCACGCACGGCGGCGACTTTGCCGACTTCGCGCGGCGCTTCTCGCAGGACGGTTCGGCCCAGCAGGGCGGCGACCTGGGCTGGGTCTCGTCGGGCGAGCTGGTGCCCGAGTTCGAGCAGGCCATGAACCGGCTGCGTCCGGGCGAGATCTCCGAACCCGTGGTTACCCAGTTCGGCGTGCACCTGATCCAGGTGATGGATCGCCGCGAGACCGAGGTGTCGGCGGAGAAGCAGCGCGACTTCGCCCGTGCGGAAGTCCGGGAGCAGAAGCTGCGCGCCGCCTATGATGACTGGGTGCGCCAGCTTCGCAGCGCGGCGTACGTGGAATACCGCATCAACCGCCAGCGCTGATCCGCGGAAACCGCCGGCACCTTCCCCACCGCCCATCCATGCCCGACCCGCTTGCGCTAGCCATTACCACCGGAGAACCTGCCGGCATCGGCCCCGACATCACGATCGGGGCCCTGCTGCAGCTTGCCGGCAGCAATGGCAACCGCAACGGGCACTACCGCTTCCATGTGCTGGGGGATGCCCGTCTGCTGGCCAGCCGGGCCGCAGCGCTGGGCGTCGGGCATGCCTGGACCCGCCAGATCGGCGAGGGCGGGGTGGTGGTTGAGGATGTGCCGCTCGGCGTGCAGAGCGAGCCGGGCAGGCTTGACGCCCGCAACGGCCGCTTTGTGCTGGCGCTGCTCGATGCCGCCATCGACGGCCTGCAGGCCGGCAAATACGCGGCGATGATCACCGCGCCGGTGCAAAAGAGCACGATCAACGACGCGGGCGTGCCGTTCACCGGCCACACCGAATACCTGGCCGAGCGCGCCGCCGTGCCGCGCGTGGTGATGATGCTGGCCGGCCCGCAGCCCGCCCACGACAACGCCATGCTGCGCGTGGCGCTGGCCACCACCCACCTGCCGCTGCGCGCGGTGCCGGACGCACTCGACATCCCGATGCTGGTCGAGACGCTGACCATCGTCGATACCGACCTGCGCCGCCACTTCGGCATCGCCCGGCCGCGCATCCTGGTGACGGGCCTCAACCCGCACGCGGGCGAGAGCGGCCACATGGGGCGCGAGGAAATCGACGTGATCGCCCCCGCGCTGGCCCAGGCCTGCGATGCCGGCATCGACGCCCGCGGCCCCTATCCGGCCGACACGCTGTTCCAGCCGCGCCATCTGCGCGACGCGGACTGCGTGCTGGCGATGTACCATGACCAGGGACTGGCGCCGCTCAAGTACGGTACCTTCGGGCACGGCGTGAACATCACGCTGGGCCTGCCCTTTATCCGCACCTCGGTGGACCACGGCACCGCGCTCGACCTGGCCGGCACCGGCCGCGCCGAGCACGGCAGCATGATCGAGGCCATCCGCAGTGCCATTACCATGGCTGGCCACGCCAACGGGCGCCACCACGACGGCAATGCCGGCGTGTGGCCCGCCACCCGCTGACGGCCAGCCGCAGACACCATGCGTTCAAACGTGCACCAGGGCCATGTGGCCCGCAAACGATTCGGACAGAACTTTCTGGTCGATGACGGCATCATCCACGGCATCGTCGGCGCGATCGATCCGCAACCGAATGACATCGTGGTCGAGATCGGCCCGGGCCTCGGCGCGCTGACCGACCCGCTGCTCGAGCGCCTGCCGCAGATGCAGGTGGTGGAGCTGGACCGCGACCTCGTGGACCGCCTGCGCCGCCGCTATAGCGACCGGCTGGTCGTGCACGCCGGCGACGCGCTGGCGTTCGACTTTGGCAAGCTGCACGAGACCGGCCGCCCGCTGCGCATCGTCGGCAACCTGCCGTACAACATTTCCAGCCCGCTGCTGTTCCACCTGATGGACTACGCGGACCAGGTGCGCGACCAGCACTTCATGCTCCAGAAGGAAGTGGTGGAGCGCATGGTGGCGGAGCCGGGCAGCAAGGCCTTCGGGCGGCTGTCGATCATGCTCCAGGTGCGCTACCACATGGAACATGTGCTTGATGTGCCACCCGGATCGTTCAATCCGCCGCCCAAGGTCGATTCCGCCGTGGTGCGCATGATCCCGTGGCCGCGTGGCGAGGATGGCCGGCTGCGCTCGCCGTACCCCGCCTGCGACGCGGGCGTGCTCGGCGACGTGGTGACCGCCGCGTTCTCGCAGCGCCGCAAGGTGCTGCGCAACACGCTCTCGTTCCTGCGCGACCAGGTGGACTTCGACAAGCTCGGCTTCGACCTCGGCCGCCGCGCCGAGGAAGTGCCCGTGGCCGAGTATGTCGAACTGGCGCGCACCGTCGGCGACAGCGCCGCGCCCCGCGCGCGCGGCGTGGCCTGATTCCCCCGCAGTTTTCCGAATTTTCCGAATTTTCCGAATATCTCGAAGTTCCAGCGACGCTTATGACCGCCAACACGCCAACCGCGAAAACCGACCCGCGTCCCGTCATCCTGACCGGTGACCGTCCCACCGGCCCGCTGCACCTGGGCCACTTCGTCGGCTCCCTCAAGAGCCGCGTCGCCCTGCAGGACTCGCACAAGCAGTACGTGCTGCTGGCGGACACGCAGGCCATGACCGACAACGCGCACGATCCGGACAAGGTGCGCCGCAACGTGCTGGAGGTGGCGCTGGACTACCTGGCCGTCGGCATCGACCCGGCCAAGACCACGATCACGGTGCAGTCCCACCTGCCCGCGCTGGCCGAACTGACGCTGATGTACCTGAATTTCGTCACGGTGGCGCGGCTCGAGCGCAACCCGACGATCAAGGAAGAGATCCAGGCGCGCGGGTTTGGCCGCGACATCCCGGCGGGCTTCCTGTGCTATCCGGCCTCGCAGGCCGCGGACATCACCGGCTTCAAGGCCGTGCTGGTGCCGGTGGGCGAGGACCAGGCGCCGTTGATCGAGCAGACCAACGAAATCGTGCGCCGGATCAACCATCAGGTGGGCCGTGACGTGCTGCCCGAGGCCGCCGCGCTGATCCCCAAGCATGGCCGCCTGCCGGGTGTCGATGGCAAGGCCAAGATGAGCAAGTCGCTGGGCAACGCGATTCCGCTGGGCGCTTCGCCCGAGCAGATCAAGGAAGCGGTGCACCGCATGTACACCGACCCGAACCACCTGAAGGTGTCCGATCCGGGCCAGGTGGAGGGCAATGTCGTGTTCACCTACCTCGATGCGTTCGACCCGAACGTGGAGGAAGTGACCGAGCTGAAGGACCACTACCGCCGTGGCGGCCTGGGCGACATGGTGCTCAAGCGGCGTGTGGAAGGCATCCTGCAGGAGATGCTGCGCCCGATCCGCGAGCGCCGCGAGGAACTGGCCAAGGACCCGGGCTATGTGTTCGAGATCCTGCGCAAGGGCACGGCCGAAGCGCGCGAACTGACCCAGCAGACGCTGGAAGAGGTGCGCGACGCGCTGGGCATGTTCTCGTTCCCGCGCTAAGTCGTTCGACAGCAGGCACCTGGCATCAGGCCAGGTGCCTGCTGGTGCCTCAGCTCTTCCGGTTCACCAGCACGATCCCCAGCAGCACCAGCACCGCCGCCGCGCCGAAGCGCAGGCCCACGGCGTCGTGCATCAGCAGCACCCCGAAGGCCACGCCGAACAGCGGTGTCAGGAACGAGAACACCGACAGCCGCGACGCCAGGTACTGCCTGAGCAGCCAGAACCAGGTCAGGTAGCTCGCAAACGCGATCAGCACCGACTGGTAGAACAGGCTTGCCACCACCATCCCGTTGACTTCCACCCGCCCGGCCTGACCCGCCGCCAGCGCCATCGCCAGCAGCAGCACCGCCGAGACCGCCAACTGGTACAGCAGCGTCTTGCTGGCCGGGGCGCTGGAGAGCGAACTGGCGCGCACGACGATGGTCGTGGCCGCCCAGAGCGCGCCGGCTACCACGCCCAGCGCGTCGCCGAGCAGGGTGCTGGCGTGGGCCGAGGGGGCCACGATGCCATCGACAAAGGCCAGCGCCATGCCGCAGAACGCCAGCACCACGCCCAGCCACTGGCCGCGCCGCAGGTGCTCGCCGGGCACGAAGAGGTGCAGGCCCAGCGCGGTGAAGATCGGCGCGGTGTAGAGGAACACGGCCATGCGCGAGGCGGTGGTGTGGCCCAGCCCGACGAAGATGCAGAAGAATTCGGCGCCGAACAGCAGCCCGGCCACCAGCCCCGGGCGCAGCGTGCCGTCGCGCTGCCACAGCGGCGTGCCGCGCCAGGACGCGAAGGCGAACACCAGCAGCGCCGCAATCGCCGAGCGCACGCCGGCCTGGAGCACGGCGCCCATCAGCGGCGCCGTCACCTTGATCACCACCTGTTGCAGGCCCCAGGCGGCGCACAGCAACACCATCAGGCCGATGGCCGTGCCGTCCAGCGGGCGCCGCAGGGCATGCGTGCTCATCGCGCCGGCTTACGGGCGCGACGCGTCGCGCGTCGAATGCCGCTCGATCAGCTCGATCTTGTAGCCGTCCGGGTCCTCGACGAAGGCGATCACCGTGGTGCCGCCCTTGACCGGACCGGCCTCGCGCGTGACCTTGCCGCCCGCCGCGCGAATGCGCTCGCAGGCCGCCGCCGCGTCTGGGGTTTCCAGCGCGATGTGGCCGTAGGCGGTGCCCAGGTCGTACTGGTCCACGCCGTAGTTGTAGGTCAACTCCAGCACGGCCGTCTCGCTCTCGGGGCCGTAGCCGACGAACGCCAGGCGGTACTTGTATTCGGGGTTGTCGCTCTCGCGCAGCAGCTGCATGCCGAGCACGCGCGTGTAGAAGTCGATGGAGCGCTGGTAGTCGCCAACGCGGAGCATGGTGTGGAGGAGTCGCATGGGGAGCCTTTTTCTGGAATTCGTAGGATTGCGAGGCCGTATTTTAGTCCGGATGGCGCGGCCTCGCCGGCGGCTCCCCGCCTCGCCGGGCGTCAGAACGTCGGCAGCAGCTCGGGCGGATGCGCGCGTAGCTGGGCGCGGGCGTCGCGGAACTCGGGAAAGATCGATTCCACGGTCTCCCAGAAACGCGGGCCGTGGTTCATTTCCTTGAGGTGCGCCAGTTCGTGCGCGGCCACGTAGTCGATCATCGACAGCGGGAAATGCATGAGCCGCCAGTTCAGGCGGATCTTGCCGTCGGCGGTGCAGCTGCCCCAGCGCGTGGCGGCCGAGGTCAGCGCGAAGCCGGTGTGGCGCACGCCGAGCTTGTCGGCGTAGATTTCCAGGCGCTCCACCAGCAGGCGGCGCGCCTGGTGCTGGAGCCAGCCCTGCACGCGGTCCTTGATCTGCTGCTCGTCGGCATGCGTGGGCAGGGCCAGGTGCAGCACGCGCGTGTCGGCGTTGAACAGCAGCGCGCCGGCCGGCGAATCGAGCTGGAGCGTGATCGGCTTGCCCAGGAACGGCAGGCTCGCGCCCTCGCGCCATTGCACCGTGGGCAGCACGCGGCGGGCCTCGCGGTGGCGCCACTCGCCCAGCTTGTTGAAGATCCAGCGCTGCTTTTCGAGGATGGCCGATTCGATATCGGTCAGCGTGACCCAGCGCGGCGCCGTGATCGACAGCCCGCGGTCATCCACGGTAAAGCCGATGGTGCGCCGCGACGAGCGCTTGAGCGAGTAATGGAGCATGCGCTCGCCCACGTGCAGCGTGCGGCCGTTGGGCGGGGCGGGCGGCCAGGTGTCGGCCGGGGGCGTGTCCAGCGAGGGCGCCAGCAAGGCGGCATCCGCCGGGATCGATGACGGGGCAGGGCTGGGCGCGGCCTCCGCGAGCGGCAGTTCGAGCTGCGCGCCGGGGTTGTCGGGAGTGGGACGCAGCAGCTTCATGCGGCGGCTTCGCTGGCGGTGCGGCGATAGCTCTCGGGATCGATCCGGCGCATCTCGGCCTCGATCCACGCTTCCACTTCCTGGTTCAGCACGTCGGCGGTCTTGTTGGCCGACGGGATCGGCATGCCGATCGAGATCGTGATCAGGCCGGGGTACTTCAGGAAGGAGTTACGCGGCCAGACGCGGCCGGAGTTGACCGCCATCGGGATCACCCAGGCGCCGGTCTCCACGGCCAGCCGGGCGCCGCCGCTCTTGTAGCGCGGGTTCTCCTGGCCGGCGCGCGTGCGCGTGCCTTCGGGGAACATGATGATCCAGGCGCCTTCGGAGAGCCGCTCGCGGCCCTGGCGCGCGGCCGAGGCGAACGCGCGCGTGCCTTCCTTGCGGTTGATGTGGACCATCTTGAGCATGCCCAGCGCCCAGCCGAAGAACGGCACGAACAGCAGCTCGCGCTTGAACACGAAGCACAGCGGCTTGGGCATCAGCGCCACGTAGGCCACGGTTTCCCAGGCGGACTGGTGCTTGGAGAGCAGCACCACGGGCTTGTCGAGCATGGCGTGCATGCGCTCCATGCCCTCGATGCGGTAGCGGATGCCGCAGATCAGGCGGGCGGCCCAGATCACCAGCAGCGGCCAGCCGCGCACGAAGCGGAAGCGCCGGTCGGCGTTCATGAACGGGAAGGCGATGAAGCAGGCGCACGCGTAGGGCGGCGTGAGCACGATCAGGTACAGCGCGAACAGCAGGGAACGGATAAAGGTCATCAGTGTGGCCGGAATTCAGGGGGCGCTGGGCGCGGGTGACGAAAACGCCTTATGGGCGCCGTCGCCGGCAATCAGCCAGCGGGCGAACGCAGCCAGGTCGTCGTGGATGCGCGTGCCGGCGGGCAGCGTGCCCTTGTCGCGCGTCTTGACGCCCTTGCCGGTCAGGACCAGATGGGGGATGCAGCCAACCGCCACGCCGGCTTCGAGGTCGCGCAGGGAGTCGCCCACCACGGGCACGCCGCGCAGCTCCAGGCCGAAGCGCTCGCCGATCTGCTCGAACAGGCCCGACTTGGGCTTGCGGCAGTCGCAGTTGTCGGCAGCCGTGTGCGGGCAGAAGAACACCGCCTCCACGCGCCCGCCCAGGTTGGCCAGCCCCTTGTACAGCTTCTCGTGCATGGCATTCAGCGCGCTCATCTCGAACAGGCCGCGCCCGATGCCGGACTGGTTGCTCGCGATCACCACGCGGTAGCCGGCCTGGTTCAGCGCGGCGATGGCCTCCAGGCTGCCCGCGATCGGCACCCATTCGTCGGGCGTCTTGATGAAGTGGTCGCTGTCGAGGTTGACCACGCCGTCGCGGTCGAGGATCACAAAGCGGGGCTGGGACTGTGGCATCGCAGGGCTCCGGTCAGGCGGCCAGCTTGGAGATGTCCGCCACGCGGTTGGCCAGCGTGTGCAGCGTGGCCAGCAGCGCAAGCCGGTTCGCGCGCAGGCGCGCGTCCTCGGCCATCACCATCACGTCGTTGAAGAAGCGGTCCACGGCGTCGCGGAGCTGGGCCAGGTCGCGCAGGGCGCCGGTGAAGTCGCCGCCGGCGAAGGCCGCTTCCACACCCGGACGCACGCGTTCGATGGCGGCGTGCAGCGCGCCCTCGGCGTCTTCCTGGAACAGCGCCGTGTCGACCGTGCCGATGGCTTCGTCGGTCTTGCGCAGGATGTTGGTGATGCGCTTGTTGGCGGCGGCCAGCGCCTCGGCCTCGGGCAGCGCGGCGAAGGTGCGCACGGCTTCCATGCGGCCCAGCACGTCATGCAGCTGCTGCGGGCGCAGGCTCACCACGGCTTCCACCTCGTTGGTGGTGTAGCCCTTGTCCTTGAGGTAGCCGCGCACGCGGTCGAACAGGAAATCGGTGATGGCCTCGCGCGCCGGCTTGACGGCGGCGATGCCCGCGAACGCCTGCTCGGTCAGCGCCAGCAGGGTGTCCAGCGGCACCGCCAGCGGGCGCTCGATCAGCATGCGCAGGATGCCCAGCGCGTGGCGGCGCAGCGCGAACGGGTCCTTCTCGCCGGTGGGCTGGAGGCCGATGCCCCAGATGCCGACCAGCGTCTCGAGCTTGTCGGCCAGCGCCACGGCGGTGCTGACGGCCCCCTCGGGCAGCGCGTCACCGGCAAAGCGCGGGCGATAGTGTTCCGAGCACGCCAGCGCCACCTCGTCGGCCTCGTCGTCATGACGCGCGTAGTAGGTGCCCATCGTGCCCTGGAGTTCGGGGAACTCGCCGACCATGTCGGTCAGCAGGTCCGCCTTGGCCAGTTCGGCGCCACGCATGGCGGCAGCCTTGTCCACGGCCACGCCGTGGGCGTTCATCGCGTCGGCAATATGGCCGGCGATCTGCTGCAGGCGCTGCACGCGGTCCAGCTGGCTGCCGATCTTGTTGTGGTAGACCACGTTGCCGAGCTGTGCCACGCGCGAGGCCAGCGTCTTCTTGCGATCCTGGTCGAAGAAGAACTTGGCGTCCGCCAGGCGCGGGCGCACCACGCGCTCGTTGCCGGTGATGATCGACTCGGGCGTCTCGGTGGCCAGGTTCGACACGATCAGGAAGCGGTTGCGCAGGTGGCCGGCGGCGTCGGTCAGCGCGAAATACTTCTGGTTGGTCTGCATGGTCAGGATCAGGCATTCCTGCGGCACGGCCAGGAAGGCTTCCTCGAAGTGGCAGGGATAGACCACCGGCCACTCGACCAGCGAGTTCACTTCGTCCAGCAGGGCGTCCGGCATGACCACCTGGTCGGCGCCGGCTGCCTTGAGCAGGGCGGTGCGGATGCGCTCGCGGCGGTCGGCATAGCTCGCCACCACGCGGCCCTTGTTCTCCAGCAGCGTGGCGTATTCCGCCGCGTGCGGGATCTCGATGCTGCCCGCCGACAGGAAGCGGTGGCCCTGCGTGACATTGCTGGCCGCCAGGCCGAGCACGGACACCGGCACGATCTCGGCGCCGAACAGCGCGATCAGGCTGTGCGCGGGGCGCACGAAGTGCACCGTGGTGCCGTCCGGGCGCTGGTAGCTCATCAGCTTCGGAATCGGCAGTTTGCCGAGCGCCTCGTCCAGCGCGGCCTGGAGGCCGTCGGCCAGCGTGGCCCCACGGGCGGTGTAGCGGTAGAACAGCGCCTCGGCCTTGCCGTCGGAGGCGCGTTCCAGCGTCTGCCAGTCGATCTCGGCCACGCCGACGGACTTGGCCAGCGCGGCCAGTTTCTTGCCGAGCGGGGCGGTGGGGGCGCCGTTGGCGTCCAGCGCCACGGAGACGGGCAGGACCTTCTCGCGCTGCTCGCGGTCGGGGGCGCCGCGGCGCACGCCGGTCACCAGTGCGGCCAGGCGGCGAGGCGTGGCGAACGGGGTCACGCTGGCGCCGGCCTCGAGCAGGTCGCGCGCGCGCAGGCCGTCAGTCAGGCCTTGCGCGAAGGCATCGCCCAGGCGGGCGAGCGCCTTGGGCGGCAGCTCTTCGGTGAACAGTTCGATCAGCAGCGAATCGGTCATGGGTTGCGACATGAATCGTATCCAACGGGTATGAAAGGCGCGCGCTGTCAGCAGCGCGGCGCGAGATTGGGTTCCACGCCAGACAGCAGCCACAGGCCGTTCTGCTGGCGGAATTGCAGCGTGGTGTAGGCGCACTGCGCCACCACGCCGGAGGCGCCACGGGCGCCGGCGGCCGGAAAGCGTGCGTCGATGCGCTGCTGGCGGCGGTCATAGCGGATTTCGTCGATCCGTCCGCCCACCCAGAAATCGATCTTCTGCGGCAACTGCGCCGCTGAATAATAGTTGCGGACGGTGCGGCGCGAGCGGCCGTTGCGCTCTTCCCACGTGGCCCACTGCAGCGGGTAGCGGATGGCGCTCTCGTAGGTGCGCAGCGGCACGCGGTGCCAGCCGAGGTCGCGCGAGCCGGACAGGTCGCACGAGAACGAGCGCACCAGTTGCGTCCACTGGTCGATGCTCGCCAGCGACGGCTTCCAGTGCCGGGCGATGGCCTGCTGGAGCGCCTGCGGGTCGGCCTCGCAGATATTGGTGAGGTCGGCCGGCAGGTATAGCGCCTGCGGCACCGGGGTGGCGGCTGCGCGGGCGGCTGCCTGCGCGGCGCCGGACGCCAGCAGCCCGCCCAGCGACACCAGCGCCGCCAGCCACTTCAGGATGCCCGGCGCGGCGGGCATGCGTGCGCCGCGCACGCGCGAGGTCATGCGCGGGCCCCGTTGCCGCACATCGGGAAGCCGAGCGCTTCGCGCGAGTCGTAGTAGGCCTGCGCCACCTGACGCGACAGATTGCGGATCCGGCCGATGTAGGCCGCGCGCTCGGTCACGGAAATCGCGCCCCGGGCGTCGAGCAGGTTGAAGGTGTGTGCTGCCTTGAGCACCTGTTCGTAGGCCGGCAGCGCCAGACGCACGCCGGAATCCTTCTTCTGGCCGTCTTCGGTGGTCTCGCCCGTATCACCCATCAGCCGGCGGGCCTCGCCCTCGTGCTCGGAGAAATGGCGGAACAGGATCTCGGTGTTGCTGTGCTCGAAGTTGTAGGTGGACTGCTCCACCTCGTTCTGGTGATAGACGTCGCCATAGGTCAGGCGGCGCGTCTCGCCGTTCTCGACCCACTCGGTCCAGACCAGGTCATAGACGTTCTCCACCTTCTGGAGGTACATCGCCAGCCGTTCGATGCCATAGGTGATCTCGCCGGTGATGGGCTTGCAGTCGATGCCGCCCACCTGCTGGAAGTAGGTGAACTGGGTCACTTCCATGCCGTTGAGCCAGACTTCCCAGCCCAGGCCCCAGGCGCCGAGCGTGGGGTTCTCCCAGTCGTCCTCGACGAAGCGGATGTCGTTCTGCTTGAGGTCCAGCCCCAGCGCCTCCAGCGAGCCCAGGTACAGGTCGAGGATGTTCTCGGGCGCGGGCTTCAGCACCACCTGGTACTGGTAGTAGTGCTGCAGGCGGTTCGGGTTCTCGCCATAGCGGCCATCCTTGGGGCGCCGCGACGGCTGCACGTAGGCCGCGCGCCAGGGCTCGGGGCCGATCGCGCGCAGGAACGTGTGCACATGCGACGTCCCGGCGCCGACCTCCAGATCGATCGGTTGCAGCAACGCGCAACCCTGCCGGTCCCAGTAGGCCTGCAGGGTAAGAATCATTTGTTGGAAGGTCAGCATAGGAAGACGAAAAAGAAAGCCGCCGGCAAGTGCACGAGCGGTCTCGTGCCAGGATTGCCAAACCCTGAATTCTATCGGGTTTTGGCCACAAGCCGACCGGAACAGGGGGCAATCCCGTACGTTGTGTCACGAAACGGGCCCCGGCGGCGGTGTCGGGCTTTCGCAACGGGTCGGGTAAATCCTGACACGCCATTCAGAACCCGCCGATAGGTGCCGATACTATTTTTGTATACAGTGGAACTACGCAGCCGCTTCAAAGCGCGCGGCTCCCGGGCAGCCTCCTCAGGGGGACAACCGCTCATAAAAGGTGTCCGGGCAACGATAACTTTTGGGGATTGGTCATGACGCTGCTTTCTCGCAAACCATATATTGTCGCCCTGGCCGTGATGGCCGCCGCAGCCGCGGTATCGGTAGCGACGTCGGTCCTGGGCTGATCCGCCCCGGGCCGTAAAGAAAACGGGCCCTTGGCCCGTTTTTTTCTTTGGCGATGGATTGGCGATGCGGCTCGCCGCTATGGGCGTGCCCGCCGCCGCGCGCCGAACGCCAGCGCGAGCACGGCCAGGCAGGCCGCCAGCGCCGGCACATTGCCCCAGCGCACGAAGGGGGTGAGCCCCTGCGTGCCCTGCACGGTGGCCGCCAGCGTGCCGAGCTGGAAGGTCGGCAGCCGCGCCTGTACCGAACCATCGGGCTTTACCACGGCCGTCATGCCGGTATTGGTCGCGCGCAGCATCGGGCGGCGCGTCTCCAGGGCGCGCATCCGCGAGATCTGGAGATGCTGGTCCAGCGCGATGGTGTCGCCGAACCATGCCAGATTCGTCACATTCGCCAGCATATTGGCCGGGGAAGGCTGCTGGCGCAGGGTGGCGGCGATTTCCTCGCCGAACAGATCCTCGTAGCAGATATTCGGCGCCACATGGATGCCGCGTACTGGCACCGCCGGCTGGTCCAGCCCGCCGCGCCGGAAGTCGCCGAGCGGCATCTTCATCATGTCCACGAACCAGTGGAACCCGAGCGGGATGAACTCGCCGAACGGCACCAGATGGTGCTTGTTATAGCGATAAAGCGTGGGCTGTTCGGGCCCGATGGCGAACACGCTGTTGGTGAAGTCGACCGGTGAATCGGCCCCGGCCGCGCCGAACAGCACCGTGGTGCCAGTGGACTCCATGTACCGGCGCACCGCTTGGGCGATATCCACCGGCAGTTCCTGGAGGATCACCGGAAACGCGGTCTCGGGCGTGACCACGAGGTCCGCCGGCTCTGCCGTGATCAGGTCGCGGTACAGCTCCAGCGAGCGCTGGATGCCCACCGGCTCGAACTTGATGTCCTGCGCGACGTTGCCCTGGAGCAGCCGCACCGAGATCGGCTGGCCAATGGGCGTGGTCCAGGCGATGGGGGCCAGCGCGAAACCCAGCGCGGGCAGGCCGATGGCGAGGGCCAGCGCCGTGCCAAGCCGGCCACGCGTGCCGGTGTCTGGCGTGGCGGAGCGGCGCAGGGCGGCGCGTACCGCCGTGACCAATAGCGCGGCCACGGCCGCAGCCAGCGCGGTAATGCCGTACACGCCGATCAGCGGGGCGAAGCCCGCGAGCGGCCCGTCGGTATGGGGGTAGCCGCTGCCCAGCCACGGGAAGCCCGTGAACACCACGCCGCGCAGCCACTCGCTCAGCGCCCAGGTGGCGCCGAACGCCAGCGCCGGCAGCACGCCGTGGCGCCCGCGCTGGGTCAGCCAGTGCCAGGCGCCGCCGGCCAGCGCGGGCCAGATCGACAGATAGCCGGCAAACAGCACCACGGCCAGCGCGGCCATCCAGGCCGGCATCTCGCCGTAGACATGCATGCTGATATAGAGCCACCAGATCCCGGACAGGAACCAGCCCAGCCCGAACGCGTAGCCCGTGGCGGCCGCCGCGCGCGGGCGCGGGGCATCGGCCAGCAGCGCGACCAGCCCGGCCATCGACAGGATCTGGAGCCACCACCAGTCATGGGGCGCGAACGCCTGCGTGTGGGCGATGCCGAGCGTTGCCGCCATCAGCAGCCGGAACACAGCGGTAGCGGACCCGGCGCGGCGGCCGGTTTGCCGGGCGCTCGCCGTGCTGGCGGCGCCGGCCTGGACTTCGCGCGTCATGCGTCGGCCACGGCCAGGTGGTCGGTCGCCTCGCGGCGCACCTGCAGCAGATGCACCTGCCGCGCGTCGGCGCGCAGCACTTCGAAGCGGAGTGGTGGCAAAGTGATGATTTCGCCACGATGGGGCACGTGCCCCAGATGATTGGTCAGCAAGCCACCCACGGTGTCCACGTCGTCATCGGGGAAGGCGGTGCCGAAGGCTTCGTTGAACTGCTCGATCTCGGTCAGCCCGTGCACGCGCCAGGCGCCGTCTGCGGTCGGCAGGATCTTGTCGTGGTCCTCGTCGAGGTCGAATTCGTCCTCGATGTCGCCCACGATCTGCTCCAGCACGTCCTCGATCGTCACCAGCCCCGCCACGCCGCCGTATTCGTCCACGACGATGGCGATGTGGTTGCGGTTGATCCGGAACTCGCGCAGCAGGATGTTGAGCCGCTTGGACTCGGGGATGAACACGGCCGGGCGCAGCGTTTCGCGCAGGTCGAACGTGTCGTCGGTGTAGTAGCGCAGCAGGTCCTTGGCCAGCAGGATGCCGATGATGTTGTCGCGGCTGCCTTCGTAGACCGGAAAGCGCGAGTGCGCCGTCTGCTGCATGAAGGGGATGAACGTCTCGGGCGCGTCGGCGATGTTGACGGCGTCCATCTGGGCGCGGGGCACCATGATGTCGCGGGCGGTCAACTCGGAGACCTGGAACACGCCCTCGATCATCGAGAGCGAATCGGCGTCGATCAGGTTACGCTCATGCGCTTCCTGGAGCACTTCCAGTAGTTCGGCGCGCGTGTCCGGCTCAGGGGAAATGAAATCGGAAAGTCGTTCGAGAAGGGACCGTGGGCGATCCGCCTGCTTGTGATTGGCAGGTTTCGAACTGGGATAGGGGTCGTTCATGTCGCGGCTTAGCGCGTGGTGGAGATCGTCTGAAGCATACACTAAAAGGATTCCCGCCCCGTGACAGGGGGTGCCGTGGCGCACAAAGGTGGCGCACACGGCACTTCAGGGGATACCCCGCTTCAGCGATCCTCGCGCACCGGCAGGTACGGATCGGCGTAGCCGAGCGCCTGGAGCGTCTCCGTCTCGATCGCCTCCATTTCCTCGGCCTCGCCGTCATCCTCGTGCTCGTAGCCCTGGGCGTGCAGCACGCCATGGACGATCAGGTGCGCGTAGTGGGCGTCGAGCGGCTTCTTCTGTTCTCTGGCTTCGGCTTCCACCACCGGGCAGCACAGCACGATATCGCCGGTTACCGGGTCGTCGGCGTGCTCCGCGTAGGCGAAGGTCAGCACATTGGTCGCGTAGTCCTTGCCGCGATAGGTGCCATTCAGCGTGCGGCCCTCTTCCTCGTCGACGAATCGGATGGTCAGGGCGGCATCGGCGAACAGCGCCGAGCGCACCCATTTGCCGATCTGCTTGGCGGACGGCATGCCGGCGCGCTTGCGCACGCCATCGCCGTACTGGATATCGAGCTCGACGTCCGGCGGCGTGGCCGGGGTGCCGGTGGTGGTCACAAGTGGCGTAGCCGTCACGGCGACCGATACGGCGTCGTGGTTGTCCGGGCGCACCAGCAGGCCGGCCTGCTGGCGGGTGTCGGTGTGTTCGGCCAGCAGGGCCACCACGCCGTCGGCGGCCTGGGACAGGTCCACGGTCAGGCTGCGCCCATCGGGCAGTTGCACGCGCAGCGCGTGCGCGGCGCTCTTGCGCGCGCGGCCGTCGGCATCGAACAGGATGAGGCTGGCGGCGGGAGACTTCTTGGTCAAGATCAGGCGTCCTTGTGCTGGGCGTGGAATTCGTCATAAGCGTCGACGATGCGCGCCACCAGCGGATGGCGCACCACGTCGGCGCTGGAAAAGCGCGTAAACGCGACGCCGCGCACATCGCGCAGCACGTGCTGGGCTTCCACCAGGCCGCTTTTCTGCCCGCGCGGCAGGTCGATCTGGGTGGTGTCGCCGGTAATCACGGCCTTGGCGCCGAAGCCGATCCGCGTCAGGAACATCTTCATCTGTTCCGGCGTGGTGTTCTGGGCTTCGTCGAGGATGATGAACGCGTGGTTCAGCGTGCGGCCACGCATGTAGGCCAGCGGCGCTACCTCGATCATCTGGCGCTCGAACATCTTCTGCGTGCGGTCGAACCCGAGCAGGTCGTACAGGGCGTCGTAGAGCGGGCGCAGGTAGGGGTCCACCTTCTGGGCGAGGTCGCCCGGCAGGAAGCCGAGCCGCTCGCCGGCCTCCACGGCGGGGCGGGTCAGCACGATGCGCTTGACGGCATCGCGCTCGAGCGCGTCCACGGCGCAGGCCACGGCGAGGTAGGTCTTGCCCGTGCCGGCCGGGCCGATGCCCAGGGTCAGGTCGTGCGCGAGGATATGGCGCAGGTACTCGCGCTGCGTGGCGGTGCGGCCCTGCAGGCCGGTGCGGCGCGTGTGCAGCACCGGGGAGTCGTCCAGCCCGCGCGGGTCTTCCTCGCCATTGGCGTAGCCGCTGGCCGTGGTCTCGGGCAGGTAGGCGCCGTGCGCGGAGATCTGGCGCGATTCCACCAGTCCGAGCTGGATGTCGTCGATCGACAGCGCCACGCGGGAGTCGTTATAGAAGCGCTCCAGCGCCAGCGCGGCGTCCTGGGCGCGCGCGCCGCGCACCGTCATGCGATGGCCGCGGCGCTGGATCGTCACGTCGAGCGCCTGCTCGATCTGGCGCAGGTTCTCGTCGAGCGGCCCGCACAGGTTCTGGAGCCGCGCGTTGTCGTCCTTGGGTGCAACGAATTCCGCCGTCTGGATTTTCATGGAGGTCCTTACTGGCGCACCACGATCTCGCCGCGCAGCGAGTGCGGGAACGCCTGCGTGATGCTGACATCGACCATCTGGCCGATCATCTGGTCGCGCCGCGCCTGCGGTACGCCGGGCAGCGCGAAGTTGACCACGCGGTTGTTCTCGGTGCGGCCGTGCAGCTCGGTGGGGTCCTTGCGGGCCGGTCCTTCCACGAGGATGCGCTGCACCGTGCCGACCATGCCCTGGCTGATGCGCTGCACGTTTTCCTCGATGGCGGCCTGCAGCCGCTGGAGGCGGCGCAGCTTCACGTCATGCGGGGTGTCGTCGTGCAGGTTGGCCGCCGGCGTGCCGGGGCGCGGGCTGAAGATGAACGAGAACGAGGTGTCGTAGCCGACTTCCTCGATCATCGACATCAGCTTCTCGAAGTCGGCATCGGTCTCGCCGGGGAAGCCGACGATGAAGTCGGACGACATCGACATGGTCGGCCGGATCGCCCGCAAGCGGCGAATAATGCTCTTGTACTCGAGCGCGCTGTAGCCGCGCTTCATCGCCATCAGGATGCGGTCCGAGGCATGCTGCACGGGCAGGTGGAGGTGGTTCACCAGCTTGTCGCAGCGCGCGTACAGCTCCACCAGCCGCGAGGTGAATTCCTTCGGATGGCTGGTGGTGTAGCGGATGCGCTCGATGCCGGGGATCTCGGCCACGTATTCGATCAGCAGGGCGAAATCGGCGATTTCCGTCGTGCCGCCCATGGCGCCGCGATAGGCGTTGACGTTCTGGCCGAGCAGCGTGACTTCGCGCACGCCCTGGTCGGCCAGGCCGGCCACTTCGGCCAGCACGTCCTCGAACGGGCGGGAGACTTCCTCACCGCGCGTGTAGGGCACCACGCAGTAGCTGCAGTACTTCGAGCAGCCTTCCATGATCGAGACGAACGCGCTCGGGCCGTCCACCTTGGCGGGCGGCAGGTGGTCGAACTTCTCGATCTCGGGGAAGGAAATATCGACCTGGGACTGGCCGGTGCGGCGGCGGCGATCGATCAGGTCCGGCAGGCGGTGCAGCGTCTGCGGGCCGAACACCACGTCCACGTAGGGCGCGCGGGAGACGATGGTGGCGCCTTCCTGGCTGGCCACGCAGCCGCCTACGCCGATCACGAGGTCCGGCTTGGCGGCCTTGAGCGCCTTCATGCGGCCCAGCTCGGAGAACACCTTCTCCTGGGCCTTCTCGCGCACGGAGCATGTGTTGAAGAGGATGACGTCGGCGTCTTCGACGTTGTCGCAGGGCTCCATGCCCTGCGTGGCGTTGAGTACGTCCACCATCTTGTCCGAGTCATACTCGTTCATCTGGCAGCCGTACGTCTTCACAAATACTTTTTTCATGGTGCCGGTCTCAGTGGTTTACCTGGGGGCATCAGGGTTTGCTTCTGCTTCTGGGGACAACGCGGCCGGGGGCGGCCGCCTGCTACGTTTTACGGTCGTTTCTCAGCTTAATGCGAGGCCTTCCATTCCTTGACCTCGGCATCGGTCAGCACCCAGGCGGTCTGGAGCTGGCCGTAAAGGTCCAGCTTGTAGCGCACCGGGAGCTTCTTGCCGGCGATAACCACCGGGTTCAGCAGCTGTGTTTCCGTGCTGAAGACCCGCAGGCCGGGCGCCGTGGCCACCGTCTTGCTGTCGAGCTTGGCGGTCAGCGGCGTGGAGGCCGTGGGCATCGCCATCACCATCCGCGCCATCGGCGCATCGGCCGGAATCACGCGGACCGGAGTGCCGGCCACGGGCACGTCCTGGGCCAGTGCGGCCGCGCCGGGCAAGGCCAGGGCGGCGGCAACCACCGCCGGGAACACGGACTGACGCGTCAGGGAGAACCGCAAGGACATGATGACTCCGGCTTCGGGTGGACTGGTGAGGGAATGGCGCCGCCGCGCGGCATGCGCACGGGCCGGGCAACCCGGCATTCTACCCGCTTCGCCCGCCTTGCACCCCCTTTGGGAGGGTATCGGGCGCCCGGTGTGGCGAGATCCGGACACCCCGGCTGCCCCGGAGCCGTGGGTCGTTGGGGTGGATCTGGCATCACCCCGTCGCCGGCGGGGTATGGGGGAGCGTATGGGGAGGGCGCCGGGCTGGTACACTACGGCCCTTCTCCCACCGGAGGCGGGGGCAATCGGCCCGTCCCACCGGGACCTGACCCCCTTCGGGGTGCTTCAGGTTCGGTTCCCTACCCATGCCGCCCTGCGATTGGCGCAATCCCTTGCGTGACGGGCGGCTGAAGCGTCATTTCATGTCTTTTTCCGATCTAGGCTTGTCCGACAAGCTGGTGCGTGCCGTGGCCGAACAGGGCTACACCACGCCGACCCCGATTCAGGCGCAGGCCATTCCTGCCATTCTCAAAGGTGGCGACCTGCTCGCCGGCGCCCAGACCGGCACCGGCAAGACCGCGGGCTTCACGCTGCCGATGCTGCAGCTGCTGGGCGAATCCGCCGCCCGCAATCCGGCCCCGCGCGGCGCCCGCATGCCAGTGCGCGCACTGGTGCTGACCCCCACGCGTGAGCTTGCCGCCCAGGTGGAGGAGAGCGTCCGCAACTATGGCAAATACCTGAAGCTGCGCTCGATGGTGATGTTCGGCGGCGTGGGCATCAACCCGCAGATCGAGGCCCTCAAGCGCGGCGTCGATATCGTCGTGGCCACGCCGGGCCGGCTGCTTGACCACGTGTCGCAGCGCACCATCGACCTCTCCCAGGTGGAACTGCTGGTGCTGGACGAAGCCGACCGCATGCTCGACATGGGCTTCATCCACGATATTCGCAAGATCCTGAATATCCTGCCGGCCAAGCGCCAGAACCTGCTGTTCTCGGCCACGTTCTCGGACGATATCCGCGCGCTGGCTGACCGGCTGCTGAACAACCCGGCCTCGATCGAGGTGGCCCGCCGCAACACCACGGCGGAAACCGTGGCGCAGCGCGCCTACCCAGTGGACCGCGAACGCAAGCGCGAACTGCTGGCCCATCTGGTGCGCGAGCACGACTGGCACCAGGTGCTGGTCTTCACGCGCACCAAGCACGGCGCCAACCGGCTGGCCGAGCAGTTGACCAAGGACGGCCTGTCCGCGCTGGCGATCCACGGCAACAAGAGCCAGTCGGCGCGTACGCGCGCGCTGTCCGAGTTCAAGGCCGGCACGCTGCGGCTGCTGGTGGCCACCGATATCGCCGCGCGCGGCATCGACATTGACCAGCTGCCCCACGTGGTCAACTTCGACCTGCCGAACGTGCCCGAGGACTATGTGCACCGTATCGGCCGTACGGGCCGCGCCGGCGCCGAGGGCGAGGCGATCTCGCTGGTCTGCGTGGACGAACACGGCCTGCTGCGCGATATCGAGCGACTGATCAAGCGCCAGATCGAACAGACCATCCTGCCGGGCTTCGAAGTGGACCCGAGCATCGTGGCCGAGCCGATCCAGAAGGGCCGCCAGCAACGTGGTGGCGGCGGTGGTGGCCAGGGCGCAGGCCGTGGCCAGCGCCCGCCGGCCCAGGCCAAGCCCCGGGGCGAGGGCGGCGAACGCCGTCAGGAACGCGCCCCGAAGCCTGCCGCGCCGCGCCAGGAAGGCCAGCGCCAGGACGCACCGCGCAACCGCCCGGCCCAGCCGGCGCGCGGCGCCAACGGTAACGGCAACGGCAACGGCAACGGCAACGGCGCCAATGGCGGCAGCCGGGGTGGCCGACAGGCAGCCGGCAACGGTAGTGGTAACGGTAGTAACGGCGGCGGCAATGGCCGCGGTGGCAACGGCAACAATGCCCCGCGCCCCACGCAGGATGCCGCTGGCGCGCCGCCCGCGCGCAACCGTCGTCCGGCGCCCCAGGCGGCGCTGCTCGGCGGCCGCAAGCCCTGAGCGGCACGCGCCTCATGACCGCGCCCGTCGATGCGGATGTCCCCTACACCGGCCTGACGCCGGAGTGCATCCTCGACGCGCTGGAAGCCGCCGGCTTTCAGCCGGACGGGCGCCTGCTGGCGCTCAACAGCTACGAGAACCGGGTCTGGCAGGTCGGCATCGAGGATGCCGCGCCGGTCATCGCCAAGTTCTACCGGCCGGGCCGCTGGACTGACGCTGCCATCCTCGAGGAACACGCGTTTGTCCAGCAACTGGCCGATGCCGAGATCCCGGCGGTGCCGGCGCTGTCTGCCTCGATAGGTGGACAGCCGCCCGCCACGCTGCTCGCGCACGACGATTTCCGATTTTCCGTATTCCCGCGCTGCGGCGGCCGCGAGCCGGCGCTCGACCGCGCCGAGACGCTCACGTGGCTGGGCCGCTTTATCGGGCGCATCCACGCGGTGGGCGCGTCGGCGCCGTACCTGGTGCGTCCCACGCTCGACGTGGAGACCTTCGGCGTGGCGCCGCGCGACTACCTGCTCGCCCACGACTGCATTCCCGCCGACCTGCTCGCGCCCTGGCGCGCCGCCGTGGACCTGGCCCTCGATGCCGTGCGACGCTGCTACGACCGCGCCGGCGAGATCCGCCTGCTGCGGCTGCATGGCGACTGCCATCGCGGCAATGTATTGTGGATCGATCCGGAAGACGCCCGCGGACGCGGCGCGCCGGGCCCGCATTTTGTCGATTTCGACGATAGCCGCATGGGGCCGGCGGTGCAGGACCTGTGGATGCTGCTCGAAGGCGACCGCGCGGCGATGCAGGACCAGCTGGCCGACATCGTGGCCGGCTACGAGGATTTTGCTGAATTCGAGACGCGCGAGCTATGGCTGGTGGAGGCGCTGCGCACGCTGCGCCTGCTCCATTACAGCGCCTGGCTGGCCGCGCGCTGGCGCGATCCCGCCTTCCCGGCCGCCTTCCCGTGGTTCGGCACGGCGCGCTACTGGCAGGACCGCATCCTCGAATTGCGCGAGCAGATCGCGCTGATGGACGAACCCCCGCTCTGGGGGTAGGCCCGTCGATCAGGCGGGGCGGTCGCCCTTGACCATCATGACCGGGCAGTCGGCCTGCGCCAGCACGCGGCCCGCCACGGAACCAATCACCGCATCGAAGAACGAGCCCCGGCCATGGGTGCCCATGACGATGGCATCGGCATGGACCGCCCTGGCGTGCGCCAGGATCTTGTCCGGCGCGAAGCCGCGCAGCGGGTGGCGTTCGAACGGCACGCCGGCATCGCCCAGGATCTTGCAGACCGAGGCCATGGCCTTCTCGCTTTCATCGTGGTGCCAGGCGTCGATGGTGTCCTTGTTGACGAAGGCGCGCACCTGGCCCGTGACCTCGGGCGAGACGTGTACCACATGGACGGTATAGCCCGGTTGCAGCAGCCGGCCTGTGGCCAGGAAGTGCGCGGCGGCATCGCTGAAGCTCGATCCATCGGTGGCAAGGATGATTTGGGGCATGGCGGGGATCTCCGGTTATGGCATGACAGGTGTCACACAGCATCGCCAGCTTGGCAGATGTGCGGGACTCGCCTTTCAACTTAGGTCAAATTCAGACGAAATTTTCAGGATTTCACGATTGTCATGTCCGCCGCGATGTGATTTGCCTATGTCATCCGCGCGCCCCGGGCGGACACAAATCCGCAGGAGCTGAAATTTCTGCATCGATACACGGAAGTTTCGCAGCGTCATTGCCGATTTTTCCGCATCCCGCACGGAAACGGACGGCCTATGCTCGGGCATCACTCAACTGTAGGAGCCCGAGCCCATGCCCACCGCCCTTGTCGTGGATGATCACCCCGCGATCCGGCTTGCCGTCAGAAGCCGCCTCACCGAGGACCTCGATTTCGACACCGTCACGGAAGTGACCAACGGCGCGGACGCCTTGCGCGTGCTGCGCGACGCCATCGCCGACCTGATCGTCGTGGACCTGAGCCTGCCCGGCGTGCCGGGCGAGGCGTTGCTGGCCGAACTCGTATCGCGCCATCCCGGCACCCGGGTGCTGGTGCTGTCCGCGATGACCGGCGCCGGCGAGCGCGCCATCCATGGCGGCGCCCATGGCTATGTCGACAAGGGCGATGGCCTGCACGCACTCACGCCGGCCCTGCGCGCCGTCATGCAGGGCTTCGCGGTGTTTCCCACACACCTGCTACCCACGCTGCGGCGCATCTCGGCCGTGGCCGGCGACCCTGCGCGCATTTTGAGCCGGCGCGAGCTGACGGTATTGCGCATGCTGGCCTCGGGCCATACCAATAAGGCGATCTCCGAATTACTGGAAATCAGCAACAAGACCGTCAGTTCGCACAAGGCAAATATCATGAGCAAACTGAAATTCAAATCGCTGATTGAACTGGCAGAGTTTGCGCGACGACATCATTTGCTGTAAGTCCGGACGTGATGGGAGCGCTCCGTTATGAATCTTTCTTGAGTCTCGCAGCGCACGATTGACTTCGATTTCTCCGGCATATATATCAGCAGTGCGCGGAAATGTCTTTTCGCTGTTTCTCACCGCGAGCGTTGGAAACCGATTTATCAGCGAATGCCGATTCAGTGATTTTCAAGCAAATCCGGCGCGCGAATTCCGATGCAATCTCGGCGATATTCGAGCGCAGCTCGACCGCGTGCACTGCGAACCCGATGATCCGGACAAGGAGATGTCATGCCTGCTCGTCTTTCACGTGTCATGGCCATCGCGGCCGTGCTGTCACTGCCGATGCCACAGCTGGCAGGGGCGGCCACCAAGACCGGTACGTTCCTCGTAAGCGCCGTGGTGGTCAGCGATTGCGACATCCGCAGCACGCCGAACCTCGCCTTTGGCGAAGTGGGCGCGATCAGCCAGCCGGTGGATGTGACCAGCGTCATCATCGTGGCCTGCACGACCGGCACCGCCTACACGATCGCGCTGAACCCCGGTGACGGCACCGGTTCCACGGTGCCGGACCGGCGCATGAGCAACGGCACGAATTCGCTGAAATACCAGTTGTACAGCGACGCCGCCCGCACGGCGGTCTGGGGCCAGACGGTCGGCACGGACACCGTCGGCGCCACCGGCAACGGCAATGACCAGGAGCGGACGATCTACGGCCGCATGCCGCCCCAGACCATGCCGGCGGCGGGCACCTATCAGTCGCTGGTGACCGTCACTGTCCAGTATTGAGCCGCGCGCCTGCCGCGCCATCTTCACCCGACCCCCTGTCGGAGACACAACATGACAAGAAAACTCCTGGCGACTTTTGCGCTCCTGCTGACGATGGCCTATGCGAACGCGGCGACGATTCACGTCAAGCCGACCATGACGCTGATTCCGCCTGGCCAGTCCGCTGCCGTCATCACGCTGACCAACCAGGGTGACACGCCGCTCAACGCGCAGGTGCGATTGTTCGGCTGGGACCAGGTGCGGGGCGAGGACGCACTGTCGCCCACCAACCGGCTCGTCGCCAGCCCGCCGATGCTGACGCTGGCGCCGCGCCAGACGCAGTCGATCCGGCTCGTGCGCACGGAAAAAACCCTGGCCACGCAGGTCGAGGCGTATCGGGTGCTGGTGGACGAGGTGCTGGACAACAGCCAGCCTCGACCGACCGGCGTGACGCTGCAGATGCGCTACTCGCTGCCGGTGTTCGTGATCCCGCGCGAGAAGCTCAAGCCCGCGCAGGTCACGGTGACGGCCTCCGCCGACGGCAATCTGGTGAAGCTCGGCGCCGTGAACCGCGGCGAAACCCATGCGCAGGCCACCGACGTGTCGGTGGAATACCGTGGCGGCGGCACCAGCCCCGTGGTGCCGGGCCTGCTCGGCTACGTGCTGCCGGGCAAGTCGGTCGAATGGAAGTTGCCGCTGCCAGCGGACGCCGCGGCCAAGGGCCGGCCCACGCGCGTCAAGATGCTGATCAACGGGCGCGAGATGTTGGTCGATCTCTGATGCCGACCGTGCCCGCCCATGTCAAAACCGCCCCGTGGAGGTGCCGCCGCCCGCGCACCCCGCAAGCTGGCGCTCGCGCTGCTCTGCAGCGTTGCGATGGACCTGATGGCCGGCGCGCATGCGTGGTCGCAACCGGTGCCGGAGGCCGATGACGGTGCCTCCACCGCCTTCTACCTGCAGGCGGCTGTCAACGGTGTCGAAAAGGAGCTGATCGTTCGCGTCGACCGGCGGGCCGGTGTGCTGTACATGGCCGCCGGCGAGTTGGAGGAACTCGGCGTCCGCGTCGACGACCTGCCGTTCGGCCCAGACCAGCAGATCGCCCTGGACGCCGTGCCTGGCCTCGGCTACGACTACGACGCCGCCGCCCAGCGCATCGCGCTGCGCGTGCCCGAGGGGCTGCTCCGGGCCCAGCGGCTCGGCGCCGAGCCGCCCGCGCTGCCCCCGGTGCAGTCGGGCACCGGCCTGGTGGTGAACTACGCGTTCAATCTCCAGACCACGCGGCTCTCGCTGGACGAGCAGCGCGAGGTGCAGCGCAATCCCAGCCCGCTGCAGGGCGCCGGTACGCACGGTCCGCAGCCGCTGATTGGGGAGCAGGCCTTTGCCGACAGCTACGACCGCCTGAACCGGACCCTGTCCCTGTCGAGCGAGCTGCGCTTCTACTCGCCGCTCGGCGTGTTGCAGAACTCGGGTGTTACCACGCTGCACGAGGGCCAGACCGAGTACCTGCGCCAGGACACCTACTGGACCTACCAGGACCCCCGCCGGCTGATGAGCTATACGGTTGGCGACTTCGTCTCCGCTGCCTTGCCGTGGTCGCGGGCGGTGCGCATGGGCGGGGTCAGCGTGGCGCACAACTTCGACACCCGCCCGGACCTCGTGACCTATCCGGTGCCGTCGCTGGGCGGCAGTGCCGTGGTGCCGACCACGGTGGACCTCTACCTCAACGGCTTGCGCCAGTTCTCGGCGCAGTCGTCGGGCGGCCCCTTCGTGATCGCCACGCCGCCGGCGCTGACCGGCGCGGGCACCGCCACGCTGGTCTACCGCGACCAGCTGGGGCGCGAGGTGATCGTCAACCGGCCGCTGTATGTTGATGCGCGACTGCTCGCCAGGGGACTGTCGGAGTACGCGGTCCAGGCCGGCTACGCGCGGCGCAACTACGGCAGCCTGTCCTTCGACTACGCCGGCTCGCCCACCGCCACCGCTTCGGGTCGTTACGGCGTGACCGACGCCGTAACCGTGGAAGCGCATGCGGAGGCCGCCAGCGGCCTGCGCAACGCAGGTATCGGCGGGCTGGTGCAGCTCGGGTACTTCGGGGTGGCGAACGCGGCCATCTCCGGCAGTACAGGCGATGCCAGCGGCATGCAGTTCAGCGGCGGCTACCAGTACATCTCGCGCGCGTTCAGCTTCACGGTGCAGGGCATCCACGCGGCGAACCAGTATCGCGATCTCGGCACGCTCGAGGGCGTTCCCGTGCCGGAGAATCAGCTGTACATCACGCTCAGCGTGCCGCTGACGGCGCGGCAGACGCTGTCGGTCAGCTACTCGCGCCAGGACGCGTCGTTCCTCGGCGGCTCGCGCATCGTATCGGTCGGCTATACGGCGTCCATTGGCTCGCGATTCAACATCTTCGCCAACGTGTTCAAGGACTACGACCAGCGGCAGACCGTCGGCGCCTTCATCGGCGTGACCGTCTCGCTCGGCAACAGCGTGAGCGTCGGCACGAACGCCAGTTCGTACGACGGGCGCAAGAGTGTCTCGGTGACGGCCAACCGGCCCGTCGACTACGACAAGGGCGGCTTCGGCTGGAACGTACAGGCCGATGCCGGCAGCGAAACCTATCGCCGCGGCCTCGGCCGGGTGGACTATCGCGGCCGCTATGGCGACGTGACGGCGCAGGCCGAGCACATTAACTCGGGCAGTATCGAGTCGAACCATGTCTCGCTCTACGGGGCGGGCTCGCTGGTGGTGGCGGACGGCGCGGTGCTGGCCGGCCGGTCGATCTACGACGCCTTCGCCGTGGTGTCGACCGACGGCCTGGCCGATGTGCCGGTGCTGCGCGAGAACCGGCTGGTGGGCAAAACCAACGCTGGCGGCCGCCTGCTCGTGCCCGACCTGCTGCCCTACGACGGCAACCGGATCGCTATCAGCACCCTCGGGCTGCCGGCCGAGGCCAGCGTGACGACGGACCGCCAGGTCGTGGTGCCGCCCACGCGCGCCGGCGTGACGGTGCGCTTCCCGGTCACGCGCTACGAGGGCGCCACCGTGCTGCTGGTCGACGCACAAGGCCAGCCGCTGCCGGTAGGGGCGCACGTCGTCCTGGAAGGCAGCGATGCCACGGCCGTGGTCGGCTACGACGGCGCCGTGTTCCTCCCCGCGCTGCAGCCGGACAACCGGGTGACGGTGACGTTTGGCGACAGGACCTGCACGGCGCAGGTGCCCTATGCCCCGCGCGATGTGATGACCTCCATCGGCCCCTTCCCCTGTGTCCTGCGGGAGCGCCCATGAACGCCCGTCTGGTTCGCCACCTGCTGGCCTGCGGGCTGTTCGCCTGGTTGTGGTGGGCGGGCAGCGCCTACGCCATCGACTGCACCGTCACGATGAGCGATATCGAGTTTGGCGAGGTCAACGTGCTTACCACCACGCCTGTCGGTGTCAACGGCGAGGTGAAGGTCGAGTGCACCGACATGACGACCAAGTTCGCCCGCGTCTGCCTGAGCTTCGGCTCGCCGGGCGGCGGCACGGTGGCGAACCGGACGATGACGGGCACGACCGCGACGCCGCTCGCGTACAACCTCTACCAGAACGCCTCGCACACCACACCCTGGGGCTCCGTGTACCTCACGCCCGCGCAGCCCCGTTCGGTGACGATGCAGGCGGATTCGTTCGGCATGGCCACCGCTACGGTGATGTATTACGGCTACATGCTGCTGCCGCAGGCGACCGTGCGGCCCGGCAGCTATAGCGCGATCTATACCACCGCGGACACCTCGATGAACGTACAGGGCTATGTGTCCACACCGCCAGCCTGCTCGTCGAGTATGCCGCAGGGTACGTCATGGACCTTCACCGTGCGCGCGACGGTGGTGTCGGACTGCAACATCACGGCGACCAATATCGATTTCGGGCAGATCGGCCTGATTAGCGGGCCCGTGTCGGCCAACGGCAACATCAGCGTGACCTGCTCGGCGGGCACGGCCTATGCGCTGGCGCTCAACAACGGCACGGGCGCAGGGGCTACGCCAACCTCGCGCAAGATGACACGCGACGGCGGCACGGAGACGCTGACGTATGGCTTGTATGTCGATGCCACGCACAACATCGCATGGGGAGATGGAACGGGCGGGTCGACCACCATGATGAGCACGGGGACCGGCGTCACCAACCAAGCCACGGTGTACGGGATGGTGCCGCCGCAGGCCGGGGCAGCGCCGGGGCTCTATCGCGACACGATCATCGTCACCATCACGTACTAGCGGCGGGTAGCGACAGCGTGGCGGCCGCGCCGCCGCCGGGGCGGTTCTCCACGGCGATGCGGCCATGGTGCAGCGCCGCCACCTCGCGCACGAGGCAGAGCCCGAGGCCGGTGCTCTTGTCGCGGCCATCGGGGCGCGGCAGCGAGTAGAAGCGCTCGAACAGCCGCCCCTGCGCGTAGGCGGGGATACCCGGACCATCGTCGGTAATGCGGATGTCGATCATCCCGGATGAGCCGGGCAGCACGGCGATCTCCACCGTGCCCTGCGCCGGGGAGAAGTCGAGCGCGTTGTCGAGCAGGTTGGCCAACGCCTGATGCAGCAGGAACGGGTCGCCGCGGACCCCGGGCGCGCCCCAGCCAACCGGCAGCGGCTGGCGGCGCAGCGTGATGCCGCGCTGTCGCGCGCGCGGCTCGCACGCCTCCGCGAGCGCCTCCAGCAGCGGCAGCAGCGCGACCGGCTCGCTGGCATCGAGCTGCTGCTTCTGCTCCACCGCCGCCAGCATCAGCAGCTTGCCGATCATCAGTTCGAGCCGCCGGGTCTGGCCCTGGATATTGGCGGCGAAGCGGCGCCGGTCGGCGGCGGGCATCTCCTCCTGCAACAGCTCCGCCGCACCGCCGATAGCCGCCAGCGGGCTTTTCATCTCGTGGGTCAGCGTGTGGATGTAGTGCTCGACGTACTGCTTGTCCTCCAGCCGCAGCCGCATCGTCTCCACGGCGCGTCCCAACTCCGCCAGCTCGCCGGCGCCGCGCAGCGGCATCTCGGCGCGCTCGCCGGCGGCCACCGCGCGGGCGTAGCGTTGCAGCCGGCGCAGCCCGTGCACCAGCCACAGCGTGCACGCCAGCCCGATCACGAAGGCGCAGCCCATCAGCAGCAGGCCGTGGAGCAGGATCTTCTGCCGGCTGCGGTCGATGAAGGGCGCCATCACGCGATTCGGCTTGGAGACGGTCAGCACGCCGATGATCGGGCCGCTATGGGGCGTACCGCCCACATCATCGGCCCGGATCGGCGCCGCGACGTGCATCACCGTGCTGTCCTCGTCGTCCGGGTCGATGCGTGTGCTGCGGGCGCCGTACTTGCCCTGCAGGGTGCGCGCCACGTCGTTCCAGCGGGAGTGGTCGGCGCCCGTGGCGGTGCCGGCGGAGTCGAAGCGCACGACGCCCCGGGTGTCGGTGATGGTGACCCGGTAGTGGATGGTGTCCTTGTGCACGCCCCAGATCGTCGCGTCCACCGGCACGCTGGCCAGCGTGGCCACGCGCCGCGCGAACGCGCCATCGGCGATATGGCCCTGCTGCATGTCGTCGGCAGCCAGCAGCGCCAGCACCTGGGCGGTATCGGCCAGCGTGTCCTCCATCGCCTGGCGCACACCCGGCTTCACTTCCTGCACGAACACGCGCAGCGTGAGGAACGCGGCAAGCCCGACGATCAGGAAGAAGCCGAAGAAGATGCGGAGTCCGATATGCATGCCGGCCGGGCGCTCAGGGATCGAGCGAGTAGCCCATGCCACGATGGGTGCGGATGGCGTCGAACGTGGCGTCCACCGCGCGCAGCTTGGCGCGCACGGTCTTGATATGGGTGTCGACGGTGCGGTCGATGGTGTCGGCGGCGTCGTGCCAGACCATGTCCATCAGCTGGGCGCGCGAGTAGATGCGCCCCGGCTGCGCCACCAGCAGCGCCAGCAGCCGGTACTCGTAGCGCGTGAGGGCCAGCCACTGGCCGTGGAAGGCGATTCGGGCGCCGGCTGCGTCGTGGGTGAACCGCGCGGGCGGTGGCGCCGTAGCCGATGGCGCCCCGGCCCGGCCCCCCGCACGGCGCAGGATCACCCGCACCCGGGCCGCCAGTTCGCGCGGCGAGAAGGGCTTGACCACGTAGTCGTCCGCGCCGATCTCCAGCCCGACAATGCGGTCGATCTCCTCGTGCCGCGCCGTCAGAAAGATCACTGGCACGTCAGAGAACGTGCGCAGCGTCCGGCAGACCTCGAAACCGCTCATGTCCGGCAGGCCCACATCCAGGATCACAAGGTCGGCCGGTGCCGCGCGCAGCCGCTGCAGCGCGTCGCCGCCCAGCACGAGGTGCTCGGCCTGCATGCCATCGGTGCGCAGTGCATAGAGGATGGTGTCGGCGATGGCGGCTTCGTCTTCCACCACGACGACGGTCGGCGGGTTCATCGATTCCGGGCCCGGGATGCTGAGATTGGCGCGATCTTATCAGGCCCGCACCCCACGCCGATGGAAGTAGACCCGCTCGGCGGCCAGCCGCAGCGGCGCGGAATGGAGCAGCACCTCGAACGGCCAGTCGAACTGCAGGCGGTCGAACACCCAGCGCAGCGCGCGCTTGGTCAGGAAGCGCGGTGCGCTGGCCGCCGCCACCCGCTCCGGGGCCGGCCCGCCGTGGAGCAGGTGGGCGGCCATGGCCTCGCCGATGGTCTCGCCGTGGCGCCATGCCGAATGGATGCCGCCTGCCGTCACCGGCGAGACCACCCCGGCTGCATCGCCGGTCAGCATTACCCCGGGTCCGGCGATGGGCGCGACCGGCCCGCCGCACGGAATCAGCCCAGCCCGCGTGGCGCCGGGCAGGGCGTCGTCCGGAATTTGCAGCAGATGGCGCACGCGCTGCAGAAAGCCGTCGATGTCAGGCGCACGCGGGCGGCGCGGCGCCTGGCGCAGCGCGAGGCCGGCCTGCACGCCGGTCGGGTTCTGCGTCACCCAGCCGATATAGCCCGGGGCGAAGCGCTTGCTGACGAAGCAGTGGAGCGCGCCCGGCTCGGGCAGCGTCATGCCGGGAAACTCGTACTCCACGCCGTAGAGGAAGTCGTGGACGCGCCCCAGCCCGGCCGTGATCGCCACGCGCGAGCGCACCCCGTCCGCGCCCACGAGGTAGCGCGTGCGGCCCACGCCGGGCACGCGCCAGCCACCCCCGCAGGGCTGGGCGCCGGTGAACGCGGTGCCCAGGCGCAGGTCCACGCCATGGCACACCAGTTCGGCAGCCAGCCAGCGCATCAGGCGCGGGGTATCGGTCGTCAGGAAGTAGTAGCCCGGGGCGCGCAGCGCCAGGCTGCGCAGGCTGGGCGCGTAGAGCCGCACCTGTTCCACCCGGTGCAGGCAGTCTGCCGGCGCGTGGCGCAGCCAGGTCTGCTCGGCGGCCTCCTTCACGATGATGCCGGTGGTGTGCAGTTTCTCGCCCGGATCGACCTTGCGCTCCAGCACCACCACGCGCAGCCCGGCTCGCGCTGCCGCCAGCGCACAGGCCGCGCCCGCGAAGCTGGCCCCCACGATCACCACGTCCGCATCGAAATTCGCACCGGCTGCCGTCATGTCACTGCTCCTGAAGTTGGACGGAGTGAGTGTTGCCAGCGAGGGTGAAGCCGGTATGAGGCGAATGTGAGGCGCGGACGCCGTCGGAATTGGTCGAAATCGGTCGGAATCGGTCGGAATCGGTCGGAATCAGTCGGGGAACAGCGTCTGCGCCGCGCGCCGGATGCCGCCGTAGCCGGTGCAGCGGCAGAGGTTGCCGTTGAGCAGCGCGCAGGCTTCGGCCTGGCAGGGCCGGGGCTCGCGCAGATGCAGGTGCGTCATCGTCATCACCATGCCCGCGGTGCAGTAGCCGCACTGCACGCCGCCGCAACTGGCCAGCGCCTCGCGCACGGGCAGGCTGGCGGCGTCTGCCGCGACGGACTCGATGGTCCGCACCGCGCGGCCTTCCAACTGCCACGCCATGACCAGGCAGGCGTTGGCCGGCGCGTCGTCCAGCCAGACCATGCAGGCGCCGCAGCGGCCCACCTCGCAGCCGGGCTTGGCGCCGGTCAGGCCCCAATGCTCGCGCAGCAGCGTGAGCAGCCGGGTGTCGGGGGCGCAGTCGATGCGCACCGGGGCGCCGTTCAGCGTCAGGTTCAGGGTGAGAGAGATCACGCTTGCTCCAGGATGGCGATGACCTGCGCCGGCTGCACCGGCAGGCGCGTGACGGGGTGCCGCAGCGCCACGGCGATGGCATTGGCGATGGCGGGCACCGCGAAGTTCACGCTGATCTCGCCCGCGCCGCGTGGGCCGATGGGGTCGCCGTCGGGCAGGTTCTCGATGGCGATGACGTCCATCGCCGGGGCGTCGGCCAGCGTCGGCATCAGGTAGGTGTCGAGATTGCGCGCGGCATAGCGCCCGCTCTCGCACGGCAGGTCCTCCTGCACGCACATGCCCAGGCCCATCACCGCGCCGCCCTCCATCTGGCCGAGGTAGCCCTGCGGCGAGGCCACCGGCCCCAGCGCCGTGCACATCACCATGGACTCCACCGCCACCACGCCGCTCCAGGTATCCACCCGGACCTGGGCGAGCGCCGCGCACGCGCCGAACACGAAGTGGGTGTCGTGGGCGTTGTCCTCGGGGTCTTCCGGCGGCAGGTCCACGCCGATGCAGGGGCGGGCGGCGCCGAGCGCATCGGCCAGCGCCCGGTAGGGCAGGCACAGGCCGTGGGCATCGTGCACGCCGCCCGCGCCAAGCCGCAGCCCCTGCGCTGGCCGGCCCAGCCGCGCGGCGGCGGCGCCCAGCAGGGTTTCGCGCCACGGCTGCGCGGCGTGGGTCAGCGTACGCCAGACCAGGGTGGTGGCGCGCGAGGCCGCCACGGGGCCCGAGTCCGGCGCGCAGGCCGTGTCGCCGAGCACCGCGCGCACATCGTCCGCTCCGCAGCCCAGATGCGTCACGCAAAGGCTGCGGATGGTGCCGACGAGGTTCTGGCCCAGTTCGGTGAAGCCGCAACGCAGTTCGATGGCGCCATCGGCGGTCAGGGCGAGTTCCATCCGGCTCGCGCCCGGGCCGCCCTTGCCGAAGCCGTCGCTGCGATGGACCAGCGCCAGCCCCACGCCATGCACGTAGCGGCCTTCGCCACTGTGCCAGCGGTGCAGGCCGCGCCAGAGCGGCTGGGCGCGTGCCACGTCCAGCGCGCGGTGCGGGCCGTCGAACGGCACCACCTGCTGGCCGAGTGGCCCCGGCGCGTCCGGCGCGGCGAGGTTGATCGCCCGGAAGCGCGCGGCGTCCAGCCCCGCGCGCGCGGCCAGCCGGTCGATCTGTTGTTCGAGCGCGTACTGCACCTGCACCGCGCCGAAGCCCCGGAACGCGCCGGCCACGCCGTTGTTGGTGTAGGCCAGCCGGCCATGGATGGCCACGGCGGCGTAGCGATAGGGGCCGGGCGCGTGCTCCACGGCGGCGTCCAGCACCTCGGGGCCGTGCGTGGCGTAGGCGCCGGTGTCGGCGAGGATATCCACCTGCTGGAAGGTGAGCCGCCCCAGCGCGTCGCACCCGGTGCGCATGCGGATGCGCATCGGGTGCCGCTTCACGCCGAAATCCACCGATTGCGGCCGCGTCAGGTGCAGGCGTACGGCGCGTTGCGTCTGCCACGCCAGCAACGCGGCGATGGGCTGCACGGTCAGTTCGTCCTTGCCGCCATAGGAGCCCCCCACGGGCGTGCCGATCGCGCTGACCCGGTCGTGCGGCAGGCCGAGCATGTCCGCGATGACCTGCCGCTCGCGCGCCGGGTTGTGGCCGCCGAAGCAGAGCCGCAGACCGCCATGGCCATCGGGCTCGGCCACGCCGCCCTCGGTCTCCAGGAAGCCATGCATCTGGCGCGGCGTGGTGTAGGTGTCCTCGACGATATGGACGGACGCCGCTTCTGCGGCGGCCAGATCGCCACGGCGATGCGTGACCCGGTGCAGCAGGTTGCCGCCCGGGTGGACGTGGGCCGGCTCCGGGCACTCGGGCGCCAGCGCGGCTTCGGCGTCATCGACCAGCGGCAGTGGCGCGTATTCCACGTCGATCAGCGCCAGCGCGGCGCGCGCGGTGGCCATGTCGACGGCGGCCACGGCGGCCACCGGGTCGCCCACGTAGCGGACCTTGTCGCGGCACAGCACCGGGCGGTCGATCTTGCGCAGGCCGTAGTCGGCCACGCCGGGGATGTCGGCATGCGTGACCACGGCATGCACGCCGGGCAGCGCGCGGGCAGCACGGGTGTCGATCCGCACGATGCGCGCATGCGGATGCGGGCTGCCGAGGATGGCGCCGCGCAGCTGGCCCGGCGCGATGCGGTCGGTCAGGTAGCCGGGATTGCCGGACAGCTTGGCGGCGGCGTCCGGGCGCGGCGCGGTGGCATCGTCGGCGAGGCGCCGCGTGCGGTGCGGGGTGGCGAACGGCGGCAAGGCGGTCATGGCGGCGTCAGCAGGCCGCAATGGCCGGCGATCAGTCGACTGGCGATGGCGGCCAGCGGGGGTGGCAGGGCGTCGGCAAGGCAGGCGGCGCGCAGCGTGGCGAGATTGGGCGACGTCCGTGCCAGCAGCGCCTCCACGGCAGCGAGGCGGCGCACCGGCAGGTCCGGCGCGGCCACGGCGGCGTGGCTCAGCGCGCATCCTCGGCCGGCATCGTGCCAGCGCAACGCCATGCGCAGCCGCGCCGGCGAGAACGCCGCGCGGTAGCCCACCTTCTCGAACACCGCGTGCACGGCGCCGTGGCGATCCGCGCGCGGCAGGTGGAAGGCCACCATCAGCGGCCGCACCGGGCGTTGCAGGGTCTGCGCGAGCGGCTCGCGCCGGCCATCGGCCAGTTCGGCTTCGGCATCGAGGGCGAGCAGCACCGGGGCGGCGTCGCCCATCCCCCAGCCGATATTGCCGCCGAGCGTGCCGAGATGCCGCACGCCGAGCGCGCCAAGCTGGGCGATGGCCTCCGCCAGCAGCGGCGCGTGGGTGCCCACCAGCGGGTGCCGCCGCACCGCTTCGAGCCGCGCGCCGGCGCCGATGCGCAGGGTGCCCGCTTCCAGCGTGATCGGCCAGGTCTCGGGCCAGTGCTGGATATTGATATAGCAGACGTCGCGCGGCGCCAGCCGGGGCTCGTCCCATTCCTGCTGGATCAGCGTGCCGCCGGCGATGAAGCGCGCCCGGGGGCCAAGCTGGTCGGCCAGTGCCTGGGCGGCTTGTGGCGAGGCGGGCGTGACGAGTTCCATGACGATTGGCGGCCGGCGATGGGCAGACTATCGGCCAGCCCAGAAGCGGCGCTGCGCCTCGGCAATCTCGGGCTCCATCTCGGGCACCGGGCCGATCAGGTCCACGGCCTTCTGGCAGTGGTCGAACACATAGCGCGACGGCACGCTCATAGTCGGGTTCTCGGCGTGGCTGCCCGTGCATTGCAGCAGCGCGTGCTCGGTCATGCCGAACACCACCCGGCCGATATTGGCCCAGTAGGCCGTGCCGGCGCACATGCAGCACGGCTCCACCGTGGTGTAGAGCGTGCAGCCCCACAGGTAGTCGGCCGGGAAGTTGGTGGCGGCCACGCGCGCGAGTGTGGATTCGGCGTGGTTCACCGTGTCGATGTTGCACTGCTCGAGCAGCACGGTTTCCTGGTCCGGGCCGACCAGGATGGCGCCGAACGGGTGGTGACCCAGCGTCACGGCGCGCTCGGCCACCTGCTGGGCGCGGCGCAGGTGGCGGCGGATCTGTTCCGGCGTGGGTGGCAGGCCCTGGGCGGGCAGGGTGGTGGGTTCGGACATGGTCAGGGTCTCCGTGAGGGGATGGATCGTCGCTCAGGCCCGGTTGCCCTGGCTCCAGGGGAACAGCCGCTGGTACGCCAGCTGCACCAGCCCGTAGAGCGTGAGGCTGCTGATGACCAGCAGGATCAGCGCGGCAAAGGCGACCGGCACCTTGAACGACGAGGTGGTGAACAGTATGAGGTAGCCCAGCCCCTTCTCGGCGGCGACGAACTCTGCCACCACGGCCCCGACGATAGCCAGCGTGATCGACACCTTCAGCGCCGCGAACACATACGGCACCGCGAACGGCATGCGGATCTGCCAGTACTGGCGCGCGGTGGTGGCGCGCAGCGAGCGCGACAGCTCCACCAGCTCCGCCGGCACCGACGCCAGCCCCAGCGCCGTGGACACCACCAGCGGGAAGAAGGCGATCATCGTCGTGATGACCACGCGCGGCAGCACCCCGGCGCCGAGCGTGACCACGATGATCGGCGCCACGGCCACGATCGGCGTGGACTGGATCACCACCAGCCACGGCATGACGATGCGCGACAGCAGTGGCGAGCGCGTGATGGCCACGGCCAGCGGCAGCGCCAGGCAGATCGCCACGACATAGCCGGCCAGCGCCGCCTCCAGCGTGGCGGCCAGATGCTCGAACCAGCGCGCCGCGCCGAGTTCGGTGGCGGCCCGCGCGATCACGCTGGGCGCCGGGAGGATGTACTCGGGCACGTGCAGCAGGCGGCAGCCCGCCTCCCAGAGGATCAGCACGAGCACGAAGACGCACAGGCTGGCGTGGCGGTTCAGGAACGCTGTCATGGCGGGGGCGGGTTTAGGAAACCAGTTACTGGGGCTTGTGGCTGAAGACCTGCACGCGGATGTCGTTGGCCATCCGCGTGAAGACCGGGTCGGCCAGCGTGGCGAGGTTGCGCGGGCGCGGCAGCGGCACGTCGATGATGTCTGCCACGCGCCCGGGGCGCGCGCTCATGACCACGATGCGGTCCGAGAGCAGCAGTGCCTCCTGGATCGAATGGGTGACGAAGACCACCGTCTTGGGCCGCTCGTTCCAGATCCGCAGCAGCTCGAAGCTCATTTCGTCGCGCGTGAGGGCGTCCAGCGCCGAGAACGGCTCGTCCATCAGCAGGATGTCGGGGTCGTGCAGCAGCGAGCGGGCAATCGACACGCGCTGCTGCATGCCGCCGGAGAGCTCGTCCGGCCGCTTGTGGCCGAAGTCGCCCAGGCCGATCATCGCCAGCAGCTCGCGCGCCCGGGCCTGGTCGCGCGCATCCACGCGGCCGTACTTGTGGCGCATCGGGAAGGTGATGTTGTCCAGCACGCTGAGCCACGGCAGCAGCGTCGGCTTCTGGAACACGATGCCGATCTCGTCGCGCGGCTCGGTGACCGGCATGCCGAAGATCGACACCTCGCCGCTGCTTGGCCGCAGCAGCCCCGCAATCAGCCGCAGGATGGTGGACTTGCCGCACCCGGACGGCCCGATCAGCGAGACGAACTCGTGCCGGCGCAGGTGCAGGTCCACCCCTTGCAGCGCCGTGACGGGACTGCCATCGCTGGAGACAAAGGTTTGCGTGACCGTGTTCAGGTCGATGACAGTTTGCATGGGCCTCGGCGGTTGCCTTTACTGGGTCAGGAAGCGGCGGTCGACCAGGGTCTCGGGGTCTACCTTGGCCGGCGCGTACTGCATCGACTGCGCCACCCAGCCCCAGGTGGCGGCGAGCAGCTTGGGGTTGAACCTGCCGACGCCATCGCGCTTGCTGATGTCGTTGCGCAGCAGCGGGATCGACGATTCGAACTCGGCCTTGACCACGGCCACGTCCGCCTCGGGCACGGCTGCCTTGAGCGCCTCCGCCGCCTGCTGCGGGTGCTGGATCGAATAGTCGAGCGACTTGCTCAGCGCGCGCAGGTAGCGCTTGAGCACGTCCGGGCGCTCGGCGATGGTCTTGTCGCTGGCCAGCACGGACCAGCCGTAGCCGTCGAGGCCGAAGCGCGTCCACGGCAGCACCGACAGTTCCTGGTTGGCCTGCTTGAGCACCGCGCCGAAGGCCGGCGCCACGGTCACCCAGTTGATGGTGGCGTCCACGCGGCGCTGGGCCAGCATCGGCGCCAGCGTGGCCGGGTCGGCCTTGATGACCTTGATCCTGGCCGGGTCGATGCCGTTGCGTTGCAGCACCACCGGCCACAGCGCGTTGGAGGACGAGAACGTCGGCATGGCCACGGTCTTGCCTTCCATGTCCTTGAGCGACTGGATCTTGCTGTCCGCGCGCGTGAACAGCGCGTCCGGCTGGTTGGAGTAGAGCGACATCACGGCCTTGACCGGGATCTTGCCCTCGGCGGCGGCCGTCATCAGCGCGGCGATGCCGCCGAAGCCGACATCGGCGGCGCCGGAGGCGATCTTGGTCACGGCGTCGGCGGAGCCACGGCCCGGGAGGATCCTGACCTCCAGCCCTTCCTCCTTGAAGAAGCCCTGCTGTACGCCGGCATAGACGAAGGACTTGTCGCCGCCGGGCAGCCAGTCGAGCTGGACCGTGAGTTTGTCGGCGGCGTGGGCGGCGCCGGCACAGGCCAGCAGCAGCGAAGCGATCAGGGGGCGCAGGGTCATGGTCGAACTCCGGGGAACGGCATTGAGGAAAGGCGGGGCAGCAAGGCGTCGGTCAGGGCCTGGGGGCAGGCCACTTGCGGCACGTGGCCGCAGTCGAGCGAAATCCGGTGGGCGCCCGGCGTGAGCGCCTGCATGTGCCGCTGGAGCGGCAGCGTGACGGAGCGGTCCTGCAGGCATTCGACATAGACACGCGGCACGCGGCCGAAGCGCGCGGCGCTGAGCGTGTTGCGCATGTCGCGGCCTGTGTCGGGCTGGGGGCACAGCCGCGCGGCGGCGGCTTGCGCGGCCTCGGACGGGCAGTCGTGCAGGAAGATCTCGCGCGCGGCGGCGGGCGGCACGCGGCTGGTGGTGCCATCGGCATCCCATGCGAGATGCGGCACGATGCCGGTGTAGTGGAAGCCGGCATCGGCGGCGCGGCATTGGGCGATCACGTCGCCGAAGCTGATGCCGGCGGGCAGCATCATGCCGGCGAGGTAGACCAGCGCGCGCACGCGGTCCGGCAGGGCTTCGGCCACCTGCGAGGCGGTCAGGCCGCCGCCGCTGTGGCCGAGGACGACGGCCGGGGCGTCCAGCGCGGCCAGCCGTGCGCACACGTGGGCGGTGTAGCCGGCGAGGGTGGCATCGGCCCGCCTTTCGGGGCTGCGGTCGTTGCCGGGCAGGTCCACGGCGTGCACCTGCCAGCCGGCGGCTTCGAGCATCGGCTGCCAGGCGGCGAAGGCCCAGCTGCCTTGCCAGGCGCCATGGATCAGGACGATGTGGGGGCGGGGCATCGACATGACCGGCTCAGCCGTAGGTGCGCCGGTAGCAGTCCATCAGATGCTGCTCCACGGTCACGGACGGGTACTTGGCGGTCTCGCCTTCGGCACGGCAGGTCGGCAGGCAGGCCACCTCGTGCAGCGGGTTGCCGGTGAAGAAGAACGGTACCGAATAGCGCTCCCTGCCCGAGCGGTTGATCACCCGGTGCAGCGTGGAGACGTAGCGGTCATTGGTCCAGCGCGCGAACAGGTCACCGATATTGACGACGAAGGCGCCGGGCACGGGCGGGGCATCGATCCAGCTGGCCTGGAGGGCGTCCCAGACCTGTAGGCCGCCGGTCTCGTCCTGGAGCAACAGGGTCACGCCGCCGAAGTCGGTATGTTCGCCGCAACCCTTCTCGCCGGGCTGGGGCTGCGCGGGTTGGGGCGGGTAGTGCAGCAGCCGCAGCGTGGCGGAGGCGTCGTGCAGGTAGCCATCGAAATGGTCCTCGGGGAGGTCCAGCGCCAGCGCCAGCCCGCGCACGACGGTGGCGCCCAGCGCGTACGCCTGCTGGTAATACGCCTCCATCACGTCGCGGAAATCCGGCAGGGTGGCGGGCCACTGGTTCGGGCCGGTATTGAAGCGGCCGGCCAGCACGCGCGGGTCATCGGCGGCAATCTCGGCGCCGATATAGAAGCTCTCTTTCAGGTCGGGCGGCGCGCCGGCTTCCAGCGTCTGGGCGCGCAGCGGCTCATAGCCCCGGTTGCAGGGCGAGAGGCGCTTGTCCACGGCGAGCTTGTCGGCCATGCTCAGGTCGAAGAAGCGCTGGCTGGCCGCGAACACATCGCGTATCAGCACCGGGTCGATGCCGTGGTTCGTCAGGTAGAAGAAGCCGCGATGCGCGCAGGCATCGTGCAGCTGCATGGCCACGGCGCGGCGCGCGGCGGGGTCCGCGCTGCGCAGTCCGGCGATGTCGATCAGGGGCAGGCTAAGCGAGGCGGAGGAGGCGGGGGCGGTGGCAGTCACGGTGAGCGGCGGGCCTCGAAGGCTGGGCGACGGATGCAGCCCAGTCTAGAGACGCCCCCCTGCGCTGGATAGCGCCGATTTTTGCGCGGGGCGATGCCGAAGTTAGAGCACCCCGGCGGGTAGCGCGGCGGGGGACGGGGCGGCTATCCGCTCATGCACTCAAGGCGTGCGCGAACGGCTCCGGGGATGCCTCGCTTTGGCGCGCCGGGGCACGGTCGCGGTGCAGCGCGGCGGGCTTGCGCAGCGCGAGGGCTTCCTCGCGCTCGCGCGCCTCGATGGCCTCGGCGGCAATCCGGATAAAGGCGTCGAGCGCTGGCGGCGGCGTGCGGCCGGCGCGCACGTAGACGCCGAGTTCCGAGCAGATCGGCGCCGGGGTGTCCAAGGGCACGTGCACCAGCCGCCCGTCGCGCAGTTCGCGCTCCAGGCCCAGCCGGCTCTGGAAGAAGATGCCCACGCCACGCTCGACAAGGCCCTTCGCCAGTTCGATCGACGAGGTTTCCAGCAGCACCTGCAAGGCGCGCTTGTGATGGGCGAGCACGGGCTGGAGCAGCGCGTGCATCGACAACTCCGGCCGGGGCAGGATCAGCGGATAGGCCGCGCATTCGGCAAAGTCCACGTGTGGCAGGCCGGCCAGCGGATGGCCGGGCGGCACGATGGCGCCCAGCGCGAAACGCGACACCATGCACTGGCGCAGGCCGTCGTGGCGGCGGATGGAGAAGCCGATGCCAAGGTCCGCCTCGCCATCGATCACGGTCTGGGCGGCCTGTTCGGAGCCGCAGATGCGCACGTCGATCTGGATGGTGGGGTAGCGCCGGTGCATCTGCGTCAGCATGGCGGGCATCAGGTCGGCATTGAGCCCTTCCACGGCCGCCACGCTGAGCGAGCCGCGCCGCACGCCGCGCAGCAGCTCCAGCTCGGTGGCCAGGCGCTGCTCGTCCTGCAGCACGGTAATCACGTGGCGCGAGAACACCTCGCCGGCCGGGGTCAGGCGCAGGCCGGTAGCCATGCGCTCGAACAGCGGGCTGCCGATCTCTTCCTCGAGCTGCAACAGCTGGCGGTTGATGGCCGACGAGGCCACGTGCAGCCGCCGCGCGGCCTCGCGGATGGAGCCGCAGCGGCGGATCATGTCGAAATACTTGATGGCGCGGGCGTGGATGTGCATGCCCGGATCGAGCATGCACCGTGCCAGCACCAGGGGGCGGCGCGCGCGTCCGGTTCGCCCCCCTCCCTCCCGATCAGCGGTCGGCGCGGATCGGGCTGTACTCCACCGGCACCCAGCTGTAGCCGCGCGCATCCTTGCGGATGTGGCCCAGGCCCGGGAACGGCATGTGCGCGCCGGCAATCAGCCAGCCCTTGGCGGCGGCCTGCGCGAAGACGGCCTTGCGCGTCTTGATGGCCTGCTGCTGGTCCGAATCGAACTCGATCGACACCTCGGGGTGCGCCATCTGCACCGAATGGCTGTGGACGATGTCGCCCCAGAGCAGCAGCGTCTGGCCCTTCGACGTCACCAGGTAGGAGCTGTGCCCCGGCGTGTGGCCCGGCGTGCCGAGCACGCTGAAGCCGGGCAGCGGCTGCGCGCCGTCGGCGTAGGTGTGGAGCGCGCCCTTGGCCTTGTAGGGCGCCACGGCGTCCTGGGCCATCTTGAAGAACGGCTTGTTGTCCGCGGGGGCCTGCTGCGCGACGGCCTCGCTCAGCCAGTAATCGGCATCCTTCTGCGAGGCCCAGACCGTGGCATTGGGGAAGACCGCCGTGGTGCCCTGGGTCAGGCCGCAGGCGTGGTCGGGGTGCAGGTGGGTCAGCAGCACCGCGTCCACGTCCTCCGGCTTGTAGCCGGCGGCGCGGATATTGTTGACCAGCCCGCCCATGGTCGGGCCGAAGCACTGCGCCGCGCCGGCATCGACGAGCACGAGCTTGTCCTGCGTATGCACCAGGAAGCCGTTGACGGCGGTCTGCACGCCGTTCTTGTCGACCACGAACATGCGCGCCATCAGCGACTGGAGATCCTTGGCCTGCATGCCCTTGAGGAGCTTGCTGCCGATATCGATATAACCGTCATAGAGCGCGGTCACGACCACGTCGCCAACCTGCTGGCGATAGAAGCCGGGCACCTGCTCCTTGACCTGCGCGGGCGCGGCCGTGGCGGCAAGACTGGCGAACATCAGGCTGGCCAGCGCGGCACGAACCAGCCGGCGTGTGGCCTGGGGGGCAAAGGCGAGGGATTTCATGGGAGACAGATCCTTCCTGGATGGGAGTGGAAGCGAATAGGGCAGGGAAGTTGCCGGAGGCCCATTCTAATGATCTGTCGGAAAATGCGCGCTGAGGGCCACGCGGGGAGAGGAAGGCCAGGATGGAAGGCCGAAGGGCCGCCCAAAGCAAAAAGCCGCAATCCCGTGAAGGACTGCGGCTTTTCTAATAGATGGTGGCGAATCAGGGATTCGAACCCCGGACCTGCGGATTATGATTCCGTCGCTCTAACCGACTGAGCTAATTCGCCAACGAAGACCGCAATTATACCCACGCTTTGGAGCCTGTCAACACCCTCGTGACAGTTTTATGCAAGCTTCCGCAGGACCCCGGGCGGCTGCCCAAAAAAATGGCAGATCCGTGGATCTGCCTGAGAAGGAGTGACCGGCCGTGTACTGCCTTGCGGTGCCGGTCTATCCTGAGCGCGGTTGCGTAGCGCTGAACCTGAACTTGGCTCAGTCGTTGGCGTAGATATCCACGTCCTTGGTTTCGCGGACGAACAGCGCGCCGATCACGAAGGTCATGGCGGCGATGATGATCGGGTACCAGAGGCCGTAGTAGATGTTGCCGTTCTGGGCCACCAGCGCGAACGAGATGGTGGGCAGCAGGCCGCCGAACCAGCCGTTGCCGATGTGATATGGCAGCGACATCGACGAGTAGCGGATCCGCGTCGGGAACATCTCCACCAGCATCGCCGCGATCGGGCCGTACACCATTGTCACGTAGATCACCAGGATGACCAGGATCACCAGCACCATGATCGTGTTCATCTGGGCCGGGTCGGCCTTGGTCGGGTAGCCATGGGAGGCCATCGAGCCGGACACTTCCTTCTTGAACGCGGCGATCTTCGCCTTGCTCTCGTCGTCGAAGGCGCCCTTCACGACCGTGGCGTCGAACGCCTTGATCTCCTTGTCGCCGATCTTCACCGAGGCAGGCGTGCCGGCCGGGGCGTTGACCACCTCATAGCTGGCCGATGCCTGGGCCAGCGTGCGCTTGACGATGTCGCAGGAGCTGCGGAAGTCGATCTCGCGGGCGATCGGGCTGCCCTGGAACGAGCAGCTCTTCGGGTCGGCCGTGACCACGATCTGCGCGGACTGCTGGGCGCGCTCCAGCGCCGGGTTGGCGTAGTGCGTCAGCGCCTTGAACAGCGGGAAGTAGGTCAGCACGGCGATGGCGCAGCCGAGCATGATGATCCACTTGCGGCCGATCTTGTCCGACAGCGCGCCGAAGAAGATGAAGAACGGCGTGCCGATCACCAGTGCGCCGGCGATCAGCAGGTTGGCCGTCTTGGCGTCCACCTTCAGCACCTGCGTGAGGAAGAACAGCGCGTAGAACTGGCCCGTGTACCAGACCACAGCCTGGCCGGCGGTCAGGCCGATCAGCGCCAGGATCACGATCTTCAGGTTGCGCCACTGGCCGAAGGCCTCGGTCAGCGGGGCCTTGGAGGTCTTGCCCTCGGCCTTCATCTTCTGGAAGGCCGGCGATTCGCTCATCGACAGCCGGATGTAGACCGACGTGGCGAGCAGCAGGATCGAGAGCAGGAACGGGATACGCCAGCCCCAGGTGTCGAAGTTCGGGCCGGTCAGCTCGCGCGTCAGCAGGATCACGATCAGCGACAGGAACAGGCCCATCGTCGCAGTGGTCTGGATCCAGGCCGTGTACGCGCCACGCTTGCCGTGCGGGGCGTGCTCCGCCACGTAGGTGGCCGCGCCGCCGTACTCGCCGCCGAGCGCCAGGCCCTGCAGCATGCGCAGCGCGATCAGGATGATCGGGGCCGCCCAGCCGATGGTGGCGTAGCTGGGCAGCAGGCCCACCAGGAAGGTGGAGAAGCCCATGATCAGGATGGTGACCAGGAACGTGTACTTGCGGCCGATCATGTCGCCCAGGCGACCGAACACCAGCGCGCCGAACGGGCGCACCAGGAAGCCCGCCGCAAAGGCCAGCAGCGCGAAGATGAACGCCGAGGTGGGGTCCAGGCCCGCGAAGAACTGCTTGGCGATGACCGCCGCCAGCGAGCCGTACAGGTAGAAGTCGTACCACTCGAATACCGTGCCAAGCGACGAGGCCACGATGACCTTCCGCTCCTCGCGTGTCATTGGCGTGTTTTGTGCACTGCCCCCCGGCATTGCCACGTTTTGCGCGTTTGCCATTATTGTCTCCTCCGTCTCATCGAAAGGTTCCCCGTTGTCAGCGGCCACGCGTGTGCGGACCTCTGCATCGAAGTTGAGGAGGATTGTGGGAGGTGAAACTTACTGCGTTCTGACAGAAATGACGGGAATGGTGCCTAAATCGTCGGGGTATACGCTAGCGGGTGGCGTGGCTTGCGCGCCACCCCGTTTGCTGCACTGCGGCCCGGCGGAGCGCCGGGCGCGCCACGCAGCAGGTTACGCGGGCTTCTTGCTATGCAGCATCGGCCCCTGCAGAGCGTTGAGGGGTGGGCGGCGCGTTCCGTGGAGCGGCATCGGCATCGGCGCCGGCATCGGCGCCGGCTGTCGCGGCAGGGTGGCCGTCAGGCTCGAACTCATGGTCGGCGCGGTTCATGCGCCAGGCGTAGAGCGCGGCCATTCCCACGTAGACGATCAGCGCGCCCTGGGCGCCCATCCAGAACGAGAAGGGCCAGCCGAAGAAGTCGAAGCGCAGTTCCCGCGCGTACCAGCTCACCACGAACGACACCACGAACCAGACCACCAGCAGCGCGGCGATCCAGCGCCGGTTGTGCCGCCACGCGCGCCGCTCCTGCGGCGTCATGCGGTCGCGCGGGGTACGCCTCATGCCGCCTCCCCGGCGCCGGCGCCGGCGCGGCGCAGCGTCACGCGCAGCCGCGTGCCGGCCAGGCGGGGTGACGTCTGGTAGACGTGGTCGTCGATGGCCACCTCGCCGCCATGCTGCTGCACGATCTCGCGCACGATGGCGAGGCCCAGCCCGCTGCCCTCGGTATTGGTGCCCAGCACGCGGTAGAAGCGCTCCATCACCCGTTCGCGCTCGGCCGGGGCGATGCCGGGGCCGGTGTCCTCCACATCGAGATAGGCGAACGGCTCGAACGGATCGGCCGCCACGCGCACCGTGGCATGGCCGCCGGACGGCGTGTAGCGGATGGCATTGTCCAGCAGGTTGTTGAGCATCTCGGTCAGCATCAGGCGATTGCCGGTGATGGTCACCGGGTGGTCATCGGCTTCCAGCCCGAGGTCGATGCGGCGCGCCCAGGCCTGCGGCAGCCAGTCCTTGACCACCTCGCGCGCCAGCGCGGTGAGGTCCAGCGGCGCCATCCCGCCTGCGCCGGCCAGGTTCTCCATGCGCGCCAGCGAGAGCAGCTGCGTCACCAGGTGCGCGGTGCGCTCGGAACTGCCGGCGATCTGCGCCAGCGAACGGCGCAGCTCCTCGGGCGACTGCTCGCGCTGCGCCAGCTCGGCCTGCATGCGCAGCCCGGCCAGCGGCGTCTTCATCTGGTGCGCGGCATCGGCGATGAAGCGCTTCTGCGTCTGCACGGACAGGTCCAGCCGCGCCAGCAGGTCATTGAACGACGCCACCAGCGGCGTGATTTCCTGCGGCGCGGCGGTCTCGTCGATGGGGCTGGTATCGCCCGGGTTGCGCGCCCGGATGCGCTGCTGGATCGCCGTCAGCGGCGCCAGCCCGCGCGTGAGGCCGAACCAGACCAGCACCACGGCCAGCGGCAGGATCACGAACTGCGGCAGGATCACGCCCTTGATGATCTCGTTGGCCAGCCGCGCGCGCTTGTCCAGCGTCTCGGCCACCTGCACCAGCACCGGCTGGGAGCCGGCGCTCTTCAGGTCCACATAGGTATAGGCCACGCGCACGTCGTTGCCGGCCACGCGGTCGTCGCGCAGGGACACCAGCCCGGCATGGCCCTGGTCGTCCTCGGACGGCAGCGGCAGGTCGTGGTCGCCGGCCACGTACTCGCCGCGCTTGCCCACCACCTGGTAATAGATATTGTCGGTCTCGTCGGCACGCAGGATCTCGCGCGCGGAGAGCGGCAGCTGCAGCGTCACGCGCCCGTTCACTTCGCGCACCTGCTGGGAGAGCACGATGGCGCTGGCCTCCAGCGCGCGGTCGAACGGGCCGTTGGCGATGGACTTGGCGACGAGGTAGGTGACCGCGATGCTCATCGGCCAGAGCAGCAGCAGCGGGGCGAGCATCCAGTCGAGGATTTCGCCGAACAGCGAGCGCGGCGAGGGATGGGCGGACGATTCCTCCAGGTGCGGCAGGGCGTCCGCCAGCGCGGCGTCCTCGGCGGCGGCATCGGCCAGGGTCGGCAGAGGCGGTGGCGGTGGCGGGTCCGGAAGGGCAGGCGGGCGGCCCCAGGGCAGTTTCAGCAGGCGCATGCCGCCACCGGATCAGCCATGCACCGCCGCCACCGGCAGGAACTTCTCCAGGCAGTAACCCAGGCCGCGCACCGTGGCGATGCGGATGCCGCCCACTTCAATCTTCTTGCGCAGCCGGTGCACGTAGACCTCGATGGCGTTGTTGCTGACTTCCTCGCCCCACTCGCAGAGGTGGTCCACCAGCTGTTCCTTGGAGACCAGCCGCCCGCAGCGCGTGAGCAGGATCTCCAGCAGGCCGATCTCGCGCGCGGACAGGTCCAGCATCTGCTCGTTCAGATAGGCGATGCGGCCGACCTGGTCGAAGGCCAGCGGCCCGTGGCGCATCAGCGTGGCGCCGCCGCCCGCGCCACGCCGCACCAGCGCGCGCACGCGTGCCTCCAGCTCGGACAGCGCGAAGGGCTTGGCCATGTAGTCGTCGGCGCCCAGGTCCAGGCCCTTGACCCGCTCGTCCACGCCGTCGGCGGCGGTCAGGATCAGCACCGGCAGCATCGCGCCACGCGTGCGCAGGCGCTTGAGCACCTCCAGGCCGGGCATGCGAGGCAGGCCGAGATCCAGGATCAGCAGGTCGAAGTGCTGGGTGGACAGGGCCGAATCGGCTTCCACGCCGTTGGCAACGTGGTCAACGGCGTAGCCGGAATGCCGCAGCGAGCGCGTAAGCCCGTCTGCCAGCACGTCGTCATCTTCCGCAATCAGAATGCGCATGGTTGTCTCCACCCTGTTGCCAGCATCGCACGCCACGCGGTTGCGGAACCGGTGGGGCTTGCCAAGCATACTGTTTTTTTATACAGTACCCGACATTCCGCAGGCTGCCTTGTGGGCAGCCGGGTCGGGTCGCACGCCAGATCACTTTTCAGGCCGATTTCCGTCGGAAATCGCTTAAAAATCAGGCGTCGCGCCGCATGCGGCCTATTTATACACCATTGACTGAAGGACGACCATGGACGACAAGAAGGCCGGCGCCGGCGTGAGCGCTGAGAAGCAGAAGGCGCTTGCCGCCGCGCTCTCCCAGATCGAGAAGCAGTTCGGCAAGGGCTCGATCATGCGTCTGGGCGATGGCGAGATCGAAAAGGACATCGAGGTGGTGTCCACCGGCTCGCTGGGGCTCGATATCGCGCTGGGCGTCGGCGGCCTGCCGCGCGGCCGCGTGGTGGAGATCTATGGTCCGGAATCGTCGGGCAAGACCACGCTGACGCTGCAGGTAGTGGCCGAGATGCAGAAGCTGGGCGGCACCTGCGCCTTTATCGACGCGGAACACGCGCTGGACGTGAACTACGCCGGCAAGCTGGGCGTGAACGTGGGCGACCTGCTGATCTCGCAGCCGGACACCGGCGAGCAGGCCCTGGAAATTACCGACGCGCTGGTGCGCTCGGGCTCGATCGACCTGATCGTGATCGACTCGGTGGCCGCGCTGGTGCCGAAGGCCGAAATCGAGGGCGAGATGGGCGATTCGCTGCCCGGCCTGCAGGCCCGCCTGATGAGCCAGGCGCTGCGCAAGCTGACCGGCACCATCAAGCGCACCAACTGCCTGGTGATCTTCATCAACCAGATCCGCATGAAGATCGGTGTGATGTTTGGTTCACCTGAAACGACTACCGGCGGCAACGCGCTGAAGTTCTACGCCTCGGTGCGCCTGGACATCCGCCGCATCGGCTCGATCAAGAAGGGCGACGACGTCATCGGCAACGAGACCAAGGTCAAGGTGGTGAAGAACAAGGTGTCGCCGCCGTTCCGCGAGGCGTTCTTCGACATCCTCTACGGCCAGGGCATTTCCCGGCAGGGCGAGATCATCGACCTTGGCGTGGATGCCAAGATCGTCGAGAAGTCGGGCGCGTGGTACAGCTACAACGGCGAAAAGATCGGCCAGGGCAAGGACAACGCGCGCGAATACCTGCGCGAGAACCCTGACATCGCCGCTGAGATCGAGAACAAGGTCCGTGCGGCGCTGGGCGTGGTGGCAATGAACGCCGCGGCCGTGGCCGCACCGGCCGAAATCGAAGGCTGAGGCGGGTCTTTCTCCGCTCCTCGGAAGCCGTCGCAGATCGTGCGGCGGCTTTTTTTATTGGGACTCCATTGTCGATGACCCCCTGATGGCTGGCTTCCGCCCCCCGCTCTCGCTGAAGGCACGCGCCGTCGGCTACCTGTCGCGCCGCGAGCACAGCCGCGCCGAACTGCGGCGCAAGCTGGCGCCGCACGCCGAGACGCCCGAGGAAGTGGACACCCTGCTCGACGCGCTTGAGCGCGAGAACTGGCTGTCGAACGACCGGTTCGTCGATAGCCTGGTCCATCGCCGCGCCAGCCGCTATGGCGCCGCCCGGGTGATGCAGGAGGCCAAGACCCATCAGCTTGGCAACGAACAACTGCACGATCTTCAGGACCGACTGCGGGAAACCGAGGTCGAGCGGGCCCGGGAGGTCTGGCGCAAGCGCTTCGGCACAGCCCCGGATTCCCCGGAGGCGCGGGCCAAGCAGATCCGCTTCATGGTCGCGCGCGGCTTCTCGCGCGCCGTGGTCGGCAAGATCATCCGCGGCGCGGAAGATGACGAATGAGGTGACGATTGCGCCGCGTAGACCACTGTATACCTGCGTGCGCAACAGGGATTTTGTGATCCGGCGCCGGGCGTTGTGGCGCCGCACCACTGGCCGTGCCGCCGGGCACGATGGCGGCCCGCCAGCCCTTGTCGCGCCGTGGTTCGGCGTTGTTACCGGCGCAACAATTCGCCCCCGACATTCCATATCGCAGGATGTTCCCGGGCAAAGCGGCGCGGCATGTTAAACTCTCCCGGTTTTCCGGCCTTGGCGGCCGTGCGGCTGTCGGCCGTCCCGCCCCGGCCGTGACGTTTGCCCCCGGTCACAGCCTCAACATCCCGCGTCAGCCCCAGCTGTCATGCCACTTTCCCCGCCTGCCAACCGCACCTTGCGTCATCGCCGTGCCATCACGGCGGAAGCGTATGCGCGGGAAGACGGCCTGTGGGACATCGAGGCACGCCTCACCGACACCAAGCCACGTGACATCGAACTCGCCGGCGGCGGCATCCGCCCCAACGGCCAGCCGCTGCACGACCTCTGGCTGCGCGTGACGATCGACCTCCGCATGAACGTGGTGGACGCCGAGGCCTGCTCCGACTGGGTGCCGTATCCGACACATTGCGACACCATTGGCCCGGCCTACCGGAAACTGATCGGCCTGAACCTGATGAAGGGTTTCCGCAAGGCGGTGCGCGAGCGGCTGTCCGGCGTGGCCGGCTGCACCCACCTGACCGAGCTGGCCGGCGTGCTGCCGACTGCCGCCATCCAGGCCTTTGCCGGCGATGTCTTCAATGTGCGCGACGGCGCCACTGTCAACGATCCGAATCCCGAACCGCCTTACCAGCTCCATGGATGCCACGCGCTCCATTTCGAGGGCGAGGTGGTGCGCCAGTTTTACCCGCGCTGGTATGGCTACCAGCCGGCACCGAAGGCCGGCGCTGCGGCGTCATCGTCCCAGACCGCGTCACGCGCCGATGCTCCGGCATCGGGCGGCGACACCCTGGCCCACCGGCCCAACGGAACCTCGGGCTGACCGTCACGGTCCGCCCACAGGAACAGCGAGAGACGAATCGTCTCCCCATTTTTTCCCATCCCTTTACGCCTACCCGAAAGGAAACACGCATGAATATCCATGAGTATCAAGGCAAGGAAATCCTGCGCAAATACAATGTGCCGGTTCCGCGCGGCATCCCGGCTTTCTCGGTTGAAGAAGCCCTGAAGGCGGCTGAGCAGCTCGGCGGTCCGGTGTGGGTCGTCAAGGCACAGATCCACGCAGGCGGCCGCGGCAAGGGCGGCGGCGTGAAGGTGGCCAAGAGCATCGAGGACGTCAAGACCTACGCCACCAACATCCTGGGCATGCAACTGGTGACGCACCAGACCGGTCCGGAAGGCAAGAAGGTCAACCGCCTGCTGATCGAAGAAGGCGCTGACATCAAGAAGGAACTGTACGTGTCGCTGGTGGTGGACCGTGTCTCGCAAAAGGTGGCCCTGATGGCCTCCAGCGAAGGCGGCATGGACATCGAGGAAGTGGCCGCGCACAGCCCGGAAAAGATCCACACGCTGATCGTGGACCCGGCCGTGGGCCTGCAGGACGCCGAAGCCGACGACATCGCCCGCAAGATCGGCGTGCCGGATGCCAGCCTGCCGCAAGCGCGCCAGGCCCTGCAAGGCCTGTACAAGGCGTTCTGGGAAACCGACGCTTCGCTGGCCGAAATCAACCCGCTGATCCTGACCGGCGACGGCAAGGTGATCGCCCTGGACGCGAAGTTCAACTTCGACTCCAACGCGATGTTCCGTCACCCGGAAATCGTGGCCTACCGTGACCTGGACGAAGAAGACGCCAACGAAATCGAGGCCTCGAAGTTCGACCTGGCCTACATCTCGCTGGACGGCAACATCGGCTGCCTGGTGAACGGCGCCGGCCTGGCCATGGCCACCATGGACACCATCAAGCTGTTCGGCGGCGAGCCGGCCAACTTCCTGGACGTGGGCGGCGGTGCCACCACCGAGAAGGTGACCGAAGCCTTCAAGCTGATGCTGAGCAACCCGAACGTGGAGGCCATCCTGGTCAACATCTTCGGCGGCATCATGCGCTGCGACGTGATCGCCGAAGGCGTGATCTCGGCCTCGAAGGCCGTGCAGCTGGGCGTGCCGCTGGTCGTCCGCATGAAGGGCACCAACGAAGACCTGGGCAAGAAGATGCTGGCCGAGTCGGGCCTGCCGATCATCTCGGCGGACACGATGGAAGAAGCCGCCCAGAAGGTTGTGGCCGCTGCCGCCGGCAAGTAAGCCGAAGCCGATACGCCAACAAATGCAAGCGCGCGGTGCGCAGGCCCTGCCCGCGCCGCGCGACGCCAAGCAAAGGATTACAGCATGTCGATTCTGATCAACAAAGATACCAAGGTCATCACCCAGGGGATTACCGGCAAGACCGGCCAGTTCCACACCCGTGGCTGCCGCGACTACGCCAATGGCAAGAACGCCTTCGTGGCGGGCGTGAACCCGAAGAAGGCTGGCGAGGACTTCGAGGGCATTCCCATCTACGCGAGCGTGAAGGACGCCAAGCAGGCTACCGGCGCGACCGTGTCGGTGATCTACGTGCCGCCCGCCGGCGCTGCCGCCGCCATCTGGGAAGCCGTTGACGCCGATCTGGACCTCGTGGTCTGCATCACCGAAGGCATTCCCGTCCGCGACATGATGGAAGTCAAGGACAAGATGCGTAAGCAGAACAAGAAGACCCTGCTGCTGGGTCCGAACTG
>Ga0255338_1000543_pt1 | contig 112619 bp, 104 predicted proteins | sample MeOH1_35cm_T4_19_FD_203715 | JGI IMG/M metagenome (GOLD analysis project Ga0255338, IMG submission 203715) | Sandy soil microbial communities from University of British Columbia, Vancouver, Canada - MeOH1_35cm_T4_195 | ecosystem: Engineered > Artificial ecosystem > Sand microcosm >... | reverse complement strand
GCAGGTGGTGGTCGCCGCCATGCGCAAGCTCGTACACCTGATGTGGGGCGTGCTCAAATCCGGACGACCCTTCGATCCCGCCATCGGCTTGGCATGATGAGAAGAAGACAGTATCTGAAGTATTCAGATACTGTCCGATCTGAAAGCAAGGGTGAGCGGCGAGTGCAGGATCTACGCAACGAGCTTGATGCTCAAGGGCGCAAACGGCATCCCGCCGCTCAAACCTGGGATGCCTCCCAGGTATGTGTCCGTCGATCGGTGCCACACAACGCACCGATCAACGGAGGAACATGGGGGTCACAATACAAGGGTGCAATAAGCGTAGCGCATTGCACCGTTCTTCCGTTGTCGCCACCCGCTGCAATGCCCAGTCCTCGACAAACCGAGACTCGGCGCCCTCCGCAATCCAACCCGACGCAAGATTCAACATTCGACCCTCCCGCCACCAAACACCCCGGCCGGATCAAGCTCCGCCTTGAGCCGCTTTTCGACTGTCGTCTGCGCCGCCGAGACCGGCTGAAACACGCCACCGCTGCGATCTCCGCCGCGCACCAGCGTGGCATGGCCATGCGCCGTGGTGGCTGCGGCCCACACTTGCGCCGATGGCGCCGGGCTGCGCAACCAGCGCTGGGCGCCGCCCCAGTCGAGCAACCAGTCGCCGGGCAGGTCGAGCGGCGGCGTGGCCGGCGGCAGTGACACGCGCCACAGCGGGGCGTCGCCCGCAAAAAACGGCAGTTCGAGATCGCGCAGCGCCCGCCAGAAAGCGACGCCGTCGCCCAGTTCATCACCGCCGATCTGCCGCCGGGCGGCGTTGACGCCATCGGCCGTGCCGGACAGGCGCAGGCAGACCCGCCCGCCGTCCACGCACAGGCCGGACAGCGGCCAGGGCCGACGCTGCCAGTCGATCATCGCTTGCAGCGGATCGGTCGGTTCCAGCACCAGGGTGAGTTCCGTTTCCGGCACCGGCAGCACGCGCAGCGAGGCTTCGAGCAGCACGCCAAAGGCGCCCAGCGACCCTGCGTACAGGCGCGGCAGGTCGTAGCCGGCGACGTTCTTGATGGTCTCGCCGCCGTAGCGCACGGACTTTGCGTGGCCGTTGATGGCGCGCACGCCAAGCACGAAGTCGCGCGCCGCGCCCGCCCACTGCCGGCGCGGCCCGGAAAGACCCGCCGCGATGGCGCCGCCCAGCGTGCCGCGGCCACCGAACTGCGGCGGCTCGAAGCCGAGCATCTGGCCCTGCGCGGCGAGTACGGCGTCAAGTTGCGCCAGCGGCGTGCCGGCGCGGGCGGTGATGACCATGTCGCCGGGCTCGTAGCCGACCACGCCGCGATGACCGGTGATATCCAGCGCCTCGCCGCGGCCGGGCGGGCCGTAGAAGGCCTTGCTGCCGTGGCCGTGCGCGCGTAGCGGCTGGCGTGTTTCGATCGCGCGCTGGACGGCCCCCGTGAGCGCCTCGGTCTGGTCCTGGTCCATGGCTCAGAAGTGCTCGAGTTCGGGGTGCGGCAGGTGGCCGTGGTGCACGTGCGTGCCGTGCAGTTCGGCGCAGCGGGTCAGCGTCGGGATGGCCTTGCCGGGATTCAGCAGGCCGGATGGATCGAAGGCGCGCTTGACGGCGAAGTAGTCCTCCAGCACTGGGTCGGCGAACTGCCGGCAGGCCTTGTCGATTTTCTCGGCGCCGATGCCGTGCTCGCCGGTGATGGTGCCGCCCACGGCCAGGCACTCGTCCAGGATGCGGCTGGCGAGTTTTTCGGTGCGCTCAACCTGCTCGGGCACGCCGCCGTCGTACAGGATCAGCGGGTGCAGGTTGCCGTCGCCGGCATGGAACGCCGTCGCCACGCGCTGGCCGTACTGCGCGGCCAGCTCGCCGATGCGGCGCAGGATGCCGGCCAGATGCCGGCGCGGCACGGTGGCATCCACGATGTAGAAATCCGGCGACACACGGCCCATGGCGGGGAATGCGCCTTTACGCCCGGCCCACAGGCGGGTGCGTTCGTCGGGGTCGCGCGCCAGGCGCAGGTCGTAGCCGTCGCAGGCGCGCATGAGTGCCTGCACGCGTTCGAGCTGGGCTTCGACCTCGGCCGTGGCGCCATCCAGCTCGCACAGCAGCAGTGCCGCGGCATCCACCGGCAGGCCCATCCGGATGTAGCCCTCGACCACCTCGATGGCCACCTGGTCCATCATTTCGAGCCCGGCCGGCACCACCCCGGCGGCGACGATGTCCATCACCGCGCGTCCGGCGCGTTCCAGGTCCGGAAACGCCGCCTGCAGCAGGACGATGGATTCGGGCAGCGGCAGCAGCTTCAGGCGCGCTTCCACCACCACGCCGAGCATGCCTTCGGAGCCGGTGACCAGCGCCAGCAGGTCGTAGCCGGGGCCGTCCAGACCGCCGCTGCCCAGGGTCAGCAGCTCGCCGTCCATGGTGACCAGGGTCACTTCCAGCAGGTTGTGGGTGGTCAGGCCGTATTTGACGCAGTGCACGCCGCCGGAATTTTCGGCGATGTTGCCGCCGATGCTGGAGGCGAACTGCGATGACGGGTCCGGCGCGTAGAACAGGCCCAGCGGCGCGGCGGCCTCGGACACCGCCAGGTTGCGCACACCCGGCTGCACGCGGGCGATGCGGTTGTCGGGGTCGATTTGCAGGATGCGGTCGAAGCGCGTCATGGACAGCAACACGCCGTCCGTGCGCGGCAAGGCACCGGCGGATAACCCCGTGCCGGCGCCGCGCGGCACCACCGGCACGCCGTGTTCGCCGCACAGCCGCAGCACCGCCTGCACCTGTTCCACCGTGTCCGGCAGCGCCACCACCAGCGGCAGGGCGCGGTAATTGGCCAGCGCATCGCACTCGTAGACGCGGCGCTCGGCTTCGGCCGTCAGCAGACCGTCTGGCGGCAGCACGCGGCGCAGGGCCTCGATCAGGCCGGCGTTATCCGCGATGGGTGTGTGCGTCTGGGTCATAGGTCCTCCTGCCGGGCAATGTTAGCGGGTGCGTCCAACGGACAGGTCGGCGCTGCGGATTGCCTTATAGTTTTGCGCCGCAAAGAAGCCGCCGAAGCAGCCAACATGTCCCGCAACACCGCCATCCTGCTCATTACCTGTCCCGACCAGCGCGGCCTGGTGGCCGCCGTCGCAGAGTTCCTGTACCGCCACGGCGCCAATATCCTGCACGCCGACCAGCACGTGGACATCGCCGCCGGGCTGTTTTTCATGCGCGTGGAGTGGTCGCTGGCCGGTTTCGACATGTCGGCCGCCGATTTCGCCACTGCATTCACGCCGCTGGCCGAGAAACACGGCCTGCACTGGCGGCTGGAGGAATCGGACCGCCGCCAGCGGGTGGCCATCTTCGCCTCCCGCTACGACCACTGCCTGGCCGACCTGCTGTACCGCCACCGGGCCGGCGAGCTGTACTGCGACATCCCGCTGGTGATCAGTAACCACGAGGACACGCGCCCGCTGGTCGAGTTCTACGACGTGCCGTTTCACCTGATCGAGGTGACGCCCGAGGGCAAGACCGAAGCCGAGGCGACGCAGCTGGCGCTATTGGAAAAAAACGCCATCGACCTGATCGTGCTGGCGCGCTACATGCAGATTCTCGGGCCGCGCTTCGTGGCCCGCTACCCGGCGCGCATCATCAACATCCACCATTCCTTCCTGCCGGCGTTCCTGGGTGCCCGGCCCTACCACCGGGCCTTCGAGCGGGGCGTCAAGATCATCGGCGCCACCAGCCACTACGTCACAGACACGCTGGACGAGGGGCCGATCATCGAGCAGGACGTGATCCGCGTGTCGCACCGCGACCAGGTCGAAAACCTGGTCCAGAAAGGCCGCGACGTGGAAAAGATGGTGCTGTCGCGCGCCGTGCGCTGGCACCTGGAGCACCGCATCCTGGCCTATGGGAACAAGACCGTGGTGTTCGACTGACCCGTTGCCTTGTTTGCGGGTACGGACGGGCGCCACCTACAATCCGGCCGTTCGGTCAGTGCCGGCGTGCGCCGCGCGGCGAACCGCTTTCCAAGCAAATCATTCATTCGTACGAGGAGAAGCCGCATGAGTAAGGGGGTCATTTTTGTTTCCACGGACTGGATTTCGGACGTGCTGGCCGACGCGCTTGGTCCGCTGGACTGCGAAATCATCCGTGGCCCGGCGGCCACCGGCCCGGGATTTACCGTGTACAAGCCGGCGGACTACGAGCGCCTGTTTGGCCGCACCGACGTGATCGTGGCCAGCCCGATCACCAAAATCGACCGCTCCATCATGGAAGCGGCGCCGCGCCTGCGGGCCATCATGTCGCCGGTGATCGGCGTCGAGAGCATCGATGTCGATGCGGCCACGGACCTGGGCATCATCGTCGGCCACGGCGCCACGCCGGAGAATTTCCTGGGCATGTCCGAGGCGACGGTGCTGTTCATCGCCGCGCTTTCCATGCAGATGCCGTTCAAGCAGCGCCTGCTGGCCGAAAACGCGCCCCGGCCACGCGAACTGACCGCGCGCAGCGTGCGCGGGCGCACCATCGGCCTGGTCGGCATGGGCCGCATCGCGCGCGGCGTGGTGGACCGCCTGCAGGGCTGGGAAACCGAAATCCTCTACTTCGACCCCTACGTGCCGCAGGAAAAGGCGCCGGCCGGCGCCCGGAAAGTCGAACTCGACGACCTGCTCAAGCGCTCGGACTTCGTGAGCATGCACGTGACGGTCACCGACCAGACGCGGGCCATGATCGGCGAGCGCGAGCTGCGCCTGATGAAGCCGACCGCGTACCTGGTCAACACCGCCCGCGGCGCGGCGCTGGACGAGGCGGCCGTGTACAAGGTGCTCAAGGAGGGCGCAATCGCCGGTGCGGCGCTGGACGCCTTCGTCGAGGAGCCGCTGCCGATGAACAGCCCGCTGCGCGAGTTCGTCGGTGCCGACAACGTGATCCTGACCCCGCACATCATCGGCCACTCGTACGACGTGATGGCCTCGCTGCCGGTGGCGGCACTGGCCAACGTGGAGCGCGTGCTGCGCGGCGAGCCGCCGCTGTACACCAAGAACCCGGAAGCCATCGAGCGCTGGAAGGCGCGCCTGGCCAGGATCGGCTGACCGTAATCGTCTGAGTGTCCGATGCCCCCGGCAGTGTGCGCCGGGGGCATCCTCATCCGTTGGCGACAGCCGTTTCTGGCACACTCGCCGCGCATGTCCGTCCGCCTCACCGTTCATTTCTCCGGCATCCCGGCCGCGCATCTGGCCGCCGTGTCCGGTCTGACGCCGGTCGCCGGGCCAACGGGCGATTCCGCCACCGACGCCTGCGCCCTGTTTGGCCTGAGCGGCCCCGATCTGCCGCTGGCGGCGATCACCTACACCCACGACTTTGGCGCGCCGCCACCGGCCTGGTGCGCGCGCCTGGACCCGGTTTGCCTGATGCCGTCCGGCGCCACGCTGCGCCTGCTCGATCTGGCCCATGCCCCGCTGACGGACGCCGATGCGCGGCAGCTGTTCGAGCGGGTCAGCGCTGCGGGCGTGATTCCGGCGGTGCAATGGCGGCAGGGCGCGCCGCATCGCTGGTACGCGCTGTGCGCCGAGGCACCGGACGTGCACACCTGCCCGCCCGACACGCTGCCCGGCGGACAGATTGCAGACTGCCAGCCGACCGGCAGCGACGCCACGCGCTGGCAAAACTGGCTGAACGAGCTGCAGATGCTGCTGTTCGACGCGGCACCGAACCTTGCCCGCGAAGCGCTCGATTTGCCGCCGGCCAACGGCCTGTGGCTGTGGGGGGGTGGCGCCGTACCGACCCTGCAGCAAACCACGTTCGACGCGGTGTGGACGGATCAACCCCTCATCGGCGGTCTTGCGCGCCTGGCCAGCCGCCCGCCACGGGCGGTGCCCGAACCGGGCACCGACTGGCTCGCCAGCCTGCCTGCGGGACATCACCTGCTCGGGCTTGGCGCCCGCGAGGCGGCGCCGGATCGCGCGGTGCACTGGCTGGACATGCTGCAGGCCGGGCTCGACAGCAAACGCCTGGACACGGTCGAGCTGCATGCCGGCGGCGCACGATTCGGGCTGTCACGGCGCGGCCTGCTGGCGCGGCTGCGCCGTAGTTTGCGCCGCCCTGCCCCGCGGTGAAACTCGGACGAACCATCCGTCGCCGCCCGGCGCCGGCCGCAGACCAGATAACGGCGCTCGAAAGCCGCCTCGGCTGCCCGGTGCTGGCGCGGGTATACGCCGCCCGCGGCGTGCTGGCGGACGACGTGAGCTATCCCACCGAACGCCTGCTGCCGCCCGACACCCTGCTTGGCATCGACACCGCGACGCGCCTGACTGCGCAGGTGCTGACCGGCGGCGGCCGATTGCTGGTGGTGGCCGATTACGACGCCGACGGCGCCACCGGTTGCGCCGTTGCCGTGCGCGGTCTGCGCGCACTGGGCGCCACGGCGGTCGATTACCTGGTGCCCAGCCGCTTCACCACCGGCTACGGCCTGTCGGTGGAGGTGGCCGAGGCCTCGCTCGCCCGCCGGCCGGATCTGGTCGTCACGGTCGACAACGGCATCACCAGCCTGGACGGCATCGCCCGCCTGCACGCGGCCGGCGTGCCGGTGATCGTGACCGACCACCACCTGCCGGGCGCAACCTTGCCGGTGGCCGATGCCATCGTCAACCCGCGCCTGCCGGGCGACCCATTCCCCAGCAAACACCTGGCCGGCGTCGGGGTGATGTTCTGCCTGCTGCTGGCGCTGCGGGCGCGGCTGCGCGCCGCCGGCTGGTTCGGCGGCGAGCGGCCGGAGCCGAACCTCGCCCGCCTGCTCGATCTGGTGGCGCTGGGCACCGTGGCCGACGTGGTGCCGCTCGACTACAACAACCGCCTGCTGGTGGCGCAGGGCCTGGCCCGGCTCAATGCCGGCGCCGGCCAGGCCGGCGTGCGTGCGCTGCTGGGTCTCGCGGCACCAGGAACGCACGTGATCGCGGGCGATCTGGCCTTTCGCGCCGGACCGCGCCTTAACGCCGCCGGGCGCATGGACGACATGAGCCTGGGGATCGAATGCCTGCTGACCGACGACCCGGCCGCCGCGGCCGACATGGCGGCACAGCTCGACGCCCTGAACCAGGACCGCCGTGCCGTGGAGGCGCAGATGCAGGCGCAGGCCACGGCGCAGATGAGCGCCCTGCCCGGTCCGCTGCCGGCCGCACTGTGCCTGCACGACGCCGACTGGCACCCCGGCGTGATCGGCATCATCGCGGCGCGCCTTCGCGAGCGTTACGGCCGCCCGGCGGTCGCCTGTGCACCGGCCGAGGATGGCCGCTGGCGGGGCTCGGCCCGCTCACTGCCCGGCGTGCACATTCGCGATGCGCTGGCGGCGGTAGCGGCGCGGCATCCCGGGCTGATCGAAAAATTCGGTGGTCACGCGATGGCCGCCGGCCTGACGCTGCCAGGCGAACATCTGCCGGCGTTCGCGGCGGCGCTGGCCGATGCGGTGCTCGAACAGACCGGCGGGGTAATGCCCGAAGACGCCCTGCTCAGCGACGGCGCGCTCGACCCGGCGCTGCTGACGCTGGATCTGGCCGAGCGCCTGCACGCCGCGGGGCCCTGGGGCCAGGGTTTTGCGGCGCCGCTGTTCGATGACGAATTCGAGCTGCGCGACACGCGCGTGGTCGGCGCCGACCATCTGCACCTGCTGCTGGCGCCGCTTGCGGGCGGCGAGCCTGTCGCCGCCATCGCCTGGCGGGCGGCGGCGTTACGGGAACGCCTCAGCTCGCGCCTGCACGTGGCCTACCGGCCGCAGGTCAATGCCTGGCGCGGCGAGCGCCAACTGCAATTGCTGGTGGAAGGGCTGGCCACGGTGTGAGGCTCGCGGCCGGGCGACGTTCGATCACGGCCGCACAGGCGTGCTCGCCCGCCGATTTCGGCTTGAAGCCGCTCCCACAGCGGCTCTGCGGCGTGGGAGGCGTGGCGCCCGGCAGAATGCCTGATGGGAGGATTCGCGGCGGGGGCGCCGCTCCCACGAGGACGCCGCACACTAGCGGCTTTGAGAAGACCGGTTCTGCGGCGTGGGAGGCCCGCCCCCGGGCCGAATGCCTGACAGGAGGATTCGTCGGTGTCAAACCGCCGCGGCCCGCAGCAAGCGCTGCCGATAGGCGTAATACAGCGCCGGCACGACGATCATGGTCAGCCCGGTCGAGAACAGCGTGCCGAAAATGACGCTGATGGCCAGGCCTCGGAACACCGGGTCCAGCAGCATCACCGTGGCACCCAGGATGTTGGTGAGCGAAGTCAGCACGATCGGGCGCAGGCGCAGCGCGCAGGCGGTGCGCATGGCCTCGCGCAGGGTCATGCCCTGGGCCTCGGCGTCGCGGCCGAACTCGATGATCAGCAGCGACGCCCGCACCACCATGCCGACCAGGGCAATGATGCCGATCATCGACGCGCCGGAGAATTCCGCCCCCATGATCAGGTGGCCGGGAAACACGCCGATGAAGGCCAGCGGCAGCGCCGCCAGCGCCACCAGCGGAATGGCGAACGAGCGGTAGTAGGCCACCAGCATCAGGTACACCACCGAGATGGCCAGCAGCAGCGCGTAGGTCATGTCGCGGTAGGCGTCGAGCATCATCCGCGTCTCGCCTTCCCACAGCATGTTGGTGCCGGCGATGGTGTCCGGCGGTTCGTCGTACAGCCCAAGGTTACCCACCCGCAGCGGCCGCTCCTGGCTGCCCTTGACCCCCGCCAGGCGCTGGTTCAGGTCCAGCACCGCGTACAGACCGGCACCGGTCAGGTACTCGCTGCCGACAAAGATCACCCGCTCGTTGTCCTTGTGCAGGATGGGCTCGTCCTCGTAATCCGGCTGCACGTGCACCAGTTCCGACAGCGGCACGATCTGGCCATGCGCATTGCTCAGCTGGATGCGGTCCAGGTCCTGCGGGCGCAGCTCGTCGCGGCGCGGCACCTGGATGCGGATCGGCACCACGCTGCGCTCGTCCGGCAGGTGCACGCGACCGACCGAGACGCCCTCGAACAGCACCTGCAGCACGTCGGCGATCTGGCGGCTGGACACACCCGACAGGGCGGCCTTTTCCTCGTCGACCACCACCCGATGACGATGTACCGGCACGGTGACCGAATCGAACACCTCGGCCACCCCGGGCGTGGCCTCGAACTGACGGCGCACGCCCGCCGCCACGCGGCGCATGTCGTCCTGATTGGTGCCGTACACCTCGGCCAGCACCTTGGCCCGACTGGGCGGACCGGGCGGGTCGTCGAAGGTGCGAATCACGCTGCCCGGATAATGCTGGGCGACCGCATGCAGGCGCGGGCGCAATGTGGCCACGATGTCCAGCGACGTCCGCTTGCGCTGCCCGCGGTGGATCAGGTTGACCCGCACCTCGGCCTGGTTGGGCCCGTAGCGGTTCAGGCTGCCGCGCAGCAGGTTCGACAGGTCCGTCACCCCCGGCTGGGCCAGCGCCACGAGGTAGTTGCTGACCTCAGGCGTGGCGCGCAGCTCGCGTCCGACCTCGCGCACCAGGGCGTCGGTCTGCTCGACGCTGGCGTTCTCCGGCAGGTCGATGAAGATGTTGAAGGTGTTGATGTCGTCCTTGGGCAGGAAGGTCATCAGCAGGCCCAGGAGCGACTTCTCGCCCACCGGCCCGGACGGACGCAGGTACTGCCAGGCCGGCATCAGCGCGCTGAGCGCGACCAGGCCGGCCATGGCGACGTACAGGCCGCGCCGTGCCAGCGGCCGGTCCAGCAGCAGGCACAGCACCCGGTCGTAGGCGCCGTAGGCCTGCGCGCTGTGGGTCTGGAAATCGCCCAGCAAGGGCTTGGGCCGCAACCAGCGGCGCGCTGCCCAGGGCGTCACCACGTAGGCGAACATCAGCGAGGTGAACATGGCGGTCGGCAGGTTGAACACGATCGGGAAGAAGAACTCCCCCGGCATGCCGCTGACCACGATCATGGCCGCGAACACGGCCATCATCGAAAACGTCGCAAAGTTGGTGGCGTTGCCGATCTCGGCCACCGCCAGCACGGCCATGGCGCGCCGGTCGCCGCCCGGATTGTCGGTGTAGTGGCGGTAGATGTTCTCAACCACCACGATGGCGTCGTCGACCAGGGAGCCCAGCGCCAGGATCAGCGCGAACAGTGCCACGCGGTTGATGGTGACCCCGGCAAAGCCGTCGGCCATGACCACGGTGAGCATCACCAGCGGCACCACCAGCATGACCATCAGGCCCTCGCGCCAGCCCAGCGTCAGCAGCAGCGTGCCGACCACGGCCAGGATGGCGATACCCAGGTGCTCGACCAGCGTGTTGACCGCATCGTCGGCCTTGTCGCCGTCGTTGCGGGTGGTGACCACCTGCACGCTGGCGGGCACGAACTCGCGCTGCATGCGCAGCACGCGCTCCTGGACCTGGTGGCCGATGCGCACGGCGTTCTCGCCGGACTTCTTGGACACGGCGATGGTGACCGCCGGCAGTTCCTGGCCCCCGAGCGCGGCGAAGCGTGAATCCGACGGGCCGAACGCCAGCCGGGCCATGCTGCGCCGGTCCTGGGGTGGGCCATCCACGATCTGTGCAACGTCCTGCAGATAGATCAGCCGGCCCTTGCTCTCGCCCACCACCAGGTGCTGCAGGTCCTCGAGCGACGCGAGCTGATTGTCCAGGTACACGCCGGCCCGCTCGCCCTGCTCCGTGATATCGCCCACCGGGCGGGCCAGATTGGAGGCCGCCAGGCGCGCCAGGCCCTGGTCCAGCGTGATGCCGAAGGCCTGCATGCGCTCGGGCTCGACCTCCACCCGCAGTTCGCGGTCGCGCCCGCCGTAGGTCTGCACGATCGACACCCCGCGCACGCTGCGCAGGCGCTCGGCCATGCGATCGGCCACGCGCTTGAGGGCGTAGTCGTCGTACTCGGCCGAGGCCAGGGTGATGGTCACCACCGGCACATCGTCGGCGTCGATCGGGGTCACGGTTGCCGCCTCGGTCTGCGCGGGCAGGCGCGGGCGCAGCTGCGCGACCTTGTCGTAGACGCGCACCAGGGCCGCGTCCCTGGGCACGCCCACATCGAACTCGACCTGCACCGAGGCCAGGGAATTGCTGGCCGTGCCGTAGGTGTGCTTCACGTCCGGCATTTCGGACAAGGCCGCTTCCAGTGGTGTCAGCAGCAGGCGCTCGACTTCCGGCGCGCTGGCGCCGGGCAACGCCACGCTGACCTGCGCCGCCGGCACCAGAATTTGCGGGTTCTCCTCGCGCGGGGTCAGCAACAAGGCCAGCGTGCCGAACAGCGACACGCCCAGGATCACCAGCGGCGTCAGCTTGGAATCGACAAAAAAACTGGCCAGGCGGCCAGCCACGTTGAAGCGCGAGTCGCTCATTGCGGGACGGGCGTTGCCACCGCCAGGCGATCCCCGTCGCGCAGGTCGGCCGGCGGGCTGAGCACCACCCGGTCACCGGCGGCCAGACCGGCCGTGACCTCCACCCGCCCGTCGATTTCCCGCCGCGTGCGCAACCAGCGAAACTCGACCAGGCCGTCGGCCGACACCCGGAACACACCGGACAGGCCGCTGCGCTCGGTCAGCGCCGCCTGTGACACGGTCAGCGGCTGGTCCTCGCCAATCCGGAACTGTGCGCGCCCGAACATGCCGGGCAGCAGGCCCGCGGCAGCCGGCAGGCTGACCTTGACCTCGTAGCGGCGGGTGGCCGGATCGGCCGACGGGACGACGCGCAGCAGACGGCCGTCGTAACCTTGCGGCGCCGCATCGAGCGACACCCGCACCGGCTGCGCAGGATCGAGCTGCGTGACGCGGCTCTCGGCAACATAGGTCTGGAACACCAGCGTGTTCCTGGCCTCGATTTCCAGGATCGGCACACCGGGCGTGGCCAGGTCGCCGGCCTCACGCAGCCGCCCGACGACCACGCCGTCGACCGGGCTGGTGATGCTGGTATAGGCGCGCTGGGCGCTGGCGGTTTCCAGCGCCGCCTGGGCTTCGGCCAGATGCGCCTGGGCCACCTGGCGCCGCACCTCGGCCTTGCGCAGGGTGTCCATCGGCACAGCGCCGGTTTTGGTCAGGGCCGTGAACTTGTCGACATCCACCCGCGCGTCGGCCAGATCGGCCTGCGCCGAGGCCAGCGCGGCGTTCGCCCGGCGCACTGCGCCTTCCACATCGGATGGATCGATTTCCACCAGCACCTGGCCGTCGCGGACCAGGTCGCCCTCGCGCACCGCGAGCTTGCGGATGAAGCCACTGATGCGGGATGACAGCTGCACCCGCTCGTCCGAAATCACGCTGCCGGGCACCGTGTAGTAGCGCGGAACGCTGCTCACGGCAACCGTGGCCAGCTCAAGATCGCTGCGACTGCGGGGCGCTGACGGTGACGTCGAATGGCCGCAGGCTGTCAATGCCGCCGGCAGCAACAGAACCAGCAACCGGCGGCCCATCCCTGGCCGGCCGGGCATTACTTCGGATCCTTGCGCAAACCGTGCAGGGCCACATCCGTGACGTGATCGATGATCGTCTGGCGCAGGTCGTCGGGCGTGTCGGAGGGCATCAGATAGCGCCGCACCGGCTCCAGGGTGTAGTGCCCGATGGTCAGCGCCAGCGCCGAGCTGGCCAGGAACGACGGCCGGTAGCTGCCCGGCGGCAAGTCGCGTCCCACGCGCATGATTTCCCGGAACGGCTCGGCAAATACCCGCGTCGCCAGATATTCGAGCCGCTTCTCGTCCCGCTCCAGCAGCTCGCGCCGAAGCATGGGCAGAAACAGTTCATCCTCATGGATGGCGTCGACCAGCACCTCCACAACCCGGCGCACCTTGTCCTCGAATGTGGTCAGGCCCTTGAGAGCCTCGCCCATGCGGCCGATGCGGCGGCTGAAGACATACTCCAGCACTTCGAGGTAGAGCTGCTCCTTGTCCGCGAAGTGGTGATACAGCGCCGCCGGCGTAATGCCGCAGGCCTTGGCCAGATCGCGCATGGAAGTGGCCGCGTAGCCACTGGCGGCAAACAGGGGGGCGGTTCTCTCAAGGATGTCTTCCTTGCCCAGACGACGCACGACCTTGTCTGCTGAGGACCTCATTGCATTTCCTTCCCTGAATGAACGTTAGGCTTGGGCGCGCATGATACCGGTTCGGGCCATGAATGCCAGCGTGCAAGGTCCCGACACAAGCACACAACGCGCCAGCTGCCGGCTGCCCGATCAGTCCGGCTCCGGCGCGGCGTTTTGAAGTGTGCGTTTTGACAGCACGCTTGCGACCAGAACGCCGATCTCGAACAGCAACCAGACCGGAACCGCCAGGATGGTCTGCGAGAACACGTCCGGCGGCGTCAGCAGCATGCCGACGACGAACGCGCCCACGATCACGTACGGCCGTCCCTTGCGCAAGGTGGCGGTATCGACGAAACCCAGCGACACCAGCAACACCACGATCACCGGCACCTCGAAGGCGATCCCGAAGGCCAGGAACAGCGTCAGCACGAAATCGAGGTAACTGGTCACGTCGGTCATCACCAGTACCCCGGCCGGCGCGGCCGTGGCAAAAAAGCCGAAGATGATCGGAAACACCACGAAATACGCGAACGCCATGCCCAGATAAAACAGCACCACGCTGCTGATCAGCATCGGCAGCGCCAGAACCCGCTCGCGCCGGTACAGGCCCGGCGCCACGAAGGCCCAGGCCTGGTGCAGCACCACCGGCATGGCCAGGTACACCGCCAGCATCATGGCGAACTTGAACGGCGCCAGAAACGGCGCCGCAACGCCGGTGGCGATCATCGAGGCGCCTTCCGGCAGGCGCTGCATCAACGGCCGCGCAAGGGCGCTGTACAGCGGATTGGCGAACGGAATCAGCGCAAACATGAGTACTACCACGGCGGCCACCGAGCGCAGCAGCCGCGTGCGCAACTCCAGCAGGTGCGACATCAGGGGCTGCTGGGGCTCCTGCTCAGCGTCCATGGTCGGCCCCGGAAGCTGGATTTGGCGCAGGAGCTTTGGTTTCCGCCGGGGCATCAGGCTTCACGCTGGCGGCGGCAACCAGTTCGGAACCGGCCGCCGCCACGTCCCGGTGCAGCGCCGCGGCCGGTTCGACCAGGCTGCGGGCTTCCTCGCGCAGGGTCTGGCGCAGTTCCTCGGCCTTCAGTTCGCGGTCGATTTCCGCCGTGAAGCGCTGCACCGTGGCACGCAGCCGCCCCATCCACAGGCCGGCCGTACGCGCGGCCTTGGGCAGGCGTTCCGGGCCCAGTACCAGCAGGGCGACCACGCCGCACAGCAGCAGCTCGCCGAATCCGATGTCGAACATGCGCGGATCAGCCGTCGTGGCGCTCGCGCTGCGCGGTGCTGTCGACCGGGCGTCCCGGCTCACTGTGGCTGTCGGCCAGACGCTCGGCCTCGCGCGTCGCTTCGTCTTTCTCGCCCTCTTTCATGGCGCTGCGAAAACCCTTGATGGCGCCGCCCAGATCGCCGCCCAGGCTGCGCAGGCGCTTGCCGCCGAACAGCACCAGCACGATGGCCAGAATGATGATCAGTCGCAGCGGTGTGATGCCTTCCAGGCCCATGGCCTTGTCCTCCAGTTGGGTGAATCATCGATCCGGTCGGTGACCGGCCGGAATGTCGGCTGCCGGCGCGGTCAGCTCGCGTCGCGGCTGGCCTTCTCGTCCAGGCCCGACCGACCGAAGCGGCGGTCCAGTTCCGCCAGCACGTCGTCAACGGACAGATTCTGCGCCACCAGCACCACCATGGTGTGAAACCACAGATCGGCGGCCTCGGCGACGATGCGCTCGGGCACGCCGTCCTTGCCGGCCATCACCAGCTCGGTGGCCTCCTCGCCGATCTTTTTCAGCATGCCGTCCAGACCACCGGCATACAGGCGCGCCACGTAGGACGTGTCGGCCGCCGCGCCGCGACGCGCTTCGAGCACTGCCTGCAGGCGGCTGAGCACCTCACTCATGACCGCCTCCGGCCGGATACATGGTCTCGGGCGCGCGCAGCACCGGCTCGTCGCTGACCCAGGTGCCGTCCGTCAGGCGCAGGAAGAAGCAGCGCTCGCGGCCGGTATGACAGGCAATGCCGCCCGTTTGTTCCACCGTCAGCAACACCGTGTCGCCATCGCAGTCCAGGCGCAGCTCGCGCACCGTCTGCACATGACCCGACGTCTCGCCCTTGCGCCACAGGCGGCCGCGCGAGCGGGACCAGTACACGGCGATGCCCTCGGCCACGGTGGCGGCCAGTGCCTCCCGGTTCATCCAGGCCATCATCAGCACGCGGCCGGTGCCGGCGTCCTGGGCGATGGCCGGCACCAGGCCACGCTCGTCCCAGCGCACGGCGTCCAGAAAATCAGGCATCGGCCAGTACCGGATCGTCGCGGCGCACCACCACACCGGCCGCTGCCAGGTGCGCCTTGGCCTGGTCGATGCTGTAGTCGCCAAAGTGAAAAATGCTGGCCGCCAGCACCGCGTCGGCGTGTCCCAGCAGCACGCCGTCGCGCAGGTGATCGAGATTGCCGACGCCGCCGGAGGCAATCACCGGCACCGACACGGCATCGCTCACGCGGCGCGTGAGTTCCAGATCGAAGCCCTCGCGGGTACCGTCGCGGTCCATGCTGGTCAGCAGCAGTTCACCGGCGCCCAGCGCCACCATGCGCTCGGCCCACGCGATGGCATCGAGGCCAGTGGCGCGCCGCCCGCCGTGGGTGAACACCTCCCAGCGATCCGGCGCCACCTGCTTGGCGTCGATGGCGACCACGATGCACTGGCTGCCGAACTGCTGAGCCGCCTCGGCCACCAACTCGGGGCGCTGCACGGCGGCGGTGTTGATCGACACCTTGTCGGCGCCGGCCACCAGCAGGCGGCGGATGTCCTCCACGCTGCGCACGCCGCCACCCACCGTGAACGGGATGAACACCTGCTCGGCCACGGCTTCCACCACGTGCAGCAGCGTGTCGCGGTCGTCGGCGCTGGCCGTGATGTCCAGGAACACCAGTTCGTCGGCGCCGGCCTCGCTGTAGCGCTTGCCGGTCTCGACCGGGTCACCGGCGTCGCGCAGTTCGACGAAGCGCACACCCTTGACGACGCGCCCATGGTCGACGTCCAGACACGGAATGATGCGCTTGGCGAGCACGGCTAGGCGCCCAGTTCCGCAACGCGCCGCAGCGCCGTCGGCAGGTCCAGGCTGCCCTCATACAGGGCGCGGCCGATCACCACGCCAGACACGCCCTCGCTGGCAACCGCGCACAGGGCCTCGATGTCGGCCAGGTTGGTGACGCCACCGGAGGCGATCACCGGCACCGCCACGGCGCGCGCCAGCTCGACCACGCTGTCCACGTTGACGCCGCGCATCATGCCGTCGCGGCCAATGTCGGTGTAGATGATGGCTTCCACGCCGTCGCGCTCGAAGTGCTGCGCCATGTCGAGCACATTGTGCTGCGACAGCTTGGACCAGCCGTCGATGGCCACCTTGCCGTCGCGGGCGTCCAGCCCGACGATGATGTGGCCGGGGTATTCGGTGCAGGCATCACGCACGAAATGGGGCATGTTCACCGCCTGCGTGCCCAGGATCACGTAGCGCACACCGGCATCCAGATAGGCATCGATGGTGTCCTCGTCGCGGATGCCGCCGCCGACCTGCACGTCCACGCCCTGCACCGCGGCCGTGATGGCGGCAATGACCTTGGCGTTGACCGGCCGGCCCGCCACGGCGCCATCCAGATCCACCACATGCACGCGCGTGGCGCCCTGCTCCACCCAGCGCCGCGCCACGGCGACCGGGTCGTCGTCGAACACCGTCACGTCGTCCATATGCCCCTGGCGCAGGCGTACGCACTTGCCACCCTTGAGGTCGATGGCGGGTATCAGCAGCATCAGCTCCTCTCCTCAGGTCTTGCCGTCCCAGCTCACAAAATTGGCCAGCAGGCGCAGGCCCGCGTGATGACTTTTTTCCGGATGAAACTGCGTCGCCAGCAGATTGCCATGCGCCAGCGCGCTGGTGAACGCCGTGCTGCCGTGCTGGCTGCGCCCGAGCATCAGCCGTTCATCCGTGGGACAGACGTAGTAACTGTGCACGAAGTAAAACCATGCCCCATCCGGGATGCCGGCCAGCACCGGATGCGATTTCGTGAAGCCGACCTGATTCCAGCCCATGTGCGGCACCTTGCGCCGCTCGCCGCCCGGCAGCAACTCACCGTCCGCGAAGCGCTGCACGCGCCCGGCGACCAGGCCCAGGCCGGGCACGCCACCGTCTTCCTCGCTGAACTCCAGCAACGCCTGCAGGCCAAGGCAGATACCCAGGAAAGGCTTGGTCAGCGCCGCCTCACGCACCGCCTCGGCCAGACCGTGGCCGGCCAGGCGTGCAACACATGAGCCAATCGCCCCCTGGCCGGGAAACACCACCCGCGCCGCGCTGCGGATCACGGCCGGATCGCCACTGACCCGCACGCGGGCACCGACGTGCTCCAGCGCCTTGGCCACCGACCGCAGGTTGCCCATGCCAAAGTCGATGACGACGGTGTCATTCATGGCGCGTCAGGGAAATCGACCGGTTGCGATCAAAGCGTGCCCTTGGTCGACGGCACACTGCCGGCGGCCCGTGGATCGTTGGCCAGCGCCACGCGCAGTGCCCGGCCGAAGGCCTTGAACACGGTCTCGGCGATGTGGTGGGCGTTGCCACCGCGCAGGCAGTCGATGTGCAGGGTCACCAGCGCGTGGTTGACGAAGCCCTGGAAGAACTCGCGCAGCAGATCGACATCGAAATCGCCGACCCGGGCGCGCGGATAGTCCACGGCATAGACCAGGCCCGGCCGGCCGGAGCAGTCCAGCACCACCCGTGACAGCGCCTCGTCGAGCGGCACGTAGGCGTGGCCGTAGCGGGTGATGCCGGCGCGATCGCCCAGCGCCTGCTGCACGGCCTGGCCGAGCGTGATGCCGATGTCTTCCACCGTGTGGTGGGCGTCGATGTGCAGGTCGCCGCTGGCCTCGACCGTGATGTCGAGCGCGCCGTGGCGGGCCACCTGTTCGAGCATGTGGTCCAGGAACGGCAGGCCACTGGCCAGCCGGGACGCACCGCTGCCGTCCAGATTCACCTGGACCCGGATGTCGGTCTCGCGGGTGGTGCGCCGGATGTCGGCGCTGCGCTGGCTGTTCATACCGTACCGGTCAAAAGCGTCCGCAGGGCGGCAATCAGGGCCTGATTCTCGGCCGCCGTGCCGACCGTCACCCGCAGGCAGTCGGTCAGCAAGACATGGCTGCCATGGACGTTCTTGACCAGTATACCGGCCTGTTGCAGCGCCCCGTGCGTTGCCTGCGCCCGGCCCGGCGGCAGGCGCACCAGGATGAAATTCGTATCGCTGGGGTAGACCACGACGCCGGGCAGGGTTTTCAGTTCCCTCAACAGTCGAAAACGCTGCTCGCAGATCCGCACCGCCTCGCCGGCCAGCCGGTCTGCGTGATCCAGCGCGAACTGGGCCGACAGCTGCGTCAGCGTGTTGATGTTGTACGGCAGGCGCGCCTTGTCGAACTGCGCCAGCCAGTCCGGGTGGCCGATCAGATAGCCCAGCCGCAGACCGGCCAGACCCACCTTCGACAGCGTGCGCAGCACCAGCAGGTGGTCGAATTCCAGTAGCCACGGCAGCACGCTGCGCCCGGCGAACGGGAAATAGGCCTCGTCCACCACCACCAGACCGGGCGCGGCGACGATCAGCCGGCGCAACTCAGTCGGGTCGAACAGCCCGGCCGTCGGATTGTTCGGACAGGCCAGATAAATCAGCGCCGGCCGGTGGCGCTCGATGGCCGCCAGCATGGCCGGCATGTCGAGACCGAAGTCCGCCCGCAGCGGCACGTCCACGACCTCCAGACCCGCCACGCGGGCAATCAGCGAGTACATGGAAAACGTCGGCGTGGGCAACAGCACGCGCGCACCCGGCCGCGCCAGGCAGATGTCGATCAGCTGGATCAGTTCGTCCGAACCGTTGCCCAGCAGCAGCCCGCAGCCGGGCGGCACGCCTGCCTGGCGCGCCAGCGCCTGCACCAGCTCGCCGGGATGCGGCAGCGGGTAGCGGTTCAGTTCAACCCCACGCAGGCAGGCCAGCCAGTCTTCTTCGAGCTCGCCCGGCCACGGATAGGGATTCTCCATGGCGTCGAGCTTGAGCAAACCTGCCGCCGGCGGCACGTGGTAGGCATTCAGCGCCCGAATTTCGGGCCGCAGCAAGGCGTCGATGCGCGCGGTGGGCGACCCGGTCATGGCCGCTCCAGCCGGCACTCGGCCGAGCGCGCGTGGGCGGTCAGCCCCTCGCCGCGGGCCAGTTCGGCGGCCACGGGCGCCAGTGCCGCGGCACCGGCGGCGGTCAGGCCAATCAGGCTGCTGCGCTTCTGAAAGTCGTATACGCCCAGCGGCGAGCTGAAGCGCGCGGTGCGCGCCGTCGGCAGCACGTGGTTCGGCCCGGCGCAGTAATCGCCGATGGCTTCCGGCGAGTGGGCGCCCAGAAAAATCGCCCCGGCGTGGCGGATATGCGGCAACAAGGCTTCGGGCTCGGCCACCGCCAGTTCCAGATGCTCGGGCGCCAGATCGCTGGCCAGCGCGGCTGCCTCGACCAGATCGCGCGTCAGGATCAGCGCCCCGTGCTCGCGCAGCGCCGCCTCGACGATGGCGCGCCGCTCAAGGCCCGGCAGCAGGGCCGCAAGGCGGTGCGCCACACGCTCCAGGTACGCCGCATCCGGGCACAGCAGAATGGCCCGCGCCTGTTCGTCGTGCTCGGCCTGCGCGAACAGGTCGTAGGCCAGCCAGTCGGCCGGCACGCTGCCGTCGGCGACGATCACCACCTCCGACGGCCCGGCGATCATGTCGATGCCGACGGTGCCGAACACCTGCCGCTTGGCGGCCGCCACGTAGCGATTGCCCGGCCCGACGATCTTGTCCACCGCCGGCACGGTGGCGGTACCGTAAGCGAGCGCCGCCACCGCCTGCGCACCGCCGACACGAAACACCCGGTCCACGCCGGCGATGGCGGCCGCCGCCAGGACCAGCGGGTTCTCAACGCCCTGCGGCGTGGGCGACACCATGATGATTTCCGACACGCCGGCCACCTTGGCCGGAATGACGTTCATCAGCACGCTCGACGGATACGCCGCCTTGCCACCCGGCACGTACACGCCGACCCGGTCCAGCGGCGTCACGCGCTGGCCAAGCACGCTGCCGTCGGCTTCGGTGACTTGCCAGGACTCCTGGCGCTGATGCTGGTGGTAGCCGCGCACGCGCTCGGCGGCGGCTTGCAGGGCACTGCGCTGGGCCGGCGTGATCGCCGCCACGGCCGCATCGAGGCGCATGCGGGGAATTTCGAGTTCGCTTGCGCCGGCCGGCATCCAGCCGTCGAAACGGCGCGTACAGTCCAGCAAGGCACTGTCGCCCTGCGCGCGCACCGCACTCAGGATTGCCTGGACCGGCGCCTGAAGGTCCAGGTCGTCCGGCGCCCCCGTCGCTTGCAAGGTGGCGAAAGCGACCTCGAAACCGGCCGCCCGGCTGTCAAGCCGACGCATCGGCCACCTGCCGGGTCAGGGTTTCGAGCTCGCCGATCAGCCGTTCGAGGGCGGGTTGCTTCAGCTTCATCGCCGCCCGGTTCACGACCAGACGCGAGCTGATATTGGCGATATGCGCCAGCGGCGCCAGGCCATTGGCGCGCAGCGTGTTGCCGGTGTCGACGAGATCCACGATGCAGTCGGCCAGGCCGACCAGCGGCGCCAGCTCCATCGAGCCGTACAGCTTGATCGGCTCCACCTGCACGCCGCGCTCGGCGTAGTAGCGCTGGGTGATGTTCAGGTACTTGGTGGCCACGCGCAGGCGGCCAGTCGGCAGCGCCACGTCCGGCCGCCCGCACACCATCAGCCGGCAGCGGGCAATCCCTAAGTCCAGCGGCTCGTACAGACCCTCGCCGCCGTGCTCCAGCAGCACGTCCTTGCCGGCGATGCCGGCATCCGCAGCGCCGTAGGCGACGTAAGTCGGCACGTCGGTGGCACGGATGATGATCAGCTGCACGCCAGGAGCCGTGGTGTCGACGATCAGCCGCCGGCCGATGTCGCCCACGGGCGCTATGCCCACCCGCGCCAGCAGCGGCAGGGTCTCGTCCAGGATGCGGCCTTTGGAAACCGCAATTCGCAAACCGTCCATGACGTGTCTCAGGCCGCGCGGCGGTCCGGCACGCGCCGGATGTCGGCACCGAGCTGTGCCAGCTTTTCCTCGATGCACTCGTAGCCGCGGTCGATGTGATAGATACGGCTGACCTGCGTCTCGCCGACCGCCACCAGGCCGGCCAGCACCAGCGACGCCGACGCGCGCAAATCGGTGGCCATCACCGGCGCGCCGGTCAGGCACTCGACGCCGCGGATGAAGGCCGTCGAACCTTCCAGGCGCACGTCGGCGCCCATGCGCTGCAGCTCCTGCACGTGCATGAAGCGGTTCTCGAAAATGGTCTCGGTCACCGTGGCGGCGCCGTCGGCGATCATGTCCAGCACCATGAACTGCGCCTGCATGTCGGTCGGCATGGCCGGATAGGGCGCCGTGCGCAGGCTCACCGCCAGCGGCCGGCGGCCCTGCATGTCGAGGCTGATCCAGTCCGGGCCAGTGTCGATCCGGGCGCCGGCATCGCGCAGCTTCTGCAGCACGATTTCGAGCAACTCGGGGCGGGTGTCCTTGAGCTTCACGCAGCCGCCGGTGAGCGCAGCGGCGATCAGGTAGGTGCCGGTCTCGATGCGGTCGGGCACCACCGTGTGGTGGGCACCGTACAGGCTCTGGCGCCCCTCGATGATGATCGTGTCGGTCCCGGCACCCTGGATGCGGGCACCCATGGCGGTCAGGCACAGCGAAAGATCAGTGATCTCAGGCTCGCGGGCGGCGTTCTCGATGATGGTGGTGCCCTCGGCCAGCGCGGCGGCCATCATCAGGTTCTCGGTGGCCGTGACCGACACCAGGTCCATGACCAGATGTGCGCCGTGCAGGCGCGGCGCAGTGGCCTTGATGTAACCGTTCTCGACGCGGATGTCGGCGCCCATGGCGGCCAGGCCGTCCAGGTGCAGGTTGACCGGCCGCTGGCCGATCGCGCAACCGCCCGGCAGCGACACCTCGGCCTGCCCGAAGCGCGCCAGCAGCGGCCCCAGCACCAGAATCGAGGCACGCATGGTCTTGACCAGCTCGTAGGGCGCGAACTGGTTGCTCACCGTGCGCGGATCGACCTCGATCTGCATCTGCTCGTCGACGGAAACGGTGGCGCCCATGCGCCCGAGCAGCTCCAGCGTGGTGGTGATGTCGTGCAAATGCGGCACGTTGGCGATGGTCATCGGGCCATCGGCCAGCAGGGTGGCGGCAAGAATCGGCAGCGCGGCGTTCTTGGCCCCTGAAATACGGATTTCGCCGGTCAGGCGCGCGCCGCCCTGAACGATAAGTTTTTCCAAGGTGGATCCTGGCGTGCGCTGCGAGGGGGCCGGCGCAGTGGCCGGCGCAAACATCAGCCCTTGACGGACTCCAGCAGTTCCTGCAACTCGCCGCTCTCGTAGAGCGTCTGCATGATGTCGCTACCGCCGATGAACTCGCCGCCGATGTACAGCTGCGGGATGGTCGGCCAGCTGGAATAGGCCTTGATGCCCTGGCGGACTTCGTCGTCCGCCAGCACGTTGACCGTTTCGAACTCGACCCCGCAGGCCTCCAGCATCTGGATCGCCTTGCCCGAGAAGCCGCACTGCGGAAAGCGCCGGTCGCCCTTCATGAACAGCACCACCGGCACCGCATTGACGAAGCGGTCGATTTTTTCGACTACATCCATGACCATGACCTCACGTGGGGGAATGGGAGGTTTGACGCTGTTCCCAGGCGGCGCGCGTCAGCGTGCGCAGCGACAGGGCGTGGACCGCGTCGTCGTGCATCTGCCCGGCCAGAGCCTGGTAAACCATCTGGTGCTGCTGCACCAGCCGCTTGCCGGCAAAGGCGTCGCACACTACGACCGCCTCGAAATGGCGGCCGTCGCCGTCGACCATGGCCAGGGAGTCCGGCAGGCCCTGCTCGATAAGGTGTTTGATAGTCGCCGGGTCCATCTCGGGAATCTTTAGGTGAGAAAGCCGCCTCAGCCGCGCAGCTTGTAACCGCTCGAAAGCAGCCGCAGACACAGTATACACACCACCGCATTGGCCCCGGCCATGACCGCCACGCTCAGCCACGGCGACACGTCGGAGTGGCCGAAAAAGCCATACCGGAACCCGTCGATCAGGTAGAAGAACGGATTTGCGCGCGACAGCACCTGCCATGCCGGCGGCAGGCTGTGCAGCGAATAAAACACGCCGCTCAGATAGGTCAGCGGCAGGATGACGAAGTTCTGCACCGTCGCCACCTGGTCGAACTTGTCGGCCCAGATGCCGGCCAGCAGGCCGCAGGAGCCCAGCAGCAGCCCGCCCAGCAGGCCGAATACGATCAGCAGCAGCGCGTGCTCCACCGGCGTGCCCAGGTATAGAAAAGCCACCAGATACACGCCGACGCAGACCAGCACCGCCCGCACCAGCGCCGCGCCCACGAAAGCCAGGTAAAACTCCAGATGCGACAGCGGCGCCAGCAGTACGAATACGATGTTGCCGGTGACCTTGGAGAAAATCAGGCTGGACGAGGTGTTGGCGAAGGCGTTCTGGATGATGGTCATCATCATCAGGCCGGGCACCAGGAACTGCGGATAGCTGACCCCGGGGTAGACCTCGACGCGCCCGGCCAGCGCGTGCGAAAAGATGAACAGGTACAGCAGCGCGCTGACCACCGGCGCGGTCACGGTCTGCATGAACACCACCGTGAAGCGCTTGACCTCCTTCAGGAACAGCGTCCACAGGCCCGGCCAGTTGAAGCTCATGCTGGCTCGGCCAGGTGATGGCCGGCGGTCAGTTCCAGGAACACCTGCTCCAGGGTCTGCTCCTGGGTGTTGATCTCCAGCACCGACAGACCCGCCGTGTGCAGCGCCGACAACACGCGCGACAGATCGTCCCCAGCGCGCTGCAGGCGCAGCACCAGCCAGCCCTGCTCGCGCGAGGCCAAACAGGCCAGTACCTCGGGCGGCAACTGGGCCGGCTCGCTGGCCAGGCGCAGCTGCACCTGATACCAGGGATGGCGCCCCAGCAGGCTGCGCTTGTCGTCGAGCGCCACCACCGTGCCGTGGCTCATGATGGCGATGCGGTCGCACATCGCCTCTGCTTCTTCGAGGTAATGGGTGGTCAGCACGATGGTGATGCCCTCGTCGTGCAGGCGCTGCGTGAAGGCCCACAGGGTCTGGCGCAGTTCAACGTCGACGCCGGCCGTGGGTTCGTCCAGCACCAGCACGCGCGGCTTGTGCACCAGCGCCTGGGCGATCAGCACCCGCCGCTTCATGCCGCCGGACAGGTTGCGCATGTTGGTGCCGGCCTTGTCGGCCAGGCCCAGCGCCCGCAGCAGTTCGTCGATCCAGGCGCGGTTGCTGCGCGCCACGCCGTAGTAGCCGGCCTGGATGCGCAAAAAATCCCGCACTTCGAAAAACGGATCGAACACCAGCTCCTGCGGTACCACGCCGATCGCCCGCCGCGCGGCCACGGCATCGCGCTGCACATCGTGGCCGAGCACGGCAGCCGAGCCGGCGTCGGGGCGGGTCAGGCCGGCCAGAATGTTGATCAGCGTGGACTTGCCGGCACCGTTGGGTCCGAGCAGGCCGAAAAACTCGCCCGGCTGGATCTCCAGGTCCACGCCGCGCAAGGCATGCACCGACCCGAAATGCTTGTGCAGTTGCCGGACGGCAATCGCCGCCGTCATCGACCGGTCAGGGCCGGATCGATCTGATCGAGTTCACTCACCTCGGCCAGGCTGCGCAGGGCCGCCGGAAGCGCCGCGAAGTCCACTTTCACCCCATGCTGACGCCCCATGCGCAGCCATTCCACGAGCAGCGCCAAAGCCGCGCTGTCGACCGCAGTGACGCCGGACAGGTCGAAACTCAGAGTTTGCCGAGGCCGGAACAGCGGCGCGCTGTCTGCCAGGCGCGCACGCACCGTCGCAAAGGTCAGTGGACCTTCGACTGCCACCCGGCCATCGGAGTCGACCCGCATGGCTGCGATCAGGAGTTCACGCTGTGGTTGCGGTCCGCGAGCTGCTTGAGCAGGCCATCCATCCCGTCGCGCTTGATGATGGCGGCGTACTCGGACCGATAGGTCACCACCAGGCTGACGTTCTCGATCACGATGTCGTACACCTTCCACTCCCCACTGCGGTTGGTGAGCAGGTAATCCACGCTCACCTTGGGACCGTCCGGGCGAATGATCTCGGTACGCACGGTGGCCTTGCCGTCCCCGGCCGCCAGCGCCGGCAGGTAGTTGAGCTTCTCGCTGTCGTACTGGCGCAGCGCGGTGCCGTAGGTGCGCAGCAGCAGGTCCGAGAATTCGGCGATGAACTGCTCGCGCTGGGCCGGCGTGGCGGTGCGCCAGTTGGCGCCCAGCACCCACTGCGCGGTGCGCTCGCGGTCCAGGCGCGGAAATACCACGTCGCGCACCAGTCCGAACAGTGCCTGATCGTTCTGGTAACGGGCGCGGTCCGTGCGCAGGCTGTCCAGAACCCGCTCGGCGGTTTCCCGCACCACCGCGGTGGGATCATCCGCCGCTGTCGTCAGGCACGCCGTGCCGGCCAACAGCAGGCCCAGCATCGCTGTTGCGATTCGCTTCACCATCACTTGCCTCCGTCCTTGTTGCCCTTGCCTGCCTGTCCGTACAGGAACTGGCCAATCAACTGCTCGATCACCAGCGCCGACTGGGTGATCTCGATTTCGTCACCGTTCTTGAGGGTGTCCGGCGCTCCGCCCGGATCGAGCCCGATGAACTGCTCGCCAATCAGGCCGGCGGTGCGAATGCTGGCCACAGTATCCTGCGGCAGATTGTTGTAACGGGCGGTGATCGCCAGTTTGACAACAGCCTTGAATCGCTCGTTGTCGAAATCGATGGCCGACACCCGGCCCACCCGCACGCCGGCAATCGTCACCGGCGCCCGCACCCGCAGGCTGCCGACGTTGTCGAAGCGCGCCACCACCGTGTAGGCATCGCCGTCGCGGTATTCCGCCAGATTGCTGGCCCGCACCGACAGGAACGTCAGCGCTGCCAGGCCCAGGGCCACGAACACCCCCACCCACAGTTCAACCGTGCGCGATTCCATGAAACCGGATTCTCCTCAGTGTTCGCCGAACATCATCGCGGTGAGCAAAAAATCCGCGCCCAGCACCGCCAGCGATGCCGTCACCACGGTGCGTGTGGTGGCCCGGCCTACGCCCTCCGCGGTCGGCACCGCGTCGTAACCCTCGAACACCGCCACCCAGGTCACCACCGCGCCGAACACCACGCTCTTGATGACGCCATTCATGATGTCGTCGAAGAAATCGACGCCACTTTCCATGTGCGACCAGTAGGGCGCCGGGTCCAGACCGAGCAGTTTCACGCCGACCAGATAGCCACCCAGGATGCCGACTGCGCTGAACACCGCCGCCAGCAGCGGCAGGCTGATGAAACCGGCCAGCCAGCGCGGCGCCAGCACGCGCCGGAACGGGTCCACCGCCATCATTTCCAGCGCCGAGAGCTGCTCGGTCGCCTTCATCAGTCCGATCTCGGCGGTCAGCGCCGAACCGGCCCGGCCGGCAAACAGCAAGGCACTGAGCACTGGCCCGAGTTCCCGCACCAGCGACAGCGAAACGACGCTGCCCAGGCTGGTCTCGGACCCGAAATCGACCAGCGTATTGTAGCCCTGCAGGCCCAATACCATGCCCACGAACAGGCCCGACACCAGGATGATCACCAGCGACAGCACACCGACACTGAACACCTGCCTGGCCAGCCGCCGCGGGGTCAGGAACTGCGCCGGCACGGCCGCCAGCAGGCGCGGCAGGAACAGGCCCGCGCGGCCGAGGCGTGCCAGGCCTTCCAGGGTGCGCGCACCCAGCCCCTGCAGCGGGCCACTCACGGCGCCTGCACCAGCAAGTCGTCCCGGTAATCGACCGCCGGGTAATGAAAGCGCACTGGCCCGTCCGCCTCGCCGCTCAGGAACTGATGGACCAATGGCTCCTGCGACGCCAGCAGGTCCTGCGGCTTGCCGTGACCTATCACCTTGCCGCCGGCAATCACGTAGGCGTAATCGGCAATACGGCAGGTCTCGTCGATGTCGTGCGAGACGACCAGACTGGTCAGGCCGAGCGCCTTGTTGAGCGCCGATATCAGCCGCGTCAGGATGCCCATCGAAATCGGATCCTGGCCGGTGAACGGTTCGTCGTAGAGGATCAGCATCGGGTCGAGCGCGATGGCGCGCGCCAGCGCCACCCGCCGCGCCATGCCGCCCGACAGCTCGCTCGCCATCAGGTCACGCGCGCCGCGCAGGCCGACCGCCTGCAGCTTCATCAGCACCAGCGCGCGCAGCAGCGCAGGCGACAGATTCGTGTGCTCGCGCACCGGGTAGGCCACGTTGTCGAACACGTTCAGGTCCGTCAGCAGGGCGCCGCTCTGGAACAGCATGCCGATCTGCTTGCGCAGCGCGTACAGGCTCGACCTGGACAAGGTGGTCACTTCCTGATCGGCCACCTTGATGGAACCGGCCTGTGGCCGCAGCACGCCACTGATCAGCTTCAGCAGCGTGGTCTTGCCGGTGCCGCTGGGCCCCATGACGGCGGTGACCCTGCCGCGCGGAATGTCCAGGTCCACCCGGTCGAAAATGACCCGCGCACCGCGCCGGAAGCTCAGACCCCGGATCTGGATCAGCGGCTCGCCGGCGGCAGTGTCTTGGGTGTTGTTCATGTAGGGGTGTGCGGCAAGGGGGCGCAAGTCTCGGCCTTGGCCGCTGGCACTGTCAACCGGCTGTAAGCTGCGCCCGCCCGCCGACGAGCGCGGCACGCCCAGCGGCCGCCGGGTCAACCCGCAGGCCGGAACCTAGGGTCCGTCCCGGCGCGGAAATCCGAACAGGCCGCGGTTGCGGATCAGCTCCGCCACCACTGGCGGCACTTGCATGGCCCAGCCTGGGGCGTCGGCACGCAGCGCCGGCAGCACCTTGCGCCAGTCGATGTCGAGCGCCGCCGCGTTGGCGCCGGCCAGGGCCAGAATCTGCCCGCCCTCGTACAGGTGGCGGTAGATGTGGTGCACGGCCGGATTCGGATCGAAGTTGTCGGCGGTCACCAGGCTGCCGTCGGCGGCCCGCCCGGGGTAGACGTACATCCAGGTCTTGTCGCAGAACAGGCGCCCGAAGGCCTCCAGGATGCCGCCCTCGAGATCGGCATAGAACTCCGGGTTGAAGATGTCGCGCAGGTTGTCCAGCCGCGCCACGATGCCGATGCGCCCCTGTGTGTAGCGGCGCAGGAACGCCCGCAGGCGGAAGTAGCGCAGGTAATCGGACACCAGCACGTGGTAGCCGAGCGCCGTCAGCGTGTCCACGCGCGCCAGGAAGTCGGCGTTGTCGACCCGGTCGCCGTCCTCCATGACGGTGGCCATGGTCATCTCGGCCACCGGCAGCACGTCCTCGCGCTCGCCGCCAAACGCGACCAGGCCCGCCTGGATCATGTCCTCGTGACGGCGCGTCACCGGGCGAAAGTTCGAGCGCACGGCCAGCACGTCCTTGCGCCGCAGTGCCTCGCCCGGCTGCACCACGTGACCGTCCGGATCGAACATCACCGCCCGCGTCAGCCAGCTGCGGATCAGGTGCAGGTTCAGCAGGCGGCTTTCGCAGGCAGCAAAGGCCGGGCCATTGAACTCGATCATGTCGATTTCGATGCGGTCGGAGCCGGCACTGGCGCCGCCCGAAAGATCATCGGCCAGGCTCTCGATCAATTTCTCCGGCGTGGCCGACAGGTTGAAGGCGCCGTAGATCAGGTTCACGCCCAGGATGCCCAGCGCCTCCTGCTGGGCGCGAGCGTCGTCGTCCAGCATGCGCACGTGCAGCACGATGTCGTTGGGCGGCCCGCCGGGCGTCAGTTGCAGGCGCACGCCCAGCCAGCCATGGCATTCCGAGCGGTGCTTGTAGCCCTGCGCCGCCACCGTGGCGGCATAGGCGAAGAACGTGGTGTCGCTCTCGCGGCGACCTTCCAGACGCTCGATCAGCAGCCCGTATTCATGCTCCAGCATGCGCTCCAGACGCGGCAGGCTGACGTAGCGTCCGCCCGGCGCGCGGCCATAGATGGCGTCCGAGAAGGTCATGTCGTAGGCCGACATGGTCTTGGCGACGGTGCCGGCGGCGCCACCGGCGCGAAAGAAATAGCGCGCCGTCTCCTGCCCGGCGCCGATCTCGACGATGCTGCCGTACTGGGCCGGGTGCAGGTTGACGGCCAGCGCCTTGTGCAGGGCGCCCGGCGCTTCCATCAGCAGCGCCGGAGTGGTGTGGGCGGTGGCCGGGTTTGAGTCGTTCATCTGCACCTCTGTCCGGGCCACGCGGCGGTTCAGGCCGCTGCCATGAATTGCCGCAGCACGTAGTTCAGGATGCCGCCGTGGCGGTAGTACTCGACCTCGATCGGCGTGTCGATGCCGGCCACCACCGGAATGTCGCGCACGCCGGCGGCCGACTCGACCCGCAGCGTGAGCATCTGGCCGGGCTTCAGGTCATCGCCCAGGGTCGGCAGCGAGAAGGTCTCCTCGCCGCTCAGGCCCAGCGACGCGGCGCTGTCGCCGGCCTTGAAGCGCAGCGGCAGCACGCCCATGCCGATCAGGTTCGAGCGGTGGATACGCTCGAAGCTCTCGGCCAGCACGGCCCGCACGCCCAGCAGGTAGGTGCCCTTGGCCGCCCAGTCGCGCGAGGAGCCGGCGCCGTACAGCTTGCCGGCCAGCACGATCAGCGGCGTGCCGTCCTGCTTGTAGCGCATGGCGGCGTCGTAGACGGAGCTTTCCTCGCCGGTTGGCAGGTACCGGGTCCAGCCGCCCTCCCTGGGCGCCACCAGCGCGTTCTTGAGGCGGATGTTGGCAAAGGTGCCGCGGGTCATCACCCGGTCGTTGCCGCGCCGCGAGCCGTAGCTGTTCCAGTCGGCCTTCTGCACGCCGTGTTCGAGCAGGTAGCGGGCAGCCGGTGAATTGGCGGCGATGTTGCCGGCCGGCGAGATGTGGTCGGTGGTGACGAAATCGCCCAGCACCAGCAGCGCCCGGGCCGCGGCGAGCGGCGCGATCGGCGCCGGGCGCGGCGGGAAATGCTCGAAGAACGGCGGCTGCTGGATGTAGGTGGAATCCGCCCGCCAGCTGTACACGGCCGAACCGGTGTCGACCGGGATGGCGTTCCACTCCGGGTTGCTCTGCGCCACGTTGCCGTATTCGTGCCGGTACAGGGCCGGATCGCTGGCGGCCGTCATGGCCTGCGCCACCTCGGCGCCGCTGGGCCAGATGTCACGCAGATAGACGGGCTGGCCGTCGCTGCCGGTGCCGATGGCCTCGCGCTCGAAGTCGATGTCCACCCGCCCGGCCAGCGCGTACGCCACCACCAGCGGCGGCGAGGCCAGGTAGTTGGCCCGCGTGTGCGGGCTGACGCGGCCCTCGAAGTTGCGGTTGCCCGACAGCACGGCCGCCGCCACCAGGTTGCCGCCGTTGATGGCATCGACCACCGGTTCGTCCAGCGGGCCTGAGTTGCCGATACAGGTGGTGCAGCCGTAGCCGACGATATTGAAACGCAGGGCGTTGAGCGGCTCCAACAGCCCGGCCTTGGCCAGATACTCGTTCACCACCCGTGAGCCTGGCGCCAGGCTGGTCTTGACGTAGGCCGGCATGTGCAGGCCCCTGGCGACTGCTTTTTTGGCCACCAGACCGGCACCGACCATCACCGACGGGTTCGACGTATTGGTGCAGGACGTGATGGCGGCGATGGTCACCGAGCCGTGGCGCAGCGTGTCGCCGCTGCCGGCCACCGGCGCGCTGGCGCCGAGCTGATCGGCCGGCACGCCAAAGCCATCCTTGTCCAGCGGCGCCGCCAGCGCGGCCAGGAAGCTCTCCTTCACCTTTGACAGACTCACGCGGTCGTGCGGGCGCTTGGGTCCGGCCAGGCTCGGCTCGACCGTGCCCATGTCGAGCTCCAGCACGTCGGTGAACTGCGGATCGACACTGTCCGCGGTGCGGAACATGCCCTGGGCGCGGTAGTAGCGCTCCACCTCATCCAGCACCTGCGCCGAGCGGCCGGTGTTTCGCAGGTACTTGATCGCCTCCGCATCGACCGGGAAGAAGCCGATCGTGGCGCCGTACTCGGGCGCCATGTTGGCGATGGTGGCCCGATCCGCCAGCGGCAGCACGTTCAGGCCCGGCCCGAAGAACTCGACGAACTTCTCCACCACGCCGAACTTGCGCAGCATCTGCACCAGCGTCAGCGTCAGATCGGTGGCGGTAACGCCCTCGCGCAGCGCCCCCGTGAGGCGCACACCGACCACCTGCGGCATCTTGATGTAGATCGGCTGGCCCAGCATGCAGGCCTCGGCCTCGATGCCGCCCACGCCCCAACCGACGATGCCCAGGCCATTGATCATGGTGGTGTGCGAGTCGGTGCCGACCAGCGAGTCCGGGTACAGGACGCCGTCCTTGTTGCGCAGCACGCCGCGCGCAAAGTGCTCCAGGTTCACCTGATGCACGATGCCGACCGACGGCGGGATGATGCTCAGCGTCTCGAACGCGGCCTGGCCCCAGCGCAGAAACTCGTAGCGCTCCAGGTTGCGCTCGAACTCAAGATCGACGTTCTTGCCCAGCGCCTGCGCGGTGCCGGCAAAGTCCACCTGCACCGAGTGGTCGATCACCAGGTCCACCGGCACCAGCGGCTCGATCTTCTTCGGATCCTTGCCGGCCGCCGCCATGGCGCTGCGCAGCGCCGCCAGGTCCACCACGCACGGCACGCCGGTGAAATCCTGCAGGATCACCCGCCCGGGTATGAACGGCACCTCGGCATCCGGATCGCCGCGGCCCCAGGCCAGCAAGGCCTCGACGTGGTGCGGCTCGACGGCTGGGTGATCCTGGTGACGCAGGGCCGATTCCAGCAATACCCTGACCGAATACGGCAGGCGGCTGGCATCGCCAAACCCCAGTTCGGCCAGCGCCGGCAGGCTGTAATAAGCCGCGGATTCGCCACTGGCGAGGGCGAGCGTGCGGCGGCTGGCGGCGAGCGAGGTCTGACCCATGATGACTCCGGAGATTCTGGTGACAGCCCGCCACGGACAGGGGGCCGGTCGCGCCGTGAGATGAGCGCGGGCGGGCTAGAATTATAGCCAAGCACGTGGCCCCGCCGGCCACTTATTTTCGGCACTGCAAAAACCGCCGACCGCTCCCGGAGCCCCATGTCCACGTCCGATCTGACCGCCCTGTCGCCGCTGGATGGGCGCTATCAGGAAAAAACCGCCGCCCTGCGCCCGCTGTGCAGCGAATACGGCCTGATCCGCTACCGCCTGCGGGTCGAGCTGGCCTGGCTGCGCCTGCTGGCCGACACGCCGGCAATCAGCGAGCTGCCGGCCTTCAGTGCAACCGCGTTGGCACGACTGGCCGCAATCGAAAATACCTTCGACGAGACCGGCGCGGCGCGCGTCAAGGCGCTCGAAAAAGCCACCAACCACGACGTCAAGGCACTCGAATACTTCATCCACGAGCAGTTCGATAGCGACGCGGAGCTGGCAGCCGCCAAAGGTTTCGTGCACTTCGCCTGCACCTCCGAGGACATCAACAACCTGGCCTACGCGCTGATGCTGCGCGACACCCGTGAGCACGTGCTGCTGCCTTGCCTGGACGGCCTGATCGGGACGCTGACCGGGCTTGCCCACGGCGCCGCCCAGGCACCCATGCTGGCCCGCACCCACGGCCAGCCGGCCACGCCGACCACGCTGGGCAAGGAGCTGGCCAACGTCGTGGCGCGCCTGCGCCGCCAGCGCGACGGCATCGCGGCGGTGCAGATTCTGGGCAAGTTCAACGGCGCGGTCGGCAACTACAACGCGCATCTGGCGGCCTATCCCGACAGCGACTGGCCGGGATTGGCGCAGCGGCTGGTGAGCGAGCTTGGCCTGGCCTTCAACCCCTACACCACGCAAATCGAGCCGCACGACTGGATGGCCGAGCTGTTCGACGCCCTCGCCCGCGGCAACACGGTACTGATCGACCTGTGCCGGGATGTGTGGGGCTACGTGTCGCTGGGCTATTTTCGCCAGCAGGTGGTGGCCGGCGAGGTGGGCTCGTCCACCATGCCGCACAAGGTGAATCCGATCGATTTCGAGAACGCCGAGGGCAACCTGGGACTTGCCAACGCGCTGCTGGAACACCTGGCGCGCAAGCTGCCGATCTCGCGTTTCCAGCGCGACCTGACCGACTCCACCGTGCTGCGCAACGTGGGTGTGGCGGCCGGCTACGCGCTGCTGGCCTGGCAGTCGCTGCAAAAAGGCCTGGGCAAGCTGCGTGTCGATGACGCCGCCCTGGCGCGCGATCTGGGCAGCGCCCACGAAGTGCTGGCAGAAGCCATCCAGACCGCCATGCGCCGCTACGGCGTGGCAAATCCCTACGAACAACTGAAGGCCCTGACGCGCGGCCAGGCCATCGATGCGGTGACCCTGGCCGCCTTCATCGAAGGCCTGCCCGTGCCGGCAGACGAGAAAATCCGCCTCGCGGCGCTCACGCCGGCCACCTACACCGGCCTCGCCGCGCGCCTGGCGCGGGACATCTGAACGTGCGCCGAACGCTGCTGCTGGCCCTGCCCTGCCTGCTGGCGGCCTGCGCCACCGGGCAAATGCCGCCGCCCGCGGCAGCACCGGTGGCGGCGCCCTGCCCGCCGGCCAGTGCCGTGCCCGCCAACGTCTACGTTCGAATATTCGACGGCGTGCTGAGCTTGCCGTCCGGATACGTCTTCGAGGGTAACCAGGTCGGCAGCAAGACCCTGTTTCAAGGCCAGACCGGCGCCGTGCGCATCGGCCCGCGGGCGGAGCTGAAGGCCGGCTACATGGATTATGTCCACGCCACGCAAAAGTCGCGCGAACTGCGCTGCGGGCTTGAAATCCTGCGCCACGGCACCGACGCCCCGCCGCTGTGGCTGCTGCTGGGCAAGACCCAATACGTACTGGCCTATGACCAGGATCCGCAGCGGGTGCCGGCCATGATCGATGCTTACTGCGCGTCCCTCGCGATCAGCGAGAAGAAACCCTGAGCTGGCCCCGCGCCATCGCACGGCAAACGCTCATGGCAGACAACCGGCAAGCGCATCCCGCGCACAGCTGAGCTGACCTTGCACCGGCCCGCCGGGCGGCCGTGCCAACAGGGCGCTGTGTCGATGCAGGGGAACTGCCCGCGCCAGCAGCGCTGCCAGGGTCGCGCAGACGGCATCGGCATCGTTGCAGATCAGCAGGTAATCGCAGCCGGCGGCGAGTGCGCGCCGGGCACGCTCGACGAAGCTGCCGGCCCCGGCGGCGCCGGCCATGCCCAGGTCATCGCTGAACACGGCGCCGTCGAAGCTCAGCTCCCCGCGCAGAACGTCCTGCACCCAGCGGCGCGAGAAGCCGGCCGGTTCCACATCCACGGCCGGGAACACGACGTGCGCCATCATCACGGACGCCAGCCCCTGCGGGATGAGGCGCCGGTAGGGCAGCAGGTCGGCCTCGATGGCGTCGCGGGCGCGTTGGTCCACCACCTGCGCCAGGTGCGTGTCGGCCGCCACCGCGCCGTGGCCGGGGAAGTGCTTGCCACAGGCCGCCATGCCCGCCTCGGCCATGCCGGCCATGAACGCACCGGCCAGCTCGGCGGCGGTTTCCGGCTGCGCGTGAAACGCCCGCGCGCCGATGATTTCGCTCACGCCGTAATCCAGGTCCAGCACCGGCGCGAAGCTCAGGTCGATACCCAGCGCGACCAGCTCGGCCGCCATCACCAGCCCGCCCGCCCGCGCCAGGGCAAGGCCTTCGGCAGGGTTGCGATCGTAGGCGCGACCATACGCAGCCGCGGGCGGCAGCGGCGTGAAACCGGGCCGCAGGCGCTGCACCCGCCCGCCTTCCTGGTCCACCGCAATCAGCAGCCGCGGCTCGCGCAGGGCGTGGATGTTGCTGCACAGCGCGCGCAGCTGCTGGGCGTCGACGAAGTTGCGCTCGAACAGGATCACGCCGCCGATGGCTGGGCTCAGCAGCAGTTCGGCTTCGGTCGGCGTCAGTTGCGGACCGGCGAAGCCGATTACCAGTGGACCGGGGGGTAGCGGTTTGGGCATGGGGCGTCCTTGAGGCTTGTACGGGCGGGCCTGGGCAGGCCGTCGAGGTGGGGGTGACGGCGACCTAGCCGCCGGTCTGGTTGTGGTCAGCAGCGCCGATGCGCTGGCCCCATTCGGCGGCTTTCGAGACGATGGCGGCGGCATCGAGCGTGGTCAGGCGGCGGCCCTGCAGCAGGCGCCGGCCGGCCACCCACACGTCGGTCACGGCGTCGCGCCCGGCGGCGTAGATGAGCTGCGAAATCGGATCGTGCACCGGCTGGCAGTGCGCGGCCGACAGGTCCAGCGCCACCATGTCGGCGGCCTTGCCGGGCACCAGTGAGCCGACTTCCTCGTCCAGGCCCAGCGCCCGCGCGCCGCCCAGGGTGGCCATGTGCAGCAGCGCGGGCGCCGCTGCCGCAGCGGCGTTGCCGGAACCGAGCTTGGCCAGCAGGCCGGCGGTCTTGAGCTCGCCCAGCAGGTCCAGATCGTTGTTGCTGGCGGCGCCGTCGGTGCCGATGGCCACGTTCACGCCCGCCGCCAGCAGGGCCGGCACGGGGCAGGTGCCGGAGGCGAGCTTCATGTTCGATTCCGGGCAGTGCACGATGCTGGCGCCCTGCGCGGCCAGGCTCGCGATCTCACCGGCCAGCAGCTGCGTGGCGTGCACGCCGATCAGCCGCGGCGACAGCAGGCCCAGTTGCGCCAGCCGTTCCAGCGGGCGCATGCCGTAGCGGGCCTCGCTTTCGGCCACCTCGTGCGCGGTCTCGTGCAGGTGAATGTGGACCGGCAGGTCGAGCTCCTCGGCCAGGGTGGCGATCCGGCGCAAGGGCTCGTCACTCACGGTATACGGCGCGTGCGGCGCAAAGGCGGTGCGGATCAGCGGATGGCCGCGCCAGGCGTCGCGCAGTGCCAGGCCCTTGTGCAGGTACTCGTCGGCATCGGCGGCGTAGGCACTCGGAAAATCGATGGCAATCAGCCCGATCACCGCCCGCAGGCCGGCCGCAGCGGCCACCTGCGCCGTTTCCTCGCCAAAGAAATACATGTCCGAAAAACAGGTGACGCCGGCCTGGATCATCTCCGCCGCCGCCAGCGCACTGCCTTCGCGCACGAACTGCGGCCCGACGAAGCGCTGCTCGGCCGGCCAGATGTGCTGCTGCAGCCAGGGCATGAGCGGCAGGTCGTCGGCCAGGCCACGCAGCAGCGTCATCGCGGCGTGGGTGTGGGCGTTGACCAGACCCGGAATCAGCGCATGGCGCGGCAGCTCCACTTGGGGCAGATCGGCAAACTGATCCCGCGCCTGCGCGCTGGGCAGCACGGCCACGATGCAGCCGTCCTGAACGACCACGGCGTGGTGGTCCAGCACCCGCCCGGCCGGCTCGACCGGAATCACCCAGCGGGCGTGGGCGACGAAACGTGCAGAATCGTTCATCAGCTTGATCCGGAGCGGCAAAAGGTGCGTTTGCAGCGCAAAAACGCGGTGCTATAGTGCCGGCGCTCCACGCAATTGCAAATTCCATGACCCGCGACCGCCAGCCTGTGCCTGCCCTGCCCGTCCGCGCCCTGCGCGGCGCCGGGCTGCGTGCGCCCGCTGCCCCGACCTGCGACTTGTCCGGCCTTCTGCTACTGACGCTGCGACTGCCGTAAGGCAGACACACGCACGCCCTGGCGAGGGCCCCCAGTACGCAAACTCAATCAGACAACAAGGCCGCGGCCGCAACAGCCCGCGGCTGCCCGTAACTGTTTCGGAGACCGGTCGTGAGCAAGGACAAACTCATCATTTTCGACACCACCCTGCGCGATGGCGAACAAAGCCCCGGCGCTGCCATGAGCCGCGAGGACAAGCTGCGCATCGCCAGAGCCCTGGAGCGTCTGAAGGTGGACGTCATCGAGGCCGGCTTCCCGGCTTCCAGCCCCGGCGATTTCGCGGCCGTGAAGGCGGTGGCCGAGATCATCAAGGACGCCCGCGTCTGCGCCCTGGCGCGCACCGGTGACGCCGACATCGACCGTGCGGCAGAGGCGATCAAGCCGGCGGTGGCGCCGCGCATCCATACCTTCATCGCCACCTCGCCGTTGCACATGGAGAAAAAGCTGCGCATGACGCCCGACCAGGTGGTCGAGGCGGCGGTGCGGGCCGTGAAGCGGGCGCGCCAGTACACGGACGACGTCGAGTTCTCGGCCGAGGACGCCGGGCGCTCGGATCTCGAATTCCTGTGCCGCATCTTCGAGGCGGTGATCGACGCCGGCGCCACCACCATCAACGTGCCGGACACGGTGGGCTATAACCTGCCGCACGCGCTGGGCGAGAAGTTCCGCTACCTGATCGGGAACATCCCCAACGCCGACAAGGCCATCTTCTCGGCCCACTGCCACAACGACCTGGGTCTTGCCGTGGCCAACTCGCTGGCCGCCGTGCTGGCCGGCGCGCGGCAGGTGGAATGCGCCGTCAACGGCCTGGGCGAACGGGCCGGCAACGCGGCGCTGGAGGAGGTCATCATGGCCGTGCGCACGCGCCAGGATGTCTTTCCCTGCGACGTGGGGGTCGACACCCGGCACCTGCTCGGCTGCTCGAAGCTGGTGGCAGCCATCACCGGCTTTCACGTGCAGCCGAACAAGGCCATCGTGGGTATGAACGCCTTCGCGCACGAGTCCGGCATTCATCAGGACGGCGTGCTCAAGAGCCGCGAGACTTACGAGATCATGCGCGCGCAGGACGTCGGCTGGCAGGACAACCGCCTCACGCTGGGCAAGCTGTCCGGGCGCAACGCGTTCAAGCAGCGCATGACGGCGCTGGGCTTCGAGTTCGCCAGCCAGGAAGAAGCCACGGAAGCGTTCCGGCGTTTCAAGGAACTGGCCGACAAGAAGCGCGAGATCTTCGACGAAGACCTGATGGCGCTGGTCACCGACATGGACCTGAGCCAGGCCAACGAACGCATCAAGCTGGTGGGCATGAAGGTGAGCGCCGAGATGGGCGAGACACCGCAGGCCAGCGTCACGCTGGTGGTGGACGGCGAGGAACGCAGCGCCTGCGCCCAGGGCGACGGCTCGGTGGACGCCACCTTCAAGGCCATCGAGGCCATCGTCGAGTCGGGCGCCGAGTTGCAGCTTTACTCCGTGCAAAGCATTACCTCCGGCACCGACGCCCAAGGCGAAGTCAGCGTGCGCCTGGCGCGCGACGGCATGGCGGTCAACGGCTCCGGTTCCGACACCGACATCGTGATCGCCTCGGCCAAGGCCTACGTCAACTGCCTGAACCTGGTGCTGGCAGCGCGCGCGCACGCCGCGGCCGGCGTCTGACCGGCAACCGTCCCGCGCGGGCCGGACGTGCCGGCGCCCGGCCCGCGCTTTACCTGCCGTCGCATCAATGCGAGATTTGCCGCGCCTGACTCATTCACGACCGTTCATGCAAGGAGGAGCGCGATGACCGCCAACCCAAACCAGCGGGTGCAACCATGAGCGGCCAACTGGGCGGACGGGTGATCTGGATCACCGGCGCCGCGCGTGGCCTGGGCCGCGCCTACGCCGAAGGCCTGGCGCACGAAGGCGCGGCGGTCGCCGTGAGCGACATTGCGGGTGTCGACGAGGCCGTCGCGGCCATCCGCGCCGCCGGTGGCAAGGCAGCCGGTTTCATCTGCGACGTGACCGACGAGGCCGCCGTCATGCGCTGCGCGGCCGACATCAAGGCGCAGCTGGGCCCCATCGACGGGCTGGTCAACAACGCCGGCATCTACCCCTTCGCGCCGGTCGAACAGACCGACGCGGCGTTCCTTGAGCGCATCTTCAGGATCAACGTGTTCGGCAGCTTTCACTGCATCCGCGCCGTGGTGCCGGACATGAAGGCCCGCCGCCGCGGCAAGATCATCAACATCACCTCGGCCACCTTCCATACCCCGCCGCCGATGCTGACGGCCTACGTGGCGACCAAGGGCGCGGTGATCGGCCTGACCCGCTCGCTGGCCCGCGAGCTGGGCGAGTTCGACATCAAGGTCAACGTGATTGCGCCGGGTCTCACCGAAACCCCCGGCGTCGCCGAGGCGTCAATCGGCGGCGACATGTGGACCGGAATCCTGGCTGCCCAATGCCTCAAACGCCGCGAGCAGCCCGAAGACCTGGTCGGCACGGTAGTGTTCCTGTGCTCACCGGCGAGCGATTTCATCACCGCCCAGACCATCAACTGCGACGGCGGCATGGGCGTGCATTGAGTCGTTTTCGGCGCATTCGGCCCGGGGGCGGGCCTCCCACATCACCCTGAAACCGATTGTGGGCGCGGCACCATTGTGAGAGCGGCGCCCTCGCCGCGAACGGTGGCGCCTGCGGGTGCCACGGGACCGCAGTGGTTACTTCGAACACCACACCCACAAGGCACCTGCCCATGCCCACACCCGATCCGGCAACGCAACTCGAAATGTACCGGCGCATGCTGCGCATCCGGCGTTTCGACGAGACCGTCAGAACCCTCTTCGACCGCGGTCGCATCCCCGGCTCGGTGCACCTGTCGATCGGCCAGGAAGCCGAGGTCGTCGGCGCCTGCATGGCGTTGCGCGCCGACGACACCATGGTCGGCAACCACCGCTCGCACGGCCACCCCGTCGGCAAAGGCGCGGCGCTGGGTCCGCTGCTGGCGGAGATTCTGGGCAAGGCCACCGGCGTCAACGGCGGCAAGGGCGGCTCCATGCACCTGGCCGATTTCTCGGTCGGGAGTCTGGGCGAGAGCAGCATCGTCGGCAGCGGCCTGCCGGTCGCGGTCGGCGCCGCGCTGGGCGCAAAGATGCAGGGCAGCGACCGCGTGTGCCTGTGCTTTTTCGGCGACGGCGCGTCTAACGAAGGCTATTTTCACGAGGCCCTGAACATGGCCAGCGCCTGGCAGGTGCCGGTGGTGTTCCTGTGCGAGAACAACAGCTACGGGGTGACCACTGCATTCAGCCGCATCAGCCGCGTGCCGGACGTGGCGGCCCGCGCGGTGGCCTACGGCATGCCCGGCGAGATCGTCGACGGCCAGGACGCGCTGGCCGTCCATGCCATCGTTGCGCAGGCCGTGCAACGCGCCCGGGACGGCGCCGGGCCAACCCTGATCGAGGCCAAGACCTACCGCTACCCCCACCACTCCGAAGGCCCGCTGTACGACGCCATCACCTACCGCGACCCGGCGGAACTGGCCGCCTGGCAGGCGCGCGATCCGCTGCCGCTGTTCGCCCGGCATTTGCAGGAAGCGGGCGTCACCGACGCGCCGACGCTGACCAACATCGAACGCGCCATCACCGCCGAAGTCGCCGCGGCGCTCGAATTTGCCGAACAAAGCCCCTGGCCCGATCCTGCCCAGGCCTACCGCGGCCTGTACCGCACGCCAATCGCAGGTTTCGACCATGCGTGAGCTGACTTTCCTGGAGGCCATCCGCGAGGCACAGGAGCAGGAAATGGCGCGCGATCCGCGCGTGTTCATCCTGGGCGAGGACGTGTCCTTCAACGTCTACGGCAGCACCGGGGGTCTGGCCGAGCGCTTCGGCCTGGACCGGGTGCGGGACACGCCGATCAGCGAGTCCGGCTTCACGGGCGTGGCCATCGGCGCCGCGCTGGTCGGCATGCGGCCGATCGTGGATTTCACGATTGCGTCGTTCATGTACCTGGCCATGGACCAGCTGGTCAGCATGGCCGCAAAGACCGCCTACATGTACGGCGGGCAGGCGCACGTGCCGGCAGTGTTCCGGGCCGCGCTGTTCTACAACGGCGGCCTGGCGGCGCAGCATTCGGACCGCAACTACGCCATGTTCATGCAGGTGCCGGGCCTGAAAATCGCCGTGCCAAGTAGCCCTTACGACGCCAAGGGCCTGCTCAAGACCGCCATCCGCGACGACGACCCGGTGCTCATGTTCGAGGACGGTGCCCTGTGGGGCGCGCGCGGCGAGGTGCCGCAGGACGATTACCTGATTCCGTTCGGCCAGGCGGCGGTGCGGCGCGATGGCAGCGACGTGACCGTCGTCGCCATCGGCTCGCGGGTGCGCGAGGCGCTGAGCGCGGCGGATACGCTGGCCCGGGAAGGCATTTCGCTGGAGGTCATCGACCCGCGCACGCTGGTGCCGCTGGACCGCGCGACGATTCTTGCGTCCGTGGCCAAAACCGGCCGCGCGCTGGTGGTGGACGTGGGCCACAAAAGCTGCGGCGTGGCCGGCGAGATCCTCGCCAGCATCGCCGAGGACGGCTTCTGGTCCCTGCGCGCGCCGCTCAGGCGCCTGACCGCGCCCGACATGCAGATACCGTTCTCGCCGGCACTCGAAAAAGGCTTCTACCCGGACGCGGCGCAGATCGTGGACGCGGCCCGGCGCCTGGTGCAGGAGTAGGCCACGTGGCCCACGAGGTGCTGCTGCCGCAATGGTCGATGGGCATGCAGGACGGCCAGGTCACGCGCTGGCTGAAGGCCCCGGGTGATGCGGTGGCCGACGGCGAGGTCATCGCCGAGGTGGAGTCGTCCAAGGTGGCCAGCGACCTGCTGGCCGACCGCGACGGCGTATTCCTGCGCGCGCTGGTGGCGATCGGCGACGTGGTGCCGGTGCGCACGCCGCTGTGCCTGATCGGCGCACCAGGCGAGCGTGTCGATGCCAGTCCGGCCGTTGCTCTGAGCGCTGCACCGGTGCCGCCAGCCCTGCCGCGCCCTGGCCCGTCCGCCGGCAGCGCCGCGCAAGTCACGCCCCGCGCCCGCAAGCTGGCCATCGACAACAGCATCGATCTGGCCCAGATACGCGGCAGCGGCCCCGGCGGGCGCATCGTCGAGACCGACATCGAGGCCCTGCTCGGGTCGCCCGGCGACGCGACCTACTCGCTGGCCCGGCGCCGCGGGCGTATCGCCGAACGCCTGCTCGCCAGCCTGCACGGCAGCGCCCAGCTGACGCTCAGCCGCGACATCGACGTGACCGATCTGGCCATCTGGCGCGCGACCCTGCCGTTTCGCGCCGGCTGGGGCGACCTGGTCGGTTACGCCGTCAGCCGTGTGCTGGTCCGGCACCCGCCTTTCAACGGCACGGTCGAGGGCGACCGCGTCCGGTCGTGCGCCATGGTGAATCTGGGCTTCGCGGTGGCGCTCGCCGACGGCCTGGTCACGCCGGTCCTCCAGGACGCCGGTCGAAAGACCCTCCGTGAACTGGCGGAACTGGCCGGCGCGCTGGTAACCCGCGCCCGCAGCGGCGCGCTGCGTCCGCAGGATGTCGACGGCGGCACGTTCACGGTGTCGAACCTGGGCGGGCACGGCATCGACGCCTTCACGCCGATCATCAACCCGCCGCAGATCGCCATCCTGGGCCTGGGCCGGGTGCGGGAACTGGCGCAGCGCGACGGTGCCGGCATTGCCTGGCGGCAGTACCTGACGGTCAGCCTGACTTTCGATCACCGCGTCGCCGATGGCGTGCCGGCTGCCGCGTTTTTGCAGGACCTGGCACGGTTCGCCGCCCAGCCGGTCAATTTCGACTCGCCCTGACCGCCCGCCATCCCGCCGTTTCGCGGTCCCGTCAGCCCCGAATGATGCTGGTGCGGCGGAATTCGTCGTCGGGATAAACGCGGCCCGTCATCAGCGTGCCCCAGATGTGCTCGAACACCTTGCCGGGCTCGCCCTGCTTGGTGCCGGAGCGAAAGTAGGAGTGCCCCTTGGGCATGTCGTAGGCGGTGTTCACGTCATCGCAATCCACGGCGTAGACGTTGGCCGGCGTCAGCGTCATGTTCTCCGGACCGGTGTGGCCCAGGCGGCGCGAGGCGATCTTGTTTTTCAGGTTCGCCACCTTGCTCGAGCGCAGCGCCAGATCGTCCGACGCGAAATACACCACCACGTTGCGCGAGGCGTGGCTGATCAGCTCGCCCTTCTCGCCCTTTTGTACGGATTCGTTCTCGATGTCCGCCGCCACCAGGTAGGTATTGCGAAAGATCAGCGGCACACCACTTGGCAGGTCGTACTTGTCCCAGGCGCACAGCGTTTCGCGCAGCACCCGGTTGCCCATGGAATGGGCCAGCATGTTGATGCGCTTCAGGCACGGGTCGTCGGCGGGGTTCAGCTTGGCGTCCTCGCGCCACTTCATGAAGTGCTGCAGCACCCGCGCCAGGGAGAAGGCACTCGCGTCGGCCGACTTCTGGTCGTCCCAGTAATCCTGGACGATGCCCAGGTCGTCATCACACGGCCACACGACCGGCAGCACCAGCACTTCGTTTTTCTTCTCCTTGTCGCACAGTGCCTGAAACTCGGTCGCGCCCTCGAACACCGCCTCCGGCAGGTTCGAGAAACCGTGGATGTAAATCAGCAACTGGCGGTACGGCGAGGCCTTCAGTTCGGACATCAGGTTGAAGCCGCCGATTTCCTCGTATTTTCCGGCGTCCAGCCGCCGGCAATAGAACACCGAGTTGCTCGCAGCGTTGTTCTTGAGGTCGAAATCAAAGGCCCGGCCAAGGCGGGTCTTGATGGTCTGGGTCGGGAAACGGTTGGTGATGAACAGCATGGCACGCACCTCACAGGCAGCACGAAAAGGCGACAGTGTCCGACCTCAGGCGCTACGCCGCGGTGCACTGATACACAGCGTCACCGCACGAGCAGGGCTGCACGTCCCGGACCGCTCCCCCGGCCCTGTCCAGTCGCGGCAGGCCGCTGCCCGTGGTGGGCCCGTTTCCGAAAGGTGCGCCGAACGCGGCCGGCGTGCCTCAGGCGTCGTAGCTGCGCAGCATCCGGCCCTTTCGCACGCCCGCCCGGTAGGCGCCGTTCTCGAACAGCACTGCACCGCCCACGATGGTGGCGCGGATGCCGGTCGAGCGCGTAATGAAGCGCCGCCCGCCGCCCGGCAGGTCGTGCGCCCATTCCTTGTCGCCGCAGGCGACCGTGGCCGGGTCGAAGATGACCAGGTCGGCGGCCTTTCCTGCTGCCAGCACGCCGCGGTCGGTGATGCCGAAGAACTGCGCCGGGATCGAGGTGAGCTTTTGCACGCCCTGTTCCAGCGTCAGCGCGCCGGTCTCGCGCACCCAGCGTTGCAGCAGGTGCGTGCTGTAGCCGGCGTCGCACAGCATGTCCAGGTGCGCACCGGCGTCGGACAGGCCGATCAGCAGGCGGTCGTCCTGCACCAGCGGCGTGGTGTCGGCGGCGTCGTAGTTCAGGGCCACCATGTCGAAGGTGGTGCGCAGCTCGTCCTCGACGGCGATCTCGACCAGCAGGTCCATGGGATCACGCGCCTGCGCGTCGGCCAGTTGGCGCAGGCTTTGGCCGGCTTTGGCCAGGCCGCGCGCCTGCTCGCTGACGCCATCGAGCACGTAGAAGCGGCTCCAGATGTCCTTGCCGAAGGCCGGGATGTTTTTAAGATCGTCGCGGAAGGCCTGACGAAACACCGGGTCCGCGTAACGGGCAAGTTTCTCGGCGCGCGACAGGCGCATCACCGGCTGCCAGGTCGGGAACACGCCCAGGATGTACGGGTTGGCCAGGTTCAGCTGAAAACGCAGCGGCCGGCAGGTGGTCTGCGGCACGGCCCTGTCCCAGGCGGTCAGGTCCGCCACTGCGGCCATGCGCTCCTGATACGACGCCGGTTGTTCGGCGGCGTTGACCACCGCCAGCCAGGTGACCGGACGCGTGCTCTCGCGCAGCAGCAGTTCCAGGAAATCGTGCTCCTCGCGGCTGACCACGCCGCCAAGCTTGAGCGTCAGTTCCACGTTGCCGCGACCGGCCTTGCGCAGCACACCACACAGGGCGCGGTGTTCGTCCAGGCTGGCATTGCGGCAGGCCACGGGCTTGCCCTGGTAGCCGACGTGCACGCCCTCGCGGGTGGTGGAGTAGCCGAAGGCGCCGGCTTCCATCGCGCCCGCGAACGACGCTGTCATGGTGGCGATTTCGTCCGCGGTGGCGGCGCGGCTCAGTGAGGCCTCGCCCATGGCGTAGTGGCGCATGGGCGTCATGGCCACCAGGGCCGCCACGTTGATGCCCAGGCCGCGCCGGTCCATGGCGGCCATGTAGTCGCCAAAATGCTCCCACTGCCAGTCGATGCCCGCTTCCATCACGGCCTGCGGGATGCCCTCGACGTTGACCAGATCGCCCATCAGGAAATCGCGCATGGTGGAGCGCACCGGCGCCACGCCGACGCCACAGTTGCCCATCACGGCGGTGGTGACGCCGTGTTCGGCCGAAGGCGTGAGCAGCGAATCCCAGGCGATCTGCGCGTCGAAGTGGGTGTGCGGGTCCACGAAACCGGGCGCCAGCACCTGGCCGGCGGCATCGATGAGCTCGCGCGCCTCGCGGCTGTGGACATCGCCCATGGCGACGATGCGGCCGTCCTTGACCGCCAGGCTGCCGGGGTAGGCCAGCGCGCCGGTGCCGTCGACGATGCGGGCGTTTTCGATCAGCAAGTCGTACATGGCTTGGACACTCCCTCAGAGGGTGTTTTGCGAAAACGTCGTGGGAGCGGCGCCCTCGCCGCGAATTTCCAGCCCCTTGTTCGGCCCGGGGGCGGGCCTCCTACAAAGAGGACGATTGCAGCGCATCTACCGCACCTGAAGGCATTTTTTTGGGAACACCCCGTCAGACGTGGTACAGGTCGAGCACGGTCGGAATGAAGTCGTTCATCAGCGTGATGCGCTTGCCGGCGATGCGCCAGGCGTCGCCGTCTGCCACCAGGCGGTGCTCGTAGTGGCCAAAGAAGGCGCCGGTTTTCTTCTGGTGGAAGTAATCGACCCGAAACGCCGAGTGCAGCGTCATGCGACTTTCAGCGTGGTCCAGCAGCAGGATGTTGCTGACCTGGTGGCAGGTGCGCGGCAGCGGCACCGAGGCCGGCGAAGCGCCGGAAACGAAGCGTTCCACCCGCTCCAGCAGGCGACCGTGACCGGCCAGGTACAACAGCGAGATTTCGGATTGCGGGTCGGTGATCTGCCGGTGCTCGCCGATCCACGACGGCGCCCACAGCTCGCAGTCCTGCGTGTACAGCGCCAGCCAGTCCTGCCACTGCTGGCGGTCCAGGTAGTAACCCTCGCGGTACAACAGCTCGCTGCCGGCGGCCAGCAGTTCCGTGCGGCTCATGGCTGCATCCGGGCGGCCTGCGCCTGGCCGCGTTCCATCTGCTCCAGCCAGGCCTGATAGGTGCCCAGGTAAACCGCCTCGCCCTGGATGCCGATGTTGCCGCTGATGGAGTGCAGCGGCCTGATGCCAATGCGCTGGGCCGCCTCGTCCGGCCCGTCGCGCAGCAGCGCCAGGCCCCGGTGGTAGCCCTGGTTCCACTCGATGCTGCGCGCCTGGTCGCCCTGCTGCACGCGCTCGTAGATGGTGGTGTCGTCCGGCGTGGCCACGCCGGTGGCGCTGAAGAAATCCTCGTACTGGCGGATGCGCAGCGCGCGCGCCGCCGCCGGCTCGCCCTTGGGCGCCAGGCAGAAGGCGTACACCTCGGTCCTGTCCACGGACACCGGGCGGATCAGGCGCATCTGGAAGGTGGCGCTTTCCACCAGCAGGATGTTGGGGAAGATCGCCACCACCCGGCCGCTGACCATCATGTCGGCCTTGTCCTCGCCCACGCGGGCGGCCATTTCCTGCCACATGGCGTAGCTTGGCCGGTCCTCGCGCTTGCCCGCGCCGCGCAGCCACATGCCGCCATGGCCGTTGGGGAAGGTGTAGTACGAAACCTGCGCCTCGGCACTGATGAAGCTGTTCAGGTCCACCGAGCGGTTCTCGTCCGCGCCCTGGCGCTTGACGCGGTTCATCACCATGGTGCCGAAGCTCGCGTGCAGGGTCTTGGCGTGGTAGATGTCCAGACAATTCTCGAACACCATCTTCCAGTTGCCGCCGTAGGTGAAGTTGGCGTCGCCGCGCACCACCTCCAGGCCTTCGGGCGACTGGTCGATCCACGAATCCATGAACACCGCCGCGTCGCCCAGGTACTCGCGCAGCGGCATGATGTCCGGGTTCAGGCTGGCGAAGAAAAAGCCGCGGTATTCCTCCAGCCGCGCCACCTGCGGCAAGTCGTGGCTGAGGCTGCGGAAGGCATCCGTGTAGCCGCCGGGCGCCTCGTCGGCCACCTGCAGACACTTGCCGGCGCTGTCGAACATCCAGCCGTGGTAGGGGCATTTGTGGCGCGGGGTGTTGCCGGCCTGGGTGGTGGCCACGGTGGCGCCGCGGTGGCTGCAATGGTTCAGCAGCGCCCGCACCTGCCCGTCTGCGCCGCGCTGCAGGATGATCGGCGTGCGACCGACCACGCCGGTGATGAAATCGTTCGGCTGCGGAATCTGCGCCGCGTGGCCCACGAACACCCAGCTGCGCTCGTAGATGTAGCGCATCTCCAGCTCGAACAGCTCCGGATCCCGGAACAGGTCCAGGTGCATGCGCAGCACGCCGTCCTCGGGACGGGCGTCGACGTAGCGGGAAAAATCACGCAGCGGCAGTTCGCGCACTCGGGCGTCCATGGGTTTCTCCTCTTTCTTGAATGCCTATGGGCAGGTCCGCCGCGGGGCGGTGTGCGTCAGGAAAACACTGCTGAACTCCTTCCCTGGAATTCCTGCATGCGCTGCACCGCGGTGCAGCCCGCACGGCAGGCGCCGACCCAATCGGCGCCTGCCTATCCACCCCGCGTCGGCTTCGTGTAATTACCCCCGTGTAGACAAGACCGGCCTGTTGATGGCGCGATCCGGCGTCAGCGAATCCCGTACTTGCGCAAACCTGCCGGAGTATAGAGATCGGCGTCCGGCGGGTTCACGAAATCCGGCGGGGTGCCGCCCCGATTCGCCCCGACGTTGAAGAAGGCGTTCGCCGAGGACTGCCGGCCGTTGATGACGTCCATGTGGTTGTCGCCCCAGAAGCTCAGCATCGGCACGTCGTAGTATTCCAGCAGGTAGGCCTCCTGCACGCGCCAGAGCTGATCTTGCTGGTCGTGCATCTCCGCGCCGGCGCCGGCCCAGCTGTCCTCATCGTAATAGACGAAGCGATGCGGCGACAGATGCCGGAACTTCGGCTTGAGGCGCATCTCGACGGCCCATACTCGGTGCAGTTCCCAGCGGATCGGCTCGGGATTCAGATGCCCGGCCATGACCAGCTTCTTGAAATCGCCGTTTTCGGGCGCCGCCAGCTTGTAGCTGTTGTAGGGAATGAAGTATTCCTTGCGCACCGGCTCGGAGTACACATACCACTCCTCGTCCCCGGTCATGGCGAACATGGTGGTGGAGTCGGCCGTGCGCAGGCCATCGGAGCCGGTGCTGGGGCTGTCGTAGAAACCAATCTCCGGCGCCTTGCGCACGCGCCGCTGGCCGGGCACGTACAGGTAGGCATCGAAATCCAGCGAGGTGAAATAGTTACATCCGGCATATATGGAGCCGGCCTGACGCGGCGGCTCGATCATCTCCGACGAACGGCACCACTGTGCACCACCGTTTCGCGTGAACAGCGGGTCCTTGGGCTTTTCCTCCTGCGTCATGTATTGCGGCAGCAGCGATCGCTCGACCGCCACGGTCTGTGCGTAAGTACCGTCAGCGAAGGCGTTGAACGCGTAGCCCCGCCACACGTACGACTTGCCAAAATAGTACATGGTGTGGTTGTACACCGCTTCAGCGCCGTTGTTGGGAATCGGAAACGCAACGCCCGGTCGATACGTGCTGGTATCGAGGCAGCGAAACTCGCGATCGGGTCCCAGCGGTGGATCGCAGAAGTGGGTGTGACTCGCGTTCCAAACCGAATTTTCGTAGTGCCACTGCGGCATAGCGGCGCTGCGGTGCGACGGATACACGTTCAGGTAATAGGTACCCGGGTACTTCTTGAGCAGCGCGATTGTGCCCGGCATCAGGCGGTCGGCGTATTGCTGATAGTTCTTGGCGTTGATGGTGAACAACGGCTTGTCATCGGCATACGGATCGACGTACCAGTCGCCGCGCTTGTAGCCGGCCGGCGGGGTGGCGATGCCGCCTTCCCAGGCCGGAATGGAGCCATCCGCGTTACCGGCTCGGATCGCCCCCAGGGGCGTCAGTCGCGTACCCGTGAGGCCGATTTCGGCGGCCTTTTCCGCGGGCACCACGGCCATCGCGGCAGAGCTCGCGGCAAGGGCGAGACCTGTCATCGACATCCGCAGCATGAACCTGCGCACACTCATCATTTCATCTATCTCCTTGTGTGGTTCTCATCCGGTCATCCCGGAGTGATCAACGAGTGCTGCCATGCAGTGGTTTTTCTGCTCGAAAAACCACTGAAAACTCCGTCCATGAAGATTTGCAGCTCGCCAAGTACGGCACCGGCCGGACCTGGCTGTGCCCGCATCGCGCACAGGCGTGCCGAGCAGCGTACCGTCCCTGATACGCGGAATTGCACCGTCGCCAATGGTTCCTTGCGCACGCGCGGTCCGCCGATGGCCCGCCGCGTAAAGCCTCTACGCAGCCGTGCTGGCTGGCCCCCGCAGTGTCGCCCAGGTAAGCCCCAGTACTTCGGGCAGACGCTCGAGCTGCACCAGATGCGAAGCCTGGTCCAGCGCGTCGAGGCGCGCCCCGGGGATAGCGTCGCGGAACGTGTCACCGTAGCCGATCGGGATCAGACCGTCCTGACGGCCCCATATTATCCGGGTCGGCGCCTTGATGCGGGGCAGGCGGCGGATCAGGCCCTTGTCGGGGATCGGCCACAGGAACTTGGCGGCGGCGTTCAGGGTGCTCAGGCGCTGGATCAGCACCTCCACCTGTTCGTCCACGTCGTCGGGCAGCGCGCCGAGCATCTTTGCCAGCTCGGACTGCGGGTCGATCAGGATGCGCCGGGCAAGCTCCTGCGGCAGCATGGCGAAGATGTCCGGCATTGGGTCGTTCATGTCGAACAGGCCGGCCGGCGCGATGGCAATCAGCCGGCCGACGCGGCTGGGGTCGGTCGCCGCCATTTCGCAGGCGATCATGCCGCCCATGGAGTGGCCGATGACGTCGGCCCGCTCGATGTGCAGCGCGTCCAGCAGGTCGTAGTAGGCGAGCACCAGGTCCCACAGGTCGCGCACCTGGCTGATGTCGTTGGACTTGGAGGTACCTGGCAGATACGGCGCAATCACGCGCCGCTGCTCGGCCAGCGCATCCAGGTACGGATCCCAGGCCAGACCCCCGGCGCCGTGCAGGAACAGCAGCGGCTTGCCGCTGCCGGCCTCCAGCGTGTCGATGGCCAGGCGGGCGTTGACCTGATACGTGTGCGTGGTCGGGTTGGCCATGTGCTGCGCCTCAGGCCACGTCGCGGCGGGCATCGGGCTGCGGCTGATCGCCAAAACCACTGGGCCAGAACGGCGCGGCGTCCCACTCGGGCCACAGGTTGCGGATGTGCGGCAGCACGCCCTCGGCGAACAGGTTCAGATTTTTCAGCGCCAGGTGCTGCGGCATGGAGCCACAGTGAAACAGCCAGATCAGGTTGCCGACGTGCAGCTCGCGGGCGGCCTCGACGATCTGCTCACGCACCGTTTCCGGCGAACCGGCGATGATGTAACCGCTCTCGACCAGCTCCTTCCAGCCGAAGCCCTGGTCCAGGATGGCCTTGCCGAACTTGGCCGTGCCGTCCAGCTGCGAGCGCAGGCCGGCACGCAGCGACGCCACGGTGCGGTAGCCCGGCGCCTCGTAGAAACGCGGGTCGATGTGCATGCACTTGGTGAAGAAGTACTTGACGTGCTCCTCGTAGTCGATCTGCGCCTGGGCGTCGGTCTCCGACACGCAGATGAACTGCGCGTAGCCGGCGCGGTAGGGATTGCGGTCCTTGCCCAGCGCCTCGGCGCGGTCCCAGAACGGCCCCATCACCTTCTTGGCGTACTTGTGGCCGAAGAACGACAGGTACGAGAACGAGTAGTCGTTGAGCAGCGAAAAATCGTAGGTCTCGACGCTGCCGCCACCCGGAATCCACACCGGCGGGTGCGGGCGCTGGGCGGTGCGCGGCCAGGTGTTCACGTAGCGCAGCTGGTTGTACTTGCCGTTCCAGGTGAACACTTCGTCCGTGGTCCAGGCCTTCATGACCAGGTCGTGCGCCTCGTAGTAGCGCTCGCGCATCTCGGACGGGTTGATACCGTAGACGTAGTTGGTGTCCATGGAGGTGCCGACCGGAAAGCCGGCAATGAACTTGCCGCCCGACAGCACGTCCAGCATGGCCATTTCCTCGGCCACGCGGATCGGCGGGTTGTACAGCGCCAGACTGTTGCCCAGCACCACCACCGAGGTGGTGTCCGAGTGGCGCACCTTGCGCGACAGGATCGACGCCATCAGGTTCGGTGAGGGCATCAGGCCGTAGCCATTGCTGTGGTGCTCGTTCACGCCGACCGCGTCGTAGCCCAGATCGACCGCCGTTTCCAGCGCGTCCAGGTATTCGTGGTAGTACTGGTGGCCCTTGCGCGGGTCGTACAGCGTGCGCGGGATACTGACCCACACGCTGTCGTATTTCTGCTCGAAATCCGCCGGCAGATCCTTGTACGGCATCAGGTTGAAGGCGACGACTTTCATGCGAAAGGCTCCATCCGGGGGGCGGCTTGCTGTGCGGGCAGCGCTGAATACTCCAGCGCTTTCCTAAACGACTGTATAGCAAAATGTGCGGCATCCGTCCTGGGGCGGCACGCGATCGCGCCCAGCTGTCACGAAAATGTCCCCGGATCGTCAATTTGCATCCCTAGCATTCGTGCCCGGCAACACCGCCGAGCGCATGGCCGGACCCGAACCCGCCGCAAGCACCAACTCACGCAAAGGGAACGAACAATGACCAGGCACCCTCCCCAGCGCGCGGCGCGGCGCGCCCTCGCGGCCATCGCCCTGTTGGCCTCCACCGGCGCACAGGCCATCGTCGGCGGCAGCGGTGTCGACCCCAACACCCTCGACTCGCCGTGGGCCGGTGTCGGCTCGCTGAGCATCGGCGGCGGCACCTACAGCGGGGCGCTGGTCAGCGACCGCTACGTGCTCACCGCCGCGCATGTGGTCAGCGGCCGTGCGCCCGGCAGCATCGTGTTCAACCTCAACGTCGACGGCAGCGTCATGCAGAGCTTCGCCGCCGAGGCGGTATTCGTCTATTCCGGGTACGCCGGTACCGCCCCCGGGGCGGATGGCGTCTGGCACGACGATCTGGCCCTGGTGCGCCTGGCGGCGCCGGTGCAGGGCAGCATCCCCTACTACGCACTGTCGAATGCTCCGCTCGGATTGGGGGACACCATCACCATGGTCGGCTATGGCGCTGGTGGTAACGGCACGAACGGCGTGACGACACTGGCGAACCCGAACGTCAAGCGCGGCGGCCAGAACGTGGTGGACCGGCTGTTGCCGGACGACGATGTTGCCAACGGGGCGAACGAAGTGTTCATGTTCGACTTCGATGGCCCGACGCGGACCACCAATGTGTGGGGCGGCGCAACCCTGGGCGCTGACATCGAGGCCGGTTTCGCCGGCGGCGATTCGGGCGCGCCGGTGTTCGTGCAACGCGGCGGCGCCTGGCAACTCGCCGGCATTGCCGCCTTCAATGGCAGCAGCGGTGGCAGCGATGTCGAGTTTGGCGCCATCGGCGGAGGCACGGTGATCGCGTCCTACCAGGACTGGATACGGGGCCAGATCAGCGCCGTGCCGGAGGCCGATAACCTGGTGCTTCTGCTGGCCGGGCTGACATGCACCGGCTTCGCCGCATCACGCCAGCGGCGGGTGAAGCGCTGACGGGCTCGCCTGGCTGACGGGATCGCTCCTGCGCGGGCGAGTCCCGGATGAGCCCGGCGCCTAGAAGCGCGCGCCTGCGGCTCGCTGACACGGGAAGTGTCGGCATGCGCGGCCCGTACCCGGGCCCGCTGCCGGTGCGGCATGGGCTAATTCCGGATAATGCCGGCCCTGTAACCGCTTTCCCGTGCCGCCATGAACCGCAGCAACCGCCGTGTGCGTCCACCCGTCGCGCAGCCCATGTCCGATCCGCTGCTGATCGAGCGCATGGCCGACGGCGGCCAGGGCGTTGCGCACATCGACGGCAAGCTGTGTTTCGTCGACGGCGCGCTGGCGGGCGAAACCGTACGCGCCGCGCTGGTGCACCGGCACAGCAACTACGACGAGGCAACCGTCACCGAGGTCTTGACGGCCTCCCCGCAGCGGGTGCTCCCACCCTGCCCGGCCTACGCGCGCTGCGGCGGCTGCGTATCGCAGCATCAGGATCACGCCGCGCAGGTGCAGGACAAGCAGGCGCAGCTGGCGCAAAAGCTGGAGCGCATCGGCGGCGTGCAGCCGGAACACTGGCTGGAGCCGCTGCTGGGGCCAGTCTGGAATTACCGGCGCCGGGCGCGGCTGGGCGTGCGTCAGGTGTCCAGGCTCGGCAGCGTGCTGGTGGGTTTTCGGGAACGGCGCTCGTCGTTTCTGACCGACATGCACGACTGCGCGGTGCTGGACGCGCGCCTGTCGGCGCTGATCGGCCCGCTGCGCTCGCTGATCGGCGGCCTTTCGGTGGCCGCGCAGGTGCCGCAACTGGAAGTCACGGCCACCGACGACGAGGTGCTGCTGGTGATGCGCCACCTGGCGCCGCTCACCGACGCCGACCGGGCGGCCCTGGCCGCCTTCGGCGCGGCGCACGGCCTGCGCTGGTTCCTGCAACCGGCGGGGCCGGAAACCGTGCACCCGCTGCCGCCCGGCGGCGACCGGCTGCCCAGCTACCGGCTGGATGCCTTCGATCTGGACCTCGAATTCGGGCCGCTGGATTTCACGCAGGTCAATTTCGCCATCAACCAGCAGCTCGTGCCGCTGGCTGTGGACCTGCTGGCACCGGTGGCCGGCGAACGGGTGGCGGACCTGTTCTGTGGTGTCGGCAACTTCAGCCTGGCGCTGGCCAGGCGCGGCGCCCGCGTGCTGGGTCTGGAAGGCGAAGCGACGCTGGTCGCCCGCGCCCGCGGCAATGCCAGGCGGGCCGGCCTGGCCGAGACGTGCAGCTTCGAGCAGGCCAATCTTTACGACGACGCCCCCGCCGCCCTGGCGCGCCTTGGCCGCTGCGACGCCTGGCTGCTGGACCCGCCCCGCTCGGGCGCGCAGGCCCTGTGCGGCGCACTGCCAAAGCCGGCCCCGACGCGTATCGTGTACGTGTCCTGCAACCCGGCCACGCTGGCGCGCGACGCGGGCCTGCTGACGGGCCAGGGCTACCGGCTGGCGCGGGCCGGCATCGTCGACATGTTTCCGCACACCGCGCATGTGGAATCAATCGCCCTGTTCGAGCGGACCTGAGCCATGACCGATCTTGCCCGGCAACACTGCGCGCCCCTGCCCCCCGGCACGCCGCCTCTTGCACACCCGGACTGGCAGGCCCTGCACGCACAGATCGACGCCGCCTGGCAGGTCGTGGACGGTCACCACCTGCGACGCGTCTGGCACCTGCCGGATTTCGCGAGCGGCGTTGCGCTGGTCAACCGCATCGGCGCCCTGGCGCAGGCCGAGGACCACCACCCGGACCTGCTGCTGGCCTGGGGCCGGGTCGAAATCACCCTGTGGACCCACTCGGTGGGCGGCCTGAGCCGCAACGATTTCATCTTGGCGGCGCAGGTCGACCGGCTGACGCCGTGATCGACGCCCTGCTCGCCAAGGCAGTAGCCCTGCTGCGCGCCGGGCAGGTGGTGGCCATGCCCACCGAGACCGTCTACGGCCTAGGCGCCGACGCGCTCAACCCCGCTGCGGTGGCGCGCATCTTTGCCCTGAAGGGCCGGCCGGCCGACCATCCGCTGATCGTCCACCTGCCGCCCGATGAGCCTCTCGGCAACTGGGCGGCCGAGGTGCCGCCAGCCGCGCACGCGCTGGCGCGGGCTTTCTGGCCGGGTCCGCTGACGATGATCCTGCCGCGTGGCGCGCGGGTGCCCAGAGCTGTCACCGGCGGGCAGGACACGGTGGCCCTGCGCGTGCCCGATCACCCGCTGGCGCTGGCCCTGCTGCGGGCATTTGGCAGCGGCATCGCGGCGCCATCGGCCAACCGCTTCGGCCACATCAGCCCCACGACTGCCGCGCACGTGCGGAACGAGTTTGGCGATGCACTGCCGCTGATCCTGGACGGCGGACCGTGCCGGGTGGGTATCGAGTCGACCATCGTCGATTTGACGCGCGGCGCGCCGGTGGTGCTGCGGCCCGGCGCCATCAGCGCGGCGGACATCGCCCACGTGCTGGGCGGTCCGGCCACGGCGGATGGCGCGACACCGACCGGACCGGCACCGCGCGCCTCCGGCCTGCTGGAGCGCCATTACGCGCCGCGCACGCCGGCCGAACTGGTCGAAAGCGCCGCCCTGCCGGAACGCCTGGCGGATCTGACGGCCCGCGGGCAGACGGTTGGCGTACTGGCGCTCGGACGCAGCATCGACAGCGGCATCGTGCTGCCCAACGATGCCCCGGCCTACGGGCAGGGCCTGTACGCAGCGCTGCGCGAGCTCGACGGCCGCGGCCTTTCACGCCTGCTGATCGAAGCCCCGCCACAGGGCGAAGCCTGGCGGGCGGTCAACGATCGCCTGCAGCGGGCGGTGGCGTAGCCCCGGATTGGCGGCGCTGAGCTCCAAAGACATGCGTGTGGGAGCGGCGCGCCGCCGCGAATCCTCGAATCAGCCATTCGGCCCGAGGGCGGGCCTCCCACAGCACCGCCGCCGGGTGATCAGGCCAGACCCGCTCCGTCCAGACGCTCCAGCTTCACCACTTCGCCGACCGGCTTGCGATAGCCGCGCGGCGTGGCCGGCGGGGTACCGCGGCCCATCACGATCAGCATGGCCGGCACGTAGTTGTCGGTCAGGCCGGCCACCTCGGCCACCTGCTGCGGGTTGAAGCCGATCATGGCGCCGGTGTCGAAACCGCGTGCCTTGGCGGCATACATCAGCGTCATGGCGGCCAGACTGGCGCCGCGGATGGCCTCGTCGCGGGCGAACTGCGCGTTGCCGCCGTACATCTGGCCGGTCATGCCGATCATGCGTCCGCGCATCGGCTCCGGTGCCTGGGCGAAGATGGTCGGCGCGTCCACGTGCGCATCCAGCCTGGCGCACACGACGATGGCGGCGCCGCAGTTCTCGACCTGCGCCTGGTCCATGCTGGCGGCGCGCAGGCGCTTTTTCTGCTCCGCCTCGCGCACCACCACGAAAGCCCATTGCTGCAGGTTGAAGGCGCTGGGGCTCAGGATCACGTCGTCGAAGATCGCCTTCAGGTCGGCGTCGGTGACCGGCTGCGAGAGGTCGTAGTCGCGCACGCTGCGCCGGGCCTGGACCAGTTCGGAAAAGTTCATCGTTGGCTCCTTGTGAGTGGCTTCAGAAAATCGGGACGAACGTGCGCCCGCGGCTCAGTCCGTCGGCGGGGACGGCGGGCGCGCCAGCAGGTACAGGCCGGCCGAACCGACGTAGCCGGCGGCAACCAGGCCGTAGATGGCGGCGTAGGAATGCGAAACATCGTACACGGCGGATGCAATCACCGGCCCCAGTCCAAGCCCGACCAACTGGAAGCTGGCCATCAGCCCGGCGATGCGCCCGAACGCGAAGCGACCGAAGTAGTTCGACAGGATCAGTCCGGTCAGCGAGCCTTCGCCGCGCACCAGCAGGCCAAGCACGGCCGACAGCACCAGCGCGCTGGTGGCGCTGTCCACGCGCAGCATCAGCAGGATGCCGCCGGCCGCCAGCAGCTGCGAGACGATGGCCAGGCGCCGCTCGGAAAAGAACTCCGACAGGTAGCCCCAGACCACGTTGGCCAGCGCGCCGGTCAGCGCCAGGATGCTGACCGCGGTAACCGCCTGCACCTGCGACACGCCGCGGCTGGCCAGATAGGTCACGTGATAGAACACGACCGTGCCGTTGGCCGCGATGGCCGTCACCGCCGCCGCCATCAGGAAACGCAGCGTCCAGGTGCGCAGCGCCTGCGCCAGGGTCCACGGGTGCTCATCGGTGCCCGGGCGGGCGCGGCGCCAGCCGGTGGCGACGCGCGCCGCCACCGGCCCGCCGTCCGGCACCAGGCCCAGCGCCTCGGGACTGCGGCGCAGCAGCACCAGGGCCGGTGGAACGACCGCCAGCACGCTGAGGGCTCCCATGGCGACAAAGATCTGGCGCCAGTCCCAACCGTGCCGCTGCGCATAGGCGCCGGCAAAGGCCATCGCCGCACCGCCCAGCGGCACCGACATGGAGGCGATGCCCAGCGCCCGGCCGCGGTAGTGCAAAAACCAGTGCACGGCGATCGCCCGCTGCGCCGCGCCGCCCAGCGCGCCCTGGGCCGCGCCGCGCGCCAGCATGTAGCCGACGTAAAACACGGCCAGATTCGGGCTCCAGCCCATCAACACGAAGCCGCCCGCCATCACCAGCGCCGCCATGCTCATCAGAAGGCGCGGCCCGTGACGGTCCACCCACGCCCCGGCCAGCGGCGAGATCAGACCGCCGGTGATGGTGCCGGCCAGCAGCGCACCGGAGATGGCGGTATTCGTCCAGCCGGTGTCCTGCGTGATCGCCAGCAACACCGAGCCGATGTACATCTGGCTGCTGCCGGCGGAAATGAAACCGCCCAGCGACGCCACCCCCAGCATCACCCAGCCGTAATAAAAGCGGGCGCCCAGACGGGCCACGAGGCGATCGGACACGGTCTGCCCTGGTGCGTTGTCGGTGCCGGCCGCGGGTCTCAGAACCCGTCAGGCTCCGCCTGCGGCTCTGGCGCAGCCAGCTCCGCCTGCGCCTGGTCCAGCAGCGCCGCCGGCAGGGCCTTGGACGCCTCGACGCCCAGCGCCTTCAGGTCCTCCGCCCGCTTGACCAGGTTGCCGCGCCCGCTGACCAGCTTGTTGCGGGCCGCGTCGAAGGCATTGCGCGTGCTCGCCAGGCGGCTGTCGACGGCGTCCAGGTCCTGCACGAAGCCGACGAACTTGTCGTAAAGATCGCCGGCCCGGCGCGCGATTTCCTGCGCGTTGCGGCTCTGGTGCTCGAAGCGCCACACGTTCTGGATCATGCGCAGCGTGGTCAGCAGCGTGGTCGGGTTCACCAGGCCGATGTTGCGCTCCAGCGCCTCGGTGAACAGCGCCGGCTCGGCGCGCAGGGCTTCCATGTAGGCCGGCTCGATGGGCACGAACAGCAGCACGAAATCGAGCGAACGCACGCCCGGCAGCAGCTGATAGTTGCGCTCGCCAAGCCCGCGGATGTGCGCGCGCAGCGAGGCCACATGCTCGCGCAGCGCCTGCGCGCGGCCGGCGTCGTCCGGGGCACTCGCATAGCGCTCGTAGGCGGTCAGCGACACCTTGGCGTCGATCACCACGTCCTTGCCGTCGGGCAGGTGCACGATGGCGTCCGGCCGCTGGCGGCCGCCCTCGCCGTCGATGCTGACCTGCAACTCGTACTCGCGGTCCTTTTGCAGGCCGGACTGTTCCAGTACGCGCTCGAGCACCATCTCGCCCCACACGCCCTGGGTGCGGGTCTGGCCCTTGAGGGCGTTGGTGAGGTTCACGGCATCCACCGCGATGGTCTGGTTCAGGTCGCGCAGGGTGTGGATTTCCTTCAAAAGCGACACCCGGTCGCGCGATTCCTTGTCGTAAACGTCCTCCACGCGCTTCTGGAAGCCGCCGATCTGCTCGCGCAGCGGATTGAGCAGGGCTTCCAGGTTGGTCTTGTTCTGGTCGGTGAAGCGGCGGCTCTTGTCTTCCAGGATTTCCTGCGCCAGGTTCTTGAACTGCTCGGTCAATTGCCCGCGCGCTTCCTGCAGCACGGCCAGTTTTTCCTCGCTGCGGCGCCGCTCCTCGGCCAGTTCGGTCATCGCGCGTTCCAGGCGCACGGCCAGCGCCTGCGCCTGGTCGGTCTTGTCGCGAAGATCCACCTGCAGCGGCGCCAGTCGGGCGCAGTCCACCTGCAGCCGGGCGCGCTCCTCGGCCAGCGCCTGGCGCTCGCGACGCAGATCATCGAGTTCAGCCGTGAGCTGGCCAGCCTGCCGCTGACTTGCCTCAAGGCGGCCGCGCGCCTGGCTCAGGAAAATCGCCAGCACGACGGCCAGCAGCCCGGCCGCCACGGCGACCGCGGCAAGGACGGAAAACGCCATGCCCGGAAACAGTCCAAGAGTCTGGTACAAGGCTTGCAAGATAACCCATCGGATGCCCTGACCGTGCCCGCTGCCGGGTCGCGGCGCCATCCCCACGCAAAGAGCCGGCCATGAACATAGGCATCCCGACCGAGATCAAGGACAACGAAAGCCGCGTGGCCCTCACGCCGGCCGGCGCGGCGGCCCTGAGCGGCGCCGGCCACACGGTGCGTGTGCAGCGCGGCGCGGGCGTCGGTTCCGGCTTTTCCGATGCCGAATATGCCGCCGCCGGGGCCACGCCGACCGACGCCGTCGGCGCCTGGGACTGCGACCTGGTGGTCAAGGTCAAGGAACCGCTGGCGGCCGAATACGGCTACCTGCGCGGCCAGTTGCTGTTCACCTACCTGCACCTGGCCGGCGTCGACCCGGCGCTGACCGAGGCGCTGCTGGCCAGTCGCACTACCGGCATCGGCTACGAGACCGTGCGCGACGCCGCCGGCCACCTGCCGCTGCTGGCGCCGATGAGCGCCATTGCCGGCAACATGGCAGTCGCCGTCGGCGCCTGGTATCTGGCCAAACCGCACGGCGGCATCGGCGTGCAGCTGGGCCGCGTGCTGGGCGAGCCGCACGGGCGGGTGCTGGTGGTTGGCGACGGCGTGGTCGGCCACCACGCCGCGGCCAGCGCCGCCGCACTGGGCGCCGAGGTCATCGTGTACGGCATCGACACCGACCACGGCGCGGCGCTGCTCAGGCAACTGCCAGGACAGGTGAGCTGGCGGCTGTCCACCCCACAAGCGATTTCGGCCGAACTGCCGCAGGCGGACCTGCTGATCGGCGCCGTGCTGCTGCCCGGCGCCCGCGCCCCGCACGTCATCAGCACCGACATGGTCCGGCAGATGCGACCGGGCACGGTGATCGTGGATGTCAGCATCGACCAGGGCGGCTGCGTGGAAACCGCCCACCCCACCAGCCACTCCGACCCCGTGTACCCGGTGCACGGCGTCATCCACTACTGCGTCACCAACATGCCGGGCGCCTACCCGCGCACCGCCACCGTGGCCCTGACGCAGGCGACGCTGCCGTACCTGACGACGCTGGCCGCCGGAGGCCGCGCGGCGCTGTTCAGCGATCCAGCGCTGGCGGCGGGCGTGAACACCATGGACGGCCATGTCACCTATGCGGCCGCCGCGCAGGCGCTGGGTCTGATGGCGCGCCACCGGCCGCTGACGCAGCTTGCGCCCTGAGTTGAATCGGCGGCTGCCCACCGCAGCTGGAATGACAACAAGACGGCGCGGAGCGCAGGCACAGTGACCACAACGCCACACCCGACGTGCCCGGCGGGGTCGTAGCATCGCGTGCATACCGACCACCAAGGAAGCCCCATGCCGCCCACATCCGCCACCTATACTGCCTTGCAGGCAGCGTTCGATCACTTCAATGTCGAGCTGTTCGCGGCCCGTCTGCCGCAGTGCCTCATCACCCTGCGCTCTTCCGCGCGCACCTATGGTTACCTGCACACCCGCCGCTTCGTGAATATGTCTGGCGAACCGGTGGATGAACTCGGAATCAACCCTGGATACTTCGCCGTACAGTCGCCGGAAGAAGTCATGGCCACGGTAGTACATGAAATGGCCCATCACTGGCAACACCATTTCGGCACGCCGTCCAAATCCCTGCCACACAATCGCGAATGGGCCGCCAAGATGGAAGAGCTCGGCCTGATGCCTTCCCACACCGGTCTACCCGGCGGCAAACGCACTGGCCGCAGCATGAGCGATTACATCCTGCCGGACGGTAAATTCATCCGTGCGTGTGCGGTACTGCAAGCGAAGAACATCACCCTACCCTGGCTGGACAGCCACCTTCCAGTCACCCCAGAACATCTCGCCGCCAACCGCAACGCACTCATCGAAAGCAAATTGGCCGTTGTGGGAGGCGAACCGCCGATCATCGCGGCGCAGGCGAACGGCGTCACCCTCGCACTTGTCATGCCGAAACCGCGCCCTGCACCCTCTCGCGTGTCCTTCACCTGCCCGCAGTGCCATATCCGCGCCTGGGCTGCGCCAACGACGGCGCTGACATGTGGTTCCTGTGATGTAAGGATGGAGAATGGTTAATGTGAAAGGCGCAATAAACTAGACCGTAAATCGGGGAGACCAGCACATGCATGGAGTTCTAAAAGACCTTGGCAGTGTCCTTCAACGCTTCCTGCAGGCTGTGCTGCCACCATGTGATGAGCGCTGGTGGGAGACCTGCGTTCTTTCACGCCTTTCCTTCCCACAGCGTCGTACCGTGGAAGAAAAAGGTATTACCACTCTGGAAGAACTTGACCTAGCCGGTTTGCTCAGGGTACTGGACCAGAACTGGCATGAAATCGGCACCATAAGGCGTCTACCCGTCGAAGCCCGGAATTGGCTGAAAGAAGCTCAGAGCATCCGCAATCGATGGGCACACCTTCCCCCGAGCGGGCTGACTTCAGAAGACACATACCGCGATATCGATACGGCATACCGCCTGTTGGGGGTTTTGGATGCCGACGAGCCCACACTCAACCGGGTACAGAAAGCACGCCAACAGGCACTGACAGCCATCAGCCAAGCCGATCACCAAATCGCACAGCCTGCGCTCGGACCACCAGCCGGCAATTTCGTCGCCCACGGCGCAATTGGCAAGGGGAGCATCATTTGCCTGAAAGCTCGCCCCGACCATACGGGCGCGGTGATTGACATCATGATGGACGGCAATGAACCACGCTACCTCGTTTTTCATGATGGCGCTGTCTCTACCTACTACGCATCCCAAATAGAACCCATATCACCGGTCGCGGCACGCCGTAGCGTTAGTCCCGACGTACTGCACGCCGCATTAAGCGCTCTCCAGTTGCGGCACCCGAGCACGGCGCATCTGTATTCGCTCTTTGCCTCGCGTATCCAGTTCGTCCCCTATCAGTTCCGCCCGGTATTGAAACTTATCCAGGCGGATCGTCCACGCATGCTCATTGCTGACGAAGTAGGCGTAGGAAAAACCATCGAGGCAGGTCTGATTCTGAAGGAACTCCAGGCCAGGCGAGATGTTCGTTCAGTGCTGGTAATCTGCCCGAAACCGCTGGTGGCCGAGCGCAAGTGGCAGGAAGAGATGAAGCGCTTCGACGAGCAATTCACCCATCTCGACGGTGACACGCTGCGTTACTGCATCGAGGAAACCCATCTCGATGGCGCCTGGCCACAACAATATTCCCGCGCAATTCTGCCGTATTCACTGTTCGACGAAGCGCTCCTCATGGGCAAGCAAAAAGGCAACCGTCGTCAACGTGGCCTGTTCGATCTGGACCCGCCCCCCAGCTTCGACCTCGTGATCGTCGATGAAGCCCACCACATCCGCAATACGGACACTTGGGCCTCTCGCACCGTACGCTACATCTGCGACAACGCCGAGGCCGTCGTTCTGCTCTCCGCGACACCGATCCAGCTCGGCGACAATGATCTTTTCAACCTACTCCACTTGCTGCGCCCCGATGTTCTGCCCGGCCGGCGCGAATTCGAGCAAATGGCCGAGCCCAACCCGCACCTCAATGCCGCCATCGAAACGGCACGGGCGGCGCGTCCAGAATGGCGCAAACTAGCCCGCGCTGCCATTGAGCGGGCCATGGGCACGCCCTGGGGCAAGGGAGTGTTAAGTGGCGATACCCGTATGCAGGACGTCTTCGACCTTCTCGGGGAAAACGATGACACCCGAACCCGTCTCACTCTCATCCGCACACTGGAAGACCTTTACACATTCTCATCCCTCATCAATCGCACACGCCGACGGGACATCGGCAGTTTCACGACCCGCAAGCCGGAGACCATCGCTGTCGAGTTCACCTCTGAGCAGACCGTCCTGCATGAGGGCCTGATTGATCTCATCGCCCGAATACTTTCCCATCGCCATGGCGACGAGAACCTTAAATTCATGCTCACGACGGTCAGGCGGCAGGCGTCGAGCTGTATTTTTGGGCTAGCGCCTTTGCTCAACGATATCCTGCACCGTCATCTATCCAAGGTCGAACTCAGTGAAGCCGGAGATGACGACATACCCGACGAAATCAGTGATGTGCTGGCGGATTTTCGCGCCGAAGTCGACGCCTTGATCCATAAGGCGCGCAACCTCACTGGCCCGGACCCCAAATGCGATGCCTTTCTCAAGGTGATCCGGGACAAGCAGCAATTGCCGAACAACAAATTGCTGGTGTTCAGCACTTTCCGCCACACGCTGGCCTATCTGGCGGGTCGTCTCGATGGCGAGCCGGTGCGTGTAGGCCTCATTCACGGCGACGTTGCGGATGACGAGCGTCGCGAGCTACGCAGCCGTTTCAGCCTGCCCAAGGCAGACCCGAAGGCACTGGATGTACTTCTATCGTCCGAAGTCGGCTGCGAAGGTCTCGACTTTCAGTTCTGCGACGCCTTGGTCAACTACGACCTGCCGTGGAATCCCATGCGCATCGAACAGCGCATTGGCCGTATTGATCGCTATGGGCAGAAAAGCGACACAGTGGTCATATACAACTTCATCACCCCCGGCACCGTGGATGCAGAAATCTACGAACGCTGCCTGCTTCGCATCGGCGTCTTCCGCCAGGCTCTTGGTGGCAGCGAGGAGGTGCTGGGGCGGCTGACCCGTGAAATCCGCGACATCGCGGAAGACCTCACACTTACAACCGCAGAGCAGGCCGCCCGCCTGCAGCAGCTTGCAGACAACGAAATACGCACCGTCCAGGAACAGGCAAGGCTTGAAGAACAACAGGCTAAGCTATTTGGCCTCCATCTGCCCCAACGTGATGATGAAATGGTCGCGCAGGCGTCCAGCTTCTGGCTGGCGCCAGCCATGCTTGCCAACCTCGTGGAACGTTATCTGGACAGCGTCGAGACGACAAAATCACACCGCTCACCTGGGCGACAACCGGTCTCCACGCTGCAACTCAGCCAAGAGGCGCGCACTCGGTTACTGGCCGATTTCGCAGCGCTGGAGCTCACGGGCGCCGTCGCCCTTGCCTGGGAACGCTGGCTCCGGGGCGCCGATCCATATCTCGCCCTCACCTTCGATCCCGCAACGGCCCAGGAACGTCGCGACCTCGCATTCATCACTCCCACGCATCCCTTGGCCCGGCAGGCCGCCCAAGCCCTTGCATCGCCCTCCCCGCTGGTTTGTGATCTTGCGGTCCGCTCCAGGCTGGCGCCGCCGGGCCGTTACCCCTATGCCATCTATAGCTGGCGCAAGCTCGGTTTGATGGAAGATTTCACGTTCCAACCGGTCTGCACACACCCGCAGATGACCGCGTCCATGCTGCAACTGTTGCAATCGGGCCGCCCCTGCGAGGCGAACTCGACAATCACCGCACTGGAGGAGAGCGCGCTCGAACAGTCCCATTACCAGTCCTGGACGCAGGCCCGCGCCCAACACATCGAGCGCGTGGCCGACCTGGCCAGGGCCAGAACGGCGTCCATAACAACCACTCACGCCGCGCGGCTTGCCCTGCTGGAGGAACAGCGCGACATGGCGACCGACTCCCGCATTCGGCGCATGCGCGACGCCCAAACCGACACCGCCCGGCGCGACTTCGATCGGCGCGCGGAGCAATTGAACAAAGCAGCTGCCCAGGGTGACATCATTGCGGAAGCTGTCGCCTTCGGCGTACTGATGGTGGAGAACGAGGAATGAATCTCGAAGAGTTGAAAAAAAAGCGCCGCGAATGGGTCCAGTCCACTAAAGAAAACGGTTTCGAGGATGGTATCAGGCGACTCCTGACAGAAATCTATCCCGACAACGCCCATTTCCTCTACGAACTGCTGCAAAACGCCGAGGATACAAAGGCGACGACTGTCAGATTTACCTTGCAGGAGGACTCGGTCGAATTCGAACACGACGGTGAGCGACTTTTCACATTCAAGGATGTCGACTCAATCACCAGCATCGCCTCCAGCACCAAACGGGATGATCCTACGCAGATCGGCCAGTTTGGTGTCGGCTTCAAGGCAGTCTTCGCCTATACCGCCACTCCGGAAATTCATTCCGGCGAGTACCACTTTCGTATCCACGATCTCGTCGTGCCGGAAGCCATTGTCAAGACGCAGGACCGCCCTACGCGATTCAACTTTCCGTTCGATCATCCAGAGAAATCACCACTCCAGGCTGTTGAAGAAATCCAGCGAGGTCTGCGGGTGCTGGGCGAAAATACCCTGCTGTTCCTCAACCATATCCGCCATCTTGAATACCTTCTCTGTGATGGTGCGCTGGGGTCATTGCAACGCATCGACCACGAGGACGGGCATATCGAGATTCGTCGTCGCCAACCCAGTGGAGAGGAAAGCTATTCGCGCTGGCTGCGCTTTTATGACGACGTCGAGGTCGAAAATAAGACCTGCCGTATTGCCGTAGCCTATCGCCTGGAAGAGCGCTCCGACAAAACAAAGGGGCGCCCAGCATGGAAAATCGCTCCCGCCGATCCAGGCGAGGTTTCCATTTATTTTCCAGCCGAAAAGGAGACCTCCAAGCTAAGGTTCCACATCCACGCGCCCTTTGCCTCGACGGTGGCCCGCGACAGCGTGCGTGACTGCGAAGCAAACCACGCTCTGCGCGATCATATCGCCCGTCTGGTAGCCCGCTCGCTAGCCGCCATACGCGACCAGGGCCTGCTGACGATGGAGTTTCTCGCCATCCTGCCCCAGTCTGGCGATAGTCTCTCACCGTTTTATGAACCCATCCGCCAGGCCATCGTCAAGGCCTTTCAAAATGGTGAATTCACTCCGACAAAACAAGGTCGTCATGCCAAGGCAGAAACCCTGTATCGGGCGCCGGCGAGAATCGTCGAGGTCTTGAGCGACGAAGATTTACGGCTCCTGACACAGGATTATGCAGCCGCCTGGGCCGCTAACCCGCCTCAGCGCAACCAACGGGAGGACCGTTTCCTCGATGACCTTGGTATTCGAAAGTGGGAGTGGAGCGATCTCATCAGTTTATTGGAGTTGGACGATGACGATGAGTGCAAACAGGTCGAGCATTGGGTCGCGACAAAAGCCGACTCTTGGCTCATGCGTTTCTATGCTCTGCTGGGCGAGGCGTTAGAACAGGATGATGTCGCTTTGCCGGATTATCTAAGTTTCGGCTCCCTCAACATGGGGATCGTCAGAGTCTCGAAAATCAACGAAGACCTGCACGTCGTTCCAGATGCGGCATTTTTCCCCGCAGATGACGAAGCCGAGTCACCGCGGGATATCTATTTGGTGAAGCCCGAGGTATACGCAACCGGAACGGAGCGGCAGAAGAAACATGCCCGCTTTTTCCTCGAAAAGATCGGCGTGCGGCCTTATGATGAAAAGGCCGCGATTGAGCGGACTTTGCGGACCTACGAGAATCCACCGGATCGCGCTAATGAAAAATATTTAAAAGAAATACGCCGGTTTGTCGCCTACTGGAAGAAACACCCCACTGATGCGGGCACATTTAGGAGCCACGCCTTTCTGTTGGGCATGAACGCCATGAGTAACGATGCGCCAATATGGTTGCAGCCATCGAAACTGTGTCTGGACACGCCGTATGTTGATTCCGGCCTTGCTAGCCTGAGTGGCATCCACAAAAAATATTGTCTGTCGGACGAATACGAGAGGAAATTCAAGAAAGCCGAACTCAGTGAGTTTCTCAACTTCATGAAAGCGCTGGGTGTTATGTACGCACTTGAAGTCCAAAAAAGTGATCTCGGAATTTTGGGAAACCCGAGGCAGGCACAATTAGAGCACGACTATTGGAATTCCCGCGCAAGACGGACCGATAGTTCTGTGGATGAAGATTACACAATAGTTAATGTTGAAAAATATCTTGAAGCCCGCTCCATCGACGCCAGTTGCCTCATCTGGCATGCCCTGATTGAGGCCCGCAAGGAAGCAACCACGGCCCGTTATCGTCCAAACCAAAGTCACCAGCTCCGCGAGGCGCCTTCCCAACTCGTCCATCATCTTCGGGAAAACGCTTGGATTCCCGACCAAGACGGCACTTTCCACAAGCCGGACGTCATGACCCGCGATGCGTTGCGCCAGGATTTTCCTTTTGATGACCGCGCCGGGCTACTGACCGCGATTGGATTCGGCGAGCATGCAAGGAAGCAGAGCGAAGCTTACCGGGCGCGGGACGAGCATGTGAAAGCAATGGGGTTCGACTCTGTTGAGGATGCGGAGTCTTTCGCCAAAGTGAAAGCAAGCGGTGTCAGTCCTCAAGAGATACTGAGTTGGGTCGCCGAACGTCAGCGCACAACCCAGCCGGAAGCCGCCGTTCAAAACCCTGAGCGCCGTCGCCAAGGGGTGCTGGAACGCAGGGACAACGCCCCGTCCCGCGAGAGCATACAGCGCGAACGAACGATCCAACCCGGCGTGAAGGACGAAGTCGTGCAAGCCAAAGCCTATCTGCGCACGAAATACACCAACCCCCAAGGACAATTGGTGTGCCAGTGCTGCCACGCGGAAATGCCCTTCAAAATCCACGACAGTCATTATTTCGAAGCCATTCAGTTCGTCCGCGGGCTCGATCATCATTACTTCGAAAACAGGCTAGCCCTGTGCCCGACCTGCGCCGCGATGTATCAACATGCTCGCGAAACGGACGACGACGCGATGCGCCAAGCAGTGATCACCAACCCCACGCCGGAGCGGGCGCCGTCGGTCGAAATCCCCGTCCGTCTGGCCGGCAAGGAGTATCAGCTGCACCTTGTGGGCCAGCACTGGTTCGATCTCAAGACAGTGCTATCCAGCCCCGCTGACTCAAAGGGTGGCTAATAAGGAACTCCCTTGGCTTACAGCCGACGTCACCACATTACGCGTCGCAGCCGCCCGGGCGCTCGGGCTGCAGGCGCAGCTTGCGCCCCGCTGCGGCGAAATTGAAGATAAACAGCGCAAACGCGCAGGGTGTGGCGCCGCTTCGGCGCGCGGATGCCGGCGGGAGGCGGCGTACGTCGCCGACCGCTGGTCGCTTGCGCCCTGACGGGTAAGGCAAACCCCCGCCGCGGCGGGATAAAGGCAAACAGGGCAAAACGCGCCCAGCCCCGGCAGGAGCGCAGCTACGCTGCGCGATGGCCTTTGATCGCAACCCATCGCCCGGCACAGCCGGGCTCCTACGAAGCGCTGCCAGCGTGGCTCGGTCGCCTGGGAAACGCGATCAGGCCCGTTCTTCGCTGCGCACCAGCAAGCAGGCACCGATCACCGCCGCCGGCATCAGCAGCAGGTTCACGACCGGCACTGCACCCAGCACCAGCACGCTGCCGCCAAACCCCAGCGCCCGCAGCGGCATGGCAGCGGCGGTCCCGCGCACGGCGCGAAAATCGAGACCGCGATTGCCCAATGGGTAATCCAGATATTCCAGCGCCAGTAGCCACGCCCCCAGCAGCAACCACAACGGCCCGGCGACCAGGTTCACGCCCGGCACCCACAGCAGCACGCCAAGCGGCACCGCCCGCACCAGGAAATAGCGCAGCTTGCGCAGTTCGTTGGCCATGGCCTGCCCGGCCTCGCGCAGCCAGCCGCCGGCCGACGGCGTGACATCGCCAGTCACGCGACGCGCGAGGATGACGTTGAACGGCGCCCCGATCAGGTTTGCGAGCGCCGTGAAGGCGTACACGAACACCAGCAGCAGCCCCAGCCCGAACAGCGGCCAGGCCAGAAACGCCAGCCAGTCCAGCCAGCCCGGCAGTGCGTCGTGCAGCCAGCGCACGGCCGCGGCCACGCGCCCGGCCGCCCAGACGCTGCCGGCGCCAAACAGCAGCGCGTTGATGGCCAGCGGCGCCAGCACCAGAGCGCGCCAGCGGCGATCGAACAGGCACCGGAATCCCCGCCACAGACAGGCGGGGCCGGACAGGGGAAGGTCGGGTATGAGCATGGATACGGTGGATCCTTGGTGTGGAAAGCACTTTGGCAAGCTGTGGGCAATTCGGCCCGCGGGCGGGCCTCCCACAGTGCCCTTCAATGGCACGCGACGCGCAGTTCGGCCCGGGGGCGGGCCTCCCACCGGGTGCCCGCATTGTGGGGACGGCGCCCTGTGGGAGCGGCGCCCTGTGGGAGCGGCGCCCTCGCCGCGAACCGCCCCGCACCCCGCCAACCTGCCCGCCTGACCGGCATCACAGCCGCCGCAGCCGTTGCGCCTCAACATGCCATGCACACGGTCCGGCGGTCCAAGCCCTTTGACGGCCGCACTTGCGCACCGCCGCGCCGACCCCATCTTGCACTCACAGCGCCGATACCCGGCGCGCCCGGACACCCCATGCAGCATTCCGAAAACCGTCTGCGCGTGCTGACCTACAACATCCAGGTCGGCATCGACACCGGCCGCTACCGCCATTACCTGACGCGCGGCTGGCGGCACGTGCTGCCGTTTGGCGGCCGCCAGGACAACCTGGACCAGATCGCCGCCGTGCTGCGCGATTACGACATCGTGGCGCTGCAGGAAATCGACGCCGGCTCCTACCGCGGCGCCTTTCTGAACCAGGCCCAGTACCTGGCCGAGCGCGCCGGCTTTCCGGACTGGCACCTGCAGGTCAACCGCAACTACGGACCGCTGGCGCGTCACGGCATTGCCGTGCTCAGCCGCCTGCCGCCGACCGGCATTCGCGAATGCCGCCTGCCCGGTTTCGTGCCCGGCCGCGGCGCGTTGCTGCTCAGCTTTGGCAGCGACGCCCGGCCGCTGCACGTGCTGGCGGTGCACCTGTCGCTGGGCCAGCGCTCGCGCCAGCGCCAGTTGCGCTATCTGGCGCGCCTGTCGGCGCACTGCAAGGACCTGATCCTGCTGGGCGACATGAACTGCCCGGCCTGGCACCTGCAGCGCCACTCCAGTCTGATCAACGCCGGCCTGCGCGTGGCCGACACCGAGGGCCACAGTTACCCGTCCTGGCGGCCGCGGCGTAACCTCGATCATGTACTGGTGTCGCCGGCCCTGAAGGTGCACCGCGCCCAGGTGCTGGAACATTTGATGTCCGATCACCTGCCGGTGGCGGTGGAACTGGAACTGCCGCCGGCACTGGCCGCCAGTCTGGCCCGCGGCCGGACCAGTACGCTGCCTGCCTGTGCCTGAACACCGCAAGGAGGACCGCCATGCCATCGCGTGATCTGGAACGCTGGATGTGGGCCGAGGCCTGTTCGATGCTCGACCAGGCCGAGCGGCTGCAGCGGCAGTTTTTCGACCCGCCCGGCCGGCGCGGCGCGGCGCGCGCCTGGCAGCCGCCGGTGGACGTCTATCAGGCCGGCACCGAGCTGGTGATCATGGCCGCGCTGCCGGGCGTCACCGCCGAGCGGCTGGAGGTCGGCATCGACGGCGCCACGCTGGTGATTGCCGGCGAGCGCCGCCTGCCGGAGGCGCTGCGCAACCATCACGTGCAGCGACTCGAAATCCCGCGCGGGCGCTTCGAGCGCCGCCTGCGCCTGCCGCCCGGCGTTTATCAGATCGATCGCCTGGAACTGAATCACGGCTGCCTGGTGCTGGTGCTGCACCGGGTGGAATCCCTGACCGGAGAATGAACATGAACGCAAGCAAGCCCGAAGTCGCCGCCCCGGCCGTGAGCACTGTCGGCGACGACGTGTTGCTGATCCTGCCGGTGCGCAACCTGGTGCTGTTTCCGGGCGTGGTGATGCCGCTCACGGTCGGCCGCAAGGGCTCGGTGGAAGCCGCCCAGGAAGCCGCGCGCAGCGACCGGCCGCTCGGCCTGCTGCTGCAGAAGGACGGCAGCGTCGACGATCCCGGCCCGGACGACCTGTACCGGGTCGGTACAGTGGCCAGCGTGCTGCGTTTCATCTCCGCCCAGGACGGCGCGCATCACCTGGTGTGCCAGGGCGAGGAGCGGTTCCGCGTGCTGGATTTCATCCCCGGCCACCCGTATCTGCTGGCGCGCGTCGAGCGCCTGCCGGCCCCGGCCGAGGCCGGCGTGGATGCCGAGGCGCGCGTGCTGAACCTGCGCCAGCAGGCGCTGGCGGCGCTCGAACTGCTGCCGCAGACGCCAGCCGAGCTGGTGCACGCCATCCAGTCGACGGCGACCGGCTCGGCGCTGGCGGACCTGATCATCAGCTACATGGACCTGAAGCCCGAGGAAAAACAGGAAATCCTGGAGCTGATCGACCTGCCGCAGCGCCTGACGCGCGTGTCCGAACTGCTTGCGCGGCGCATCGAAGTGCTCAAGATCTCGCGCGACATTTCCGAGCAAACGCGCGAGAAACTGGACTCGCGCCAGCGCGAGTTCGTGCTGCGCGAGCAGCTGAAAACCATCCAGAAAGAACTGGGCGAGGCCGACGACCAGGCGGTCGAGGTGCAGGAAATCGCCGAGGCCATCGCCAACGCCGGCATGCCGGAAGAAGTCGAGCAGCACGCGCGCAAGGAACTGAAGCGCCTGGAGCGCATGCCGGAGGCGTCGGGCGAGTACCCGATGCTGCGCACGTACCTGGACTGGCTGACTGAACTGCCGTGGAGCGTTGCCAGCACCGACAGCCTGGACATCCCGGCCGCGCGCGCGGTGCTGGACGAGGACCACTGGGGTCTGGACAAGATCAAGCGGCGCATCCTGGAGCACCTGGCGGTACGCAAGCTGAGCCCGGAGGGCAAGAGCCCGATCCTGTGCTTCGTCGGCCCGCCCGGTGTGGGCAAGACCTCGCTCGGCCAGAGCATTGCCCGCGCCATGGGCCGCAAGTTCCTGCGCGTGTCGCTGGGCGGCGTGCATGACGAGGCGGAAATCCGCGGCCACCGGCGCACCTACGTCGGCGCGCTGCCCGGCACCATCATCCAGGCCATCCGCCGGGGCGGCACGCGCAATCCGGTGCTGATGCTCGACGAGATGGACAAGCTCGGGCAGGGCTTTCACGGCGACCCGTCGTCGGCGCTGCTGGAAGTGCTGGACCCGGAGCAGAACAATTCGTTCCGCGACAACTACCTGGCGGTGCCGTTCGATCTTTCACAGATCATGTTCATCGCTACCGCCAACGTGCTCGACAGCATCCCCGGGCCGCTGCGCGACCGCATGGAAGTGATCGAGCTGCCCGGTTACACGCAGGAGGACAAGCTGCAGATCGCCCGCCGCTACCTGATCGACCGCCAGCTGAAGGCCTGCGGCCTGACCGCCGGGCAGGTGGAACTGACCGATGCGGCGCTGAGCGCGCTGATCGACGGCTACACGCGCGAGGCCGGCTGCCGCAACCTGGAACGCGAAATCGGCGCCGTGTTTCGCTATGTCGCCGTGCGCGTGGCGGAGGGCCAAACGGCTGTCCAGCGCATCGATGCCGGCGACGTGCAGGCCATCTTGGGCGCGCGCAAGTTCGACTCGGAACTGGCCATGCGCACCGCCATGCCGGGCGTGGCCACGGGCCTGGCCTGGACGCCAGTGGGTGGCGACATCCTGTTCATCGAAGCCAGCCGCGTGCCCGGCAACGGCAAATTGATCCTGACCGGCCAGCTGGGTGACGTGATGAAAGAGAGCGTGCAGGCAGCGCTGAGTCTGCTCAAGGCCCGCGCCGGCTCGCTGGGACTCGACCCCGAGTCCTTCGACAGGCACGACATCCACGTGCACGTGCCGGCCGGCGCCATCCCCAAGGACGGCCCGAGTGCCGGGGTGGCCATGTTCGTGGCCCTGCACTCGCTGCACAGCGGCCGCTGCGTGCGCGCCGACACCGCCATGACCGGCGAAATCAGCCTGCGCGGCCTGGTGCTGCCGGTCGGTGGCATCAAGGAAAAAATCGTCGCCGCGCACCGCGCCGGCATCCGCCGGGTGATGCTGCCGGCGCGCAACAAAAAGGACTACGACGACATTCCCGCCAGTGCGCGCGAGCAGCTGGAATTCGTGTGGCTGGAAAACGTCGACCAGGCGTTGGGGGCGGTGTTCGATTGCGACTCACAAGCCGATGCGCTGGCCGCCGACGGCGGCTGAGGCCGGCGCCGTCCGGTACGGGTACGAACCCCAGTCAAGCCTTGCGGTCCAAGCACCCGCCGGACGGTACTTCGCCGTCAGGCAGTAACCCATCAGGAGTCACGACATGAACATGCACTGGAAAACCGCCGTCGCCGGGGTCGCCCTTCTGGCACTTGCCGGTGGCGTCACCGCGGCCCCGAAAGCCGGGCACGCCACCGGCGGCGCCTCCAGCCACTCCAGCACGCCACCCGCCAGCAGCAACAAACAATCCCTGCCGGATTCCGACCAGGGCCTGGACCGGGCGGACGAGCGCGAATCGCAGGAGGGCCTGGATCATTCCCAGGCCGAAGAACAACAGTTGGACCACGCGCCCAATCACGGCGTGGATCATCGCAACCCGACGTCGCTGAAGCCGCACGGCAAGAGTGACGAACACACGCCCAACTGAGCGCGGCTTCGACGTTTCGCGGGACGGGATGGGTGGAGCGCAGCGAAACCCATCGGTCCCGCCCAAATGGGAGGCAATAAATTGCCCCCGGATCATCTTTTGTAGGAGCGGGCCATGCCCGCGACCGGGACCGTTACCCCGGGCAAATCGGTCCAATTTAAGTCGACTGATCCGTGCTATCGGTCGCGCGTTGGTCGCGGGCATGGCCCGCTCCTACATTTTCTGCGACGCCCGATCGAGTTCGAGCGCCTTCAGACGCGCTGGTTTTGCCTTGCGGCCCGGTGCGACCGGCGCCATTCCGCGCCCTCAGGCATCCGCCTCCAGCACCCGCCGCAGCGCCGCGTAATCAGCAAGTCCCAGCGGACCGGCGATCTCGCGCTGCCAGGTGGCGTCGAGTTCGGCCCTTACGGCGTCCGTAAGCTCGGTCTCGTTCGCCCCGGCACGCCCGGCGCGCACCTTGCTGCCGCCCACCGTTCCCGGCGGCAGGCCGCAGGCCGCGTCGCGGGCGTCGCGCAGCAGGTGATCGTCGAACTGGCGCGCATGGGCGCGCATGAACTCGACCGATGACTGGTCCAGCACCCGGCGCAGCAGCGCCGCGTCCAGCGGCACGCCGATGAAGTGCGCGATACGCCGCACGGCGGCCTCGGGATCGGTCAGCATCCACTCGTAGCACAGCATCAGCGTGTGCGACTCCCGGCGCTGCGGCCACCAGGATTGCAGGTGCCGGTAGTAGTTGAACGGCAGCGCCTCGTTCAGGAACAGGCCGCGGGCGATGTCGGCCACGCTCACGCTGCCGGCCTCGAAAAACCAGCCGTTCCAGAAGTGGAACTGCGACACCAGCACGTCGCCCGGGTCGCGCACCGTCACCAGATAGCGCCCGCCCTTTGGGATCATCGGCCACGGCAGGTGGCACTTGTAGGCGCGCGGCTCGGCCCGCTGCGGGCCGTCGATGTCCAGGCCCAGATCGAGCGCCGTCTCCAGCCACGGCACGACCTGGGTGATCTCGTCGAAGGCCATGTCGCCGCCGCTGCGCAGGCCGTGCACGATCTGCTGCAGCCAGGTGGTGCCGCTCTTGGGAAAGGTGGCGATGAACACGTCGCTGGGTCGGGGCTGGAACGCCAGCGCCCGGCCCATGCTCTGCGGCGTGATCATGTGCTGCACGCGGGCCAGCATTTCCTGCACGGAGCGCGGGCGCTGCAGGGGCGGGGCATCGCTCATTCGGTCAACTCCATTGGTATGGTCGCTGGGTTCCAGAATCAGGGCGCAAGCAGAAAGTCGCCGATTAGCGCAGCGGTCTGCCGCGGCAATTCCCACTGCGGATGATGACCGCAGGGCAGCCTTGCAAAGCGCGCGCCCGGCGGTGCCCAGGGCTTGCTGGAGCGGTGCATGTCGCCGGCCAGGGCGTCGAACTGGGCGCTCCAGGTCGGATACGGATCGAGCGGGTCGTGCTCGCCCCACAGCATCAGCGTGGGCACCGTGATGAACGGCAGGCGCCGGTGCAGCATGTACCGCTCGCGCACGGCCGGCGCCTGCATCTGTGCCAGCAACGGGTCGAGACTGGTGGCGGCGCCCGGCGCTGCGGCGGCAGCGTGCAGACCATCCACCACCTGTTCGAGTGCTGCCGCACTCAGGCGACCCGGATCGTGCAGCCAGCCGCGCACCAGCTCGCGCAGTTGTTCGCGCGAGGGCTGGAGTCTGGCGCCGACCCCGGCTGCCGGCTCACGGTTCAAGCCGGCGCTGCTGAGCATCACCAGACGCCGCACACGCTGCGGGCTCTGATACGCCAGCAGCCCGCCCAGCCAGCCGCCAAGGCTGTGGCCGACCACATGCATCTGCGCCAGGCCCAGGCGGTCCATGAATTCACGCAGTTGTTCCAGGATCAGCTCGAACGTCGGTCCGGCCTCAACCTGCCGGGCGCCCAGGCCAAAGCCGAGCAGGTCCGGCGCCAACACGCGAAAGCGCGTCGCCAGATGCGGGATCAGCAGGTCCTGGCTGTTGGCGCTGGTGGCCACACCCATGCCGTGCAGCAGCAGCAGCGGTGGACCGTCCCCGGCTTCAAGGTAGCGGCTCTCGCCACAGGTCAGGGCGATACGGTGTTCGATCAGGGCAGCCATGGCATGTTCTCCGGCTACTGTCAGGCGCACTCCTTGCAGCGACAAGGGTAGTCGCTGTGAAGGCCAATCCGGCACGGGAATGAATTCGCGTCGGTCACCCCAGGCAAATGCAATGACTGCCAGGGGCGATCGGCTAGAAATCCACCTGCAGCTGGCTGACCAGCCCGCCGTAGTCGACCCCGCCACGCGCGTCGTACCAGGCCAGCTCGTTCAGCAGCCGGATGTTGGGGTTGAAGATGTAGGTGGCGAGCAGCTGGAACGCCTGGCCGCGGTTCATGCCGCGTGCCAGCTCGTCGGCCGAGCTGCCGGTCAGGATGCGCATGAAGCGGGTGCGGGACGGGTGCTCGTTGTCGACCTGCTGGTACTGGAAGCCGAGCGCGAAATGGCGCTCCTTGTTCAGCGGAAAGGTGCGCGTGAAGCCGGCCGTCCAGGCCCGCGAGCGCAGGCGATCGACCTGCGCGCCGTCGCTGCGCGCCAGCGGCAGATCATCGCCATCGCGGGACGTGAACTGCGTCCAGCTGGTCCAGCCAAACCAGCGGTGGGCCTGGAATTCCGCCATCAGCTGCCACCAGGCGTTGTCGAGTGTAACGCTGCGCCCGAGCAGCGCGTTTTGCGTCCGGGCGTCGGCCGTGCCGCTGTCGCGCGACCAGGAATAGCCGGCGCCGATCAGGTAACGAAACGGCAGATCGCGGATTTCGTACTCGTCCTCGACCGGCATGCCCAGCGGCGTCAGCGCCGCCACCACTGAATACAGCAAATCGTTGTTGTCGTTGTTGGTGCCCAGGTCCGGCCCGTTGAAGATACCAGCGCCGTATTGCAGGCGGTCGCCGAACACGCCGTCGGTAAAGGTCTCCGGCGCGCCGAACTTGCCACGCTCGATGGTGATGCCGCGGGCGCGACCGGCGGTGCCCGGACTCAGAAACTCCGTGAACTTGCGCTCCACGCTGGCGGACAGCTGCGGCGCGCGGCCATAGCCGGTGATGAATTGCTGGCCGACCGTGATGTCGCCTACGGTGTCGGCCAGTACGTTGTAGCGAATCCAGGCGTCAAGCAGGCTGTCGGCGTTCGCCAGGGCCGGCGTCTCGTTAGCTGCCTCGTACTGGGTGTAGGCGTAGAACTGGTCATTCAGCGGCCCCTTGAAGCCGATGCGCGCACGGCGGAACGTGAACGAGGCCGTGCCGTCCAGGCCGTCGCCAGCGGGAATATAGGTGTAGCGAGGCTGCAGACGGCCCCACACCCGCAGCGCCTCCGGCGGCTTGGGCAAGGCGGCCGCAACCTGTTGCAAGGATGTGCCCGCAGCCGCTGGCGGCGCGGGCGCAGCCGGACTCGCGGCCGGCGTGGCAGCCTGCTCGCGCCGCTCGGCCTCGCGGGCGCTCAGCTTGATGTCATGCACTTCCTGCTCCGACAGCAGGCCCTTGCGCTCGAGCGCTGTCAGCACCTCATCGACGTAGGCATTGCCCGCAAACACGGCAGGGCTGGCCGCCAGAAGCAGCAATAACACTCTCCAACCCGGCATGGTTCTTCCTTCCGTGATGTCCGCAGGAGCCGCCACGGGCCGGCTGGCCCCGACAGCATCGCTTGCTCATCCCTGAACGAAGATCCCCGACGTCCTGGCAGGGCAGTGATTCGTGCTTGCGCGCTACTGGTACAGGCGACACAGCGCCCTGCAAGGCAGCACACGCGCCGTCAGGCAGCCGGCCAGTTGGGCGCCCGTTTGGCCAGGAAGGCGTCGATGCCTTCGGCGGCTTCCGCCATCAGCAGGTTCTTGGCCATGGTGGCGCTCATGTCGGCATAGGCCGCCGCCTCGTTCAGGCCGATCTGCGCCTGCACGGCGGCCTTGCCAAGGCTCAGCACGGCCGGCGGGCGGCTGGCGATCTGCGACGCCAGGGCGGCCGTTTGCGCATCCAGGTCGCCGGTCGCCACCACTCGGTTGACCAGTCCGATGCGCCACGCCGTGGCCGCGTCGATCAGGTCGCCGGTGAACAGCATCTCCATGGCGTGCTTGTAGGCCACGTTGCGGGTCAGTGCCACCGCCGGGGTGCTGCAGAAAAGACCGATGTTGACGCCCGGCGTGGCAAAGCGGGCGTGGTCGGAGGCAATGGCCATGTCGCAGCTGGCCACCAACTGGCAGCCGGCGGCCGTCGCCACGCCATGCACCTGTGCGATCACCGGATGCGGAAAACGGCGCAGCGCCAGCATCACCTGGCCGCACAGGGTAAACAGCGCGCCGGCTGCAGCCTCGTCGGGCAGCGCGCGCAGCTCTTTCAGATCGTGTCCGGCGCAAAAGGCCGGCCCGGCGCCGGTGAGCAACAGCACCCGCACGCCCGGATCGGCCGCCAGGTCTGTCAGTGTGGCCATCAGCGCCCGCAGCAGGTCTTCGGACAATGCATTGCGCTGCGCCGGGCGGTTCAGGGTCAGGCGCACCACGCCGTCGGTGCCCCGCTGCGTGAGTAATACCGGGCCGGTGGCGGGGTCGGGGCTGTGCATGGTGGCTAACCTCGCGCGGTCGGCAAACGGGGGCGGGCGGCACAATACCGCATCCTAGCCTGCTCACCCAAGCCAGACCTCCATGACCCTGAACGAACTGCGATACCTGGTGGCGGTGGCCCGCGAACGGCATTTCGGCCGCGCCGCGGCCCACTGTTTCGTGAGCCAGCCGAGCCTGTCGGTGGCCATACGGAAGCTGGAAGAAGAACTCGGCGTACCGCTGTTCGAGCGCCTGCCGGGCCACATCCAGCCGACGCCCATCGGCCAGCAGATCGTCGACCAGGCCCGGCGCGTACTGGCCGATGTCGACACCATTCGCGCGCTGGCCGCCACTGCCACCGACCCGCTGGCCGGGCCGTTCCGGCTGGGGGTGATCTTCTCGATCGGCCCGTACCTGCTGCCGCGCCTGATTCCGCTGCTCGGGCGCCTGGCGCCGCGCATGCCGCTGGTCATCGAGGAGAACTACACCGACGAGCTGGGCGCCCGCCTGCAGCGTGGCGAACTCGACGCCGTGGTGCTGTCGCTGCCATACCGGGCGCCCGAGGTGCAGGTCACCCCCTGCTACCGGGAGGAATTCGTGGTGGCGCTGCCGCCGGGCCACCCGTGGACCGCGCAGACCAGCATTGGCCCGGCGCAACTGGGCGACGAGAACGTGCTGTTGCTGGGGCCGCGGCACTGTTTTCGCGATCAGGTGCTGGCGCTGTGCCCGGCGCTGATGCACAAGGGCGGGCAGCGGCTGGAGGGCAGCTCGCTCGAAACCATCCGCTACATGGTGGCCAGCGGTGCCGGCATCAGCGTGCTGCCAGTCGGGGCGCTTGGCGAGTCGCAGCGCGAACGGGCGCTGCTGGCGGTGCGGCCGTTTCGCGGCGCGGCGCCCTACCGGCAGGTAGCGCTCGCAGCCCGCGCCGAGTTCTACCGCCCACAGGCGGTGCAGGTGCTGGCACAGGCGATTGCCGACTGCGCGCCAGGCGCCGCCGCGGGCCTGTCATCCGCAGTGGGCTAGAATCACGGCGGGTCGGGTGTCGATAGGCATCACCTATCGACGGCATAGGAAAAATCAACTTCCATCCCCTACCCCGCCCCGCTACCATCCGCCATCGTGAGGAAGCCGCCAAGCCGGCGGCGACCGAGCGGTATTTTCAACAGCAGGAGGTCATCACATGGCTACTTTGAAAGGCAGCAAGACCGAGGGCAACCTCAAGGCCGCATTTGCCGGCGAATCCCAGGCCAACCGGCGTTACCTGTATTTCGCCAACAAGGCCGACGTGGAAGGCTACAACGACGTGTCCGCCGTGTTCCGCTCCACCGCCGAGGGCGAGACCGGCCACGCGCACGGTCACCTGGAGTATCTGGAAGTCGTCGGCGACCCGGCCACCGGCCTGCCGATCGGCCCCACCGCCGAGAACCTGAAGGCGGCGATTGCCGGCGAGACGCACGAGTACAGCGACATGTACCCGGGCATGGCCAAGTCCGCCCGCGAGGAAGGTTTCTCCGAGATTGCCGACTGGTTCGAGACCCTCGCCAAGGCGGAGCGTTCGCACGCCAACCGCTTCCAGAAAGCTCTGGACACCCTGGGCAGCTGAGGCCCCGCGGCGTGTGGGGGCCGGTGACGGCCCCCACTCCCGTTCTCGGATCATCAGCACGGCGCAAGGCCCTGCTGCAAGGCGGCACGCATGTGCCCAACCGCCCGCTCGCCGTCGCAATCACCCATGCCGGCCCGTTCACGCAGGAGCCCTGACCATGGCCACATCCGAATCCCGCACACCGCCGCGCGAAGGCAACCTCGAAGCCCCCACCCGGCACGCCATCGAATGGCAGACCGCCGAGTATTACGACGCACAGGCGCTGGACACGGAACTGGAGCGGGTGTTCGACATCTGCCACGGCTGCCGGCGCTGCGTGAGCCTGTGCCAGGCCTTCCCGACCCTGTTCGATCTGGTGGACGAGTCCTCCACCATGGAAGTCGACGGCGTGGCCAAGTCCGACTACATCAAGGTGGTCGACCAGTGTTACCTGTGCGACCTGTGCTACATGACCAAGTGCCCCTACGTGCCGCCGCACGAGTGGAACGTGGACTTCCCGCACCTGATGCTGCGCGCCAAGGCGGTCAAGTTCAAAACCAAGGGCGCTTCGTTTCGCGACCGCTTCCTGACCTCGACCGACCTGACCGGCAAACTGGCCGGCATTCCGGTGGTGACCGAGACCGTCAACGCCGTCAACCGCAACAGGCCGGCCCGGCAGGTGATGGAAAAAACCATCGGCATCCACGCCGACGCCGTGCTGCCGCCGTTCGCGACCAAGCCGCTCAAGCGCCATTTCAAGGACCAGGCGGCGGTCAACGCGCCGCTGACGCCCCGGGCCGGCGCCAGCACCACCGGCAAGGTGCTGCTGTTTGGCACCTGCTACGGCCACAACCAGATGCCGGAACTGGGCAACGATCTGGCGGCCATCTACCGCCACAACGGCCTGCCGGTAACGCTGGCCGACGACAGCCGCTGCTGCGGCATGCCCAAGCTGGAGCTGGGCGACCTGGACTCGGTGAACGCGCTGAAAAAACACAACCTGCCGGCGCTGGCCGCCTACGTGGACCAGGGCTACGACATCGTGGCGCCGGTGCCGTCCTGCGTGCTGATGTTCAAGCAGGAGCTGCGCCTGATGTTCCCGAACGACGCCGACGTGCAGAAAGTCGCGGCGCGCATTTTCGACCCGTTCGAGTACCTGATCGCCCGCCACAAGGACGGCCTGCTCAAGACCGACTTCAAGCAGGCACTCGGCAAGATCGCCTACCACCCGCCGTGTCACCTGCGGGTGCAGAACATCGGCCTCAAGACGCGCGAGGTGTTGCAGCTGATCCCGGACACCGAGGTGGTGGCCATCGAGCGCTGCGCCGGCCACGACGGCACCTACGGCGTGAAGGTCGAAACCCATCCGCTGTCGATGAAGATCGGCACGCCGGTGTTCAACCGCGTGCGCGAGATCGACCCCGTCCACTACGCCAGCGACTGCCCGATCGCCTGCAAGCACATCGAGCACGGCGTCGGCAGCGGCAAGCCGTCCGAGCACCCGCTGCAGTTGCTGCGCCTGGCCTACGGAATCTGAGCCATGCAGAAACTCACCCGTGCCGACCTGCTGTCGCTGGAGCAGTACGCCGAACAGCGCCCGGCCATGCGTGCCCGCGTGCTGGCACACAAGAAAAACCGCCACATACAGCTGGGCCCGCACGCCACGCTGGCGTTCGAGGACCGCCTGACCATCCAGTACCAGATCCAGGAGATGCTGCGCATCGAGCGCGTGTTCGAGGCCCGCGGCATCCAGGACGAGCTGGACGCCTACAACCCGCTGATCCCCGACGGCAGCAACCTGAAAGCCACCTTCATGATCGAGTACGACGACGAGGCCGAGCGTCGCGTCGCGCTGGCGCGGCTGATCGGCATCGAAGATCGCGTCTGGCTGCGCGTGGCCGGCCACGCGCCGCTGTACGGCATCGCCGACGAGGACATGGAGCGCGCCAACGCGGACAAGACCGCCGCCGTGCACTTCGTGCGCTTCGAGTTCACGCCGGCCATGATCGACGCGCTCAAGACCGGCGCCGACCTTGCGGCCGGCATCGACCACCCGAACATGACCGTCCAGGTCGATCCCTTGCCGGCCGCCACGCGCGCCGCCCTGGCGGCGGATCTGACCGGCTGAGCAGTTGCTCGCGCGCCTCCCCGACACACACCCATCGCAAGGACACCGCATATGCAACAGGCAAGACTGGTCCTGGCCACGCTGCTGGCCTTGGCACTCAGCGGCTGCGGCTACAACAAATTCCAGACCGGCGACGAGCAGGTCAAGGCGGCCTGGTCGGAGGTGCTCAACCAGTACCAGCGCCGGGCCGACCTGGTGCCCAACCTGGTCAACACGGTAAAAGGCTATGCCGCGCAGGAAAAGGACGTCCTGACGCAGGTGACGCAGGCGCGCGCCTCGGTCGGCTCGATTCAGGCCACGCCGGAACTGGTCAACGATCCTGAAGCGTTCGCCAAATTCCAGGCCGCGCAGGGACAACTGACCAGCGCCCTGTCGCGCCTGCTGGTGGTGTCCGAGAACTACCCGCAGCTGAAATCGGACGCCAATTTCCGCGACCTGCAGGCGCAGCTGGAAGGCACCGAGAACCGCATCACCGTGGCCCGCAACCGCTACATCAAGGCCGTCCAGGACTACAACGTCACGGTGCGCTCGTTCCCGTCCAACCTGACGGCGATGGTGTTCGGCTACCGCGTGAAGCCCAACTTCACGGTCCAGAACGAGCAGGAGATTTCCGCACCGCCCAAGGTCGATTTCAGCCCGGCGCCTGCCAAGCCCTGAGCGGTCGCTGGCGGAACGCTCACGTGCTCGCGCTGCCCCGGATCCTGCTTCTGGCATGGGCGCTGTGCGGTGCCTGGACCATCCGCGCCGAGGTCGCCGTGCCGCCGCTCACGGCGCGCGTCACCGACCAGACGGCAACCCTGACGCCGGAGCAAAAATCCGCGCTCGAACAGACGCTGCGCGCCTTCGAGGCACTCAAGGGCAGCCAGATCGCCGTCCTTCTGGTGCCCACCACGGCGCCGGAAACGATCGAACAGTATTCGCTGCGCGTCGTGGAGCAGTGGAAGCTCGGCCGCCAGAAGGTCGATGACGGCGCCCTGCTGATCATCGCCAAGGAAGATCGCACGCTGCGCATCGAAGTCGGTTACGGCCTCGAAGGCGTGCTCAATGACGCCACCAGCAAACGCATCATCAGCGAGACCATCACGCCCCATTTCAGGCAGGGAGACTTCTACGGCGGCATCAGTGCCGGCGTCGACCAGATGATCCGCGTCATCGACGGCGAAGCCCTGCCGCCACCGGTCGCGCGGCCGGTACCGTCCAGCGACGCGTTTTTTTCCCAGCTGCCGATCATCCTGTTTCTGGTCGTCGCCATCGGTGGCGTGCTTCGGGCAGTACTGGGCCGGCTGCCGGGCGCAGCGGTGGGCGGCGCCATCATCGCCGTCGTCGCATGGCTGTTGATCGGCGCCATCACCGTGGCCCTGATCGCCGGGGTTCTGGCGTTTCTGTATACCTTGCTGGGCGGCGGACGCGGCGGCCTTGGCGGTTATCCGGGCGGGCTGGGCGGTCGCGGCGGCTTCGGGAGTGGCGGCTTTGGCGGCGGCGGTTTCGGGGGCGGCGGCGGCAGCTTCGGTGGCGGCGGCGCGTCGGGGCGGTGGTAGGCATGGACCTGAAACGCATCGTCAGGCATCTGTTCACCACCCGCCGGCAGCTCGCGCGGACCTTTCCGAAGGCCGCGCTGGCGGCCATCGAGCAGACCATCAGGGCCAGCGAGACGCAGCACGCGGGGCAGATCCGCTTTGTAGTCGAGGCAGCCCTGGATAACGGACCGCTGTTTCGCGGCCAAACCGCCAGGGAGCGGGCGCTCGAACTTTTCTCGCGGCTGCGGATCTGGGACACGCAGCACAACAACGGCGTGCTGATCTACCTGCTGCTGGCCGACCGGGACGTGGAGATCGTTGCCGACCGCGGCATTCACGCCAGGGCTGGCAGCGAGCCGTGGGAAACGGTCTGCCGCACGATGGAAAGTGCATTCAGGCAGGGCGATTACACAGCGGGCGTGATCCACGGCGTCGAGGCAGTATCCGGGCATCTGACCCGGCACTTCCCCGCCGCGGGCGGCGATGCCCGGAACGAACTGCCCGACGCGCCCCTGATGCTGTGACCCGAGCCGGGCGGATCGGCCACAACAGCCGCCTGCCGCCGCCTGCTCCGGGCAACCGAAGGGCTCCATGCGATACTGCCCGCCCCGCTGCAGCCTGCCGCCGAGGCCGCCTTGGACGCCTATCACGAACTTGTCCGCACCATCGCGCTGACGCTTGGCGTCGGCTGGGCAAGCGGCATCAATCTGTACGCCGCGCTGCTGGTGCTGGGCATCGCCGGGACCACTGGCGACCTGGCGTTGCCGCCCAACCTGCAGGTACTGGCCAATCCGCTGGTTATCGGCGCAGCCGGCCTGATGTACGCGGTGGAGTTTTTCGCCGACAAGACCCCGGGCGTGGACAGCGGCTGGGACGCGCTGCACACGTTCATCCGCATCCCGGCCGGGGCGCTGCTGGCGGCCGGTGCGGTCGGCGACGTCACGCCGGCATTGCAGATTGCCGCCGGCATTCTGGGTGGCGGCATGGCCGCCACCAGCCACATCACCAAGGCCGGCACGCGCCTGCTGATCAACACCTCGCCGGAGCCGTTCTCGAATTGGACTGCATCCATCACCGAGGACGTCGCCGTGTTTGGCGGTCTGTGGGCGGCGCTCAATCAGCCGTGGCTGTTCATTGGTCTGCTGGTGGCCTTCATCGCGCTGGTCGCCTGGCTGATGCCCAAGGTGTTTCGGGCGCTGCGCAAGATCGGTGGCGGCATCCTGCGCCTGCTGGGTCGACGGCCGCGCGCACCAGTCGCAGGCCCGCCAGCCAGCATCGAGCATCAATAAAAGCGTTCGGATTGGAGGAGTTGCGTGGATTTTGAGCTGACGGCCGACCAGCAGGCCATTTGCGAGCAGATCGAGCGCCTGTGCGCGCCCTTCGACGACCGCTACTGGTTCGATCGCGACCACGACGGCGACTTCCCGCTGGATTTCGTGAGCGCCATGGCCGACGGCGGCTGGCTGGGCATCGCCATGCCGGAAGCCTACGGCGGCGCGGGTCTGGGCATCACCGAAGCGGCGCTGATGATGCAGACCATCGCCGCCTCGGGCGCCTGCCTGTCCGGTGCCTCGGCCATTCACCTGAACCTGTTCGGCCCGAACGTGATCGTGAAGTTCGGCACCGAGGCACAGCGCGCGCGTTTCCTGCCGCCGCTGATCCGTGGCGAGCAGCGCGCCTGCTTTGCGGTGACCGAGCCGAACACGGGCCTGGACACCACGCACCTCAAAACCTTTGCCCGCCGGGATGGCGACCGCTACGTCGTGCACGGCCAGAAGGTCTGGACCAGCAACGCCCAGCACGCGCACAAGATGCTGCTGATCGCCCGCACCACGCCGCTTGAGGAAACCGCCCGGCCGATCGATGGCCTGACGCTGTTCTATTGCGACCTGGACCGCAGCCGCGTGGAGGTGCGCGAGATCGAGAAAATGGGCCGCAAGTGCGTGGACTCGAACCAGGTGTTCATCGACGGCCTGGAAATCCCGGCCGAGGACCGTATCGGCGAGGAGGGCCAGGGCTTTCGCTACCTGCTGCATGGCCTGAATCCCGAGCGCATCCTGATCGCCGCCGAGGCCATCGGCATCGGCCGCGCCGCGCTGCGCAAGGCGACTGACTATGCCAGGGAGCGGGTGGTGTTCGGCCGGCCGATCGGCCAGAACCAGGCCATCCAGCATCCACTGGCCGAATGCTGGGCCGAGCTCGAAGCCGCCAACCTGGTGATGCTGAACGCCGCCAGCCAGTACGACCGCGGCGCCGACTGCGGCGCGCATGCCAATGCCGCCAAGTACCTGGCCGCCGAGGCCGGCTTCAAGACCTGCACGCAGGCGGTGATGACCCACGGCGGCTTCGGCTATGCCAAGGAGTACCACGTCGAGCGCTACCTGCGCGAGGTGATGATCACCCGCCTGGCGCCGGTCAGTCCGCAGCTGGTGCTGTGCTATCTGGCCGAGCGCGTGCTCGGCCTGCCCAAGTCGTACTGATGTTCGCACCGCTGGCCGGGGTGCGGGTGCTGGAACTGGCACCGTTTCTGCCGGGCCCGTTTGCCGGCGCGCAGCTGGTGGCCCTGGGCGCCGGGGTGGTGAAGCTCGAACCGCCGGGCGGCGATCCCGGCCGCCACCTGCCCGATGACCTGTTCGCCATGAACAACCGTGGCAAGCAGAGCATATGCGTGGACCTGAAGGCGCCCGCGGCCGGCGCGTTCATGCAGCGCCTGGTGGCCGGCTTCGACGTGGTGCTGGAGGGCTTTCGCCCCGGCGTGGCGGCGCGGCTGGGCGTGGATTACGACACGCTGAGGCGGGCCCGACCGGACCTGATTTACTGCTCCCTGTCGGGGTTTGGCCAGGCGGGGCCGCGCGCCGCCCTGCCGGGCCACGACCTGACCTATCTGGCCGCCGGTGGGGCGCTCGCCCGGCCCGGTCACTGGCAGGGACCACCGCAGCGGCCGGGTGTGCCGGTGGCGGACACGGCCGGCGGATTGTTCGGAGCGCTGGCGGTGGTCTCTGCCCTGCTGCGGCGCGCGGCCACCGGTGAGGGCGCGTACCTCGATGCCTCGCTCACCGACGCGGCGCTGAGTCTGGCCGCCTGCCGCGGGCTGGCGCCGGCCCAGTCGCGGGCCCATCTGCACCCGGCGAACGACCTTTTCACCTGCCGCGACGGCGCGCTGATCGCCGCCGGCTTGCTGGAAGATCATTTCTTCAGCGGCTTCGTGGCGGCGCTGGGCGAGGCCGGGAACGCACTGCGCGCGCCGCAGTACGCCAATGTGGCCAGCCGCCAGCGGCATGGTGACGAATTGCAGGCCATCCTGACCACCCTGTTCGCCAGCCGCGACGCAGCACACTGGGAGGCGCTGGCCAACGCACACCGGCTGCCGATGCTGCGCGTGCTGGGCGTCGCCGAGGCGCTGGCGCAGCAAGACCCAAGCGCCCCGGCACCGGCGTTCCCGGTGCGCATCGACGGCGCGCATCTGCCTGCCCCCGCGCAGTCCGCGCCGACGCTGGGCGCCGACGCCGCGTCGGTGCTGGCCGCCGTCGGCTACGATGCCGCCGCCGTCGCGGCCCTGACCGCAGCCGGCGTGCTGATCCTGTCCCCTACGGAGCCTTCATGATTGAGCTGTACCAGTTCGCCCCCGCCTGGGGCCTTCCGAATCCAAGTCCGTTCTGCATCAAGCTCGAGCTGTACCTGAAGATGACCGGCCTGCCGTTCGAGGTCATTACCGAGAACGACACGCGCAAGGGCCCCAAGGGCAAGATTCCGTTCATCCGCGACGACGGGCAGACCATCGGCGACTCGGAACTGTGCATCGAGTACCTGAAGGACAAGTACGGCGACCGGGTGGACAAGGATCTGACCGCCGAACAGCGCGCCCGCGCCCACGTCATCAACCGCATGCTGCACGACAGCACCTACTGGGTACTGCTGCACTGCCGCTGGATGGAAGACAACGGCTACCGGGCCATGCGCGAGGCGCTGTTCGGCGGCCTGCCCTGGCCGCTGCGGGTGATCATTCCGCCGCTGGCCCGGCGCGGCCTGCGCCGCAACCTGACCGGCCAGGGGCTGGGCCACCACAGCCGGGACGAAATTTTTCGCTTCGGTTTTGCCGATCTGGACGCGCTGTCGGTGCTGCTGGGCGAAAAGGCCTTCCTGCTCGGCGACACGCCGACCAGCGTGGATGCCACCGCGCACGCGTTCATCCTGAGCCTGGTCGCCCCGCCAATCGACAACCCGCTGCGCGAGCGCATCCAGCGCACCGCCAACCTGATGGCCTACTACCAGCGCATGAACCAGCGCTTCTACCCGTCGCTGGCGCGTTGAAAGCGGGGAAACCGTTCAGCCTAGGTTCAGGCACTGAGGGCGAAACTGCCACCCGCACCTTGCATGTGAAGTAAACCAACAGGCAGCCGATAATGACGTTGGACTGCCACAGTTAACCGGAGCACACCTTCATGACAAAAATCCCATCCCGTTACATCGCCCTGTTTGCCCTGGCCCTGGCCGCCCCGGCCTACGCCGGTGACACCCTGGATGCCGCCATCGGCGGTGGTCTGGGCGGCGCCGCGGGCGCGGCGGTCGGCAACGAGATCGGCGGTCGCCAGGGCGCCATCATCGGCGGCGCCGTGGGCGCGGCGGCCGGCACGGCCATCACCACCGACAACCATCATGATCGTGACTATGACCGCCGCCGCCGCTACGTCGAATACCCCGATCGCGATTACGATTACGGCGACCATCACCATCGCGGCCATTTCTGCCCGCCGGGCCAGGCCAAGAAAGGCAACTGCTGAGCGGTCCGTGCAGAATCGACCGACAACGGGGTTGCATCCGTTGTCGGTCGTTCAATGTCAGGCGATGCCCAGCTCCCTGAGCTTGCCGCCCAGCCACTCGCGCCGCTCCTGCGACACGTCCGCCACCGGCGCCAGCGTGTGGCCACCCTTGAGCCCGATCAGGTCGTACCAGGGTTTCAGCAGCGTGAAGGCACTGGCGTAGGTGCCGGTACGGGCCAGTTCCCAGACCGTCATGTCCTCGATGAAGCCGGATGCCGCGCGCAGCGACAGCCACTTGGCCTGCGCCGCCGGCCAGTTGCCGGCCGCAGCATCCGCCATGTACTGGCGAATCACCGGCCGCAGCTTGCCAAACACGGTGTAGTGAAAGGCCGCCCACTGCAGGAACTTGTACCCGAAGCGCAGGTCGTCCAGGAAATACTGCTCCATCGGCTCCGAGACAAAGAAATCCGGGCGCAGGTCCCGCCGCATCTTGTACGTGTCCGAGCGGCGCAGCGAGCCCTGCTTGACGCCGACCAGGGTCGGAATGTCGGCCAGGCGCTGCATCAGCTCCAGGCTCAGCACCGTGCCGGATACCGGCGTGCGGTAGAGCACGATGGCCATGTCGCTGCGGTCGGTCAGGTACTTGTAGAAGGCGAATATCTCGTCGTCGCTCTTGAGCTGCACGGCCGGGTTCATCACCTCCGCCACCTGGAAGCCCAGCTTGCGCGTGAACTCGATCTTCTCCAGCGCCTGGCGGGCCGAGGGGTCCAGGATGATGGTGGAGATTTTCATGCGCCCGGCGTTGGCGTCGGCCACCAGCTCGTGGTAGCGCATCCATTCGGACAGGGTCATGTTCCAGGCCTCGCCGATGAAGCCGCCGACCACGATGCCTTCCATGCCCATGTCGACGAAGGCGTCGATGTTGTGGCGCAGGGCCGGCACATCGACCTCGCCGTCGCGGGTGAAGGGCGTCAGAGGCGCGTCGTGAAAGCCGTGCAGGTTGGCCTGCGCCCAGGCCTTGGCTTCGTTTCGGGTGTAGTCCATCGTGTTCTCCTCCGGTTATGTGGGCAAGACCTCCGACCTCATCGGGCGGCTGCAGGCATCATAGTCTCCGGTTTCTCGGCCATACAGACACCCGCGCATGCCCCGTTTCGTTTATCTGGCGGTTTTCTTGGGACTGCCGCTGGCCGAGCTCTACCTGCTGCTGCTGACAGCGGCACGGATCGGTGCCCTCACGACACTGCTGCTGCTGATGCTTGGCGTGGGCGCCGGCCTGGCAGTGATGCGCCACCACGGCATGGCCAGTCTGACGCGGCTGCGCTCGGCCCTTGACCGGGGGCAATCGCCGGCCGGCCCGATGCTGGAGGCCCTGCTAGCGCAACTGGCGGGCGTACTGCTGGTGCTGCCGGGCTTCATCTCGGACGCCGTGGCCGTGTGCCTGCTGATCACGCCGATTCGCCGCTGGCTGGCTGCGCGCGTGACCAGGCCGGCGGGCGCAGCAACGAGCACCCAGGTGCACGTCATCGAAGGCGATTACCGGCGGCGCGACGACGCCTGATGCTCGCGGAAGCTCAAGCCAGCAGTAACGCCAGCGCCGCCTGCAAGGCCGTCGGCGAGTCCAGGCGACAGGTCGCGGCGGTCGGCCGCCCCGCGCTGGCGATCAGGACGCCGTAGCCGCCCGCCCGCCGGGCCGCGCGAAAGGCCGCTTCGTCGGCCAGGTCGTCGCCGAAGAAAATCGGTGTGCACGGCCCGACCAGGCCCTGCATGCGGCCGTGCAGCCACTGCACGGCGGTGCCCTTGTCGCGGTCGATGGCCGGGCGAATTTCGAGCACCTGTCGCCCGGCGTCGACGACCAGCCCGTCAAAGCTCGCCACCGCCCGCAGCACGCGGCGGCGCAGCGCAAACGTGGCGCCCGGCACGAGCCCACGGTAGTGCACCGACACGGTCACGCCCTTGTGTTCGACGACGCAGCCCGGGTGCTCGGTCAGCAGGGGCACCAGGCGGTCATGCACGGCGTCGAGCAGCGGCTGCCAGCCGGCGGCCAGCTCCAGCGCCTGCGGGTCGTAGTCCGGGCCGCGCAATTCAAGTCCGTGATTACCGGCCAGATACGCCCCCGGCAAGGCCACGCGCGTGGCCAGATCAGCGAGCGCGCGACCGCTGACCACGGCCAGCGGATGGCGCGCCACGAGCCGTCCCAGCAGCTCGCGCATCGGCTGCGGCAGGCGACCGTCGGCCGGATGTTCGGGCACCGGCGCCAGCGTACCGTCGAAATCGAACAGCAGTGCCAGCGGCCTGCCGGCGAGGCCTGCGAGCATGGGACCGGCCGGCGGCAGATTGCGGAACTTGTCGGCATACGCGCTCAGCAGGCTGCCGCTGCCGATCTGCGACGGCGCCTCGATCAGCAGTTCGGCACCCGCGGCCAGCAGCGAGGCGCCATGCTTGCCGCTGCCCAGGCCCGCCACGAGGCCGGCGCCGGCATGCCAGGCGGCGCGTACCGATTCGGCATCGATGGCCAGCACAGCCACCTGTTGTGGCGCAACGTGAAACGGCGGCGGCAGTGAATCGCCGATCTGGCCGGCCAGCATTGCCACCGCCGGCAGGCCAAGCGCCTCCAGGGACGGCAGGAGGCGCCCCAGGCCCGGTCGCGGACGCTGGCTGACCACCAGGATGGCGCTGGGCTGCAGGGGCGCGGATGCCGTGTGGGACGCGAGCTTGGGCATGGCGCGGGAACCGGCGTTGACGGCGGGTGTTGAGTGTTCCGGGCCGATACCCGGAGCGGCGCTGCGCAGACTATCGCATCCCTTGGGCCGGATCGTCAGTGCGACGGGCAGGCCGTCCACGCCGCGTACCGGATCATCCGGCGACCACCGGGCACCCCCACACGGTGGGCAGATCGGTGAGACGGTCCAGCACCGCAAGCGCGCCCAGGGCGCGAAAATCGCAGCCGCTGTCGTAGCCGTAGCTCACGGCGACCGTCGCCACGCCGGCCGCCTGCCCGGCCGCCATGTCGACGTGGGAGTCACCGACCAGCAGGCTCTGACTGGCTGGCACGCCCAGTTCGGCCAGCGCAGCCCGCACCGGCGCAGGATCCGGCTTCAGAAACGGGGTGCTATCGCCACCTACGAGGGCGGCAAAACAGTGCCCAAGCCCCAGCGCGTCCAGCAGTGGCCGCACGAACCGGTGTGGCTTGTTGGTGACACAGCCCAGTGCAATGCCCCTGGCAACAAGCGCAGCAAGCGTCGCGCTTGCGCCGGGGTACAGACAGCTGTCGCGACAGGGCTGGTCGGCGTAGCAGGCGTTGAACACGGCCATGGCCGACGCGTGCTGCGCAGCCGCAGCAATACCGTCGACATGCCCGGTCAGCGCCCGGTGAAGCAGCCGTGAAGCGCCGTTGCCGACCCAGCTGCGAATCTGGACCTCGCTGGCCGCGGGCGCCCCGACGTCACTGAGTGCGGCGTTCACGCAGCGCGCCAGGTCCGGCACGCTGTCGACCAGCGTACCGTCCAGATCGAACAGGATCGCCCGCGGCACCGGCCGTGGCACGCCCCGTGATGGTGCAATTTCCTGCCCGCTCATGGACTGCGCCACCACAACACCCGCATCACCAGGCACACGTCGCATGCTGCCTCAGCCCGTTGTCGAGCCGTTGGCTTGCAGCCGTGGCCGGTTCAGGGCCAGCCACTGCAGGGCGATGATGGCCGGACTGTTCTGGATACGGCCCGCCGCCAGCCAGTCGAGCGCCTGCGCGAACGGCAGCACGTGAACGCGAATGTCCTCGTCCTCGTCGTGCACGCCATGGATGCCGCCAACACCGGTCAGGTCCGTCACCGCGCAGTACAGGGTCAGATGCTCGCTGACGGCGCCAGGGCTCATGTAGTAGGCGGCGATCGGCAGCAGGTCCGGACCGAGCTGGCAGCCGGCTTCTTCGAGCGCCTCGCGGCGCGCCACGTCGGCCGCGGTTTCGTCGTTGTGCAGGATGCCGGCGACGATCTCGATCTGCCACGGCGCACCGCCGTGGGCGTAGGGGCCGATGCGGAACTGCTCGATCAGCAACACGCTGTCGCGCTGCGGATCGTAGGGCAGCACGGCGGCGGCGTGGCCGCGTTCGAACAACTCGCGCTGGAACGGACGGCTCCAGCCACCGCCAAACAGGCGGTGCCTCAATCGGTACCGGTCGACGCGAAAGTAGCCCTGGAACACCGTCTCCCGCTGCAGCACCTCAACATCGCGCAGGCGGTCGAACTCGGGGGCACTCATCGGGGCAGGCGCACGGTCGCACCGGTCGGTCTGGCGGGTGGGCCTTGCATGGTAGCAGCGGTTCGGGCGTTTGCTCACGCGCCGGCAAAAGGGTAACAAGGGGACACGCCAGCGTGCACCACGGGGGTGCGGCTGACGACTAACTTGCTGCGCCGTTTCGGGTCAAACCGCAATGGTGAAGTTGGAAACGGTATCGACCGCAGATGCCACCGGTTGACTTGGCACGGGTCTTGATACTGCTCACATCGGGAGGCGGCACCCGCCCCGGCATTGTTCCTGCAACGGTTGGCCCGTCGGTCAGCCGGGTTTGCGGGGCCGGGGCGCCCGGACCGGGCGCCGGGTGTCTGTAACAAGGCCAAGCACAAAGAAGGGACTGCAACGCACGCAACAGGCTTGACACACGACGGAGGTCGTTACATGGGTACGAGTACTGGATCCTTCGCTGATCTGATCGGTGAAGACCGCAAAGCGCGCCAGGAACACAGCTGGACCGGCACATTCCTGGAGTACCTGGAACTGGTGCGCGGCGACCCGACCATCCCGAAACTGGCGCACGCCCGTCTGTGCGAGGCGGTAACGGCGGCCGGCGCCACCGACCTTGGCGAGACCGACGACCCGCACCTGAACCACCTGTTCGGCGATGAGCGCATCAAGCGCTACCACTACTTCGAGAAGGAATTCTTTGGCATCGAGCGATCGATCGCGCAGATCGTCCGCTACCTGCACTCGGCCGCCCTGCGCGGTGAGGAAAGCCGCCAGGTGCTGTACCTGATGGGCCCGGTGGGTGCCGGCAAGAGCTCGCTGGTGGCCAAGCTGCAGCGGGCGCTGGAAGAAACGGACCCGGTCTACGCCATCGAAGGCTGCCCCATCGCCGAGGAACCCCTGCACCTGGTACCGGTGCACCTGCGGCGCAGCTTCTCGGACGTGCTGGGCGTGCCCATCGAAGGCGAATTGTGCCCGATGTGCCGGCACCGCCTGGACACCGAATTTGGCGGCCGCTACGAGGACGTGCCGGTCGCGCGGGTGGCATTTTCCCGCCACCGCCGGCGGGGAATTGGCGTGGTGCCGCCGGTCGATCCGAACAACCAGGACACCTCGGTCCTGATCGGCTCGGTGGACATCTCCAAGCTCGACCGCTACTCGGAATCCGACCCGCGGGTGCTGGATCTGTCCGGCGCCTTCAACGTCGGCAACCGCGGCATCGTCGAGTTCATCGAGGTGTTCAAGAACGAGCCCGAATACCTGCACACCATGATCACGGCCACGCAGGAGAAGTTCGTGCCGGCACCCGGGCGCCACGGCACCGTGTACGTGGACTGCGCCATCATCGCCCACTCGAACGAGGCCGAGTGGCAGAAGTTCAAGGCCGACCACACCAACGAGGCGATCATGGATCGCATCGTGGTGGTGAAGGTGCCCTACAACCTGCGCCTGTCGGAAGAGATAAAAATTTACGAAAAGATGCTGCGCGAGTCGCAGTTCCGCGCCCACATTGCCCCGCACACGCTCGAAACGGTCAGCATGTTCGCCATCCTGTCGCGCCTGGAGCCCACCTCCAAGTGCGATCTGATGACCAAGCTGCGCCTGTACGACGGCGAGGAAGTGGTCAAGAAAGGCACCACGCTGAAACTGTCCGCCAAGTCCCTGCAGGAAGACACGCACCGCGAGGGCCTGTTCGGCATCTCGACCCGCTTCATCATGAAGGCACTCGACAACGCGTTGGCCGACAACCCGGAAGTCGGCATCAATCCGATCAGCGTGCGCGAGGCGCTGGTGGACATGGTCAAGCGCGCGGACCTGGCCGACGACACCAAGAAGCTGTACCTGGAGTTTTTGCAGGACACGCTGCACAAGGCCTATCTGGACATCCTGGAAAAGGAGGTCACGCGCGCCTTCGTGTTCTCGTTCGAGCAGCAGGCCGAGGACCTGTTCCAGAACTACCTGGACCACGCCGAGGCCTACGTGAACAAGTCCAAGGTCAAGGACCGCAACACCGGCGAGGAGTTGCGGCCGGACGAGAGCTTCCTGAAATCGGTCGAGGAGCAGATCGGCATCGTCGGTTCGGCGGCCGAGGGCTTCCGGCAGGAAGTCATGTCCTACCTGTGGGCGGCCACGCGGCGCGGCGAGAAGGTCAGCTACCGCGCCTACGAGCCGCTGCGCGACGCGCTGGAGAAAAAGCTGCTGCACTCGGTGCGCGACATGAGCCGCATCGTCACCAAGTCGCGCACCCGCGACGAGGAGCAGAAGGACAAGTACGACACGCTGATCCAGCGCATGATGGAACTGGGCTACAACGAGCACTCGGCCGAGGTGGTGCTCAAGTACGCCGCCAACAACCTGTGGAAGGACTGACCGCAACGTGTGTCCGAATACGGGGTGGCGGCACCGGCCGCCGCCACCCCACCGAGAACTCCGCCGCACCGTGCCACGCGGCGTTGCACAGCAGGAGGGGCTATGACGCGCTCCCAGTTCCGATCGTTCCCGGCCGACGCCCTGCGTTCGGACCGCAGCGCCGGTGACCGTGCCCGGCACCGGCAGAAGGTGCGCCAGGCGATCCGCGACAACATCGGCGACATCGTGGCCGAAGAGGCCATCATCGGCCGCAGCGGCGACCGCATGGTCAAGGTGCCGATCCGCGGCATCCGCGAGTACCGCTTCGTCTATGGCCAGAACCAGCCCGGTGTCGGCACCGGCGAGGGTGGCACCGAGGTCGGCCAGAGCGTCGGCCAGGGCGACCAGTCCGGCGCCGGCAAGGGCCAGGGCGGCAACGAGGCCGGCCAGGATTACTACGAGACCGAGATCAGCCTGGAAGAGCTGATCGACATCATGTTCGAGGACCTGTCCCTGCCGGACCTGGAACGCAAGAAGCTGCGCCAGTTGCCGTCCGAACACGCCTTCCAGCGCAAGGGCTTCCGGCATTCCGGCATCCGCGTGCATCTGGACAAGAAGCGTACCGCCATGGCGCGCATCCGGCGCCAGATTGCCCAGCGCGAAGGCGCCCCGGAAGCACCAACCGGCGAAGGCGTGGCCGGCGACACCGAAAAACGCTTCCCCTTCCACAAGGAGGACATGATCTACCGCCGCCTGCTGCCGGACACCCGGCCGCAGTCCAATGCCGTGGTGCTGTGCATGATGGACACCTCCGGCTCCATGGACAGCACCAAGAAATACCTGGCGCGGTCGTTCTTTTTCCTGCTCTACCAGTTCGTGCGCAGCCGCTACGCGGAAGTCGAGCTGGTGTTCGTGGCCCACCACGCCACCGCCGCCGAGGTCACCGAGGACGAGTTCTTCCACAAGGGCGAGTCCGGCGGCACGGTGATTTCGTCCGCCTACCAGAAGGGGCTGGAGATACTCGGCGAGCGCTATCACCCGAGCCTGTGGAACATCTACGCCTTCCACTGCTCGGACGGCGACAACTTCCCCGGCGACAACGACAAGACGGTGCAGGCAGCCGAGGCGATCTGCGAGATGGCCAACCTGTTCGGCTACGGCGAGATCAAGCCGCCCGGCCGCGGCATCTTCGAAAGCTCGATGCTGGAGACCTTCTCGCGCATCAAGTCGGACTGCTTCCATGCCCTGACCATCCACGGCAAGGAAGACATCTGGCCGGGCCTGAAGGCCTTTCTGCAGAAGGACCGGGCGGCACAGGCCACCGCCGCCACCGGAGGTGAACATGCGTAGCTGGGACATCGATGACCTGATCGGCTGGGACGAGCGCATCCGCGAGAAAGTCGCCCAGTTCGGCCTGGACTGCTTCCCGCAGGTGTTCGAAATTTGCGACGAGGAGCAGATGCTCGGCTACATGGCCTACCACGGCATGCCGTCCCACTATCCGCACTGGTCGTACGGCAAGTCGTTCGAGAAGCTCAAGACCACCTACGACCACGGCGTCAGCGGCCTGCCGTACGAGATGGTCATCAACTCGAACGAGTCGATCGCGTACCTGATGCGCAACAACTCGCTGTGTTTGCAGATACTGACCATTGCGCACGTCTACGGCCACAACGATTTCTTCAAAAACAACTTCACCTTCCAGGGCACCCACCCGGAACTGACGCAGTCCCGTTTCAAGGCACGCGCCGACCGCGTGCGGCGTTATGCGGAAGACCCGGCCATCGGCATCGACAAGGTGGAGGCGGTGCTCGACGCCGCCCACGCGCTGTCCTTCAACTGCCGGCGGAATCTGGGCGTGCGCAAGCTGGGCCACGCCGAACAGCGTGAACGGGCGATCGAGGCCACGCACGGCCCGCACGACCCGCACCCGGACATCCACCGCGCGCCGGAGCTGCCCGAGCCGGACCTGCGGCGCGTGCCGCTGGAGCCGGAGGAGGACATCCTGCTGTTCATCCGCGACCACAATCCCTATCTGGCCAACTGGGAGCGGGACCTGCTGACCATCGTCCACGAGGAGGCGCAGTACTTCATCCCGCAGATCGAAACCAAGATCATGAACGAGGGCTGGGCCAGCTTCTGGCACCACCGCATCGTCAACAGCCTGGACCTGCCGGCCGACCTGCAGATGGAGTTCATGGTCCACCACTCGCAGGTGGTGCGCCCGCACCCGGGCAGCATCAACCCGTATTACCTGGGCTTCAAACTGTGGCACGACATCCTGCGCCGCTGCGAGCACCCGACCCCGGAGGAGCGCGAGCGCTACGGCGGCCCGACCGACGGCATGGCGACGCTGATGCGCATCCGCGAAGCGGACCGGGACGCGTCCTTCCTGCGCCAGTTCCTGAGTGGCCGGCTGATGCGCGAGATGGACATGTACGAGTTCGGCCCGGAGGACGACGAGTACGTGGTGCAGCGCGTGGCCGACGAGGACAGCTGGCGGCAGATTCGTGACACCCTGATCGGCAGCGTCGGCATGGGCGCCTTCCCGGTCATCCGCATCGACGATGCCGACTACGACGGCGCCCGCAAGCTGCACCTGACACACGCCTACGACGGCCGGGAACTGGAGCTCGGCCAGGCCGAGAAGACACTGGCCTACCTGCACCGCCTGTGGGGCCGCGGTGTGGTCATCGAAACCACGCTGCAGGACAAACCGGCGCAGCTGATCTATGACGAGAACGGTTTCGCGCCCAAGCTGGCGGCCTGAAACCCGCGCGCCGGTGCTGACACGGGCGTCCAATGGCGCCGCCCGGCCCCGCCGGCATCGCGACACTCAGCAGATGCGCGGCAACAGTTCCCCCGCCGGCAGGTCCAGCGGCCGGTCGATGCCGTAGCGGCTGCGCAGCGTCACCCGCCCTCCAGGAGCGCCGACCGCACCGATCAGCGCAGCCCGTTCGCCGCCCGGCGCACGGCGCAACACGTCCAACGCCGCCTGCGCCTGCGTGGCCGGCACAAAGGCCACCAGCCGGCCCTCGCAGGCCACGTGCAGCGGGTCGAAGCCGAGCAGCTCGCAGGCCGTCGCCACCGGCGGCGCCACCGGCAGTGCCGCCTCGTCGAGCAGGACATCGACCCCGGCCTGGCGGGCAATCTCGACCAGCGCGCTGGCCAGGCCGCCGCGGGTGGGGTCGCGCAGGCAGTGCAGGTCCAGGCCGGCGTCGAGCAAGGCAGCCACCGTGGACCACAGTGGCTGGCAGTCGGACTCGATGGTCGTCTCGAACTGCAAACCCTCGCGCTGTGCCATCACGGCGATGCCGTGCCGGCCGATGTCGCCGCTGACCAGCACGGCGTCGCCCGCGCGTACCCGGCCCGGATGAATGCTCACCCCGGCCGGCACCGCACCGATGCCGGCGGTGTTGATGTACACGCCGTCCGCCCGGCCGCGCTCCACCACCTTGGTATCGCCGGTCACGATGCGGACGCCGGCTGCCTCGGCGGTCTGCCGCAGCGAGCACAGCACCTGCCACAGGGTCTGCATCGGCAGGCCTTCTTCCAGGATCAGCGACACCGACAGCGCCCGCGCCCGTGCGCCGGCCATGGCCAGGTCATTGACCGTGCCGCACACGGCCAGACTGCCGATGTCGCCGCCCGGAAAAAACAGCGGCCGCACCACGTAACTGTCGGTGGTGAAGGCAAGCCGACCGCCAGCGCCCGCCAGCAGCTCGTCCACACGCGCGGCATCGTGCGGGCCCTGCCCGCCGGACACGCCCAGCGTCGGCAGGATCAGCCCATCGAGCAGTTGCTGCATCAAGCGCCCGCCGCCGCCATGGGCGAGCAGCACGACCGGATAGTCGTCCAGCGGCAGCGGGCAGACGCTGTCCACGCTCAGGCGGCCTGGCCGCGGTAGCGGTAATACGCCGCGCAGGCGCCCTCGGACGACACCATCGGCGCGCCCAGTGGCCTTTGCGGCGTGCAGCGGCTGCCAAACGCCGGACAGCGGTCGGGGCGCAGGCGGCCTTGCAGCACTTCACCGGCAAGGCATTCGCCCGGGGCCGGCGTCGGTGCCTCGACCAGTCCGAAACGCCGGGCAGCGTCGAAATCGGCATAGGCGGCGCGCAGGCCAAGCCCACTTTCGGGCAGTTCGCCCAGGCCCCGCCAGTCGCGCGCGACGAACTCGAACACCTCGCCGACCAGCGCCTGCGCGGCGGGGTTGCCCTGCGTACGGGCGGCGCGCTCATAGGCGTTTTCGAGCCGCGCCTGCCCGGCTTCCAGTTGGCGCAGGCAGTGCAGAACGCCGGTCAGGATGTCCACCGGCTCGAAACCGGTGACCACGATCGGCACCCGGTAGCGGGCCACCAGCGGGGCGTATTCGGCCAGCCCCATCACCGTGCACACGTGGCCGGCGGCCAGAAAGCCATGGATGCGGCAGTCGGGCGCCTCAAGGATGACCGCCATGGCCGGCGGCACCCGTACCTGCGCGCACAGCAGGCTGAAGTTCGTCAGACCCAGCGCCTGCGCCTGGCGCACCGCGGCGGCGGCGGCCGGTGCCGTGGTCTCGAAGCCGACGGCGAAGAACACCACCTGCCGGCCGGGTTCGCGCCCGGCAATGGCGACGGCATCCAGCGGCGAGTAGACGACCCGCACGTCGCCGCCAGACGCCCGCGCCGCAAGCAGATCGGTCCGACTACCCGGCACGCGCAGCATGTCGCCAAACGAGCACAGCGTCACGTCCGGCCGGCCGGCCAGCGCAATCGCCTGGTCGATGACACCGACCGGCGTCACGCACACCGGACAGCCGGGGCCGTGCACCAGCGTCACCGCGGGCGGCAGCAGGCGATCGAGCCCGGCACGCAGGATGGCGTGCGTCTGCCCGCCGCAGATTTCCATCAGCGTCCACGACCGGGTGACGGTGCCGCCAATGGCGTCGATCAGCCGATGGACGGTGGCCGGGTCGCGGTAGTCGGCGCTGCTCATGCGCCCTCCCCGCCCAGGCGCGCGAGTTCGGCCAGCGTGCGCGCGGCGGCGGCCGCATCGACCACCGCAATGGCCATTCCGGCGTGCACCAGCACCCAGTCGCCGACCGCCACCTCGGGCGTGCAGATCAGCGACACCTCGCGCACCACGCCGCCAAAGTCGACCCGCCCGCGGGCGAACAGCCCGCCGCCGTCGTGCAGGTCCAGCACCTGGCCCGGTATGGCCAGGCACATCAGGCGGTCTGCCCGGCAAGGCATGCCGGTGCCGGCACCTCAGCGGGGCACACCGCCACCTGGCCCAGCGCCAGTCCGCCATCGCCAGGCGGCGCCCGCTGCGGCCAGAACACCGCCACACCGGCATTGGCGAGCCGCGCCGTGGTGAGTTCGAGCAGCAGGCGGTTCTGGAAGCAGCCCCCGGCCAGCACCACCCGCCTTGCCCCTACCTGCGTTGCCACGCTTACGACCAGCGCCGCCAGGGCGGCGTGAAAGCGGCCGGCGATGCGCGGCGTTGGCACGCCGGAAGCCCGGTCGGCAAGCAGCGCATCGAGCAGCGGCTGCCAGTCGGCGATCAGGCCGCGCGCCCCATCGCCCTCGAACGCCGTCGCGCCCGCCTGGATGGGATGCTGGATTCCCGCTTGCGCGGGAATGACGGAGAAACCGATGGCATCGGGATCCACTGCGACGAGCGGCAAGGGATACGGCGCCTGCGGCGGTGCTGCCTCGGCCGCGGTTTGCAGCGCCAGCGCCGCCTGGCCCTCGAAACTCATGCGCTGGCACAGGCCGGCCAGCGCCGCGACGGCGTCGAACAGCCGCCCGACGCTGCTGGTGAGTGGGGCGTTGATGCCGCGTTCGACCGCCGACAGCAGCGTGCGCCGCTCACCGGCCGTAAACGCCTGCAGCGCCAGGCCGTCCAGATCGGCCCCGAAGCGTGCCTGGAGCACGCCCAGCGCCGCCCGCCGCGGCTCGCGCGCCGCCTGTTCACCCCCTGGCAATGGAAACGGCCGCAGCCAGGCGACACGCCGGAAACGCTGCCGGCTGGCCAGCAGAAACTCGCCGCCCCACAGCGTGCCGTCGCTGCCCAGACCCGCGCCGTCGAAGGCCACGCCCAGCACCTCGCCACCCAGACCGTGTTCGGCCATCACGGCGGCGACGTGCGCGTGGTGGTGCTGTACACGCAGAACCGGCAGGCCAAAGCCGGTCGCCCGTTGACTGCTGGCGTAGTCCGGATGGGCGTCGCAGGCCAGACGCGCCGGTCGCACACCGGCCAACTGGGGCAATTCCCGCGCCACGGTATCGAAGCCGGCCAGCGCCGCCGTACTGCCCAGATCACCCAGGTGCTGGCCGAGCACGAAGCGTCCCGCCCCGCCCACTGCCAACGCCGCCTTCAGATGCCCGCCGAGCGCCAGCACCGGTTCGGTCGCCTCGGGGCAATCCACAACCAGCGGTGCGTAACCGCGCGCCAGGCGCAGCACCTGCGGCCGACCCTCGACCACCTGCACCAGCGAATCGTCCAGCGCGCGCAGGATGGGCCGGTCGTGGATCAGAAAGAGGTCCGCGATATCGGCCAGGCGGGCATGCGCCTCCGCGGCCATCGTGCACAGCGGCTCGCCGGCCCGGTTGCCGCTGGTGGCGACGACCGCAAAGCGCAGCCGGCCCAGCAGCAGCGCGTGCAGCGGCGAGTACGGCAACAGCGCGCCCAGGCGCGTCTGGCCGGGCGCCACCGAGGGCGCGAGCCGGTCTTCGCGCCGCGTCAGCAGCACGATCGGCGCGGCTGGACTGAGCAGCAGCGCCCGCTCGTCAGACGTCGCCATGCAGGCGGCCTGCACGGCTTCGATATCCGGAAACATCACCGCGAACGGCTTGTCCGGCCGCCGCTTGCGTGCCCGCAGGCGGGCCACCGCCGCGTCGCCCCGGGCATCCACCAACAACTGAAATCCACCGATGCCCATCAGCGCCACGATGCCGCCGGTGCGCAGGCAATCCGCAGCGGCATTCAGCGCCGCCGTGTCGCGCACCAGCGCCTTGCCGTCGGCGTCTTCCAGGCTCAGGCGCGGGCCGCAGGCCGGGCAGGCGTTGGCCTGGTGGTGAAAACGCCGGTCGGCGGGGTCGGTGTACTCGGCGGCGCAGGCCGGGCACATCGAAAAGCCCGCCATCGCCGTGCGCAAGCGGTCATAGGGCAGGCCGGCGATGATGCTGTAGCGCGGCCCGCAGCGGCTGCAACTGGTAAACGCGTAGTCATGGCGCCGGCTGGCCGGATTGCGGATGTCGGCCAGGCAGTCGGCGCACACGGCCAGATCCGGCAGCGGCAGTGCCGGACCCGCGCCCGGCTGGCTGGCTGCCACCGTGAAACCGGCCGCGCCGGTCGGCGTCAGGAAGGCCCTGTCGATGGCGTCCACCCGCGCTGGTGCGGGCGCGCTGCGCAGGCCGGCGAGCAGCGCATCGAGCGCCGCCGGGTCGCCCTCGGCTTCGATCTGCACCCCGCGCGGCGTGTTGCGCACCCAGCCGCTGATATCCAGCCCCGTGGCCAGACGGTACACATGGGGCCGGAAACCCACCCCCTGCACGGCGCCCCGGACGTCGATTCGCGCCCGGCGCACCGCGGCGTGCACGGCCGGGCGTGCCATCAAGCCACCTCGACGCTGCGCAGCAGGATGTCCTGCGCCTGCGGGTGGTCGGGATCGTCCGACACCTCGATGTCGAGGCGTGCGCCGTCGGCCAGGCTGCCGCGGCCGCCGTCCTCGAAATGCTCGCGAAAATGGCTGGCCGAGACATGGGCGAGCGCGCCGATCCACACCGACACGCCGACCACGCGCGTGGCGTGCTGCTCGCGCGCCACGGCTTCGATCCGGGTCAGCAGGTTGGCGATCAGGGAGTGCTCGTGCATGGCAGGTCCGTCAGGTGTGTTTGCAGCTCATCCACCAGCGCCTCGGCCGCCGCCGCCACCGACGGACTCAGCCCCTCGCCGACGGCAAAATCGGCGCCCTCGATGCCGTACACGGCAAGCCGTGCCGGCAACTGGCCAAGCGCGCGGGCCAGCTCGACCGCCTCGGCCACGCCAAGCACGTGCGTCGAGCAGCGCAGCAACGCCGACGGCAGCGGCTCGGCGACGGCATCGAAGCGGTGCACGGTGCCCGGCGCGGCGCCCGACTGCACGGCGTCGATCAGCAGTGCCGATTCGACGCCGCACAGCGCGTCGATCAGTTCGAAGCCATCGTCGCCGAGCACGTGCACCGCGGCGCGACCGTCCAGGCGCGCCGCCAGTGCCTGCGCCACCCACACGCCGACGCCATCGTCGCGCCGCGAGGGGTTACCGATGCCAAACACACAGGGCCGCGCCACTCAGCCGCGCTCCACGGTGAGCTTCAGGAAATGCGCCGAACAGGAGATGCACGGGTCGTAGTTGCGGATGGCGGTCTCGCACACGGCGCGCAGTTCCTCGTCCGGCCGGTGCAGGTTCGGCTCGACGTAATGGCGCAGGTCGGCCTCGATCACGGCCTGGTTCACGGACGTCGGGGCGACGATCTTGGCGTCCGTGATCAGGCCGCTGTCGTCCACCGTATAGCGGTGATAGAGCACCCCACGCGGCGCCTCGGTGGCGCCGTAGCCGGTGCCGGCGCGGGGCTCGACGGCGGCGGCCGGCGTGTCGCCGGGAGCGTAGGTGTCGATCAGGCGCAGCGCCTCCTCCAGCGCCAGCACCACCTCGACACCACGCACCAGGATGCTGCGGAACGGATTGCGCACCGCCGGCCCCAGCCCTGCCGCCTGCGCGGCCGCGCGGGCGCGCGGCGTGAGGCGATCGTGATTGAGCGCGTAGCGCGCCAGCGGCCCCAGGTGCACCACGCCGCCGTCGGCGGTGCGGCTGTGCAGCGAGGTGGAGTGGTGCACGTGGTGCTCGCTCAGGTAGTCGTCGTAGCGCGCCACCGGCAGGTCGACGCCGCTGCTCGACACCAGCCGGCCGCGACCCATCGGGTATTCGCCGTCATGCCGCAGCGCCACGAAGGTGTAGTCGCGCTCGAAGTCCGGGAAATCCAGCGCCGTGAGCGGCACCAGCGCCTGTTCGGCGGCATCCAGCGCCCACGCGAGTTCGTCGCGCAGCGGGGCCAGTTCCGCCCGTGTCGGCAGGCGATAGAAACCGCCGATGCGCACGTTGATGGGATGGATCTCGCGCCCACCGAGCAGCGCCACGATGCCGTTGCCGGCCTTCTTGATGCGCAGCGCCGTGCGCACCAGGTCGCCGTGCTCCCTGGCCATGCTGACGGCGTCCGGATAGCCCAGAAAATCCGGCAAATGCAGCATGAACATGTGCAGCACGTGGCTTTCGATCCACTCGCCGCAGTACAGCAGGCGGCGCAGGTCGGCGATCGGCGCCGGCACCTGCACGCCGCACAGGTCCTCGACGGCGGCGCAGGAACTCATGAGATAAGCCACCGGACAGATGCCGCAGATGCGGGCGGTGATGTCCGGCGCCTCGCGGCAGTCACGCCCGCGCAGCAGCGCCTCGAAATAGCGCGGCGGCTCGAAGATGCGCAGCTGGGCAGCGGTCAGGCGCCCGTCCTCGATGGCCACGTGCAGCGCGCCCTCGCCCTCCACGCGGGCCAGGTAATTGACCTCGATGGTGCGGGTGGCGTCGGTCATGGCGTGCTGTCGTGGCGGGCCGCCTCGTCGGCGAAGGCCGGCGCGGCGGCGTTGAAGGTGCGGTAGAGCCGCGCGAGCGTCGCGGCCGGCAGGCCGGCGGCCAGCAGGCGGTCGCTGAGCGCGGCCGGATTGGGCGTTTCCTTGGGCCCGAAGCAGCCGTAGCAGCCGCGGTTGTAGGCCGGACAGATGGCGCCGCAACCGGCCTGCGTCACCGGCCCCAGGCACGGCGTGCCGCGCGCCACCAGCACACAGGGCGTGCCGCGCGCCTTGCATTCCTCGCACACGCTGGTGGTGGCCAGATTCGGCCGCCGGCCGGCCAGCAGCGCGGCGATCAGTTCCAGCAGCTGTTGCTTGTTGACCGGGCAGCCGCGCAGCTCGTAGTCCACCTTCACGTGGGCAGCGATGGGCGTCGAGGTGGCGAGGCTGTCGATCCACTCCGGCCGCGCGTAAACGATGCGCTTCCACTCCTCCACGTCGCTCAGGTTCCGCAGCGCCTGGATGCCGCCGGCGGTGGCGCAGGCGCCGATGGTGACCAGCAGCCGGGACTCGGCCCGCACGGCAGCAATCCGCTCGCGATCGTGCGCGGTGGTGATCGAGCCTTCCACCAGCGACACGTCGTACGGCCCCGGCAGCATGGTGCTGGAGGCTTCCGGGAACAGGGCGATCTGGACTCCGTCAGCAACCGCCAACAGCTCGTCCTCGCAGTCGAGCAGACTGAGCTGGCAGCCGTCGCAGGAGGCGAACTTCCACACCGCCAGACGCGGCTTGGCAGGTGCGTTCATGTCACAGCTCCGCCACTTCGAGCAGACCCGCCAGGCGCGACCAGGCCAGCACCGGGCCGTCGCGGCAGATGAAATGCGGCCCCAGCTGGCAGTGCCCGCAGTAACCGACGGCGCATTTCATGTTCCGCTCCAGCGACAAGTGAATGCGCGCTGCCGGCACGCCGCGCTGCAGCAACGCCTCGCCGGCAAAGCGCATCATGATTTCGGGGCCGCACACGAAAGCGGTCGTGCGCGCCGGATCAAAGCCGGCGCGGCCGATCAGCCGTGTCACCACGCCCACCTCGCCAGTCCAGTCCGGCGTGGCGCGGTCCACCGTGACACGAACTTCGATATCCCCGCGCGCCCGCCAGGCGGCCAGCTGGTCCGCAAACAGCACCTCGGCCGGGCCGCGCGTGCCGTACAGCACGCACAGCCGCCCGAACTGGGCACGCCGGGCCAGTGTCCCCAGGATGGCCGGGCGCAGCGGCGCCAGGCCCAAGCCACCGGCGACGATGACCAGATCGCCGCCTTCGGCCTCGGCCAACGGCCAGGCACTGCCGTAAGGACCGCGCAGGCCGATGACCTCGCCCACCTGCAGCGCCGCCATCGGTCGGGTGACACTGCCCACGGCGCGAAGGGTGTGCAGCAGCGGTCCGCCGGCCGGATCGCTGCTGATCGACACCGGCACCTCGCCGATGCCGTAGGCATACAGCATGTTGAACTGGCCGGGCAGGAACGTCGGCGCGGGCTCGCCGAGCGGTTCGACCGTCCAGGTGAACACATCGGCGGTGTCCTGACGGCGCGCGACGATGCGGTACGGCGCCGGCAGCGTGGGTTCGGCAAAGGCGCTCATCGTGGCTCGCCGGGCGGCGCATACACATCCAGCACCTGCAGGCGACAGGACTGCACCCGCTCGCTGAGCGTCGCCACCAGCGTCTTGAGCACCGCATAGCCGACCGCCGGATCGCGCTCCATCAACGCGCGCAACATGCCGGCGTCGAAGGCCAGCACGCGCACCGGTGTCACCGCCCGGGCGTCGAACTGGCAGCGGTACGGCGGCTGGAACCACGACCAGCCCACCGCCTCGTCAGGGCCGATGGTCTCCAGCGTCACGATGCCCTGCCCCGGCAGCGCCAGCTTGATCTGCACCTGCCCTTCCAACACCAGGTAGAAGGCATCCGCCGACGCGTGCTGGCGCAGCAGGTAGTCGCCGGGCGTGAACGTCTTTTCCGTCGCGCAGGCGGCCAGACCGTCGCATTGACCGGCAGCCAGTCCTTCACAGAAACGCTGGCTTTCGACCAGCTCGCGCAAGGTCATGGCGTGCCCTCCGGGTCGCTGGCGGCGATGGCGGCAACTTCTTCGGTGATGTCGATCCCGACCGGGCACCAGGTGATGCAGCGCCCGCAGCCGACGCAGCCGCTCTGGCCGAACTGATCGTGCCAGGTGGCCAGCTTGTGCGTCAGCCACTGGCGGTAGCGCGCCTTGACCGACCCGCGCACGCTGCCGTGCCCAAGGTGACTGAACTCGACGTTGAAGCAGGAATCCCAATGCCGCTCCCGGTGCGCCGCGCCGGCAAGATCCGTGACTTCCTGGTTGCTGGAACAAAAGCAGGTCGGGCAGGCCAGCGTGCAGTTGGCGCAGGAAAGACACCGCTCGGCCACCTCGTCCCAGCGCGGGTGCTCGAGGTTGCGCATGAGCAGCGCCGGCACGGCGGCGGCATCGATCCGGCGCGTCTGCCCCGCGGCGACGCGCTGCGACTGCGCGCTGGCAGCGGCAACATCGTCCTCGGTGGCCGGCTGCCCGGGCAGCTCATCCAGCATTTGCGCGCCAATGGCCGAGCCCGCCTCCACCAGGAAGCAGTGTCCGGCGGCGTCGATGAGCTCCGTCAGCGCCAGGTCGTGGCCGCCGCTTACCGCCGGGCCGGTACCCATGGAACTGCAAAAGCAGGTGTCGGCCGCCACCGCGCAGTTGACCGCCACCAGCAGCACCGCCTCGCGCCGCGCCGCGTAGGCGGCATCGACATGCTCGCCGCCGGCAAACACCCGGTCCTGCACGCCGATGGCCGCCAGCTCACAGGCGCGCACGCCGATGAAGGCACGTTTCGGTGCGTCGATCGGTTCCGGCATGAAATTCAGGCCGCCGTCCGCCTGGCGCTGCACCGAGAACAGAGTCTGCCTGGGTGGGAACAGGTATCGCTTCCACGAATGCGGCCCGACCGCGTAGCCGAACACGGCGTCATCCGCGCGCCGCAGCAGGCGATAACTGCCCGGCGCCTGGCGGTCGGTCCAGCCGGCCGGCAGCTCGGCGACCGACTCGACGCAGTCGTAGACGATGGCGCCGTCGCGCTGCACCGGCCCGACGATCTGGTAGTCGCGCCGCCGCAGGGCGTCGAACAGCGCCTGCAAGCCCGCAAGGTCGATCAGCTTCATGGTTCGTGGGGACGCTTGCATGGCATCGATTGTGATCCGATCCGGCGATGCGCGGCTGTGACTTCACGCAATAACGCGATCATCGAGCTGCGCCGACATCATGCGTGCCGAACGGTGTCAAATAGGCGTCCGACCGCCCGTCTGCGAGGCTCACCATGCACCCGCTTGCACAACGCCTGCACGACGACCACCGGCGCCTGATGCAGGTGCTGGGCGTGCTGGAGGCCCAGGTCGATCGTCTTGCCCGGGCCGAGGATTTCGACTTCGACCTGATGCTCGACGCCATGACCTACATCACCGAGTTCCCCAACCGCCTGCACCACCCGGTCGAGGACGTGCTGCTCGAGCGTCTGGCGGCCGTCGATCCCACCGCCGCCGATGCCTGCCAGGCCCAGATCGCCGACCACGAGCGCCTGTTTCACGACAGTGCGGCGTTTTATGGCCTGCTGGAGGCGGTGCAGATGGACGAGGCGACCTTGATGCGCGATCGCCTCGCTGACGCCGGCCGGGAATTCATCGCCGCCCAGCGCACGCATCTGCTGCGCGAAGAACAGGAACTGCTGCCGCTGGCCGAGCAACGGCTGGGCAGCCCGCAGTGGGACAGTGCCGCCCAGACCGCCAGCGCCGTGCGCGATCCACTCGACGGAACCGCCACGCCGGCTCGCTATCAGTCGCTCTACCAGGCCATCTGCACGCCGCACTAGCGGCAACGTCGCAAAAGCACCTCCGGCGAACGCAAACGTCCCGAAACGGCCAGGACACGCCCCGGTTCAGTCCGAAAGCGCAGCCGCCAACAGCTCAAGATCGACCTGCAGGCCATCCGGTACCTGCGGACCGAGCACTCCGGCAAACTCCTGCACGTGCGGCTTGCCGTAGGCGCCGTCCCGCAGCCGGTAGACGGTGACCAGCCGGTCGCCCGGATGCACCAGCCAGTACTCGGCCACGCCGTGGCGTTCGTACAGGTCGCGCTTGAGCAACTGGTCGTGGCTGGCAGTGCCCGGCGACAGCACCTCGATGATCCAGTCCGGCGCGCCGCGGGCACCGCGCTCGTCCAGGCGGCTGCGGTCGCAGAACACGGCGATGTCCGGCTGCACCACGGTATTGACGTCGTCGTCGGCCTCATTGCCGCGCGGCAGACGCACGTCGAAAGGGGCGACATAGGCCCGGCACTGACGGCCGCGTAGCTGGTTATGAATCTGGCCGAACAGCTCGCCGACGATCTCCTGATGCCGCCGCGTGGGCGCCGGCGACATGGCGTAGGCACGGCCGTCGATCAGTTCGTAGCGCAGGTCGTCCGGCCAGGTCAGATACTCGCCGTAGGTATGCAGGTGTTGATCGCGCAGGGGCAGCCCCATGACCGGCCTCCAGAACATTGACCGCCGCATGGTAGCAGTCGCATGACCCGCTGATCGGGCCCGATGGCCGGCCGCGCCAACGGTCGAGCGGACCACGTTGGCATAATGCCCCGCCAGCCACCCCAAGCACGCAGGGAGCCGATTCATGAAAGCACGCGCCGCCGTCGCCTGGGCCGCCGGCCAGCCGCTGGAAATCGACGAGGTCGAAGTCGCCGCGCCGCGGGCCGGCGAGGTGCTGGTGCGCATGGTGGCAACCGGCGTGTGCCACACCGACGCCTACACCCTGTCCGGCCGCGATCCGGAAGGCGTGTTCCCGGCCATCCTGGGCCACGAGGGCGGCGGCATCGTGGAAGACGTCGGCCCCGGCGTGACCAGCCTGAAGCCCGGCGATCACGTGATTCCGCTCTACACGCCCGAATGCGGTCAGTGCACGTTCTGCACCTCGGGCAAGACCAATCTGTGCCAGGCCATCCGCGCCACCCAGGGCCAGGGCCTGATGCCGGATGGCACGTCGCGCTTCACCGCCCGCGGCCGCACCGTGCATCACTACATGGGCACGTCCACCTTCAGCGAATACACGGTGCTGCCGGAAATCGCGGTGGCCAAGATCAACCCGGCGGCGCCGCTGGACAAGGTGTGCCTGCTCGGCTGTGGCATCACCACCGGCATCGGCGCCGTACTCAACACGGCCAAGGTGCAGCCAGGTTCGACGGTGGCGGTGTTCGGCCTGGGCGCGATTGGCCTTAGCGCCGTGCAGGGCGCGGTGATGGCCGGCGCCGGGCGCATCATCGGCATCGACCTGAATCCGGCCAAGTTCGATCTGGCGCGCCAGCTGGGCGCCACCGACTGCGTGAACCCGGCCGACCACGCGGCGCCGATCCAGGACGTGATCATCGGCATGACCGACGGCGGCGTCGATTATTCCTTCGAGTGCATCGGCAACGTGGAGGTGATGCGCGCGGCCCTGGAGTGCTGCCACAAGGGCTGGGGCGAGTCGACCATCATCGGCGTGGCCGGCGGCGGCGAGGAGATCCGCACGCGGCCGTTCCAACTGGTCACCGGCCGGGTGTGGCGCGGCAGTGCGTTTGGCGGGGTCAAGGGCCGCTCGCAGCTGCCCGGCTACGTGGACCGGTATCTGGCCGGTCACATCCATGTCGACGAGTTCGTCACCCACACGCTGCCGCTGGAGCAGATCAACACGGCCTTCGAGCTGATGCACGCCGGGCAGAGCATCCGCAGCGTGATTCTTTTCTAGGCCGCCGGGCATGACATTCGAACTGCCGGCGACGGTCGGCTGGCTGGTCCTGATCCTGCAGGTCGGGCTGGGCCTGCTGTGCGCCTGGCACGCCCTGCTGACCAAGCGCGAGCCGCGCTCGGCGCTGGCCTGGATCGGCATCACGCTGCTGATTCCGCTCGGCGGTCCGCTGCTGTACTTCGCGTTTGGCGTGAACCGCATCCGCACCCGCGGCCAGCGTCTGCGCCGACGTTTTCCGATGCCGCTGGAGTTCGGCTACGAGCAGCCGGAGGATGCAGACCAGCCGCCCGTGACCGCGCCATCGCTGACCGTGACACCGGGCAGCCAGATCGCCCGCGCCTCGGCGCGGGTAAGCCGTCGCCCCTGCCTGCCTGGCAACACGATCGACGTCCTGCACAACGGCGAGCAGGCCTATCCGGCCATGATCGAGGTCATCCGCTCGGCCGAGCGCTACGTGTACCTGTCGAGCTACATCTTTGGCGCCCGCGGCGCGGCGCGCGACATCATCGAGGCGCTCAAGGCCGCCCAGCGCCGCGGCGTGACCGTGTGCGTGCTGGTGGATGGCCTGGGCCAGTGGTACACGCTGGCCCGTGCCCGGCCGCTGCTGAAGGAAGCCGGCGTGCGGGTGGCCGAGTTCCTGCCGCTGCGCCTGTGGCCGCCCAGCCTGCACGTGAACCTGCGCAATCACCGCAAGGTGCTGGTGGTGGACGGCGAGGTTGCCCTGACCGGCGGCATGAACATCGCCGACTATCACTGCGTGGAGCGCGGCGGCCGGCGGCGGGTGGTCGACCTGCACCTGCGCCTGCGGGGGCCGGTGGTCAGCCAGATCGAAGCCGTGTTCGCCGAGGACTGGCACTTCGCCACCGGCCAGGCGTTGCCGGAACCCCGGCTGACCGCGCCGGGTCATGGCAGTGCCGCCTGCCGGGTCATCACCGACGGGCCGAACGAGGATCTGGACCGCCTGGCGCTGGTGCTGCTGGCGGCGGTGTCGGCCGCGCAGCGGCGCGTAGCCATCATGACGCCCTACTTCCTGCCGGCGCGCGAACTGCTGGGCGCCCTGCAGGCGGCGGCCCTGCGCGGGGTGCAGGTGTCGATCCTGCTGCCGGGCAAGAACAACCTGCCCTTCGTGCACTGGGCAACGCGCAACATGCTGTGGGAACTGCTGCAACACGGCGTGGCGGTGCGCTACCAGCCGCCGCCGTTCGTGCACAGCAAGTTCTTGCTGGTCGACGACGACTACGCGCAGATCGGCTCGGCCAACCTCGATCCGCGCAGCCTGCGGCTCAATTTCGAGCTCAACGTGGAAGTCTTCGACAGCGCCTTCAATGCCGTCCTGGCCAGCCACTTCCAGGCTGCCTGGGAGCGCTCGCGCGAAGTCGCGCCAACGGAAATCAGCCAGCGCCGGCTGGCCGTGCGCACACGCGACGCGCTGTGCTGGCTGTTCTCGCCGTATCTGTGAACGATCTGTGAACGCCGGCGGGCCACTCCGTGAAGCCCGCAACTGTCACTGTCTTGCCAACGACCCATACCGACCCCGTCGAAAAAACGGGCCGGTGGCCGGATTTCAGAAGAACATCGACACGAGGATCGCTCCCCCACCCTCACGGCCGATACGCTCCCTGCAGCGCCCCCACTCGTGCCGGCAGCCCACCGTTCACACACCGTAACGCCGCAGATACTCCGTCAACCGCTGGAAACGGGGATCTGTTCCCAGCGCTGGGTTAGCCCTGCGGATCGCGTCCAAGCAATGCTGAAGATCGTCAAGCACCAATGGAGTCCGCTCACGGACTACCAAATCCAGAAACGTCAATCCGGCATCCGGAAACCGCCCGCACAGCCCGGATTCATGCAAGCGAAACAGCAAGATATCTGGGTCGTTTAACCCCCGCAACGAATCCCGCAATCGATCCAATGCCAGTGGAAATACCTCGCCCGCTGCAATACATAAATGGCCGAGGCTTTCCGCGATGCCCGGTGTCAGGTGCTGGCGCGACTTTGGCCAGATGGCATGCAAATATGGATCGACGCGGTTGAGCCAATAGTCTGCCCGCTGATCGCCCGCGACTTCGAGTTCTTCCGCCAACACATGCACTGCTCGGCGCAGTCCCTGTTCCGGCAGGGCTTGAGTCGCGCGGGCAAGCTCGGGGGGCGTGAAGGTATCGTGCTGATCGAGCGCAGCCAGCGTCAGCAAGACCGCGTATTGCTCGGCGAAGTCGCCGAGTTCTGCGTAGCGGCGCGCCGTGTCGAGGAAAGGCGTTTTCAGCATCGCCAGAAGTGCATAGTCAAGACGCGCCGTCCACAAAAACCCCTGCCATATGGCGGGCGCCTCGGCCAGCGCGCCCCGCCAGTCGAACCGGGGCAGCAGGTGCTGCGTAGCCCACTCTCGGTCGACCCGAAACAGCGTTATGGCATGCGCCGCAAGCAACACGCGAGCGTGGCAATATTTGTTGACGGTCGTATCGCACAACGCGGTAAACAGTGTGTGCAGTTCGTCGGGAAGACCCTGCCCGTCGTCAAGTGGCCGCTGATACCACCACTCCAGCAGGGCCTGCGTTACGAGGCCTACCGGGTGGTTGATCGCGCTCTCCACAGGACGGGTGGTGTCCTCATCAGCCGGATAAGGCAGCGCCAGAACACGGCGACACATGTCGAAGAACAACGTGTCATGACCCACCAAGGTCTTACCGACGGCTTGCAGCCACCGGCTAATGTCGTGCGCGA